>OLIH01000013.1_pt1 | contig 311281 bp, 236 predicted proteins | sample 1609721 | NCBI WGS metagenome assembly OLIH01 (sample SAMEA4350157, study PRJEB24818) | metagenome | biome: human; feature: gut; material: faeces | place: Denmark | collected 2013-09
ATATGACGAGTATAGTTACCTTAACGTCACAGTTTCGCTAGGTACCGCTCAGGCTGTCATTCAATCAATCCGGATTTTATCCTCATATCTGTCTTTCATCACCCCATTCAGTCGCAGTCCGGTAACTAACTGACTTATGGTTTACCCCGACATGCTACACTCCCTGTCCGGTTTCCCTTTCAGATAAGTCGGTTGATGATAGGTTATTTTCAAAGAACACTTACCTAATAGCTTGCCATCGCTATATTTATTATATCGCCTTGACGGGCGCACAGTTGTTCCCGAGCTTTTGAAATTGGAAATAAAAGTCATTCAGACGGGCAATAAACTGCACTTTCGAAGGGTCGCGTTTAACGACAACGAACTCCTCGCCGAAGATGCGTTTTACGATAAATCGGCTGCGGTTATGCTCCAATCCCGCCTTACAAAGCATCTGCTTAAAGCGGATATTCTCTTCCGTGGTGAGTTTGAAATTATACCTGTGGATTCTGGGATCTGTCGTTGTCGGGCGTCCGATCCTCTTTTTTGTGGTTGTCATCAGTCTGGTAGTTTAAGTGGCGTGACTCGGGAACGCCACCCGGCCTCGCAGAGCGAGCACCTTTCGTATGCCGAAAAACTTTTCGGCATACAAAGGTACAGCTCGCTGTTTCTTTGCAGAAACAAAAATCCGCGCCGGAGAATTTCTATCGAAAGTTTGAAAACTCCTCCGTTACGGCTTCCGGGGACGGGTCGGTTCCCGGTGCAATATTACAACCGTCCGGGCGCAAAAAAAAGCCATCGGTGCGGACTGGAGCGGTCGTGAGCGGACATCGGAACCGAGGTATTTCAGTCGGTTGTATCTTGCAGCATGAAAGGTCGGTTTTCTTATTCCGGTCATTATCCCGATATAAACCGCATGAAACGGAAAACGGTATTTTGAATGGTTTAAAACATAAAACCGGACATACACGCTTTACGACAGTATAGCTAACAATCAATCTCAAAAACGTTGCACCATGGATTCATTGAAAGAAACAGACAAACCTGCACCCAATCCTTCTAAACATCCCCGTATCGAAGTCGACGAGGAGCTGATGCGTCAGATGATCGCCGGACAGGCCCCTTTGGATTCGAAAGTCGTCCGCAGGATTCCCGAACCGGAAGAGGAAGATACGGACACTCCTGAGGGAAACACATCGGAAACGGTATCCGGAGTATCGGCACCGACTGCTGAAAAAACAGACGTCGGCACCCAAACGACTCCCGTAAAGGAGTCTTCCGGATTCCGGCGTAAAAAGATCGCGCTGCCGGATTTCGAACGCACGTTCTTCGCGTCGGTGGATTGCCGTAACCGCTCGGCGATCTATGTCAGTACCCGAACCAAGCACAAAGTGTCGGAAATACTCCACCTGTTGGGTGATGACACGACAAGGCTTACGGCTTTGGCCGACAATATGCTGCGCTTCGTAATCGCAATTTACAGCGACGAGCTGAATTATCTCCACGAAAAAAAGAACAACAGACGACCGTTTTGAACAGGCAATGCAATGACCGGTTACTTCGGGCTTCTGATATGCGTGCTGCGGAGCAGCCGCCCGTTGGGTAGCGTCCGGGGCGCAGAAAGTCGCCTATTCCGACGGTAGCGGCCAGCAAAATGCCGGAGATGGAAATCCGCAAGGCTCGCCTTTCGGGCGATTCGCATGGCCTTGCGGATTTTCAGCTCCGGTGTTTAATTCCCTGCCGGCGGAAATAGGGAATATTAGATATACGATATTCCGGGATAACGCCGGGTTATTGAGCAATCTTGAAGACGCTGTCGAGTTTTTCGCTCAACGCCGCCATATCCTGCCCGATTTTGTCATTGGTAATTTGGGCGTAGATTTGGGTCGTGGTGATATGTTTATGTCCCAGCATCTTGCTGACCGTTTCCAGAGGTACGCCCTGCGTAAGCGTGACCGTTGTGGCAAAGGTATGCCGCGCCATGTGGATCGTCGGGTTGAACGACAGACCAGCATGTCTGGCAACATGACGTAACGACATGTTCAGTGTTTTATAAGTGCCTTTAAGCGGAAAAACCTTCTTGCTTGTGCGATATGTATCCTTATAACGCTTGTAGAGCATTTCAGCGACGGGAAGGAGCTTGACACGGAACTGCGTACCTGTCTTTTGCCGTTTGTCGATGATCCAATGATCCCCGTTGTCGTCCGTGTGAATATCGGCGTGAGTCAGCTTTGCAACGTCCGAATGGCTCAGGCCCGTAAAGGCGCAGAAAACGAAGACATCCCGGTTGATGCCTGTTCGGTAGTTGGGAAGTTCGACGTCCATGACGGCCTGCAATTCCGAAGCGGACAAATAGCGTCGTTCGGCGTATTGGGGTCTGACATGGAACCCCGCGAAAGGATCGACAGAAATCCAGCCGTTCTTATACGCCGTGTAGGTCATCAGACGCAGTTTCTTGACTCCGGCACAGATCGTCCCGGAAGCAAGCCCCTTTACCGTAGAGAGGTAGACGACGAACTTTTCGATAAAATCCCGCTTCAGCTCTTTGAAAGGAATGTCCTTGACGTGGTATTCGTATTCGAGGAAAGCGGCGAGACGCCTGCGACGCAGACAGTAATCCTCGTAGGTGGAATAGGCGCGGTCTTTGCCCACACGTTTGAGAAAGCCTGCGAGGTATTCGTCAAAAGTCTGCAACAGCAGGCGGCAGTCGTCACCCATACCGAGGAAGGCGTTGCGAACCTTTTCGGCCGTGACATACGAATCACGGTCGCAGAGGCGTTGGTATTGCTTGCCGATATTGGTCTTGATATTTTCCAGCTTCTCGTTGATGCGCTGCGATTCGAGGCTCTTACCTGCCGCCTTGTTCGCTTTGGCATCCCAGAGAGAAGAACGAACGGTGAGTTTGCAGCTGAACTGCGACATCGTGCCGTTGATGGTGATACGGCCCATAATGGGAACCTGACCCGATTTCTCGGCTTGCCTTTTCACATAGAAAAGGACTTTGAAAGTGCTGCGTTGCATAATAACTTGAACTTTTGGATGGGTTAAACGTAAATGTCAAGTTATTTGTTATGCGGAAATTCGATGCAACGAACTGAAAACAAATGCCTTAAATGCAAATCAAAGCATTTCGAGCAGGTAACGGATAAGTAACATAACTTACCGTCAAACCTGCCCGATTCTGCAATTTTATTGCTCGGAACACATGCAGAACAAAGAATTAAATACCTGTAAACAAGATATTTACTATTTTCTGCATATTCGATTACCTACAACACCCCGGCTTGCAAAAGCCGGGCTGTTCGTTTATCGAAGTTTAAGTTTTTAAGTCTACCGAAAGGGAGATTTTACATCTCGCGCAGTTTGATGCTCTCTCCCAACATGATCAGGGCGGTACGGAACCACTCGTTAATCCTTGCTTTCATACTAAATAATTTTAATTAATTCTTAAAATATTTTATCATTTAAGACAGGACAAAAGTAGTGCGCGGAAACCAAACTTCCAAATATTTTATTAAGATTTTTTATAAAATTTGTAATTTTTTTGAATAAATCTCTATTCTTCGATCTCGACGCCCAGCAGGCGGGCCAGCTCAACAGCCTGCAATGGACTAATTTTCAATCCTTTCAATTCAAACGGTCCGATCTCGCGAACGCGAATGCCGCGGATGTCCGAATCGGCGAAAGAAAGTCCGCGCAGGCGGGTGCCGAAGAATTCGGCCTGTGTCAGGTCGCACTGCGCAAACTCGACACGTTCGAAACGGCAGTCCCCGAAAGCGGCGCCATGCATCGGACAGCCCGCAAAACGCACCGTGCGCAGCCGCGAAAAGGCGAAATTGGCGAACTCGCCCTTGCAGCGTTCGAACAGCAGGTGGTTGAGCGCGGTTTCGGCGAAATTCGTTCCCGAAAGTTTGCAGTCGGCGAACCGTACGCGGTGGAGACTGCACCCCAGCAAGTCGGCGTTCGAGAAATCGCAGTTGCGGAAAACCACGTCCGAAAACTGCGAACGGGCAAGCACGCTCCCCGCGAAGAGACAGCCCGTGAAGAGGCATCCCTGCACCGAAAGGTGCTCGCGGTCGAGCGATGCGAAGTCCGCAGCGCGGAACGAAGCGTCGGCGATCTCCTCGTCACGGGTCATCCGAACGGGATCAGCGGACGCTGCTGACTCCCGGAGCAGTTGCGGTGCGGCGATTTCCATGGGCGGCAATTGTTTGAATTGCCGCAAAGGTAGGAATTTTTACCCGTTTCGTTACTACTTCCGGGGGTTGGGATTGTTCATTTTGCGCAACCGGAAATATTGGTTATCTTTGCTGTCGACTCCGAGCTCCAAATTCATGAAAAAGACCTGTTTCCTTCTCCTCACCGTTTTGCTGACGACAGCCGCGCTGCGCGCGTCGGCCCAGAACAAGGACACCTCGAAGGAGAATTTCCCATCGACCGAAACTACGCTTTCACAGATCGGACAGGCCGAGGCGCACCCGAACGCCAGGCACGTCCGGATGGCCGACACTTCAGCCCTCGCCGCTCCGGTGAAACGTCCGGGGCTGATCCGCCGCATCATCGACTATTACAGCCGTTCGAACGTGGACCGCACCTTCGAAAAGAAGATCGACTGGAGCATCGCCCCGGGACCCAACTACTCCTCGGACGTAGGCTTCGGCATCGGATTCCTGCTGGCGGGACTCTATCGGCTCGACCGCACCGACTCGGTCACCGCACCGTCGAACATTTCGATTTACGGCAACTTCACGACCGAGAAATTCGTGCTGCTGCGCTTTTCGGGCGACAACATCTACAACCACAACAAACAGCGGCTGAGCTACTCGGGCGCATTCGTCTACTTCCCCGGCGCCTTCTACGGCGTGGGTTACAACGCCGGCAAGGAGGGTTACGCCCAGGACCTCACCACGACGATGGGCGCCTTCCGCATCTCCTACTGCACCTCGCTCGTGGGCCGCTTCTACATCGGCGTCAGCGGCGGCATCGACTACTCCGGAGCCAAGTACAAAAATTCGGGCATGGCCGACCGCATGAACGGCATCCAGGCCGACGTAGAGTCCGGAAAACCGGTTCCGGGCGGCAAGATGGGCGAGCTTTACAACCTCTGGCAGGAGGGACGCTACGACCCTGCGAAACAGGACCCGTTCTCGAATTACATCGCCACGACGGGCGACAAGCCCAACGCCTTCAACGCCAATGTCGGGCTTTTCGCCCAGTACGACACGCGCGACGTGACGTTCAACGCCTCGAAGGGCATCTTCATCAAGGCCGAGGCCAAATGGTATCCCGAATGGCTGGGAAACACGCGCCGCACGTTCGGACGCTTCACGCTGACCTTCGACTTCTACCAGAAACTCTGGAAAGGGGCCGTGCTGGCCTGCGACCTCTACGCCGACGCCACGACCGGAACCCCCTCGTGGCACATGTACGCCAAAATGGGCGGCATGGAACGCATGCGCGGTTACTACGAGGGACGCTACCGCGACAAAAAACTGGTGGAAACGCAGATCGAACTGCGGCAGAAAATCTACCGCCGCCACGGCATCGTGGGATGGATCGGCGGCGGGCAGGTCTGGGGCACGGAGAAATTCCGCTGGGGAAACACGCTTTGCAGTTTCGGCTGCGGCTACCGCTTCGAATTCAAGAACCGCATGAACATCCGCCTCGATTACGGCTGGGGCAATTTCGGCAACCAGAATCTGCCGTGGGACCGCAAGCGATCCTCGGCGTTCCTGTTCACCGCTTCGGAAGCATTCTAAAGAATATATACGAGGATAAAACCTTCGTCCAGAGAGACGGAGAGCCTGACCGGCTCTCCGTTTCCGATCCGTCCCGCCAGCGTCCCGGCAGCAAGGTCGAGCCGCACGACGTGCAGATCCCTCCGGAAATCCAGCTCCCGGCGTCCGGCATACTTGTAGAGCGTCTCTTTTGCACACCAGACGATCCCCGGCAGAAGCGGGTCGTCGGAAAGGGCCTCCTCTTCAGGCGTCAGGTAGCGGCTCGCGGCGCGTCTGAAATCGCGCGTTGCGGGTTCGATGTCCACGGCGCAACGCTCCGGGGAGGCGCAGACCGCGATGCGGCCGGCGCAATGGGCGACGGAGATATGGACGGCCCGGTTCGTCAGCACCGGGGCGCCCAGCGCATCGTAGGCGATCCCGACGTCGTCCCCCAGTTCGCGGCGCACCACAGCCCGCCACGTAAGGAACTCGGCCCGGCGGCGTTCCGACACGAACCCGGCTGCCGCGGCACGTTCTTCGGAAGTCGTCCACCGGGCGGACTCTTCGGCCGTCAGCGGCGGCGATGTCCACAGGGCCGGAATCATTGAAGGTCGACGCGGATTTTATCGACCCGGTGGCCGTCCATCTCCTGCACCGTGAAACGCAGGTCGTGCGAAGTGAAGACGTCGCCTTTGCGCGGAAAGTCGCGTTTGAGTTCGAGCATCAGCCCGGCAAGGGTTTCGGCCTCGCCCCGGACGTCGGCGAAAACGTCCTCGCCGATGTCGAGGATACGCTCGAAATCCCCGAGGTGGGTCTTTCCCTCGAAAATATAGCTCTTGGCGTCGAGCCGCGTGTAGAAGCACTCGTCGTTGTCGCTCTCGTCGGAAATCTCGCCGACGATCTCTTCGATGATGTCTTCGAGCGACACCAGCCCCAGCGTCGAACCGTACTCGTCGACGACGATGGCCATGTGGACCTTGTTCGACTGGAAGTCGGCCAGCAGGTCGTTGATCTTTTTGTGCTCGGGGACGAAATAGGGTTTGCGGATCAACTGCTGCCACGCGAAATCGCCGCCGTTGTTGATGTAGGGCAGCAGGTCCTTGACGTAGAGCGTCCCGCGGATATTGTCCACATCCTCCTCGTAGACCGGGATGCGCGAGAAGCCCGATTCGATGATCGTCCTCTTGACCGTCTCGTAATCGGCCGTCATGGAGAGCGCCGTGATGTCCACACGGGGTTTCATAATCTCCTGCACTTCGGTATTGACGAAGTTGACGATGCCCGAAAGCATCACGTGCTCCTCGGGGCTGGAACTCTGCGTCATGTCGACGGCGTCGGCCAGTTCGTCGAGCGAAATCTCGCTCTTGTGCGCGGCCTTTTCACTGATGCGGCTGCTCGTGCGGACCAGCGCATAGGAGAGCGGATAGAAAACCCACCGCAGCACCAGCAGCGGACGGGCCACCATCGAGGCGAAGCGCAGGGGAATCGTCTGCGCCAGCACTTTGGGCAGTATCTCGCCGAAAAGCAGCAGCAGGAAAGTCACCAGCACGGTCTTGAACAGGAACTCGAACCGCAGGAAAGTGAAGACCGAGTCGATGATCCCGGCCGTGAGGATGACGATGCAGATATTCACCAGATTGTTGACCACCAGGATCGTGGCCAGCAGCAGGTCGACGTTCGCCAGCAGCCGCAGCATGGCGGCGGCCGATGCGCTTCTGCGGCTCTGCAAATGGCGTATGTCATTGTGCGAGAGGGAGAAAAAAGAAGTCTCGGCCCCCGAAACGAGCGCCGAAACACACAACAGGCAGAGCGTCACCGCGCAAAGCACGGCGATATGGGGTGAAAACCCGTTGAACGTAATCCAGGAATGCGCGTCTTCCAAATTGAAAATCGGTTAGTTAATCGAATAGCGAGCCGCCCTGCGACTCCTCTTTCTGCGCCTGGGCATCGGTCGTATCGTCCTTCAGCACCTCCTTGCGGCTGCCGGGGACGCGCACGATGAACTTCGAGTTGCGCGACTGGTAGGCGGGTTTGGCCAGCAGGGTGTCGATGTTGCTGTAACGGGTCGGCTTGGCGCCGAGCATCACCAGTTCGGGCTGACGCTGGGCGGGTTTGGGGGGCAGGGGTTTGATCGGCTCCAGCACGGGTGCCGCGGCGGACGTCTCCTTGACGGCCGGTTCGACGGTGCGGACCGGGGGAATGATCTGCTTCATCACGCCGGGCTGCGCGTCGCCTTCGAATCCCGTGGCCACGACCACCAGCTCGATGAAATTGCCCAGCTGCGGCTTCTCGCTCGTACCCCAAATGATGTTGGCGTTGTGGATCACCCCGTTGTCGTCCTGCACGCTGGCGTGGGCCTGAATATACTCCAGAATCTGCACCACCTCCTCGTACATCAGGGCGTCGGCGTCCGACACCGAAATATTCAGCAGGATGTTCTTGGCGCCCGAAATCAGGTTGTGATCCAGCAGCGGGGAGCGCAGCGACGCTTCGGCCACCGCCTCGGCGCGCTTGTCGCCGTCGGCCGTAGCCACGGCCATATGCGCCCGGCCGCTGTTGCGCATCACCTTCGAGACATCGGCGAAGTCGACGTTCACCAGATCGCTCTCGACGGTGATGATCTCCGCGATACCCTTGGCCGCAGAGGCCAGAATGTCGTCGGCCTTGCCGAAAGCCTGCTTCAGCGAGAGGCGGCCGTAGATTTCCAGAATGTTTTCGTTGTTGATGATCAGCAGCGAATCGGTGTTCTGGCGCAGCTCCTCGATACCGCGGAACGCCTGTTCGTAACGGATCTTGCCCTCGACGGCCAGCGGCGAGGTGACGATGGCCACGGTCAGCAGCCCCATCTCCTTGGCCAGCTTGGCGATGACGGGCGATGCTCCCGTGCCCGTTCCGCCGCCCATGCCGGCGGTGATGAAGAGCATCTTCGTACCGGCCTCTTCGAGCACCTGACGGATTTCGGGCAGCGACTCGACGGCCGCGCGGCGGCCGTTCTCCGGATCGTTCCCGGCTCCGAGACCTTCGGAGCCGAGGCGGATCTTCCGCTCAACGGGGCTTTTGTCGAGCGCCTGCTGGTCGGTGTTGCAGACCATGAACGTAACGCCCCTGATCCCGAGGTTCCACATATGGTTTACGGCATTGCCCCCTGCGCCGCCGACGCCGACCACCGTAATGATCGAGCCGTCCGTGCGCGGGACCTTGATTTCCGACATCAATTCGTCTGTCATATCCTTTGATTCTTTATCTCCTTAACTCAATTTATTCCGGAATTCCGTCACTCCATGGGGGTGTCCTCTCCCTCGAAAACCCGGCCAACCCAACCCGAAACCTTTCGGGACAGTTCACCCCATACGCCCTGCAAAGTCTCACCGTCGCCGGCCATCACAGGCTCTTCCCGCCCTTTTTCCGGGATTTCCGGGCGTTCGGGATTTTCCGACACGGCAAAAACATGCGCCCTCGTCCGTGACGGACCATCCTCCCATCCGGCAACGCCGGGATTCGTATCCGGGACCTCGAATCCCGTAGCTATAATCACCAGTTCCAAAGTACCCGACTCCATCTGCGGATTGATACTCGTCCCCCAAATGATATTGGTTTCACTCAATCCCACATTCTTCCGATCGCCATTGGCATAACGCTGAATAAGGTCCAGCACCTGCTTCACCTCCCGGGTTTTCAGTTCATCGGAGTCCGGAACCGAAAAATTCAACAGGATATTTTTCGCCCCGGTAATCTCCTGATGACCCAATAACGGGGAGCAAAGCGACGCTTTCAGAACCTTGTCGACCCGGTTTTCACCGCATGCCGAAGTCACGCTCATATGCGCCCGGCCGCAATTGCGCATCACTTCGGCCACATCGGCGAAGTCAACGCCCACCAAGTCGCTTTCCCGGGTCACGATCTCGGCAATTCCCCGCGTAGCTGTGCTCAACACATCGTCGGCGCGGCTGAAAGCCTCATGCAGCGGAAGATCGTCATAAGCCCGCACCACGTTGTCATTGTCGATCACCAACAGCGCATCGACATTCTGCTCCAACTGGGCGATAGCCTCCATGGCCTGTTTCCAACGCCGTTTTCCCTCGCTCACCAGCGGCGAAGTGACAATACCTACCGTCAGCATTTCCATCTCCTTGGCCAGTTTGGCGATGACCGGAGCCGCTCCGGTTCCGGTTCCTCCGCCCATGCCGGCGGTAATGAACACCATCCGGCAACCCGATTCCATCAGATAACGGCGGATGTCCTCCAACGAAGCGATCGCCGCATCCCGCCCCCGTTCGGGACGGTTTCCGGCCCCAAGGCCTTCGGTCCCGAGGCGGACCTTATTGCTGACGGGATTGATATTCAAAGATTTCCGGTCTGTATTGCAGGCCAGATAGGTGACGCCTTTCACTCCCGCATGCCACATGTTAGACACGGCATTGCAGCCTGCGCCGCCCACGCCGATCACCATAATCAACGAGGATTCGTCCCGCGGAACCTGTATCTCTGCCATCAATTCGTCCATCGCCTTCCGTATTCCCCGGTATGTCTAAATCTCTTCGTCCTCGGCGGCCGAGAAACTCTTATTGATTTTGTCGAAGGTCTTCTGGAAGATCGCACCCCAGTTGCGGCTGCGCTTCGGTTCGATCACCGGCGGCTCGTCGGCACGCTCTTCGTCCGGCCGTCCGGCCGCTTCGGCTCCGGCCGGCACCCCGGAATCGGGTTCCGAAGCCGGCACGGGAGGCGTATAGGGCTGGGCAGCACGCGGCTGCGGAGCCTTGAACCCGCCCGCTGCGGGCTGCGGCGGCGTGAAAGGCCGGTGCGGCTCGGAACGAGGAGCCGCGGGGTGCTCGATGACGGCGCAGCCGCCCAGTTCGGCCCCCTTGAGCAGGATGCCCACGGCGGTCGAGAAAGCGGCGTCCGCAACCTTCTCCTTCGACTCCCCGGTGATTCCCGTCTCGGGCACAGCGACACGCACGTCCATGCCCGTCACGCGGCGGAACAGTTCGTCGAGGTCCTTCAATTTGGCCGAACCGCCCGTCAGCACGATGCCGTAGGCCAGTTTCCCGGCGTATCCCGAATCCTTGATCTCCTGTTGCACGAACTCCGCGATGTCCGTGGCGCGGGCCTCGATCACCGTGGCCAGGTTGCGCAGCAGAATGTCCTTCGCCTCGCGGGCCGTACGGCCGTTGACGCGGATCAGCTTGTCCTCGGGAGCCAGTTCGGCGACCGCCGAACCGTATTTCTGCTTGAGGCTCTCGACGTGTTTCTCGGGAACGCTCATCGTGCGGATGTCGCGGTTGATGGCCGATGCGCCCATCGGGATCGAAGCGACGTAACGCACCACGTTGCGGTAATAGACCGTCACGTCGGTGACGCCGCCGCCGACGTCGACCACGGCCACGCCCTCCTCCTTCTCATCGGGCAGCAACACCGCTTCGGGCGTCGCCAGCGCGTCGGACATGACGCCCAGCATCTTGATGCCGAGGCGTTTCAGGGCCATATCGAGACGCTGCATCGGGGTTTTGAGGCAAAGGATGAAGTTGAACGTCGACGAAAGTTTCTTGCCGAACGAACCCACGGGATTGCGCACCTCCTGGTTGTCGTCGACCATGTAGTTCTGGGGCACGCGCTCCATAATGGTCTCGTCGTCGGGGGCCTGCACGTTGCGCATGCGGTCGAACAGCGCATCGACGTCCTTCTGGTTGACGCCGTTCTGGGGATCGTAGACGAAGACATGGTCGGTATGGCGCGCACAGCGCACGAAGTCGCCCGAGATACCGGCATACGCCTCCGTGATGCGGATTCCGAGCTGCTGCTCGGCCTCCGACACGGCCTCGCGGATGGCGCGGCTCACCAGTTCGATATTCTCGATCCGGCCCGCATTGACTCCCTCGACGGGCTTCGTGACGACACACGCCACGTCAAGCAGGCCTTCGGGCGTCTTCTCCCCGACGGCCACCACGACCGACGAGCAGCCCAAATCGACGGCAACGGTATAATTCTTTTTTTCCACGGTATAATCCTTTTACTTCTTGCAAACCACCTGGTCGTTATATCTGATGTCAATAGTGCGGTATTCGCTCCAGCCGATCGACGAGAGGCCGCTGCGGTAAAACCGCAACAGTTTGTCGAACTTGCGCTCCACGTCCTCCAGCCGGCCGAAAAGCACGGCGAAGCGGCCGCTGCGGGGCGTAAGTTCCACCTCCAATGCTCCGCTGGGGGTCGTTTTCGCGGTGATCTGCACCACTTCCGACCTCCAGAAATCATCGTCTTCGACAGTTTCTACAAAGGTAAGGAGTTTCATGAAATCTTCGTAGCTTTTCTCCAACTTTTTTTGTTTCCGCCGCTCGGCCTCCTGCAACCCGGCGATACGCTCGATCTCCTCGCGGATCACGCCCGCCCGGTAGCGGTAGGTGCGGCGCAGGCCGGCTTTTTTCTCGCGCAGCGCGTCGACCCGCGCATCGAACTCCCGCGAACCTTCCAGCCGCCACCACTGCCGCTTGATGCGCATGCGGCGCAGGGCCGAAATGTTGCGGTCGTTCTCCATCTCACGCCGGTAGAGAGGGTATTTCTCGCGTTCGAGTTCGGCGATGCGTTCGTCAATCTCGCCGAGACGCAGGTCGATATGCTCCCGCACGCTCCCGACGTACGACGCAGGGAAGGGAGGACGGTAACTGCCGGTGACCACCGGCACGTAGAGCGACGAGGCGCGGGGCGCGGCGAAGACATAGCCGTCGGCGGTCACGTAGGCGTTCATGCCGTCGGTAAGCAGGCGCACCAGCGGCTTGCGCTGGCTGATCTCGATGTGCAGCGTTCCCCCGTAGGAGACATAGGCAACCGTTTTATCCACGAATCCGTTGCGGGCGATCAGTCGTTCGATACCCGTCAGGTCCACCGCATCAACTGCCGTGCCGAGTGTCTTGATTCCGGCATGTGAAATCCACTGGCGGACCATCGCCGCCGAGACCAGATGTCCCTGCGAAGAGCTGTCCACCACCTCGATCTCCAGCCTTCCGACCGTACCCGTCCTGCGCACGCGCCGCACCGCCGAGGCCGCAAAGACGATGTATGCGGCCACGGCGACCCACAGCAGGGTCAGAAGCGTGTATCGGAGGTAGCGGGACATCACTATTAAAAATTATGAAAAATCATTCAGGCAGATTCCAAGCCACGCAAGAAGTCGTTTTTGTCAAGCAAAAGAGACCTCATCAACTCCAGCCGGAAACGAAAATGCCAAAAACAGATGCCTGTATTTTTAATATTTAGCTTTTCATTTTTAATCGCTCCGCCAATGCGGGGCAGCAGGCGTCGATATTGCCGGCGCCGAAGCTGATCACAACGTCGGTGTCCATCGCGGCCACCTCGTCGGCCAAATGGTCGCGGTCGACGATACGGCACGGCGCGGCGACCCGTCGGGCGATGATCTCCGAGGTGATGCCCGGAATCGGCTCCTCGCGCGCCGGGTAGATGGGCAGCAGCACCACTTCGTCGGCATGCGACAACGCCTCGGCGAACTCCGCATGGAGGTCGCGCGTACGGGTGTAGAGGTGGGGCTGGAACAGCGCCGTGATCCGCCGCCCGGGGAACATCTTCCGCACGGAGGTGAGCGTTGCGGCCAGCTCGCGCGGATGATGGGCGTAGTCGTCCATATAGACCTGCTTCGGGGTGTTGACATAGAACTCGAAACGCCGTTTCACCCCCGAGAACGAGGCCAGCGCGCCGCGCAGCTTATCGGCATCCAGCGGAGTTCCTCCGGCCTTCGCGGCGCACCACACCGAAGCGACGGCCGCGACCGCGTTTTCGATGTTGACCCACCCCGGAACGCCCAGCGTGCACCCCTCGAACGCGCCCGAGGGTGTCACCAGGTCGTAACGGTAATGCCCCCCTTCGAGCAGCTGCACGTTGCGGGCGTAGAAATCGCACGGCTCGTCGTAGGAATAACGGTATACGGCGATCCCGGGGTTGTCGATCACGATGTCGACGCCCCGCTTGATGATGAGCGAGCCGCCCGGCCGGATCTGCCGCACGAACTGCGAGAAGGCCTCCTTCACCGCCTCGTGCGTCCCGTAGATGTCGAGGTGGTCGGCGTCGGCCGAGGTGACCACCGCCACGTCGGGATACAGCCGCAGGAACGACCGGTCGAACTCGTCGGCCTCGACAGCCAGTCTCCCGCCGTCGCCCAGCACCAGATTGCCGCCGAAATTCTTCGAAATGCCCCCCAGAAAAGCCGAGCCGCCGCCCGTCAGCGCGCGGTTGAGCCATGCCACCATCGTCGAAGTGGTGGTCTTGCCGTGCGTGCCCGCCACGGCCATCACGTATTTGCCCTCCGCAAGATGCCCCAGCATCTGCGAACGCTTCTCGACGCAGAAACCGTGTTCGCGAAAATAGCGGTATTCGCCGTGATCCTGCGGCACGGCCGGGGTGTAGACGACCATCGTCTTCTTCGGGTCGAGAAATCCTTCGGGGATCAGCCGCACGTCGTCCTCATAGTGGACCGCCGCGCCCTCCGCTTCGAGTTCGCCGGTCAGGTGCGAAGGCGTGCGGTCATAGCCCGCGACGGCATACCCCCCGTGCAGAAAATAGCGCGCCAGGGCACTCATGCCGATGCCGCCGATACCCAGAAAATAGACGTTCTTGTATTCCATCACTTCATTACCTTTACAATCTCATTGACAATATCTTCCGCGGCGTCGGGCCTGGCCAGCGCCTCCAGATTGCGGCTCATCGCCGCCAGCGTCTCCCGATCCGCCAGCAGCTCCACGGCCCGCGGCATCGCCTTCGTCCGGCACTCGGCGTCCGGAACGACCACCGCCGCGCCCTTCGCCTCCAGCGCCCGGGCGTTTTTGGTCTGATGGTCCTCGGCCACGTTGGGCGACGGAACGAACAGCACCGGCTTGGCAACGAGGCACAACTCGGAGACCGTCCCGGCCCCGCTGCGCGAGACGACCAGATCGGCCGCGGCGTAGGCGTAGTCCATGCGGTCGATGAAAGCCCCCTGCCAGACGTGCGCGGCGGGGTGCGCGGCCAGAAAGGCCTGCATTTCGCGCTCGTAGTACTTGCCCGTCTGCCAGATCACCTGCACGGGGGCCTTGCCGTCCGTCCCGACGATCCATGCCTTCATCATCTCGTTCAGCGACCGCGTGCCGAGCGACCCGCCAACCACCAGGATCACCGGAAGATCAGGCGTCAGCCCGTAATATTCCAACGCCTCGGCGCGGTCGGCGCCCTCCTTCGAAAAGCGGCCCCGCAGGGGATTGCCCGTCAGGACGATCTTCGCCGCCGGGAAAAAGCGTTCCATGCCTTCGTAAGCCGTGCAGATGCGCCGCGCGCCCTTCGCGAGGATTTTATTCGTCACGCCCGCATAGGAGTTCTGCTCCTGAATCACGGTCGGCACGCCCATCCGCTGCGCGGCCCACAGCACCGGAGCGCTGGCATAGCCGCCGAAGCCCACCACGGCGTCGGCCCCGAAGTCGCGGATGATCCTCTTCGCCATCCGGATGCTCTTCACCGCCTTGAACGGCACCGCCAGGTTGCGCCAGTCCAGCCGCCGCTGAAGGCCCGCGATCGGCAAGCCCACGATGCGGTAGCCCAGCGCCGGGACCTTCTCCATCTCCATCTTGCCCTCGGCCCCGACGAAGAGAATCTCCACCCCGTCGCCGAAACGCCGTTTCAAGGCCTCGGCAACAGCCACGGCCGGGTAGATATGGCCTCCGGTTCCACCTCCGGAAAGAATGATGCGTTTCATCGTATCTAATTTTTAATTCTTAATTTTTAATTGATTCTGCCGCCGGGGCGGCAGAATCATCGTCCCCAGTTCCCCCGGTCCAGCGACCGGTAGTTGATCGCCTCGGCGATGTCCGCCTGAACGATATCGGCGCGTCCCGCCAGGTCGGCGATCGTGCGCGCCGCCTTCAGGATACGGTCGTAGGCCCGCGCCGAGAGCGACAACCGCTCCATGGCCCGCTCCAGCAGCGCGGCCGAAGCCGCATCGAGGCGGCAGTATTCGCGCAGCATCGCGCTGTTCATCATCGAGTTGGTATGAACCCCCTCGACACCGCCGAAGCGCGCCTCCTGCACCGCCCGCGCCCGGACGACCCGTTCGCGAACCGCAGCGCTCGCCTCGCCCGGCGCAGCCGCCGACAACTCCTGCGGAGTCACGGGCGTCACCTCCACATGCAGGTCGATGCGGTCCATCAGCGGACCCGAAATGCGCCCCATATAGCGGTGCACCGACCCCGGAGAACAGGTGCACTCCTTCGTCGGGTGGTTGTAATAGCCGCACGGGCAGGGATTCATCGCCGCCACGAGCGTAAAATTCGCCGGGTATTCGACGCTGTATCTGGCCCGCGAAACCACGATCTTCTTCTCCTCCAGCGGCTGCCGCAGCACTTCGAGCACGCTGCGCCCGAATTCGGGCAGCTCATCGAGGAACAGCACGCCGTTGTGGGCCAGCGACACCTCGCCCGGCCGGGGCGACTGCCCGCCGCCGATCACGGCAACCTGCGAAGCCGTATGATGCGGAGCGCGAAACGGCCGCCGGGTCATCAGCCCGCCCGTCACGCCCGCCTTGCCCGCCACGGAGTGTATCTTGGTCGTTTCGAGCGCCTCTTCGCGCGAAAGCGGCGGCAGGATCGTCGGCAGACGCCGTGCGAGCATCGTCTTGCCCGAACCCGGCGCACCGACCATGATGACGTTGTGCCCTCCCGCCGCGGCGATCTCCAGCGCACGTTTCACATGCGTCTGGCCCCGCACGTCGGCGAAATCCTCCGCATAGTGCGTCGCCGCCGCGGCGAACGGTTCGTCGTCGGCCGGCACGGCAGGCGCAATCTCCGCCTCGCCGTTCAGGTATCCGACGACCTGGCGCAAGGTCGTGGCGCCGATCACCTCGATGCCGTCGACAACCGCGGCCTCCGCCGCGTTTTCCGCCGGCAGCACCACCCGCCGCAGCCCCTCCGAACGCGCCCGGACCGCAACGGGAAGCACGCCCCGCACGGGTTTGAGCGAGCCGTCGAGCGACAGTTCGCCGACGAACATCGTCCCGGCGACCGCCCCGGCGTCGATGCGGCCCATCGCCGCGAGGATTCCCACGGCGATCGGCAGGTCGAAACCCGCCCCCTCCTTGCGCAGGTCGGCCGGAGCGAGGCTCACGACCACCTTCTTGCCCGACATCCGCTCGCCCGAGTTCTCGAACGCCGCCCGGATGCGCTGTTCGCTCTCCTTCACGGCATTGTCGGGCAGTCCCACGAGGTACATGCCCAGACCGCCGCCGGCGATGTTGACCTCGACGGTCACCGCCACGGCGTCGATCCCGGCGACCGCTCCTGCAAATGTACGAACGAACATGGCTAAAAAGGCGCTTCGTCGTCGATCTTCGTCGAGCGGTTGACGTCGAACTCCCCGCCCATCGCCGCACCGAGGCCCGACGTCCCCGGCTGGCTGTTCGAACCGCTGGCGTAGTCGTCGTAGGCCTGCTGGCTCTCCGCCGCCTGCGCGGGCGGCAGCATCGAGTCCTCCACGTCGGCGAAGCGGGCCTGCTCCTTCAGGAAGCGCAGGTTCACGTCGCACACCGCGCCGTTACGGTGCTTGGCAAGGATGATCTCGGCCATGCCCGCCGTGGGCATGCCGTTCTCGTCCTGGTTGATGCCGTAATACTCCGGACGGTGGATGAAGGCCACGATGTCGGCGTCCTGCTCGATGGCGCCCGACTCGCGGAGGTCCGACAGCTGGGGACGCTTCGAGCCGCCGCGCATTTCGGTGGCGCGGCTCAACTGCGAAAGGGCGATCATCGGCACGTTCAGCTCCTTGGCGATGGCCTTCAGCGTACGCGAGATGAAGGCCACCTCCTGCTCGCGGTTGCCCTTCGTGTCCTGATTGCCGGTCATCAGCTGGAGGTAGTCGATGATGATGATCTTGATGTCGTTATGAATTTTCAGACGCCGGGCCTTCGAACGGAACTCGAAGACCGAAAGGGCCGGGGTGTCGTCGATGAACAACGGCGCCGTGCCCAACGGCTTGGTGGCCGATTCGAGGTGCCGCCACTGCTCGGGCGTCAGACGCCCCGACTTGACGTCGTTGCCCGAAAGTCCCGTCTCGGCGATGATCAGACGCATCATCAGCTGCACGGAGGACATTTCGAGCGAAAAGAACGCCACGCCCTGCTCGTGGTCGACGGCCATGTTGCGGGCCATCGAGAGCACGAAGGCTGTCTTACCCATCGAGGGACGCGCGGCGACGATGATCAGGTCGGACAGCTGCCAGCCCAGCGTCACGCGGTCCAGAGCCATGAAGCCCGACGGCACGCCGCTGAAGGCGCTGGTGTTCTTCGACGCCTCCTCGATCTGCATCAGCGCCCGGGCCAGGATGTCCTTGGACGACTGCACCGAACGTTTGACGTGCCCCTCGGCAACCTTGAAGATCTCGCCTTCGGCGTAACCGATCAGCTCCGTGACGTCGGTCGACTCGTCGTAGGAGCGTTTCTGAATCTCGGTCGCCGAGCGGATCAGCTCGCGCTGCACGTATTTCTGGGCGATGATCTTGGCGTGGAACTCGACGTTGGCCGCCGAACCGACCTTCTGGGTCAGCTGCGCGAGGTACGAAGCGCCGCCCACCTTCTTCAGCTCCTTCTTGGCCTTGAGCCGCTCGGTCACGGTATAGAGGTCGATGGGTTTCAGCTCCATCGACAGTTCGTTGATCGCCTTGTAGATCAGGCGGTGTTCCTCGGTGTAGAACGCCTCGGGGGAGACGAACTCCTGCACGGTGATGATGCAGTCCTTTTCGAGCATCAGCGCACCGAGCACGGCCTCCTCCAGCTCGACCGCCTGCGGGGGTACGTTGCCGACGGTATCGGTCATCGCCTCGAACGCCTCCCGGTTGCGGGAGGAGGGTGTAAAATCTTTCGCCATGGATAATCGGATTCTTTCAAAGGTCAAAAGTAAGCATAAGCGGGGAGAAATCAAAACCGGGCGGAACCCCGGTTTGTCGAAAACTATGTTTATAACACAGCTTCCGCCACCGAATGCCGGAACGGACCGGATGCCGGTCCCCGGCGGGCCGCCGCGTTTCGGGGCCTGTCCTGCCCCAAACCCCTTTCGCGGAAGGGGTTCACGGCCTGCGGCCGGAATAACGTCCTGTTGATAAGTTTTCGAATCGCCGCCTACTCCTTCACGCCCAGTTCGCGCTGCGAGACGGCGAGGGCGGCGATGCTGATGCGGCAGCCGGGCGCATCGCGCAGGATCGCCGAGGCGCACGAAAGCAGGGTCGAGCCGGTGGTCATCACGTCGTCGACCAGCAGGACGTGCCGCCCGGCGAGCCGTTCGGGACGGCGCACCGCAAAGGCGTCTTCGACGTTGCCGGCCCGCTCGCGGCGGGGCTTGAGGGCCTGGCTGGCGGTGTTGCGCACCCGGCGGACGCTGCGGCGGTCGACCTCCACGCCCAACTGCGCGGCGATCCCCTCGGCGATGTATTCCGACTGGTTATACCCCCTCCGGCAACGCTTAAAGGGGTGCAGCGGCAGCGGAACGACCACCTCCACGTCGTCGTAGAGTCCGCTTTCACGCAGATACCGCCCGTACCACGCGCCCATCTCCCGGGCCGTGCGCCACGCCCCGCGGTACTTGAAGCCGTGGATCAGCCGCCGCCAGCCGCTCGCGCGGACGAAGAACAGAAAGCCCGAAGCCTGACAGACGGGGACCATGCCCCAGCATCGGCGCACCACGGGGTTGTCGGCCTCGCGCCAGTAGCCCGTCAGCGGCGCCGTGGCGCGGCACAAGGTGCAGACCGTGCGTTCGCCGCGCGTAAGCGGCTCCCCGCAGACGGCGCAGCGGGGCGGGAACAGCAGCGACGCGACATCGCGGACGAGGTCATTGAGGATCGACATTGACGACGACGGTGATCGACTTGAACGCCGGGTTTCCGGCAAAGGTTTTCAGCTCGGCCGCGAGCAGTTCGCGGGCGCGGGCCGAAGAGGCGCCGCTCTCGATTTTCAGCAGAAGGCCCACGAGGTATTCGCCGCGGATGCGGTCGACGGGCGGGGTCATCGGCCCCAGCAGACGGCGGCCGAAACGGGTGCGCAGGCGTGCGGCGAGGTCCATGACCCCGTTTCGGAGCACCGAAGGGTCGCGGTGGCGCAGCGTGAGCGACGTGAGCCGCGCATAGGGCGGATAGAAAAAGGCTTTGCGCTCGGCGAGCTGTGCGCGGGCCATCCCCTCGAAATCGCCCGCCGCGACCTGCCGGATCACGGGATGCCCCGGTTCGGAGGTCTGGATCACCACCTCGCCCCCGTCGTCGCGCCGTCCGGCGCGGCCCGCCACCTGCATCATCAGCTGGAAAGCCCGTTCGGCGGCCCGGAAATCGGGGTTGTTCAGCAGGTTGTCGGCATTGAGGATGCCGACGAGCGACACCCCCGCGAAGTCGAAACCCTTGGTGATCATCTGCGTGCCGACCAGAATATCGGTCCGGCGGGCCTCGAAATCGGCGATGATGGCGCTGAACGCCTTTTCGGAGGTCACGCTGTCCCGGTCCAAACGGGCAACCCGCGCTTCGGGGAAAATCCGGGAAATCTCCTCCTCGACCTTCTCGGTCCCGAAGCCCATCGGGAGCACATCGGTGACCTTGCACGAAGGGCACTTCGCCGGCACGTCCTCCGTATGGCCGCAGTAGTGGCAGACGAGTTTCCGCCCGCCCTTGTGGTAGGTCAGCGTCACGTTGCAATGGGGGCAGCGGGCCGTCCAGCCGCACTCGGAACACGCGACGTAGGGCGAAAACCCGCGGCGGTTCTGAAACAGCATCACCTGCCCGCCCCGGTCGAGGGTCTCGCCGATCCGGTCCAGCAGGAGTTTGTTGAAATGGGCCTTGCGCTCGCCGCGCCTGGCGGCGCGCAGGGTGTCGGAAACGAGGATTTCGGGCGGGCGGGCGTCGCCGTAACGCTCAGTCAGCTCCGCGCGCCCGTATTTGCCCGACGCGGCGTTGAGCCACGTTTCGAGCGACGGCGTGGCGCTGCCCAGCAGCGTCCGGCCCCCCGTCAGGCGCGCCATCACCACGGCGCAGTCGCGGGCGTTGTAGCGCGGCGCAGGCTCCGTCTGCTTGTAGCTGGCGTCGTGCTCCTCGTCGACGACGATCAGCTGCAAATGCTTCAGCGGCAGGAAGACCGACGACCGCACGCCGACCACGAACTCGCCCCCGTCGGAGCGGTTCAGCCGCAGGTAGGTCTCCGTGCGGCGGCGGTTGGTGAGTTTGGAATGGTACGGAGTGACGCGGCTGCCGAAGATGCGCTCCATGCGCTCGATCAGCTGCGCCGTAAGGGCGATTTCGGGCACCAGCAGCAAAACATCGCCGCCCCGGGAGAGCACCTCGGCGATCAGGTGGATGTAAATCTCGGTCTTGCCCGAACCGGTGACGCCCTGCAAAAGAGCGGTGGTTTTCCCGGCGGCGAACTGTTCGCGCAGGGCGTTCAACGCCGTCAGCTGGTGCGCCGTCAGCTCCGGAAGGCGGAAGGCCGACCCGCCGCGCTCGACCGAACGTTCGCGCTGGGTGCAGACGATGTATTTCTTGCGCTCGAGGGCGTGCAGCACGGCATAATCGGCCCGGAGCAGGCGGCGGGCCACCTCGCCCGTCGCGATGCGCGTTTCGTCGCCGGCCGCAGCCAGCTCGAGCAGCGCCTCGTACTGCTTCGGGGCGCGCCGTTCGATCTTCTCGCAGACTTCGTGAAAACGCCCCTCGTCGCGGAGTTCCGCGGCCAGCGACACATAACACTCGGTGCGGGGACGGAACTCGTCGCCGGAGAACTCCTCCTCCGTGTCGCCCGAAGGTTTCATCAGCGCAGGCAGCGCCACGCGCATCACCTCCCCCAGGGAACACATGTAGTACGAGGCGATCCACTCCCACAGCGACATCTGCTGCGCCGAGAGCAGAGGCGCATCGTAGAGCACGCGCTGGATCGGTTTGACGGTTTTGAAATCGGGCCGGCGGTCGTGGACCCGCCACACGATGCCCGTATAGAATTTGCGTGCGCCGAACTGCACCGCCACGGCCTGCCCGGCCGCGACGTCCGTGCCTCCGGGCACGGCGAACGTGTAGACGGGCTGCGCCAGCGGAAGAACTATGTCGGCGTAGAGCTGCATCAGCCCTTCCCGATTGTCTGAAATCCCTTCCCGTAGACGCCCATGACCGATCCGACGGTCATAAAGGCCTCGGGGTCGATGGTCTTGACGAATTTGAGGATCATCGAGGTCTCCCGCTTGCGGCAGACCACCATGACGATTTTGGACTCCTTTTTCGAATACCACCCCTGCGAGTCGATGAGCGTCACCCCGCGGTGGACGTTGTCGACGATCGCCTGGGCCATTTTCTCGTAGTCGTGCGTGACGATGAAGACCTGGCTCGACTGCTGGTTTCCGGCCATGATCATATCGACCGTATAACCCACGACGGCCGTCATCACGTAGCCGTAAATCACGGCGCTGATGCCCATGCCCACCAGCAGGGCCGAACCGATGATGACGAAATCGGAGTAGATGAGGATTTTGCCGTAGCTGACCGTGCGGTACTTGTTGATGATCATGGCCACGATGTCCGTGCCGCCCGTCGAGCCGCCCTGCGAGAAGCAGAGCGCGATGCCGGCGCCGGCCAGAATACCGCCCATGACGATGGCCAGCAGGTTGTCGACCCCGAGGAAGTTGCCATCGGGAAGCACCTCCTGCCAGAAGTTCATGCCCAAGGAGATGATCACCACGCAGAAGATGGTCTTGAGACCGAAATTCCACCCCACGATAAATCCGGCGACCAGCAGCAGGACGGCATTGATGATGAAGACCATCGTACCGATCTGCAGGTCGATTCCCGCCGTCGAGAGCGCATTGCACAGCACGAGCGACAGACCTGCGGCGCCGCCGCCGACGCCGCCGGCCGGGAGGATGCAGCCGATCCAGCCGAAAGAGTACATCAGCATGCCGACAGCCATCAGAACATACTCCTTGACGGGTTTGAGCACGATGTCGGGATTGATGGGTTTCATAACGAAGGGGGTTATTCGGGGTTTGCCTCCGCAAAGGCGGCGCAGGCCGGACGCAGAGCCGGGTCCACCCGCGTTCTGCCGAGGCGCAGCCTACCTCTGCCGAAGTTTGTCTGCGGCAAAGGTAGTAAAAATTTCGCCTTGGTATACATTGCGTTCCTCCAATCTTTTTTCGAGCATCGCGAGCAGCTGCTCGTTGCGCACGAGGCCCCAGTTGCGGCCGTAATGGTAGCGCGGCGGAGCCTCCGAGGCGAAACGTTCGACGACCACGCCGGGACGCAGCCGGCGGAGGATTTCGACAAACAGGTCGATGTACTCCTCCGGCTCCCAGAAGCGGAAACGCTCCGGTGCGGCGTCGTACTCGGCGGCCATCGGCGTCGCGCGGAAAACCTGCAACTGGTGGAACTTCACGGTCGTGAGCGGCAGGGCGTTGATCCGCTCCACCTGGTCGAGCAGCATCGCGTCGGTCTCGCCGGGAAGTCCGAGGATGAAGTGCGCGCCGACGTGCAGGCCCCTCGCGGCGGTCATCTCGACGGCGCGGCGGGCGCACGCGAAGTCGTGGCCCCGGTTGACGGCCCGGAGCGTGGCGTCGAAGGTCGATTCGATGCCGTATTCGAGGGCGACATACCGATCCCGGGCCAGCCCGGCGAAGTAATCGAGCTTGCGCTCGTCGACGCAGTCGGGGCGCGTGCCGACGACGATTCCCGCCACGCCGGGATGCGCGAGGGCCTCATCGTAAAGCCTCTTCAGCCGCTCCAGCGGGGCGTAGGTGTTGGAAAAAGCCTGGAAATAGACCAGGTAGCGCTGCGCCGAACGGTAGCGGTTGCGGTGGAATTCGATCCCCTCGGCGATCTGCTGCCCGACGCTCTTCGAGGGCATGCAATAAGAAGGGGTGAACGCTCCGTTGTTACAGAACGTACACCCTCCCTCTCCGATCGTCCCGTCGCGGTTGGGGCAGGTGAAGCCCGCATCGACGGAAAGTTTCTGCACCCGGCAGCCGAACAGACGGCGGAAGTACCCCGCATAGGAGTTGAACCGCCTCGTATCGCCCCACGGGTAAGTCATCTCCGCCTAAAAATTCCAGTCGCCCGGATTGTAGGTATCCTTCGGAACGTTGGGCACATTAGGGAAGAACGTATGCCCCGTGAGGCGTTCGATCTCCGCAACAGTCTTAAACACCCCCTTCGACTGAAAATCAACAGCCTTAACCACCTCGTTTTTAGCGTAGGTCTTATGCCGAACCATGATGGCAATGGATTGAAGTTCCCCCTGCGAACAATTTACCACCCACTTATTACCAGCGCTTTTCTTGGCTTTGAGCAGCACGATGTAGTAATGCGTCGGAATGGTCGTACCATCCACAACCTTGGGGGTATTCTCCCAATAGGTTCCCACCACCTGATAGCAAGTATCCGCCAAGCCACGCCATTGCTTGTCGACCCAGTCTTCAGCCGTATTCCACTGACCGCCGCTGGTATTGAAATAAGTCTGAAGCTGCGGACCGATATTCGAATAATAGAAAACGTCACGGTTAACGTTCTTCGTCACGCGCCGCTCGTTTGAGCCAAGCATGTGACCACGCGTGTAGCCGCTCCAGTGACCCGCTTGCGTACAATTGATGTCCGGGTCATTCCGGTAAGCGTCTGTCCGCTTCACATCGCCTGTATAGCAGTCATGTAGTGGGGCAGCCACCCAGACCGGGCAGCGGTACGATTTGCTGTAACAGGTCGAGAAATTACGCGCCTTCGTACCGGTCGCCGGATAGTCCGGGCAAAGGTGATAAGCATAATAATAGTCGCTGTTCGACTTGTCCTCCGGAACCAGTTCGGGCCAGCCCGAATACTTGGCCGAACCCGTATTTCCGCCACCGCCGTCCGACGAGGTGGTGAAGGTCGCCGCGGCGCTGGTGTAGGTCTGCCCGTCCCAGTCGGCGCAGAGCGCGAATTCATAGGTCGTGCCGGGCGTCAGGCCGGTCAGGGCCGCCGTCTTGGTTCCCGTTCCCGTCGAAACGTTTACCCGGTCATAGCTGCCCGACGAAGCCGGCTTATACCGGAAATAGACGTCGTAGTCGGCCGTATCTTCGAAATTGAACGTACAGTTCAGCGTCGCCTCGGTCTTGGTCACGCCCGACGCCGCAGGAGTTCCGAAAGCGGGCCGTTCGGGATCGGGGTCGGGCATGTCGTCCTGCCCGGTTTTGAAGACCGCCCCTGCGCTCTGAACCCGTCCGGTCGACAGGCCGGCATAGGCGAAAACCACGTAGCTCGTTTCGGGCTGAAGCCCGGTCAGCGTGGCGGCAATGCCGGTGCCGTCAACCGCGGAACCCGCCACATCGGCAAACGCGCCGATTTTATTGTCGACAACGGCAGCATAGGAAAAACCCACGCTCGTGTTTTCGAGCACGCCCTCGCCGAAACGAGTCTGGCAGCTCAACCCGACCGTCGTGCCGTTGACCTCGGCCACAGGCGTCAGGAACCAGTCCGTTCCGGTCTCCGTCTTTTCATCCCCGCAGGAGGCGAAGGCCACGGTAAGGCCCAGAAGCAGAAATGCAAAAATTTTCTTCATTTTGATATAAATATGTTATTCCTTGTTTTTTGAATCCATCCAGATCGTCACCGGCCCGTCGTTGACCAGCTCGACCTGCATGTCGGCGCCGAATTCGCCCGTGGCGACCCCGCGGCCGAGCAGCTCGGCGACCCGGGCCGTAAACCGTTCGTAAAGCGGGCGAGAAACGGCTTCGGGGGCCGCCTTGATATAACTCGGCCGGTTGCCCTTGCGGGTCGAGGCCTGCAACGTGAACTGGCTCACGACCAGAATTTCGCCGCCTGTCTGCACCACGTCGAGGTTCATCACCCCGGCTTCATCGTCGAAGATACGCAGCCGCACGAGTTTTCCGGCGAGGTACTCGATGTCCTCGTCGGTGTCGTCGCACCCGACGCCGAGCAGCACCAGCAGTCCCGCCCCGATCCGGGAGCGGACATCGCCGCCGATAGCGACGGAAGCGTGTTTTACACGCTGAATGAGCAATCGCATGGCAGGGATATTCAGAGGTTTTCGAAATAGGTCCACAGGTTGTCGCCCGCAGGCACGGGAGCCGTGACCGAGAGCGGCTCGCGGCGCACCGGATGCTCGAATTCGACACGGCGCGAGTGGAGCGAGATGCCGCCCCCGGGCAGGGAGCGCCGGGCGCCGTATTTCAGGTCGCCGCGGATCGGACACCCGACCTTCGAGAGCTGGGCGCGGATCTGGTGGTGACGCCCCGTGAGCAGTTCGACCTCGACCAGCGTGTAGTTCGTCCCCGCCCCGAGCGTCGCGTAACGCAGGCGCGCCTCCTTGGCGTCGCCCTTCGGGGCGTCGCAGGCCCGCGAACGGTTGGTCCTGCCGTCGCGCAGGATATAATGGCGCAGTTCGCCGCTCTCGGGATCGGGTGTGGCTTCGGTCAGCGCCCAGTAGACCTTATGGATGCGGCCTTCGCGGATCATCTCGTTCAGACGGACGAGCGCCTTCGACGTCTTGGCGAAAACGACGGCTCCGCTCACCGGGCGGTCGATGCGGTGCACCACGCCGAGGAACACCTCGCCGGGTTTGGCGTCGCGCCGTTTGATGAAGGCCTTGATCTGGTCCTCGAGGGCGCTCTCGCCCGACGGGTCGGGCTGCACCAGATCGCCGCAGCGTTTGTTGACGATCAGCAGGTGGTTGTCTTCGTAGAGAATGTCGTCCGGGTTGAACATCGTCGGAAATTACAGAATAAAGGTGAAAGGCAGCAGTTTGGAGGCCGAATCGACCGCCGTCACCGTACCGTGGCCGCTCATCAGCACCCGCATCGGGGAACCCTGACGACGCTCGACGTCGACCATCACCTGCCGGCACTGGCCGCAGGGATAGCATTCGCGCTCCGAGGGGTTCGAGGCAATGGCCATCGTCTCGATCGGATCGTCGGCATAATTGGCCTGGGCGTAGAACATCAGCGACCGCTCGGCGCAGAGTCCCGCGGGATAGACCTCGCTTTCGAAGTTGCTGCCGTAGAGTATTTTCCCGCTGCGCAGACGCGCGGCGGCGCCTACGTGGAAATTCGAGTAGGGCGCATGCGCATTGGCCGTGGCCCGTTCGGCCTCGGCGACCAGCCTGCGGTCGGCTTCGGAAAGCTCCGACAGCGCCGCGTAATGTTCATAATCGAAACAAAACTGCTTTTCCATAACTCCTCCTTTTTTACAGGGGTGAACTACAAAGATACTAAAATTTTCAGAAATCGCTTACTGAATCGCACTTTTTCAGTCTCTTTGCTTTCAACCCGGATGAATTGTTTTATTTTCAAGACCTTCCGGCCGACGAACGGGGACTGGACGCCGGGACCGGCCGGCCGGGTCCGCAGGCCGGAGGGTTCCGCACCTCGCAAAGAACGAGGCGGACGGACGCCGCGAGCCGTCTGCGACTATCGCGGAGGGAATTTCGCCTTAACGAAGTCCGGGCCGGACGGGACACACAAGTGCATTTCCCGTTCAGCCCGGACAAGGCGAGGTGAAAGACTCCCGAGAGAATCGGAAACCGTCCTATTCGAGCACGAACTTCGCCTGCACGTTGTACTGCAACTTGATGGTCTTGAAATCGAGCGGTTCGTCCGCAGCGGCGTCCTCGGCGACGCCCATCGCCTTGGCGCTGCGCATCACGGCCATGTTGTCGTAAAAAACAGGCATCACGTTGTTGTTCGAATCGTAGATGTAGAAGCATTTGCCGATCTTCTGCCCGATGGCTTCGGCCAGCGTCGCGGCGCTCTGGCGGGCGTTCTGCATCGCCTCGACGCGCACTTCGGCCTTATACTGTTCGATTTTCGAGTGCGAGACCTTCAGGATCGAGACGTTCGAGATGCCCAGTCCGTCCAACGCCTGCCACACCTTGGCGACCATCGCCGAGGAACCCAGCTGCAACTGGTATTTGGCCGTGGCCACCGAGGTGTTTTTCTTGAAGAACTCGCTCGACAGGTTGGCCATCTTGAGCTGTTTCTCGACATCGACCCCGGCACGTTTGAGCGCGGCGATCATATCGCGCTGCTGGCTTTCGACCGAAATCTTGCCCTTCGAGTCGCGCTCGTTGATGATGATCTGCAAGTAGAATTCGTCGGGCGCAATCTCCTTTTCGGCACGTCCGTTGACCTGAATGTAGCTGGGGAACGCCTCCTGCATCTGCGCTGCCGCGGGGAGGGCGAAAAACGCCACCGCCGCCAATAAAATCAGTCGTTTCATTGCCTTTTCGTTTTTAAATAACCTATTACAAAGATTATGCAAGCCGGGCGTCGCGCGGAACTGTTTTCAGCCGGGCCGGTTTCCATCCCTTTGTATCCAGTAAAACGCCGAAAAACGAAAATACTGCATCCCCGATGCGAAATCAGGCCTTGAACAACTCCCTATCGCTTTTTGCCTCCGCGGTGTTTCTTGAGCTCCTTCCTGTTCATCTCGCGGATTACCAATTCCTCGGTTTCAACGGGTCGGTAAACACCCTTTTCAACGCACACGACACCCTCCTCCGTAACGAACTGCGGAAAGAAATGCTTGCGGATGAAAGGTTTTCGCTCCCGCTCCTTCGGGTCCGGATTACTCTCCCACCAGAAGGTCTGCACGGAAACTTTGTATCGCTCGCCGTCATAGCTTCCCGCCAGCGCCAGCGGCGTTCCGGGCAGCACTTCGTCCCCGACCTCGACCAGCACATTGTCGCCGTCGAGGCAGATATACCAGGCCAGCGTGCCATCGGGCTGCTCGACCAGCAAATCGGGGCTTTCGGAGGTAAAACTCACCGCCGGGGCATCGGGTTCCCGTTCGGGAATGCCGACCTCCACGACCGTGCCGCGCCGCATCGCATAGACCGTGTCGCCCTTTTCCATTTCGAAATGCAACCCCAAAGCCCCTTTCTTTTCTTTTCGGAAACGGTCGTAAACACTCACGCCGCGCGACACACGCACCGGCCAGCGAACAGTGGTGGGCATGCGGTAGACAAACGCGGTATCGGGCTCCTTATCGACAGGGCCTAAAAAAAAGCGGTATGAATAACCGTACCTCACGCCCCGGGTATCGTCGGCGGGACGGAGAGACAGCAGCCGCGTCCCGGTATAGCGGGTCTCGTATCTGAAGGTCCCCGAAGCGGTGTTACAGTTCTGCAAATCCCGGAGCGTCAGAAAAACGGTCAACGTCCCCGGACGCGTCTTATTCTCCAGGATAAAATCCACGGAGTTATTCTCATTCCGCTGCGTGCGGATGGTCGGCGACTGGGCGACCGCCCCGACGAACATCAGGGCGAACGATGCAGTCAGAAAAATTCGTATCATCGGTCTGTGGTTCAGGTTGCAGTTCAGGTTGCGTCCCGCGCGGACGCGCCGTTTATCGCCGCACGAGCTTCACGACGTTCTCCACATGGTGCGTGTGGGGAAACATGTCGACGGGCTGCACGGCCTCGACGCGGTAGGCGGCGTCCATCAGCTGGAGGTCGCGGGCCTGCGTGGCGGGGTTGCAGCTCACATAGACGATCCGTTCGGGCGCGGCGCGCAGGATGACTTCGATCACCGGTTCGTCGACGCCCGCGCGCGGCGGGTCGAGGATGATCACGTCGGGACGGCCGTTCGCGGCGACGAATCCGTCGTCGAGCACCGCCTTCATGTCCCCGGCGTAAAAGACCGTATTTTCGATGCCGTTCAATTCCGAATTGACCTTGGCGTCGGCGATGGCTTCGGGGACGTACTCCACGCCCACCACCCGGGCGCAACGCGCGGCGCAGAAGTTGGCGATGGTTCCCGTCCCGGTGTAGAGGTCGTAAAGCACGTCGCCCGGCCGGAGGTCGGCAAAGTCGCGGGCCACCTTATAAAGTTCGTAGGCCTGCGCGGAATTGGTCTGGTAGAACGACTTGGGTCCCACCTTGAAGCGCAGTTCCTCCATCTCCTCGATGATATGGTCCTTGCCGCGGTAGCAGACCGGGTCGAGGTCGCCCACCGAGTCGTTGAACTTCGTATTGACGATATAGAACAGGGAGGTGATCTCCGGGAATTTGGCCGCCAGATGGTCCATCAGGGCCGTGATGCGGGGCCGGTCGTCGCTGTTGAAGACCACGATCACCATCACCTCGCCCGTCGAGGCCGTGCGGACGATCATGTTGCGCATCAGCCCCTCGTGCGAACGGGCGTTGTGGAACGTGTAGCCGTTCTCCACGCAGAACCGCTTGGCCTCCATGCGGATGCCGTTCGACGGGTCGGGCTGCAACCAGCATTTGCGGATGTCCAGCACCTTGTCGAACATCCCCGGGATGTGGAATCCCACGGCCGGCGCGTCGCCGATGTCGCCCGCCGACTCGATCTCCTCGCGCGTCAGCCAGCGGCGGTCGGCGAAGGTGAATTCGAGTTTGTTGCGGTAGAACTGCGTCTCGGCCGAGCCGAGGCAGGGCGCGATCTCCGGCAGCTCGATCTTGCCGATGCGCGTCAGCTGGTCGCGGACCTGATCGGTCTTGAAGCGCAGCTGCTCCCCGTAGGGCAGGTTCTGCCACTTGCAGCCGCCGCAGACGCCGAAATGCTCGCAGAACGCCTCGGCCCGCAGGGGCGATTTCTTCACATAGCGGACCACGAAGCCCTCCATGAAGCGGCGGCGTTTGGAGCGGATCTGCACGTCGACCACGTCGCCCGGAACGGTCAGCGGAACGAAGACCACCACGTCGTTCCAGCGGCCCATAGCCTTGCCCTCGGCCGCGAGGGTCGTTATTTCAAGCCCCTCGACGAGGGGATAGTTCGCTTTCTTTCTTGCCATCGGTTTTTAACTTTGCGTGCAAAGTTAAAAACAATTCATAATTCAAAATTCATAATTCAAAATTATTTCCCCGCAAAACGTATCGGAACCATCATACGGAACCGTCAACGCTTAATTTTTCATTTTCAATTTTTCATTTTTAATTCGGGCTTTGGCCCGCACGCCGCCCAGCCAGAAGCCCAGCGCGAAAGGCCCGCCGATCAGCACCGCAAGCGCCAGCACAAGGTAGAGCAGGATTTTGCCGACAAGCCCCGGCACGGCGTCGAGCGTCGTCCGGACCAGTTCGTCGCCCGTCGCCCGCAACTGTTCGACCAACGCCTCGCGCTCACGCGTAACGTATTGCTGCAACTCGCCGCGCTGGCGGTCGAAGTCGGCGAAAGCGTTGTCCACCGAAGCGTTCATCGTCCAGATGAGCTGCGTGGCCTGCCGGTTCAGCTCCTCCAGCACCTTGTCCGAAATCTCGGGCAGGTGCTCGGCGACGACCACGATACGGTTGAAACTGCGTTCCAGCGAATCGAGCTGCGCCCCGACCTGCAGGCGCAGGCTGTCCTGCCGGAGCCGCATCTCGAAGATGTCCTTCGACCAGCTCACGCTGTTGGTCACCTGCTGGGTCTGGCCGCTCAGCCGGTCGTTGACGTCGGCCAGCACCTCGGCGATCGAGCCGGTGGCGTAATCCTGTTCGACGCCGGCCGCCCGGAGGTATTCCAGCCACGCGAGGGTCGTGTTGTCGGTCTCGTCGCCCTCGGAGGCGGGGTTGTCGCGCACGTAGTCCGTAACGAACCGCTCCATCAGCGCATAGCGGTCGTCCGGAAGCACCTGCCGGGCGAGCCTTCCGGCCCGGCGGTCGAGCCGCAGGGCGGCGTCGCGGGCGATGTCGCTCTGAAGACCGAACAGCAGCGAATCGGGCGCCTGGGCGAAACCCTCGTTCATGCGGCGGCACAGAATCCACAGGTCGGCCAGCGCCACGTCGGGAATGCCCTGCATGGCGGCGGTCACCCCGGCGCGCGTGGCGCGGATCTTCCACCGCACGGCCGCTACGCGCACATTCACGTCGGGCGACGCAGCGACGATCGAGTCGGCCGCACGGGCCACCTCGCCGGCCATGTCGTAGTAAAAGCCGCGCGTCATGGTCCGCACGTTCATCTGCTCCTTCGACAGAGGGTCGCCCGTGGCCACGGCCACCTTCAGCAGCGAACACCCCGCAAACGACGCCGCGGCGAAAAGCGCGGCCGCCAGTTTCATCCATCCGTTCATCGTCATTCCGTTTACGGGTCCGGCCCGCAATTATCTTTCCAGTTTTTTCACAAAGTCGCGAATGTAGCGCACCGCGACGTAATGGCCCGCCTGGGGCATGTTGCCGTGGTCGAACCCGTCGAATTCCCGGATCTCGACGTCGGGATGCCCCGCCACCTGCATCATGCGCCAGAAATAGGCGTTCTCCTCGTAGCGGCCCAACATCTCCCGCCCGCGGTCGCCCGAGAGGATCAGGATCGGCGGACAGTCGGGACGTATGTAGTTCAGCGGCGCCATGTCGTCCACGACCACCTGCGTATCGGGAATCCCCATTTCGCGGCGTCGCGCGAAATGGGTCACGACCTGCCCGCTGTAAGGGATCAGCGCCGCGAACGCCGTGTCGGGGTCGATGCCGTAGGGCGCCATCCAGCGTTTGTCCAGCCCGATCATCGAAGTCAGGTAACCGCCCGCCGAATGTCCGGCGATGAAGATCAGCCGCGGGTCGCCGCCGTAGGAAGCAATGTTTTTCACCACCCAAGCGGCCGCAGCGGCGGCATCCGCCACGCAGTCGGCGACCTTCACGCGCGGAGCGAGGCAGTAATCCACGCCCACCACGGCGAATCCTTTGACGCACAACGCTTTCGGAATCTCGCGCCGCCCGCCGGTCAGGCCCCCGCCGTGGAACCACACGACGGTCGGAAATCCCTTCCTATCCGCCGGCCAGCAAATGTCCAGCCGGCAAAGCGAATCGACATAGCCGTCGCCCGTCGCGTCGCGGTAGGCGATGCCGGTTTCGGTCCGGCAGGCGGCCGTCTGGGCCGAAATCCCCGTGCAGAACAGGGTCAGAGCCGCGAAAAGCGCAAAAAATCGTTTCATGGAATCAGGTCGTTTTGGGTCATAAAGATAGGTAAAATCCCGTAAAAAACACTATCTTTGCAAAACCGACTGCATTAAAACAGCCATCATTATGAAAATCGCCTGCCTGCAATTCAATCCGATACAGGAAAACACCTACGTCGTCTGGGACGACACCAAAGCGTGCATCGTCATCGACGCCGGAAACAGCAACCCGCGCGAGGACGCCGCGCTGGACAACTTCATCGCCGAGCACGGGCTGAAACCCGTCATGGCGGTCAACACCCACGGCCATTTCGACCACACGCTGGGCGTCGAGCACCTCAAACAGCGCTACGGCATCCCCTTCGCCCTCTCGTCGAAGGACCGGTTCCTGCTGGACAACGCAGCGACGAGCGGTTCGGTCTTCGGCGTGAAGATCGGCGCGATGCCCGCGGCGGACCTCGACCTGGACACCCTGTCCGAAGTGCGTTTCGGCAACACCGCCCTGCGCGTGATCCGCACCCCCGGCCACACCCCCGGCCATGTGGCGCTGTACGAGCCGGATTCGAAATCGCTCTTCACGGGCGACACGCTTTTCCGCGAGTCGATCGGCCGCACCGACCTGCCGGGCGGCGACTATTCGTGGATCATGCGCTCGATCCTCGACTCGCTGATTCCGCTGGGCGAGGAGGTGCACATCTATCCCGGCCACGGTCCCGAGTCGACGATCGGCCACGAAACGCTCTACAACCCCTTCATCGTCGAGGTGCTGAACGAGGAGATCAACTACCGGAACTAAAAATTAAAAATTGAAATTGGGGAAATTCATCCATAAGATTCTCTACCGCACCCTGCCGTTAGAAGGCTACCTGCGCGCCGTGAGCCGGCTGTTCTTCCTCTGGCAGCGGCTGGGCATCGGACGCGAGGCCCCTGCCACGGAGTACGTCTACCACCTGCCGAAGCTGGTCCGCGCGGGCGACACATGCATCGACATCGGCGCCAACCTCGGCTACTACGCCCGCACGATCTCCCGCCTCGCAGGCCCCGCGGGCAAGGTCTACGCCGTGGAACCGGTGGCCCCGATCCGCAAGGTGCTGAGCCGCAACCTCCGCCGCTGCGCCAACACCGAAATACTTCCCTACGCCCTGGGCACGGAGTCGAAACCCATCGTGATGGCCAACGACTCGGCGCGCGAGACGGGCTACTTCGGCACGGGGCAGAACTTCGTAAACGACGCCGGCGGCCGAGCCGACGTGGAGTTCACGGCCCAGATGCGCCGCGGCAGCGAACTGTTCGGCAAACTGGAGCGCCTCGACTTCATCAAATGCGACATCGAGGGTTACGAGGTCATCGTGATGCGGGAAATGCGCCCCCTGCTGGAGCGTCACCGCCCCACGGTGCTGATCGAAACGGGCGGCGAAAACCGCCCGCAGATCGTCGCGCTCTTCACCGAACTGGGCTACACGGGTTACACGCTCGACCGCGGACGGGAGATCCCGCTGACGGACGACTCGTCGAAAGACATCATCTTCCGCCCCGGAAACTGACTATGAATGGTAATTATATTTTGCTCCGAGGGTCGGAAGCTCCGATTTTGCCGCACAGCGGCACCAAGCCCTTCCCCGAGGGAAGGGTTTGGGATGGGGTCAGACTTGCAAACGGCGTCGAAGACGACGAATACGGCGGTCGGGAACCAGAATCAGAGCAGAATAACAACTTGATTACTTATGAATTATGAATCGCCATGCGCATTGACATCATCACCTCGGTTCCCGAACTCCTGACCTCGCCGCTCAACGAGTCGATTCTCAAGCGGGCGCAGGACAAAGGGCTGGTCGAAATCGTCGTCCACAACCTGCACGACTATGCCCACGACCGCCGCAAGACCACCGACGACTATCCGTTCGGCGGCGAGGCGGGAATGGTTATGAAGTGCGAACCGGTCTTCGAACTGGTCGAAAAGCTCCAGTCGGAACGGCCGTACGACGAAATCATCTACACCTCGCCCGACGGCATCCGCTACGACCAGCACGAGGCCAACCGCCTCTCGACACTGGAAAACATCATCATCCTCTGCGGCCATTACAAGGGTATCGACCACCGCATCCGCGAGCACCTCGTAACGCGCGAGATCTCGATCGGCGACTACGTGCTGACGGGCGGCGAGCTGGCGGCCTGCATCATCGCCGACTCGGTCGTGCGGATCATCCCCGGGGCCATCGGCGACGAGGCGTCGGCCCTCACGGACTCGTTCCAGGACAACCTGCTGGCTCCCCCGGTCTACACGCGGCCGGCGGAGTTCCGCGGCTGGCGGGTCCCCGACGTGCTATTGTCGGGCAACTTCGCCCAGATCGCCAAATGGCAGGACGACGAGGCTTACGAGCGCACGAAGCGCCTGCGCCCCGACCTGCTCAACGAATAGCAGCCCCCTTACGCTCCCGCACTTTTTGATTTTAGAGGAGCGGATTTTGACATAACGAAGGCCGACGCAGAAGGGACATACCAGTGTATTTCCCTTTTGCGAAGGACGAGGCAGGGCAAAAGGCGCCCTATAAAATCGAAAAGATGAAATACTACCTCATCGCCGGGGAGCCTTCGGGCGACCTGCACGGCGCAAACCTGATCCGAGGGCTGCAAAAAGCCGATCCCGGGGCGGAATTCCGCTTCTGGGGCGGGGACTGCATGGCCGCGGCGGGCGGCGCGGAGAATCTGCGCAAACACTACCGGGAGACCTCGTTCTTCGGCATCGTGCAGGTGCTGAAGAACCTCGGGACCATCCGGCGGCAGATGCGGGAGTGTCAGGCCGACGTGGCGGAGTTCGCCCCCGACGTGCTGATTCTGGTGGACTACCCGGGATTCAACATGAAGATGGCCCGCTGGGCCAAAGAGCACGGCATCCGCACCTTCTATTACATCGCCCCGAAGGTCTGGGCGTGGCGCGAATGGCGGGTGAAGGCGATCCGCAGATACGTCGGCCGGCTCTTCATCATCTTCCCCTTCGAGCGGACCTATTTCCCGAAACACGGCATCACGCCCGTTTTCGAGGGCAACCCGCTCGTCGACGCCATCGAGGCCCGGCGGACGACGCTCCCAACGCCCGAGGAGTTCCGCCGCCGCAACTCCCTCGACCAACGCCCGATCGTCGCCCTGCTGGCCGGCAGCCGCCGGAACGAGATCCGCGACAACCTGCCGCTAATGGCCGCGCTGTCGCGAAAATTCCCCGAGCGCCAGTTCGTGGTGGCGGGCGTCGCATGGCTCGACCGGGCGCTTTACGAACAATACACAGCCGGAAGCGACATCCGCTACGTCTGCGACCAGACCTACGAGACGCTTGCGGCGGCCGAGGCGGCCGTGGTGACGTCGGGCACGGCGACGCTCGAAACGGCCCTGCTGGGCATTCCCGAAGTGGTGGTCTACCGCACGGTGTGGTGGCAGGTCTGGCTGCGGCCCTACGTGCTGAAGGTCCCCTGGGTGTCGCTCGTGAACCTGAACCTGGGGCGCGAGGCCGTCGCCGAGATCATCCAGTCGGATTTCTCGGTCGACCGCGCCGAACGCGAGCTGCGGGCGATCCTGCACGGCGGCAGCAAGCGCGGAAAGATGCTCGCCGACTTCGGTGAACTGAAAACGATCATCGGAGGCCCGGGAGCCAGCGAACGGTTTGCGGCACGGATGGTCGCAGAACTACACGCACAGAAAATAAAATAGCTTCCGATGAACGACCCGCTCGCTCCTCTGCTCGCCGGAGCATTTGTAATCGTATGCGGCCTGCTGGTCAAACGGTTCCCGATGCTGATCTCGGGTTACAACACCCTGCCGAAGGAGAAACGCAAAAACGTCGACATCGACGGTCTTTCGTCGTTCATGCGACGACACCTGGTGATAATCGGAGGTTTATTGATTTTATTTACAACAATACTCGAACTGACCGGCCAACAGGAGGCTTTTTCCATAATCCTCGCTGTCTACCTGCCGGTTTACGTGATCTGGATGGTGGTCCGGGCACAGCGCTACGACCACAATAAATAAGGAGAGAGCATGAAAATCATCTGCATAGGCCGCAACTACGCCGAACATGCCGCCGAGTTGCACGAACAGCTCAACGACAGCGGGAAACTCCCCGAGGAACCGATGTTCTTCCTCAAGCCCGACACGGCGCTGCTGCGCAACAACGACCCGTTTTACATCCCGTCGTTCTCGCAGGAGGTGCACTACGAATGCGAACTGGTGGTGCGGATCAACCGCGTGGGCAAGGCCATCGCCGAGCGTTTCGCCCACCGTTATTACGACGAGGTGGGACTGGGCATCGACTTCACGGCCCGCGACCTCCAGCGGCGGGCCATCGCCGAGGGGCTTCCGTGGGAGAGCTGCAAGGCTTTCGACCGCTCGGCGGCGATCTCGCCGGAATTCGTCTCCTTGCAGGAGCTGGGCGGCGACGTGCAGCGGCTGCACTTCACGCTCGACGTGAACGGGGAGCGCCGCCAGAGAGGCGACACGGCGGAGATGCTCTTCACGGTCGACCGAATCATCGCCACGGTGTCGCGGTACATGACCCTGCGCATGGGCGACCTGCTCTACACCGGAACGCCAGCCGGCGTGGGCCCCGTCCGCCCCGGCGACACGCTGCGCGCTGCGCTCGAAGGACGCGAACTGTTAAATTTCGACATCAGATGAACCTAGAAAAACGATTGTTCCGAAATCGAAAAAAATGCAGAACCGCTCCTAAAACCTTTCACCTTTAACTTTTCACCTTTCACCTTTATACATGCTGCTCAACGACAAACTCAAACCCTACCGCCTGCTGCTGGCGTCGCAGTCGCCACGGCGACGGGAGCTGATGACCGGCTGCGGGTTGCCCTACGAGCTGGCCGAAAAATTCGACTGCGAGGAGACCTATCCCGACGACCTTCCGCTTATCGGCGTTTCGGAGTACCTCTCGACGCTCAAAAGCGAAGCCTATCCGGTTCCGTTGCTCGAAAACGACATCCTGCTCACGGCCGACACCGTCGTGCTGGCCGGCGGCGAATTCCGGATGACGGCCGAGGGTACGACATGGCACGGAGGGGAGATTCTGGGCAAACCCCGCGACCGTGACGACGCCCGCCGCATGCTGAAAATCCTGTCGGGCGCGCATCATCTGGTCACAACCGGCGTCACCCTGCGCTCCGCCGCGCGGATGACCCACTTCACTTCGCTGACCTATGTCTGGTTCCGCACGCTCACCGACGAGGAGATCGCCTACTATGTCGACACCTTCCAACCCTTCGACAAGGCCGGGGCATACGGCATTCAGGAGTGGATCGGCTACGCCGCCATCGAGTGCATCGAAGGCTCGTTCTACAACGTCATGGGACTTCCCGTCCAGAAAGTATACACCGAATTAGATAAATTTTTGAATCCATGAAACGCACCCTGCTGACCCTGCTCGCCGCCCTTGCCCTCCTGCCTGCGCTGGCCGACGAGGGCATGTGGCTCCCGAGCCTGATCTCCGAACGCATCGACGACATGCGTGCAAAAGGCTTCCGCCTCACGGCCGAAGACATCTACTCGATCAACAAGGCCTCGATGAAAGACGCCGTCGTACTCTTCAACGGCGGCTGTACGGGCGAACTCATTTCGCCTGAAGGCCTGCTGCTCACCAACCACCACTGCGGCTACGACGCCATCCAAAAACATTCGACCGTCGAGCACGACTACCTGACCAACGGTTTCTGGGCCATGTCGCGGGCCGAGGAGCTGCCCAACGAAAAACTCTGGGTCCGCTTCCTCGTCCGCATGGAGGAGGTGACCGACCGGATCGCCGCGGGCGAGACGGCCGCGCAGATCGTCGAAAAAGCCAAGGCCGAAGGCACGGGCTACAAAGCCTCGGTCGAACAGATGTACTACGGCAACCAGCAGTTCCTGTTCGTCTACGAGCAGTTCGACGACGTGCGCCTGGTGGCCGCGCCGCCCTCGTCGATCGGCAAGTTCGGCGGCGACACCGACAACTGGATCTGGCCCCGCCACACGGGCGATTTCTCGATGTTCCGCGTCTACGCTTCGAAGGACAACCGTCCGGCGGCCTACTCGCCCCAGAACGTCCCCTACCGTCCGAAAAAACACTTCAGCATATCCACGAAAGGGGTTAAAGAGGGCGATTTCACGATGATCTACGGTTTCCCGGGCAACACGCAGGAGTACATCCTCTCCGACGCCGTGGCCTACATCGCCGAGCGTTCCGACCCGGCCAAGATCGCCGTCCGCACGGGCCGTCTCGACATCATCACCAAAGCGCAGGAGTCCGACCCCGCGCTGCGCATCCACTACGCCGCCAAGCACGCCTCGATCGCCAACGCCTGGAAAAAATGGCAGGGCGAAGCGCTGGGCATCGACCGCCGCGGAACCGTCGCAGCGAAATTCGATTACGAGACGCAGTTCGGACTGTGGTCCGTGGGACGTCCCGAATACGCCGGCGTAGTGATGGGCCTGCGCGCCGAGTACGACCGGATCATGGACGCCTATTTCGCTTACGAAATCACGCGCGAAACGCTCTCGACGCTGCCGGCAGCCTACACCCCCGAAGAACGGTCCGAAGAGTGCTTCGCCCGGCGCAAGTTCGCCGAGCAGGCGCTCTGGCGCCATGCGTTCCGCGAATACGGCCGTTGCCCGAAGGTTTACCGCACGCCCTCCTACGCCGAAGGCATGGCCCGTTACAAATCGCCGGAAGCCTACGCCGACGCCCTTTTCGAGGCCGTATGGGAAGGCTCCGACAGCGTGGCCATGCAACCCGCAGTCAGACTGCGCGAAGAGACCAAACGTATGCTCGACCATATCTCGTGGATGCTGGGAACCAAGTCGCTGCGCAACCTCAACAGCAAAATCCTCAACGAACTTTATACTACTTATATAAAAGGGCTGCGCGAATGGGACCGCGAGCGGGCCTTCTATCCCGACGCCAACCTGACGCTCCGCGTGGCCTACGGCTCCGTGGCCGGATACGAGTACGCCGACGGCGAATACCACAAACCGCAGACGACGCTCGACGGCATCATCGCCAAGGACAATCCCGAAATTTACGACTACGACATTCCGCAGTCGCTGCGCGACCTCTACGCATCGAAGAACTACGGCCGCTGGGGCACGGTGATCGACGGCCGCAGGACCGTGCCGGTCTGCTTCCTGGCGACGAACCACACCACGGGCGGCAATTCGGGATCGCCGGTGCTGAATGCCGGGGGCGAACTCATCGGCATCAACTTCGACCGCACGTGGCGTTCGACGATGAGCGACATCGCCTACGACCCTGCGATCTGCCGCAACATCGCCGTGGACATCCGCTACGTACTGTTCGTCGTGGACCGTGTCGGCGGAGCGGGCTACCTGCTCAAGGAGATGACGCTCAAATAAAGCATTCCGGGACCGCCGCAGAACGACCCGGGCGGTCCCCATGCAAATTTTGTCGTTTTTTCCGCAAAAATTTTGCGAATCGCAAAATAGTGCCTATATTTGCACTCCCGAAAGTTGATTCGGGAGAGCAATGCCCAGGTGGTGAAATTGGTAGACACGCTACTTTGAGGGGGTAGTGAACAATTACGTTCGTGCAAGTTCGAGTCTTGTCCTGGGCACCAGAAACCGCGTCAGACGAAAGTCCGACGCGGTTTCTCGTTTTCCGTGTCCGCATCGTGTCCGCATTTTCAAAATTCGAACAATCAGCTAACCAATAGAAAGAGAATTTTACCAATCCTTCAGAGGCAAATATCATACTCTGCGAAAAAGGATCATCATATAGAGGTAAATGAAATAGGGAAAATATACTGTTTCAGCAAACAGCACCCTTCATTTTGTCGTTAGAATCAACATCATTCGACAAAGAGTTAATAAACTTCCACCCAACCTATACCAACAAAAAGCCCGGATGATAGAATCACCCGGACTTCGCAAGTTCGGCAAATCAGCACACCGATTAGCCAACCGACAATCCTTATTCGATGGTCAGCGATGTTTTCAACGATTCCTCCCTGGCATTTGCCCCGACAATCACCTCAAACACACCGGGCGATACCCGGAATTCCCCACTCGCCACATCATAATGGCTGAAGGCATCCTTTCCCAAATGGACAGAGACGCGAGTTTTTTCGTCTGCCGACAACGTAACCTTCGCAAACCCTTTCAAGAGTTTGGCAGGTCGCGGTTCTCGAGGATTACACTCCGATACATAGACCTGAGGCACATCCGCAGCCCGACACTTGCCGACATTCCGGACCCAAAACGAGACATCGTAACCATCAGCTGCAGGCTGTATGGAGAGATCGGAGTAGGCAAACAGCGAATAGGTCAGACCGAATCCAAACGGAAACAGCGGAGCAAATCCGGCCGACCCGGCCGCCCGGTATCCCGAAAAAAGACCTTCGTAATAGACCGTATGGCAAAACGGATCCCGTTTCTGCGGAACGATTTCGTTTTTCCGCATCCCGTAATAGACTGCTGCGGGATTCCCTTCCAAAGTACCCCAGAACGTAACAGGCAGACGTCCCGACGGCGACTCCATACCGGACAATATCGACGCCAAAGCCCGGCCGCCCTCCTGCCCGGGATACCAAGCCATGACAACAGCCTCCACCTCGTCCAGCCAGGGCATTGCCACCTCTCCTCCCGAGTTAACCACAACCACCACGCGATCATTCAATCCCGCCACCCGACGAATCAGCTCATCCTGTCCTTCCGGAAGGGAGAACGTCCGGTCGAAGCCTTCGCCTTCCGTCTCCTTCGTAAAGCCGACACTCACCACAACTGCCGAAGCCCGCGACACGGCCTTTTCATCGAACGAACCGTCCGCTCCGAACCGGATCGTATCCACATGCTCTCGCCCCGCGACAGCACACAACCCGGAAAACAGTGTAGTGCTGCAACCTTCTATCGGCGTCACCTCGCCGCTTCCGCCGCCGAAGGGAATCCGATCGGCATTGGGACCGATAACCGCCACCCGTTTCAGAGCGGCCCGATCCAAAGGCAGGGCTCCCGCATTCTTCAACAGCACAGGTCCCTCCAGCGCCGTAGCATAAGCGATCCGACGGCACTCCTCGTTATCCAGCGGGAGCGCGGAATCAACAGCCGGACGATCGAGCAATCCGAACCGGATCAAGGTCGACAGGATATGGACGCACTTCTCATCCAACTGCCTTTCATGTACAATTCCCCGATCCAGGAGTTCGCGTATCATTTTGTAGTTCAGCCAATATCCCTTCGGCATCTCCAGATCGAGTCCGCTCTCCATGCATCCCAACGTCGTATAGGTCGACGTCCAGTCCGACATGACGATACCGTCAAAGCCCCACTCCTTCCTCAACACATCCGTAATCAGCCAGCGGTTTTCAGCCGAATGAATCCCGTTCAACGGGTTGTAACTGGTCATCACGGCTCCCACACCGGCTTTTTGCACGGCATCCTTGAACACCGGAAAATACAATTCGCGCAACGTGCGCTCGTCGACCACCGAATTGGTAGCATGACGGCGGTACTCCTGATTGTTGGCGGCAAAGTGCTTGATGGTAGCGATGACTCCGTTCTGCTGCATTCCCTCGATATAGCCGCAGGCTATCGCCGAAGCCAGCACCGGATCCTCGCCGTAATACTCAAAGTTTCGCCCGCAGAGCGCCGAACGGTAGATATTGACCCCCGGACCCAGCATGATGCCGATGCCCCGGGCCCGGGCATCCAGGGCCAGCCCACGCCCCATTTCCCGAGCCAGATCGGGATTCCAGGTCGACGCCAACGAGATTCCGCACGGATAAAAGGTACTCCTCGTCTTGTTCCGCACGCCCTGCGGCCCATCGGCCATCCGAATCGACGGAATACCCAATCGGGGGATCGCAGCCGTATGGAAACCATCGACCTGCCCCGATACGAGCGAAGCCTTCTCCTCCAGCGTCATCTTCGAAACGAGCGATTCGGCGCGTTCCCGACAGGTCTGGGCAGAAACCGGAGCCAAGGCCATCTGCAAGCCCCCCAGAAGCATCAAAAACAGTCTCTTTTTCATGGATCTATCTACCATTTGTCAATTTTACTCCACCGTCACAGCAAGCCAGCTTTGCGGATCCTCCGGGTTCTCTCCTTGCAACTCCTCCCAGTATCGCGGATGTTTCTCCGCCGAACGGGCCTTGTACCAGAAAGCCGGATGAATTCGCAACACTTCGCCACGCGCCGGTTTCCGGTTCATCCAGGACCAGGGAATGCGGACCCGGGCTGCAAATCCCAAATCCTCGTCGGCATCGGCATTGATCGACCCCGCGACCGCGATCTCGTCCGTCGTTCCGAAACGGAGACCTTGCCACGAATTCCGATCCAGCCGGTAAAACACATAATCCCCGGACGGATTCACCGCCAACTTATAGACGTCATCCCCTTTGGACAACAAAATTACGGAAGCATCCGAATTTTCGACACTGTATGCGGTCAATTTATCCGTAAACACCCACGTATCGAACACGAAAGCCTCATCCGTACAGCCGAAATCATAAAAGACCTTCATCGGAACCGTCCGGCCCAGATACCAGCAGTCGTTGTTCTCGACATCAAACGTCTCCGGCACTACCAGCGGATCACCCACCCGGGTGAGGTTCCGAGCCCGGTTGACGCGGCCGGTCATGAGATGGATCTTGCCCCGAACGACGGAATCTTCGGTATATTTTTCCGTTCCGGTAATCAGGACCCGATCGTTGCCCAGACAGTCCACGGAACCCCAATATCCGTCAAAGCCCGTCGTGGCAAACCCGAAATTGTCGGCCCGGACATCCCCGACAAACAGCCAACTCGACTGTCGGCCCTGGTATAAACCATTGGAAAGCAATAAGGTCTCTCCGGACGGAAGACGGCTCAGATAGGGGCCATACCCGATCAGGTCCTTATTGGCCTGTTTCTTCTGCGGATAGGCCGGGCCGCCATGCCGCAACAGACGGGCCGTATCCAAATGCCAGTTCTCTTCGGCCGACGTACGGACAATCATCGGCGTCTGATCCACAACATACTTTCCGCTCCAGACCTCGATGCTCATGACGATGCTCCCATCCTGCAGCAACACGGCCGTCGGCATGCCATCGTAGCCGAAGCGGTCATCCTTCGTATACGAAATGATCTCATTATCCCCGATGCCGCACTCGGATTTTCCCTGCCAGGTCTCCCCGCCATCGAACGATCGGATGACGACGGTTCGCGGACAGGAGAGTCCGTTGACCACATTCTGGCTGGAGGTGATGTACATCTGAATCTCACCGCTCGGAAGTTGAAGCATCGCCGGCTCCCAGCAACGGCCCCGGTAGACCGACCGGGCCTTCGACCAGCTCCGACCTCCGTCGGAACTGGTCATGATCCCCACGCCGCAATTCTCATTCGTATGGGCAAGATCGTTGTATCCCTTTTTGTATCGCCACTGATAGGCCAATAGGATGCGTCCGTCGTTCAGTTCGATAAAGTCCGGATTAGCATAGACCATTAGGTCCTCCCCCACGGTGGAGGTTGTCGAATACTTTTCCAGCAGAAGCTGTGCGTCACTCCAACTCAGCCCGCCGTCTTCGCTCCGCGAGACATAAATGTCCCAACCGAAGTGGTCGTTCATGAAGCAGAGCAGCAGCGACCCGTCACTCAGTTGCTTGACACGGGGATAATAGAGGTTGGGCTCCGTAGTGTCGCGGCCCTGCACGCGCATCTCGGTAAGCTGACGATGCGTACTGTACTCAAGGCTGATTCTGGCGGCCACCTCCCCGTTCCCCTCCCGGGTGCATCCGGACAAAAACAACAGACAACCAACCAGCCCGGCCATCCATGCTTTTCTTCCATTCATAAAGCGTTCTGTTTTCGGGTTCGGAGGACTATTTTTCAAACTGCTTCATGAACTCATTGGCCCAGAGGTGATCCGGCTTCAGGCGCTGCACTTCGGCAAAGAGACGTTTCGCCTTCCCCCTATGTCCGAGTCCCAGATGACCGAGTGCCTGGGTATAATAGGCCGCCGAGTTGATAATATCGACCGTCACGCCCGTAGTTCCTTCAGCTCCGTAGAAATTAACGTGCTGTGTGACAACGGCAGCCTCGCCATCGGCAACCAGCGCCGAGAAGATGGCCTCCGCCTCCGCTTTCCGGCCCAGACGCTCCAGCGCAAGGCCCGTCCAGTAGCGGAAATCCTTGCTTCCCTTCAGTTCATAATCCTGTTCGGCGGCTAGTTTCCAATACTTTTCCGCCTCGGCATCCTGGCCAAGCGCGGCGTAAGCCTCTCCGAGACAATAGTTGATCTGCGCATCGTGCGTGGCCCGCTCGTCCACGAGGAACACCTGATGATTCTCCGGATAGGTAAACGCCTTCTTGTAAAGCGTCACGGCCTGTTCGACCTTACCTTCCGCTATCTTCTCCTCGCCGGCCAGGATCAACGCATCCACAAAGTTGTCATGGAAGTTGGCCACCCCTTCCCGCGTCGGGAAATAGCACCGGTCCAGAAGATCCAGCACATAGTCGTAATCCCCGACATAGGTACCCGTTATGACCTCCTGCGCCAAAGGATAATAGCGTTTCTCGGCTGTTGCATGGTGGCTCTTGAGCAGATCATAGCGTTCCTGAACGGGAGTCCCCAGGGCTTCCAGCACCTGATCGCACTCCTCCAGGTAAAGCGCCGCATCGGGATTCAACTCGATGGCTTTCCGATAACAGTCGGCCGACTTGGCGTAATCTTTCGTATGCAGCCAATGGGCCCAGCCGAGGTTCCGCCAGGCGAGATCGTTGTCCGGCTGTATCGCCACACACTTTTCCCACTCCCGGATGGCATTGTCGGGCTGAATGTTGTAATACAGATTGCCGAGGTAATAATAGGGCAGCGAAGAGTCCGAGCAAACCGACTTAGCCTTCTCCAGAACGGGGACCGTCTCAAGCCGGAACGGCGCGCAGTAACCGACCGGCAGCGACAAGGCCTCGCCAAAATAGCGATCCTCACCGGTCAGATAGCCCAGATACATCTTCACGGTCGGATACGGCACGCGGGCATCGATCTCCTTCAACAGATTGACGGCCGTATCTGTGAATCCATTGTGCCAATACTGAATGGCCAGTTCGAGGTAGGATTCCGGCTGTTCGCGCATAAAGCGCCGGAAGTCGTCGTGCGAAGCGGTTTCATGCAGCGCATAGGCATTGATCGGATCGTCGGCAAGCACGCGGTCGAAACATTGCCGCGCCTCCGCATCCCGGCCCAGGCTCTTCAGGACCGAACCTTTCAGATTCAGCGCCGTATAGTTACGGCCATTGTAGGCGATTGCCTCATCGAGCCGCTCCAGAGCCATGCCCCAGCGCTTCTCCTCCGAATACATCCGGGCCAGTTGCGTATTGGCCGCCGAATTATACGTATAATTCCAAGTCGCCCGATACAATGTATCGTAGGCAGCCTCGCGCTTGCCCTGTATCTGAAGAATCAGTCCCAGATTATACAGCGCCTCGACATCCTTCGGGCGGGTATAATCCTTCGTCAGACGCCGAATCGCCGTCCGAAGATACTTCGCAGCCTTGTCGTATTCGCCCCTCATCCGATAGTAGGAGCCCAGCACGGTATTGGTCCGGCTGTCCGAGGGATCCCGGCGGAGCACCTCCTCAAAATAATCAACCGGATTGACGAACGGGTTGTGGAACTGCAGGTTCCGAAGCCCCACGAGAAAACACTCCTCCGTGTTTTCGATCTGATGAGGCAGCAACGGCGGCTCAACGATCTCGGGCAGCGGAGAGTTCGCATCCTTGCGGACCGGCGTATAGGAGAGCATCCAGTTTCCATTCTCGTCCTTCAGGACCAATGTCAGTTCGTGATCTGCCACCCCGCTTGCCACGGCAACCGTATCAACCATCGGTTCGGCAGGAGACATTGCACCGCTGCGGGTGTAAAGAACTTCATCCCCATGGCGCAGTTCAAGGGTCAGTTTCGCATATTTTTCCGTAGCATTGGCCCCCACCAGAACCCGGTCCGACGACAGGCGGTCCAGGTTCAACGCAGCGTGGCGGCTACCGGCCTTCACGCCACCCATGTCCCGGATACCATACCAGTAATGGGTGAATTCCTTGCTCTCGTAGGGGAAACTCCAATTGTAATCAGGCTGGTTGTCGGAGTAGGCCCCCACCATCAACTCGCAATAATGGCCCGACGTATCAGTAAGAATCCGGGTGTCCCACTCGGAATTGGGGCCCCACAGCCAGAACTTGCCACCCTTGATGATGTTGTGATTGCCGACTAGCATCGTGCCAGCATGACGGCCGTGGTCATATCCGGCCACAAAGTCCTCCTTCTGGTCATGGATGAACATCGAGTTGCTCATGTAATGGTTTTTCCACCAGCTTGCATCCACACCATTCTTGTAGAAGTCCATATCGTTGAAGGGTTCATGCGTAACGGGCCAGTGTGCAAACCAGTTTTTACAATGGAACGTCACGAACTCCGTGCTCTGCGGAAAACAAATCTGGTAATTCTCGTCGACCAGCGTCGATACATTCGACCAATAAAGCATCGAATTGTTATTCTGAGTGGAATTGATCAAGCGTCCACTGATCTCCATATAGGATTTCCCCGGACGGAGCGTGATTCCGATCGCCCACTGCATCCGATGGCGATACTCAGTCTCGCCAAGCCAGATCGTCTTCGAGCCGTCGCGGTTATCGACAATCCGCCAGTCACACGGAATATGGCTGGTCTGGCGGTGATGGTGGAAGACATTCCACTCTACGCCACCACTGATCCACGCTCCGGTCATTCCCACATTGGCCGGCTTGACCACGCTGTTCCGGTAAAAGATGTCGTAACCGTTGGTCTTGTCGACGGCATACAACAACCGGCCTCCGATCTCCGGGAGTACGCACAACTTCACATACTCGTTCTCCATATAGAGACAATCGTAGGTCACATCCTTCTTCTTACGGGTCATATTGTCATTGAGCGGATAGGGATAGACACTTCTTTTGGCGCGCTGGTAGGACCAGTCCCGTTCAAAGATCGGGGCCTTTTCCGCCGGATCCAGGAGATAGGTCGGAAGCGTAATCGCGCCCTCATAGGCTCGGACATCCTGGGCCGCACCCACACGAACCAGGGCTACGGTTACGGCCAGAGTCAATAAGAATCGTTTCATTGTTTTGTCTGTTATGGTTTATTGGTTTTCCTTTCTCTGATTAATTTTCCCACTCCCAGACCTGATCCTGCACCTGCAGGTCTTCGGTCATTCCCGACTCCGGGCCATCCTGTCCCGGAGCGACACTCCATAGGAACGCATTCACTCCGGAGCCTTCACAATAGAAGTAGAAAGGAGACTGATAAATCTTGCCGTCGTTGTAGGGGAGTTCCCTCTTGACGACCCTATTGCTTTGGGTATCGGCCTGCAGGCTGCCATCCGCACAGATCAACCGGACCTTCAGCAACCCGCGATGAATCGGATGCTCAAGCGCGAACGAATAGGAGACAACACAACCATACGGGCGTATTGCAAAGGAGGCCTCGCAGCGGGTTCCGTCCCAAGCCTCGATCTCCGAAACCTTTCGTTTCCATTCGCCGCCATCAAACCACTCCACGGTCCAGAAGACCGGTTGCTGACGCCCATAGAACGGAGCTTCGAAGGAGACCACACTCCCGGCATCGAGCGCTCCGACGGGGAATACGAACTCGAAATAATCCCCGGTCCAGATTCCCTTCACGCCGATCGAGCCAATGTCGCCCGTATTGATCAGTTCACGTCTCTGATAGAGCGTTGCACTGGGTGCCGAGACCTGATTCCACGTCGCATAGACCTGTTTCTGGGCAAAGCAATGCCAGATTCCCTGATTGTTCCACTCCGGCTGGTCGTCGCTGTAATTATAATAGCCGATACGGGCGGACGGATTCCGGCCCAGGGGGAAGCTAACCGGGAATTCACAAGGCAGGAACGGATCGGCTGACGGAACATAAGCCGACAGCGTCTCTCCCGCCCTCACGGAGAGTCCGGCATCAGCCATCCCGGAGAGGATCATGGAGGAGAGCGACTCACCCTCCGTCGTGCGGAAGCCGACCGGGATGCCGCTCGACGGGACGGTGAAGGGTTCGACGGCAACAGGCACAATCCGCGCCTGGTCGAGTGTCAGTCCTTCGCCGAAATCCATCATTACGCCGAGGAGCGACAATTCGGCCAACGTGACGCTCTTTTCAGCCACCAGATCGGCCGGAATCTCCAGTGCGAGAATCGAACACAGCGGGCGTTCCGAGACGGGAATCATCACCGTTTCGATCACCTGCTCCATGAACGTCTCCCCATAGACGGCCCGAACCGGGTTCTGGCCGTAGGTTTGGTTCTGCGAGACGCGAATCTCCTCGAATCCCGTTTCGGAATAGGGGCTGAACACCGTATAATGCAACCCGGCGTCGCCGTAACTGGCACAGATGCGGTCGGCATCGCTCTTCGGCACCAGCGACATCCCGTCGGCCGAGACCTTTGCGACGTACTTCGCCACACGGCCTTCGGTCAGCGAGACCGTACCTCCGTTGCGTCGGCACGTTGCCGTCACACCCATCTCCATGCCCTCCGTGACGGCACCCGCCGCATCGGACAGCACGAAACCGATCTGTTGCGGGAGATAGATCTCCCGGACCTCCCCCTCCTTGGAACATGATGCCAATGCCAGCACCATGAACAGACTTGCAAATATCCTTTTCATATCAATACAAACTCATATCGGTAAATGTCAGCGGATGATCCGCGGCCGCATGGGCTGCATGGCGGCAGATCTCGACATTTTCGTCCGTCACCGGGATGGAATGCGCCGTGGAATGCTCCAGCTTCACATCGTATCGGTAGGTATTGCCCGAGAGATCGAGTCTAAGGCACGGCTCGAAGAGCGTATAGAAGATGGTGCAGGCTGCCGCATAACGGCTGACCCCGTAGTCGAGGTGGAAACCATCCCGGGAGAGATCCTGAACCGGATCATCGTTCAGACTCGATGTCCGCAGATTCTGGATGCAGGTTCCCGTGGCGATCACATCGTCGATGCAGGTACCATCCAGCACCTGCTGCGCAAAGTCCGTGATAGTCTCATACATCTTCATCTGATCCGAATCGAAATAGGTAGCCACTAAATCAGACTGTGCCGCAAAGGTCTGCGTCAACATGAACAATACGGTGGGACGCTTCTCCGGATGCGCTGCAAAGACCCGATCGATCAACGAATTGATATGTCCCTTCTCCTCCTCGGTCCAAGACCAGCAGCAACTGTTGCCCGTGTACTCCATGAAGGTCACGACATCCCAATCCTCGGCTTCGACGGCATATTTTAGGTTCGTGTCATACTCCTCGTCGCCGTCCCAGTCCTTTTCGCCCGGGCGCCAAGTCCGATACGAGCAGAAACGATCAGCCTCGTAGTTATCATCGTATTGCGGCAGCGTACAGCCTCCGTGATAGACCCGCCCCATGAGGACGCGCTGCGTTCCGTCGGCCGTGAGGATTCCCGGCAGGTGCGCTGTGGCATCCACATTGAAACTGTTGCCGACGAAGAGCACCTTGAGCAATCCCCGGTCCTTGGGCAGCGGCGGGTTGAACCGTTCGCGGATCTCGCTCGCCACCGGAACAACGCTGCTCCCCGCATAGTAATAAACATATTTGCCGCAATCCATGACGCATCGTCCGGTCGACACGATGTCGGTCTCACGACCGGCCACAATCAAGAAGCCGTCGGCGGAAACGGCAAGCGTCGGAGCCTCATACCAGGTATCGCGTACGTTCAGTTCGATATCGAACTCCTCTGCCGCAGCGGTTCCCGCGGCGTAATGCACCAGCCGGCCCTCTGGAGACAAGGCCAGATAAGGGGTTCCGGCAGGCAAGGTGATCGAGGCGTTGCTTTGCAGAACAACCTCCAGACCCGCATCCGTACAGGTGAGTGCACGACAATAATCCATCTCCTCCGAAGCCTTTTCGAAGAAAGTCAGGTATTTTGCCGATTCCCCGGCAGAGACATTCTCCGTTGCCGCCCAGTCGGTTATTTCGACCAAGGTATCCTCTTTGCTGCAGCCCGGCGACAGAAGGATCACCAGTTGCGCCAGCAGGCTCAGCACCATCCAGTTACAGCATCTATTCTTCATACCACACAATATTTGAAGTGGTCGGTTGTACATTCGAAGCGGGATCGGCCAGGAATCCCGAGAAATTGTCGGCCCCGACACCCGCCGACACTCCATCTTCAGAGATCTCGCCCGCCACCTGCGTATCGGATGCGGTTGCAGCGGTCACGACATTGCCGAACAGAAGCCCGGTCAGAAGGGATTTGCCCGAAGGAGTCCAGGCCTCGATCCGGCTCTGAATGAGGCAGTCGCCGGCAAGTGTTACATCCCGGCGGGCAAAGCCCACGGCACCACCCGCAGCCCCGATGTAGTAAGTTGCATCTACGGAACGGACATCGCCGGAAGAGGTAGAGCCCGTGATCTCGGTTCCGGTTGCCAGACCGACAAGACCGCCCAGCGCCGTCGTATTCACGGCCGTAGTCCATCCGCCAACAACGGCACCCTTGTTGTGACAGGAGACGATGCGCTGGAGCTGGTCGCCAACTCCGATGGCTGCACCCACGATACCTCCGGCAGCATCGAGCCGGGCCCCCGAAGAGTTCGGCATGATGCCTCCGCTGTGTCGGCACGAAACCTGAACGGTGCCTTCGTTCACACAATTCTCATAGCGCGTATCAAAACCGTTGACCTCGACATCGAGTGCCCTGCTGTCACCCGCCGCCGTGGTAAACCACGCCGCACTGCGGCCGAGAATACCACCCACCGTCGCCGAGCCATTGTTGGAGGCCGCTTTGTCCGCGTCGTCGGTCCGGATGACGTCCCCGTAGTTCTCGCAGCCCGTGAAGCGGACTCCGTTCATGTAGACGATGCCGCAGATTCCGCCGAATCCCGACCGGATCGGTGCGGCTCCGGCACACTGGATCGTCAAGTTGCCATGATTCTCGCAATCGACAAAGTTGCCCGCACGACACGTCTCATCGACATCGAGCTGCGTTGCCGTTGCGGTTCCGAGCACCGTATGGCCGATCGCCGCCAGGCCCCCGCCATAGAATCCGCTGGAGGCCGAAGCCGTCTGCGTGACGGTCACATTGCCATAGTTGATACACCGCTCCAGAGTCCCGCCATTCTGAGCGACAAGCGCCCCGAAGATCAGAGAGCCGGATACGGTCACCTCCGTATCGGCGGAGTTGGTGCAATCCCGGATCACGCCCAGGTTGACTTTGGCGATAACGGCGTTGCCTGCCGAGGCCGGATTGGCCATAGTGGTGAACGCCCCGTCGAAATTCAGATTCCGGACGACCCCCTTTTCACCAACCGTCGCAAAGAGAGGCCACACGTTCGCCCCGGCCGTCATCGTCTTGCCATTTCCCTCAAACGTCCCTTCGAACGTTCCGTTGGCATAGGCGAAATACTCCGGAACAGTAAGATCCGCCATCAGATTGACGGTCTGACCTTCAAAAGTTTCTCCCGCAGCGATCTTCTCGGCAAAGAGCTCCCAATCCGAGACACTGAAGATATCGTTCGATGAGGTGCCACCCTCCGGCTCGAAGGCGAAGCTCATGTCATAAATCCGACCGGCCGTTGCCGTAAAGGCGTTGACGCTCTTACGGACCTGATAGTCCCCCGATACGTCTTTGACCTGCACCGTCAGACCGGCGGCATATTCCCCTGCCGGGATAGCGATCACCATCCGGGATCCCAGCGGAGCGCCCTGTGTCCCGCAGCGCAACTCGACCTGAGACGCGGCACTCTCCTGCGGCGTCAACGTCCAGAGATCAGAGCCATACGTTGCCTGAAAGGCTCCGCACAGGGCCGACCCGTCGTTGGCAGACAGTACCACCGCAGCGATAGGTTCCGGATCCGAGGCTTCGGAGAGCGTCACCCGCAAATAGGCCATGGCGTGCCGGAACCGGAGCGAAGCCCCGTCGGCAGCCTGGGCGAGCATGACGGCAGCCGCAGGATCGAACTGATCGGATTCGCTCCAGGTCTGAACGTTCGGCAGAAGGAGCGTCAATGCGCCGGATTCGTACTTCGAAACAACCGACGCAGGATATGCCGCATACAAGGCCGACTCAAACCCCTTCAGGAAGGTAAATTCCGCCGAGCGGCGGTCCTCCTGGATGGAGATTGACTCGGAAGCAATTCCATTGACAGAGATGCAGTCCGTCTCGTTCCAGAAGACGGCATAACTCGTTTCGTCCTCATTCGGGGACATCGAGGTTCGGGTGTCCGCAGCGCCCTCCTCAAGCGACGCCCGGATAACAAATCCGCGAGTTCCGCCACCGTCGTCCATCGCCTCCTGCTTCTGGCACGAAACGCCCGAAGCAAGCAGGAGAATCACCGACAGAGACTTCATTATCAATCTGTTCATATTCATTTTTTCCATTATTTTTATTGCGAATCGAGCAGGGTTCGGGCATGGGCCGCCCTGAGGGGGGTGCCGATTGGCTTGATCGGCACCCCCTCCGCACGGGATCAGGCTCCTGGTCGGCTCTTTTTTCTATACCTGAACTTCTGTTAAGATTCCGAACGACGGAACATCATTCGGCAACGCCCGTCATACGCCGGATGAAGGCCACCTCCTCCTCGTTCCACGGCGTACCGTCGGCATGGAGGATGTCATGGAACCACACCTCAGGCTCTTCAGCCCAGGGGATCGACCGGCCTTTCTCATCGACCTTGTTCCACGGATAATGGAAGTTGCATTTCCCGGCCGTCAATCCGAAATTGATCGCCCCGACATTGTATTTCTTAAAGATAGGCATCGCCTCCTCGAAGGTCGAGATCGGACGTCGCATGTATTCCGTGCAGACCATCGGTCGGCCATAGGGAAGCAGAGTCTTGATGAATTTTTCGAGAACGGTTCCGCTCGCATAGCAATGGAAGCTGATCACGTCGCTGTTTTCCAGAGCAAAAGTCACCTCCGGAAGGCTCGTTCCAGGAACGCCAACCTCACGCCACAGCGGAGCCGTCAACGGCTGGGAGGGGTTGCAGGAGCGCGCCCACTCGAAGGTAGCCTTCATCAACGGCACGGAATTGGTCACACCCCGGCGATGGTTTTCGGGCTCATTGTACAGACACCACAGGAGGATTCGCTCATCGTCGGCATAGCTGCCGATCAGATCCTTGACCATGGCTTCGAGTTCTCCCCAACGGGTCGGATCATTCACATAGTCGGCGCCGGGGGTCATCACCCATTGCGAGTTGTGGTTCCCGCGTACGGCATCGGGTTGTTTGCCCAGATGCGGATCGATACATTTTCCCCCGTTCGTCCAGAAGGTCGGCAGCGCCCGGATCTCGTGCTTGTCGCACAGCTCCAGGAACTGAGAGAAACGCTCCTTGAATCCCGCAGGATCCGCCGTGTAGACGAGATTGGAGAAGAAGATCCGCACCGTATTGAATCCCAACCCCTCCGCAAACCCCAGTTCACGGTCGATCGTCTCGGGATCAAAGGTCTCGGCCTGCCACATTTCGATCTGGTTGATGGCCGTCGAGGGCACATAATCACACCCCACGATCCAGCCCTTGTCCGCCATCCATTGATTGGCCCGTTCGGCCGACCAGCGTTCGGCCACTACCGGGGCTTTGCAGCACGAAGCCGCCAGAAAAAGAATCGAAGTCGCTAAAAATAAGATTTTTTTATTCATAATCCGTCGTTTTTTAATTCAATCGCAATCTGAGGCTCAATCTACCTGAATGGAAAGCCATTTGGACGTATTGCTGGCATCGCAAAGGACATCCTCGACATTGGCCGCCGCATCAAAATATCCGAAGTTGACCAACACCCGTCCATTGACCAGTTCAATCGAACTGCGGGGTACGGCGATCTCGGCCCGAAAACCGTTATCCTGATCCGTCTTGTCCGTCGGAGTACCGTCGAAGGCCCCGGCATACGATATCCCGAAATCGGCCTCGCGCCACCCTCCGGCATATTGGTCCGTACTCTTGATCCGGTCATATCCGAAACGGATTCGGCGAGATTTGGCCGAAAGGTTTTCGGTATCATTGTCCGGAGAGAGCAGGATGTAGGCAAAATCCGTGGAGGAGAGACTCTCGTCGAAGACCTCCACCAGGAAATAGAGGTTCTCCGCATCCGCCGAGCAGCGCAGGGTGGCCTGAGCCTGGCAACGGGAGCCGACAAAAAGAGCCTCATCGCTCTCCGCCCACTCGGAATCGTCACCATCGAGCGCCACCTGACGGGATGTCGCCCGAATCGAATGATTCAGATGGAATCGGGCCAATGCGATGGTTGCATTGTCTGCCCCGTCCCGCGAATCGCGCATACAGGAGAGCACCGTATGCGAGTCCGTCAAATCCAGTCCTCCCCAGGAACCCACATCGGGCAAGGCCGGCAGGTCGGTTGCCCCGAACTCCGTAGCCGTAGCATTCCCGATCCGGAAATGCTGCCGCGAATCCGTACCGCCATAGGACAACAACGTCTCGCCCGAAGGGAACTGCACCAGATAGGGTGCCGCGCCACGCATAACGACACTGTCGATACGACGCTCTTTCGGGGTAATCTCATCCCCTTCCAGATAATCCCAGGAGCCGTCTTCGTGGGAAAAGACCATGGCGATCGAGAACTGGTCGCTGTAACCGCCCGAAGCGTTCACCACCCGCTGATTGCAGCTCTCCATGGCAAAGGCGAAGCGGTTCGATTCGTTCAGGATGATACCCACCGGCATCTGATAGGTATAGCACCACATGTTCTTCTGGGCATTCCACCAGAGTTTGCGCATTACGCGATAGGCTGATTCTCCCAAGGCCGGCTCCCAGGTCTCCCCGCCGTCAATCGACCGCAGCATGTCCGTTCCCGAGTGGCTGCCGCTGGTCCACGGACGACTCTCCGAGAAAAAGCACTGGATCTCACCCGAGGGCAGCTCGATCAGATGCGGCTCCCAGCAGGGTCCGTGATAGATCTCCTTTTCGCCGAACCAGGTATAACCCCCATCCTGGCTCCGTTTGACGACAATCCCCTGTTCCGCCGTATAATTCGGATTGCTGTAGGTATTCACCGTACTGAAACTGGCCACAGCCAGCAGTTCGCCATTCGCCAACTGAAGGGTATTGGCATTGGTAAATCGGCGTACGTCCGGTTTTCCCAACCCGTTGTAGACGTTCTGCCCCTGCCACAGATATCCCATGTAGACCCAGTTCTTCAAATCGCGGCTCAGTGCATAATACGTATTCTCGCCGTTTCCATTCACTCCCACGGCATCCTGCCAGGTCAGAATATAGCTTCCGTCGCGCAAGGTCCGGATCCGCGCATAGGTCGGCAGATAGACATTGTTGGCCGCCCCCAGTTCGATGTAGGAGCGATAATCCATTTTCACGGTGGAACGGTCCCAGTCATCCGCATGGGAATTGATTTCGGATTCCCCACGGTTCAGGCGGGTGAATTCGGTCAGTTCCAGACTCGTCTGCGTTCCTCCTCCCTGACTACCATGGTCTCCGCCCTGTGTCTCCTTCGTACAGGAAAGGGTCAACGCAAGCACACACAGCACTCCCAACATGCCGCAAGTTCGATTTTTAATTCCAACCTTCATTTTGCTTGATATTCGTATTTTTTTCAACTTCCGATTGCGGGATGGCCCATTTCAGGTAGGCGTCGCCGCCCCAAATATAGGTATAGACGGGAGCACCCCAGACATTCTGCAGGCCGTTCTTGGCAACAAACTTGTCCGTCTTCCAGGTTCCCCATCTCAACTCCTCGAAATAGAGCTGCTCTTCGCAGGCCAGTTCCCACTTCTTTTCATTGCGGATGCGGGCCCTCATCTCCTCAACCCCCGACACCTTGGTATTCGTATTTCCGGGAGCATTGAGCAAGGCGACTCCGGCCCGGTTGCGGACCCGGTTCACATAGGAAACCGCCTCCTGCCAACGCCCCTGTTCGTTAACCGCCTCGGCCTGACTCAGCAACACGTCGGCATAACGGATGATCGGGACATCCACCGGGTTGTAACCGATGTTGGTATACTCGCGTCCCTTGGTCACGAACTTGCGGATCGGGTAAAGCATATAGGCATTGTTCCCGTAGCGCAGGTCCAGGCTTGGTGCCTGCCAGTCCCGATAGGGGTAGCGGCTCGTATAGGTCACGACCGATCCCGAGGCTCCGCCGTCATAGGTCGAATAGGGCGTGATCGCAATAGCGGCAAGACGCGGGTCCCGATTCTCATACGCCGCACGCAGGCGCGCCTCATTGCCCGAAGCATCGTATTTCGACATGTCGGCCCCGTAGGTGTTCATCGCCGTCTTCTCCGTATCGGTCAACCCGTTGCGCAGGAAGTAGACGCTGCGGGCCTCGGGCGTCATCGAGCTGTATCCCGGGAAGTAATCGTCCCAACTGAACGGTTTCCCGTCGATCTCCTCAAAGGAGTCGATGAAATTCACATTCAGATAGTGCTGATACTTGCCGTAGCCCACCGTGCAATAATTGCCGTAGTTGTTCGAGAAAGCGTTGCCCTGCCCCTCCTCTTCCACCATCTGCACCGAGAAAACCATCTCCTCGCACTTTTCGTTGGTTTCGGTGAAGAGGCTTTCATAGGAACCGGGGTAAAGATCGTATCCGCAGTCTCCCACCTTATCGAAATCCTCCTCGGCCAGATCGTACTGCTTAAGCCACATGTAGGCCTTGCCGCGCAGTGCATAAGCAGCGCCCCTGGTCACACGTCCGTAATCGGCGTTCCCGGCCACATACCGATCGGGGATCTCAGAGCAATCAATGCAATCAGTGCAGTCCTTCACGACTAGTTTCCAAATCTCCTCTTCCGACGAGCGGCCCAGGCGATACTCGTCCGGAGCCAGGTTCCGATCGTAATAGGGGACCCCGCGCCACAGCGCATTCAGGCGATAATAGTGATAGGCCCGCAGGAACTTGCACTCGGCAATGCGCTTCGCCTTCGTCGCATCGGACATGTCCGGCACCCGGCCGATGTTCTCGATCACATCATTGGCCCGGTTGATCCCCTCGTAGAAACGTTTCCAATAGGTCTGGAACATCGAATTGTTCGGCTGCAGCGTCCCAAAAAGGTAGTTGTAATCGAGGTTGACGATTCCCTCCTGCGGGTCCATGACCGAAGAGAACGAATCCCAGTTCAGGACGGAACGGTCCGTCGAATTGTAATCGTAGAGCAGGTTGGAATAGACCCCCGTCACCACACTTTCGGCCAACGTCGCCGAGGAAAACATGGTCGAGGAGCTGTTCTCACTGTAGGGATAACGGTCCAGAAATTCGTTGCACGAAATCAACGACAGAAGTCCCGCACCAAGAATCGATATTTTGAGAGCTTTCATACCCGTATGCATTAGAATTTGATGTTCAGACCAATCGTATATTGCCGCAGATTGGCGTAATAGTTCATGTTGTCCGTGAATTCCGGATCGATCCCGGGATAATCCGTAATCGTGAAGAGATTGTCACCCGTCAGGAAGATCCGCAGCGATCCGATTCCGACCTTCCGCGTCAGACGCTCGGGAAGCGTATAGCCGATGGTGAGGTTCTTCAGTTTCAGATAGTCCGTCTTGTAGAGGAACAGGGTCGAATAGATATTGGCACCGTTCTGTTCCGAGCCGTAGTTCATGGTCAAACGTCCGTGCTTCGAAGTAAGATTGGTCCGGGGATCATCCGGATTCTCCGGGTCGAAGAAGTAGTGGTCGTAGGCTATTTCGTAAGGCAGCGTAAACTTGGGATCCGTCGAATAGGCGTTGTAACCCACGTATCTCCAGTAACGGGCTCCGCCGCCAGCTCCGGCAAAGCGGGCCGAGAAATCAATCCCTTTCCAGCCGAGTTCGATGTTGAAGCCGTAGTAATACTTGGGCGTCTGGCTGACATTCTGGAACGTGTAGTCGTTCGAGTCACCGTAAACGCCGTTACCGTTGGCATCCTCGTAAATGTAGTCACCATACCAGATTCCGTCCTTGGCGATATGCTGGTTCGGAAGGAACGAGTTGCCCGCAGCCACCATGGCCTCCAACCAGGTCATATCATCCGGCGTGCGGATCATTCCGTCCCGCGGACCTCCCGCCGGATTCACAGACCCGTCCGCAAAGAAGTAGGAGCCGTCACCCGAATAGGTGTTGACCAGGATATACTCGTTGATGAGCCGGCCTTCGATCGTACGGCGTGCCGCATCGACCACCGTAGAGACATCGCCGATGTTGGTGACATAACTCCGCACACCGTTGGCGTCGGTCACCCAGCCGGCCTTGAGCCGACCGTTGTATTTGGTCACCTTGTTCCAGTTCCGGGTAAAGTTGGCCGAAATGCCATAGCGGAAATTCTTCACCTGATCACGCCATCCGATCGTAAATTCGAAGCCGCGGTTCGAAACCCCGCAAAGGTTCTGATAAGGAGCGCTCTTGTTGCCGATGGTCGCATAAACCGGAGCCTTGTAGAGAATGCCGTCGGTCTGCTTGTCATAATAGTCGGCCTCGAACGTCAGTCGGTTTTTCAGCGTGGCGAACTCCAGGCCCACGTCGAAAGAGGTCGTCGTTTCCCACTCCAGCAGATCATTCGACAGGGTCGACACGGTTCCCGAGGCCAGTTTCCCGCCAAACGGATAGGAGTAGCCCGAGGCATAGGTCGACAAATAGTCATAGTTCCCGATCGAGTTGTTGCCCAACTTACCCCAGGAGAGTCTCAGCTTCAGATTGTCCACCCAGGTACCCTTCAGGAAATCCTCCTGCGAGATGCGCCATCCGGCCGAGAACGAGGGGAAGAGTCCCCACCGGGATTGGCGGGCAAAACGCGACGAACCGTCATAACGGAGATTGACCTCGGCCAGATATTTGTCCGCATAGGAGTACGTGACCCGGCCGAAAACCGAGGCTGCGGCATAATCCGTCTGGGATCCGGAGATCGAGGTTGCTTCCAGGACGTTGTCCATTTCCTCCAGGACATTGTTTTCGAAGCCGGTCTTGGTCGATGCGAAACTCTGGTCGTTGAGGTAGTAAGCCTCGAAACCGGCCATGGCCGAGATATCGTGTTTCCCGTATGTTCCGGCCCAGTCGAGCGTCGTCTGGAACTCCCATCTTCCAGTGTGGGTCTGCGTGTAGGTCAGATATAACTTGCTCAGGTCGTTATAGCTGTAGGCCACCTCGTCGCGGCTGAACGAATAGGCATCACCCAAGGTCGGATGCTGCTTCTGCAGGGCATCCCTCCAGGAGTAATTGAACGACGCATGGTAACGAATGTTCCACGGCAGTTTGACATTGACAAAGGCGGTCGTATTGTTGTAATGCGTGATATTCGAACCTTTGTAACGGTTGAAAAAATAGAGGTTGTTGCGTGACTCGGAACTCTGCTCGGGGTTCTCCATCCAGCCGTATTTCCCGTCGTAGTAGGGATAGATGCAGGGGACGCCCCGCGAAAGCAGGGTCATCGACCCGGAGATGTCCGCCAGCTCCGTATCCGAACGGTACCCATAGATCCGTGCCCCGACTTCGAGCCATTCGGTCACGTCCGACGAGAGATTGAACCGGTAGGAGGTCCGCGTCACTGTCGAATTGTCGATTACGCCCGGATTGTCCATATACGACACCGACATGAGATATTTGATACGCTCCGTCGAGCCGCTGGCCGAGATCGAATGCTTCTGATAGACCGAAGGGGTAAAGATCGCCTCCATCCAGTCCACGTTGGGATAGGCCACATAGTTCGGATAGCCCGAATCGGCAATGCCGTTGGGAGTCTTCTCCTTTTCGCGCCACAGGTCGATCATCGTCTGGCTGAACACATTGGCCTTGCCGACATTCCAGGCCGACTCGTTCATGATTTCCATGTAGTCGGCATAGTTCGAAATGACATCGAAATAGTGTTCCGGCTCTTGATAGGCCACCATGCCGGTATACTCGATATTAAAGCGACCCTCCTTGGCCGTTTTGGTCGTAATCAGGATCACGCCGTTGGCTCCGCGGTTTCCATAGATGGCGCAGGAGGCGGCGTCCTTCAAGACCGAAATCGAGGCGATATCCTGCGGATTCACATTATTGATGGTTCCCTCGAAACCGTCCACAATGACCAGCGGCGCGGCATCATTGAGCGTTCCCACGCCGCGAATCCGCATCGAAACCCCTTCGCTGCCCGGTTTTCCGGAGGTCTGCGAGACATACAGACCCGCGCTCACACCCTGCAACAGTCCCGACGTCGTGGTAGCGGGACGGGACTGCGACAACTCCTCATAATCCACCGTCGAGACCGAACCGGTCACATTCACCTTCTTCTGCACGCCGTAACCGACGACGACCAGTTCATCGAGTATCTGGGATTCCGGCACCATCTCGGCATTCAGGACGGTGGAGGCCCCCACCTTGAATTTCTGGCTCCGATAGCCCAGGAAATTAAAGATCAGCGCCTCTTCGGGCGCAGCTTCGATCCGGTATTTTCCATACGAATCGGTCGTCACGCCCCGGTTTGTGCCTTCGACAATCACCGAAGCGCCGGTCAACGGAAGCCCCGACTCATCATAAACCACACCGGTAATGACGTTGCGCTGAGCCATGGCCGGCAGCGATACCGCCAAGAGGACCAATACATACAATATCTTGCTGAATATGCTTTTCATAACGGGTTCCTTCATTAAACTGTTTACCATTCAATCTTGACGGAGTTCACGTTGCCGGATTTGTTCACGAACGCAAACAATGTAGCACCGATATCGAACGTCTTCCGTTCTTCGGCCGTCAGCTCGCGGCACGCCGTCGAATAGGCGCCCGCAGGGTTGGTAATGTATCCGCCATGCGCCACCTGGAAACGGATCTTCAGGTGTCCGCTCTGGATGGCATTCTCGAAGCGCATCTTGACTTCGTACTTGATACCCTCGAAACTGCCGTCCCGATTACCGTGTTCGATCATCAGCGTCGACGTCATCGTGAACTGTCCGTCGGGCGAAGTATGCGACGAGCGGTCGCATTTCCACTCCTCACCGTCGAGGTAGTAGACATCCCAGAACAACGGGGCGCCGCGTCCGTAGGTCGGCAGGGTCAGCGTCACCTCCGTGCCGGCCTTGAAGTTCCGAACCGGAACGTCAAACTCGAAATAGTCGCCCGTCCACGAGCCCTTGACACATCCCGAGCTGTAGTTGTACTGAACGAAGTTGTTCACCTCGATCTTGACAGGTGCGGGGTTGTCCTCCGACACCTCGTAGGTCATGGTCGCCTGAGGCTGGCTGGCCGTCCAGATATGGTCGGTCATCCAGAGCGGCTGGGTCGTCGTATTGAATACGCCGACACCGTCCCGATAGCCGATCGGCCACTCGACGGGAGACGTACAAGGTATGATGCCGTCGCTGGACGAACTCAGGGTCTGTGAAATGACCTCACCGGCCGCATACGACGTACCGGCCTGGTTGGCCAGCAGCGGAACGGTGTTCGTCGCACCGTCGACATCGGTAAACTCCACACGCAAGCCCCCTTCCGGCACGGTAAAGGGGGCGATCAGCACCGTCACCGGCGTATATCCTGCCGAGAGTTCATAGCCGTTCGCACCGAAATCCATCGTAATCTCCCGGGCTCCGGAGCCGTTGACCACCGTTGTTTTTCCCGTATAAATATCATAGGTCGCCTCATAGGCGATATCCGAGGTCAACGGATGATCCCCGGAAGCCTTGACGACCATTTTTTTCAGAACGGTGTTCGACATGGCAACGATGTCGTCCGGGATCTCCAGGGTGAGCAGGCAGGAAGGCGTTTGGAAATCCATCGCCACGGGAGCCACAACGCCGGCCACAGAGGCATCGGCCACATACAGGCTCTGCAACGGCTCTTCGAATTCCACTTCGTCCGGAATGCTTGCCGGGAGTTTGGAGAAATCCTTGATCGAGGCGTCGTAAGGCGTATAGGCGTAGAAGCGATAATTGTGGTCACCGGACAAGGCCAGGATGTTGTCACCGTCGCTCTTCTTCACCAGATAGGCTTGTTGCGACGCGGCAACCGGAGTGAAACAGGCCGGATCATTCGCACTCATCAGGACATTCTCCGTTCCGTTCCGCGTGCAGGTCGCCCGAACACCGACAACGTCGTCTTCGGACCACTCACTTCCGGCCTTCGTGGCAGAGAAATTAACATCCAGGGAGTCGTACTTCAACCCATGGTTGTTCTCCTCAGCCTCGCCGCACGCGACCAGAGTCAGTGCGGCAACAGCCAAAACCAGATGTAAAGTTCTTTTCATTTGATTGGTGGTTTTAAGTTGGTTTGCATCGATGAACAAATATATCCACAGCAGGCAAAACCGATCAAAAGATATGATGCAAAAGATGCAAAATTCCAATCAATGCCCGCCAGAAGGCCTTCCAAGCCACAATCTACTGCTCGGAGGCCTGATCCCGTACAATTTCAGTAGGGGTTTTACCGTACTTCTCCTTGAAGCATTTGGTAAAGTAGGAGAGATTCGAGAAACCGACCGAATAACAGATTTCGGAGATATTGTTTCCGTGAGAATTCTTCAACATCTCCGCAGCGGCCGCAATCCGCATCGAACGGACATAGTTGTTCGGCGACGTATTCAACAATTTGCGGATCTTACGCACCAGGGTCGACTGGCTCATATTCATCTGTTCGGCCAGGAATTCGTTCGAGAGTTCGGCATTCCCGAGATTCTCGCGGATGATGGAGCTGAACTTCTCCAGGAACTCCTCATCCTTTCTGGGGAGTCCGAACATGTCGACGGCCATTCCCGAGACTCCCTGCTCCAGCGCATTGCGCAGGAGTACCCGGCGGTCGAGGATGTTCTCGATACTCGAAACGAGGTACTGCAGGTCGAAAGGCTTCTCGATATAGAGGTCCGCTCCGGCCTGCATCGCCTGGATTTTCGACTGTACGGAACCGCGGGCCGAGATGATGAGGACCGGGATGTGCGAGATTTCAATATCCTCGCGGACCTTCGTGCACAATTCGAGGCCGGACATCCCGGGCATGGAGATATCCGTCAGCAACATGTCCACGTCGCTCTCCTTGAGGATTTTCAAGGCTTCGACACCCGTCGGGGCCATGAGTATCGCGTAGTTTCCGGCGAGTTTCGAGGCCAGATACTCGCGGAATTCGCGGTTGTCGTCCACGATCAGGATACAGGGGGAGGGAGCCGGCCCCGTCTTTTTTTCCTCCTCGAAAAGCTCCTCACCCCCCCCCGTCTCGGGCGTCTTCTCTTCGGAATCGACCATCGGCAGGGTCAACACGAAGTCCGTCACGTCCGTACGCCCGGATAAGATCAGATCGCCGGAATGCATCCGAGCCAGATTCTTGGCCAGCGGCAAACCGATTCCCACACCGCCTGAAACCGGAGTCGAATCGTTTTGATACTGGACGAAAGGCTTGAAAATCTCGTCCCGATACTCCTTCGGGATCCCGGGGCCGTCGTTGATGAAATCAGCCACAACCCGTCCTTCGTCCGCACGGACGCAGATGGTCAAACTCGTCTCCGCATACTTGATCGCATTGAGCAGCAGGTTGTTCAGGATCTTGTCCAAAGCGGCCGAATCGGCATATACGACCGCCTGTTCCAAATCAGCCTGCACCTCGATGGTCAGATTGCGGTCCCGGGCGACATCCGCAAAACTGAACAGCAACGAATGGAGCCGCTCCAGGAAATCGACGGGTTCGCACTTGAGCGCATAGCCCATCCGCTCGATGCGGACGTAGTCCAGCAGTTCGTTCACCAGCTTGGAGAGGTACTCCGCACTACGGTACATAACGTTCAGGTCGTGCTGGTTCTCCTCATCTGCACACCGGCTCATCACATTGCTCAAGGGCGTCTTGATCAACGTCAGCGGCGTCTTGATCTCATGGATGACATGCGAAAAGAAATTCATCTTTTCATGGAACATCTCCTCGTCCTTGGCCTTCTGATAAGCCTCCTGTTCGCGCTCCTTACGCAGCCGGAGGCGATGCTGAATGACCAGCACGCAGAGCAAAAACACGACCAATACGATCAGAACAACCAACATCGCCCCCGGAACCGAGGCCCAGAAGCCCGGATGTACGGCAATCACAAGCGGCGGCCGTACCTCCATCCACTTCTCATCGGACTGAGCCCGTACCCGAAGCCGGTACTGCCCGGGAGGTACATTATAATAAAAGACCGATTTCGTAGCGGCAATGTCCCGCCAGGAGCTCTCATACCCCTCCAGCAGACACTGAACCTTGTTCGAGAAGGGAGCCGAAAGCCCGAGCAGCGAAAAATTGAACCCGAACGAATTGTTTTCGCGATCGAGCGAAATCTTCGACATGAGATCGAGGTTCTCCGCAAACCGGGCTTCATGGTCGCCGATCTGCATGGAGGACAACACCACGGAGGGAATGTTCGAAGTTCTCGGCAGCGCTTCGGGATTGAATCGGATGAAGCCATTGTCGGATCCGAAGTACATGTCTCCGGAGGCGCTCCGGAAGGCGCTGTTCGTAAACTTCGAATCCAGCAGACCATCGATACGGGTATAGACATATCCGCCGCCGATCTCGGGATTGAACTCCACAAGGCCCTCGTCGGAGGCAAGTCACAGGTTCCCGGCCTTATCCTCCAACGCCTTGAAAAAGACATCGGACGTCAGTGCCTGGACGTTGCGGCGGTCATACACCGTGAAGCGTCCGCTTTCACGGTCGAACATTGCAACCCCAATACTGAAGCCCACAGCCCAGATCCGTGCCTTGTGGTCGATGAAAATCGAGCAGATCTTGTCGTTGGTCAGTCCGCAACCCGACGAAGCGTCGTAATTGACCAGTTTGTCCGAGATGGAGTCCCAACAATAGACCCCGTTCGCATAGCTAGAGAACCAGACAACCCCTGGATGCAGCGGGTCCTCGACCGCCGAGGTGGTGAAAATACCGTCGAACGCCGGAATTTCAAGAAACGAGTCTGACGACCGTTCATATCGGAAAAGCCCCAACGTCGTACCCACAAAGATCTCTCCGTCCGAAGTTTTGTAAATCATGTAGACATTTGGATCGTTCACGCCCTGCACCCGCTTCAGAACGCCATAGACCTTGAGCCGGTTCGCGGCAATATCCAGACGGAACAGTCCGACCCGCGTTCCGAACCACAAATATCCGTCGTCATAGCAAATCGAGCAGATTCTTGACGGAATCCCCTCAAGCCGGTATTTCGAGGTCCGGTGTGCCTGCGGATCGTAGACCAGCAGCCCCTTCTCCTCCGTGGCTACCCAGATCCGCCCCGCTTCATCCTCGGCAAAGCCGCTGACCAGGACATTCTCCAACGACTCGCCGTCGGCAAGATACTGTTTCTCGAAATTGTTCTGGCTCGGGCCCGAATAATTGACCCCGGCATCCTTCGTCCCAACCCACAAGCCGCCGTCCTTGTCCACGAACGTGCAGGTGGTATAATCGTTGGACAGCGAGAACATGTCCATCTCGTCGTTCCGCAGGCACAGGGACTCTCCCGTAAGCAGATCGTAACGCCAGACACCCTTCGACGTCGACAGCCAGACATTGCGGTCGTTCTCCAGAAAGGCATGTTGCAATAGCGAGTTCGCGGGCAACGCCAACAGCACCTCGACACGTTTCGCAACCAGATCGACTTCGGAGAGCCCCCGTTTCATACTGGCAACGAGGAGGCTGCCGTCGGGAGCATAGAAGAGCCCCTCGATCTCGTCATCCTCGAAAAAATCCGACTGATCCCCCAACACCACCGGATGTACCTCCCGAAACGAACTGTCCGCGTGGTAAAGATTGGAGTGATAGCGGGAGATCCACACATCGCCGTCGACGCACCGGAGCATCTTCCGGAATCCCGAAAATCCGATCTTCCGATAGGGCCATTCGTGAAGTTCCCCACGGTGAATGTCATAGGCGAAACAGCCCTGATCGTTCACAAGCATCCAGACCCTGCCGTCGGGTTCAACGGTGATGAACGTCACCTTATTGGTGATGACGGAGCCCTCGGAGCTGACCGTACGCAGAGGAATGAAGCGATCCTGCCGGTAACTGTACATGCAGACCCCTTTATCGGTCCCGATCCAGAGATTGCCCTCCGAATCTTCAACAATCGAATAAACGAAATCGGAGTCAAGGCCCATTTCCAACATTCCGTACACCTTGAACGTATTTCCGTCATAGCGGTTCAGGCCCTTGTAGGTTCCGATCCAGATGAAGCCCCGGGAGTCCTGCATGATGGCGCTGATTCCGTCATAGGAGAGGCCGTTGTTGTTCTTGGTCAGGTGGGTGAATTCGTAACCCCAAACCCGGACGGAGAGCAGCAGTCCGAACAGCGTCAACGACACAAAAAAAGGGCGGATCATGCTACTTGACATAAAAATGCCACTCGGTTATCGAAGAGTAGGTTTCCCCGGGCCGGAGCACAGTTGACGGGAATTCGGGCTGATTCGGCGAATCGGCAACATGAAATGTTTCCAGCAGCATTCCGCAATACTTTTCCATCGGACCGCATTTCCCGATCTGACTGCCATCGAACGTCCGACCCGTAAAGGTCAGAAAGGCCGGTTCGGTACTCAGGGTCACGACTCCGCGGCCGCTCTCCGGAGCGTAGAGGTCCACGACCTTCCGCAACGACCCGTCCCAATCCCGGATGATCCAACACCCGGACATACCATTGGCGATGCGCAACTGCTCATCGGCATAGTTATCCAACCGATAATCGACCCGGCGCATCTGCCGGAAGTCAAACGGCGAACCCTCCACCGGAAGGAGCCGGTCGGGACAAAGCTGCCGGTTGGCCAGGACATACGTATCGGACTCCACCTGCATCAGATGATTCATGACATAACGGTCCCCGGGACCTTTCAGGTTGAATACCGTATGGTTCGAGAGGTTGACGACGGTCGGGCGGTCGGTGGTCGCCTCATATTCGATGCGGCAGACATTCTCTTCGGTCCACCAATAGGTCACCGAGCAATTCAGATTTCCGGGATAACCCTGTTCACCATCGGGGCTGACACGCTGGAATCGCACGCCGACCCGATCCTTCTCCTGTAGGGGCGTACTCTCCCAAACAAAGCGGTCAAAGCCCTCGGGACCGCCATGACACTGGACGGGGACTCCGTCCCGCAGTTCATTGGGCACCAGTTCGTATTTCTGACCATCGATGGAAAACGAGGCATGGTTGATCCGGTTTCCATAGCGACCGATGACACAACCCATAAACCGCTCCGCGCCCTTTTCAAACGATGCAATGTCCCCGTACCCCACGACAACATCTCCCAGCACACCGTCCCGGTCCGGAACCTGAATGCTGACGATCCGCGCACCATAATCGCACACGGTCATCCTTGCGCCCGAACGGTTCGTCAAGGTATAAAGCGTCGTTTGTTCTCCGGTCGAAAGTGTCCCGAAATCCGACGAAACCACAGAGAGGCGGCCGCCGTCGCACGAACATAACCCAGCCGCTGACAACAGCAGCAACAAATACCAATGTCTCACGATCGCCATACGATTTTTATGATTATGATTTTGGTAGATGACATTTTTTGAAAATGTATTGCCAAGCATTTAATTATCAACGGTTTATGTTTACAGAAGCCCCTAAGATTCAGTAACTTTAAAGAAAAGTTCGCTGCTTTCTCTATGAAGGTTACTGATTCCAAGGATTTGGTTAAAGTTAGCCAAATCCGCCCGATTATGCAAGAGTATTTTGGAATTTCGATGGATCTTGCCCGCATAAAGCTTATGGCTTATATGCTCCATGCACTTTGTGGGGTGCAGACTGTGAGCCTTCACAAACTGGCTTCGGCGATGCCTGCGTCGGTTGAGCGCGATTCCAATCTGCGCTGCATTCAGCGGTTCATCGCCAACTATGCCTTGAACCTCAACCTGGCAGCAAGGATGATCTTCTCTTTGCTTCCTGTTAAGGACGGTTGGGTTCTGAGTATGGACCGAGCCAACTGGAAGTTCGGAGAGTTCAACATCAATATACTCACCCTCGGCGTCACCTACAAGGACATTGCCGTTCCATTGCTGTTCAGCCTGTTGGGCAAGCGCGGAGATTCCAATTGGGAGGAACGCAAGGCTATAATGGAGCGATTCATCCGACTTTTTGGACATGGCTGCATCGACTGTCTTGTGGCCGACCGCGAGTTTATCGGCAAGGAGTGGATTGGATGGCTCAACGACAACAGAATTCGATACTACATCCGTATCCGGCAGGACATTTGGATTGTCAAGCCCTCCACAGGAGAAAGAATCAGGGCATGGTGGCTCTTTAATTCCCTCAAAGTCGGACAGGAGAAGTTCTACTACAAAACCGTTCTGCATAAAGGGCAGTATGTTTATCCTGCCGGAAGTCGAATCAAGAGGGTGCCCGAGCTTCAGATTCTGATCCGTTTCAACCGGTCTGAAGATGGAGTCGCGAGCTACAAAAAGCGTTGGGAGATTGAAACGGCCTTCCGCGCCATAAAATCTTCGGGCTTCAACATAGAGGACACATACCCGCAAGACAGAGAGCGCATCGCACGTCTGCCTGCGATGGTCCGCATCGCTCTCGTATGGACGCATCTCGTTGTTTAACATAAAGATACACACGTTAAACCTATTAAAATTCTGAAGCATGGAAGAAGAGATAAGCGTTGGTCAAGTATGGTCTTAAGGAAATCTCAAACGTGATTTTACGACCGACATACACACCTAAATTCGATGTCTTCAAATTTTTGTCATGTACTTAATATTTATTCTTAAAAAATTTGCAAAAAAATCATAGAAATATGCATAACCCGTTGTGCGTTTATGCTAAATGCACAACGGGTTATGTTAAAGCATGAGTATGTCATTTAATGACATACTTACCTAAAATGGGGAATTCCGCGATACGTAAGGTTGTACATCCATAAGGAATCAGCATGATATCTTCTTCTGACGTTTTAATTTCTCGGCCAGCTGGAATACTGTATGGCAACGGACCTGCAGAGCCGTTATATATATTCCAATCCGGAATTTTCTTGCCCTTCGTCCGAATTTCAAGCGGAGCTCCGGAAATATTCCAGGGATAGGATGTTACGTCGGTACGTACCGCTACCCGGTAATGTTCTTCCATTTTGGCCGGATCTCGTGCAATCAACGCATAATTCCAAGGAGAGGTTGTATGAACCTCCCAAAAACCTTTGTCCAGGCGTCCATTTGCGGGAACATTGTCGTTCCACTGCCATTTTTCCTCAAGACGCAATGCATAGACCAAAGGGCCTCGCTCCACACTTTGGGAGCGTTCGTACCATTCCGTCAGTCGAATCTTCATCGGAAGTTTCAATACCACCAGATCATCATTTCGCCAAGTCCTCTTTATAACAGCTATACCGTTCTTTATTTTATCCAATTTTATGCTTTTGCCATTCACGTGCAATTCAGGAGCCGTACACCATTCAGGGATGCGCAGGTGAAAGGGAAAACAGACAGGATTGTCGGTGTAGATTTGGAAGCGAACCGTTTCTTCGAAAGGATATACGGTTTTTTCCTTGATCAGAATTTGTTGTCCGTTGATCTCTGTTTTGACTTGTGACGGAGAGTAAAGCAGGGCTGCAATTCCCCCGTCGTTTGTTTTATAAAAAAGATTTTGTACGAACTTCGGCCATCCCTGGTGCATGTTGGATGTACAACAAGGATAACCACTTAACAATCCGAAACAGGTGGTCGTTCCATGATGGTTTGTATCAAAATTTCGGTCGCACATCGAAATTTCGACTTGGTTGATTTGCTGAAAATATTGACGGGTCATGAAATTATCCGAGATCTGTGTCGGAAGTGCATTGAATGCAATGCGTTCGATTTGAGATGCATAGTCTGGATCTCCGGCGATTTGCAACATATTCTCCAAAGAGAACATCATCTCGACAGCCGTACATAATTCGGAACCTTGGGTCGGGTTATTGCCGTGCAGCGCCTCGTCTCCAATGATAACTCCGTGTGGCCCGCTGATGAAGGTATTGATATCTTTTAACCCCTGTTTTGCGGCATCTACATATTTTTGCTCCGGGTGGCGCTGGTAATAGATTAACGGGGTCTTCATGCCGTGTGCGAGATTGACACAATGCATGCTTCCCGTATGCCACCAGTTGTGTGAGGTGAATATTTGAGTAAACGGGAAGGTTTGCGAATAAATGATCTCCCCCAGATCCAGCAGAAAATCATCCCCCGTAATATTATACAGCCAATATACGGACATCAAATTGTCGCCGCCGCGATAACGCGCCCAGAAAGTCCAGTGATCCAAAGGATACACAGGTAGTGTCTTCAGTTGATACTGGAAATATTTGGTCATAAAATCGATGACCCGTTTGTCACCGGTAGCCGAATAATATTGCTGCATTACTTTCAACATGACCATTTTGGGCCACCAATCTCCGCAGTTGTTACGCTGGATTCCGACAATGGTATTTTCATAGTCGGTATCGGGACCGAAATACCCGTTTTCCTTTTGGCTTGCCAAAGTCCATTCGATCCAAGGCTTAACTTTGGCAATCAGTTCTGCATCGTCAAGGATGTATGCCAACGGTAACAGACCGTCGATCCAATATGGTCCTCGCTCCCATTGATCTCCGTCTCCTCCTAGCCAGCCATTTGTCGGCCCCATTACGAGAGGATATAACCGGTCTAAGTTGCCAGACAGTCCCTCTTTTTGGCGAACGAGCATTTCTTCGAGCCATCCGGCCGGTTTGATTGCACCTAACGAAAACTCTTGATAGGGATTTTCCTGCAGTCCGGGTTTATCGGCTACTGGCTGGCCATATGCTATCGGCATACCGAGCGATAAAAGTAACGGGCAGACTGCAATTAATCTTATTACACCTTGTAATTTCATAATCATCCAAATATTTTTTAGCAGATGACATTTTTTGAGAATGTATTTATAAGCATCTAATTTACTAACGGATTGGCTTGTATAATACTCTGAAATTCAGCAACTTTAAAGAAAAGATCGCTGCTTTCTCTATGAAGGTTACTGATTCCAAGGATTTGTTATGTAAAATTATACAAAACATTCGGTTTCGGGCACCAATCTTCAATCAATCTTTACAAGAATCCGAGCACAAAAAGGCGTGTATACTGTCTCACAACGTGTTCAGTCATCAGTCAGTCTCTTCATCCAAGAGAGCATCGACAGGTGCATCCGGCGGCGGAAAGATTTTTTCCCAAGCGTTTGCATGTATTTTCGGGCCCAAGGAGCTCCTTATTATAAAAGAGCCCGGCAATACGACAACGGGAACACATAATTCAAAAAATTAGCAAATGAACCGAAAACTACTGGTTTTGTAGCTCTTACTTACGACATTTCAAACAGGCAAATACTGTGCTTATTTTCTTTTTAGTCTACAAAAGGTCGATACCCAGTTCAAGTCAATTCGAGGTAAAGCATAGGATAAAATTCCTTATCCATAGCGGTAGGGCTAAACCATGACAAGTTATTTTTCGGGATTGTTTCGGTTCCTCCAATGTTCCCAAACGACTTCTGCCTAAATTATTAACATCATCAAAAATCTCCAAATAAAAGAGGTTGTCAGAAGATGATTCTAAACTGTAAGGGTTTTTCTCACGCTTGCAGACAACCTGAAGATAAATATCCAGTCGCACTCACGGGGAGTGTTATGATCACTTCTTCCATTGAAGTCTGTACCGACTGCTCATATGGCCATTACGGCAGTTTGCTGAACTCGCGTTCGCTCCCTTCCAGATGGCTGTCTATTTCCCCACCAGGACACATCTCCAATAGTGGCGCTAATACACTATCCTCACCGGATAAACATACCATCAATATTCTATTTTTCAATAGTTTACATCTTGAAATCCACCGATTCGAATGAATTATTCATAAATAAAGAGTATCTGTAAAATTAGTAAATTCTTTACTTAACTCACTTTAGTTTACATCCCTCAGTTTTGATTTTTCATGCCCGACTTTTACTCTTTCTATCCCTCCCTTTTCATTGGGCAACAATCTTCCGAAGCCGCCGGAGGAACTTTGCGCAAGGTTTGCCGGTGGCAACTCGTCCTGACCTTGCGTTGTCCGTCCGGCGGCTTATCTTTGCGGCAGAAAGGGAAGGGCTACTTGTTTTTTAACTTTGCTGCGTCGCGTTTGAGCTGTTCGGCCTCTTGAGCTTTCAGCCGCGCCTGCTCGTCGAGAGCCGCCCTTCTGCGTACCAAGCGTTCGTACTTCTCGACATCCTGCCGCATTGAGTCGATACGTCGTTGGTCCCGCTCGACCTCGAACAACTCCTCCAACTCCGACAGCCGTTTCGGTGATGCCTCACCCTTCATCAGCACATAGCGATACTTCAGATCGTTGTCATACCGACTTCGGTCGGGCCGCCAGTCTAAATAGAGTCCGACAGACTGCACCGCAATCACGACAAACATCGACATAAAGAGCCAAAAGTTGCGGGTTGCGTCAAGAGAGAGCGAGAAACGGTGCTGCACCATCCGCGGCGGCAACTCCTCGGGAATCTCCATCCCGACCACTTTCTCTTCCATCTCCGAAATCTGCGCTCCGAGGTCTTTCCTAATCTGCTCCTGCCGATCGGAGATCGCTTGAAGCAGTTGCTTGATCGCGTCCGTATCAACGGGCGCTGCCGACTGTGATCGGGCTTCGGCCAACTCCGTGCGGAGCGTCTTGATAAGGGTCTCCTTCAACTCCTCGTACATCTCAAAGGAGAGTTCCAGGGTGTTCTCTTTCATCTTTCTCGTATTTTAGGTTTGTTATCCGATTTTGCGGGAGCGTGCCTCCATGCGGCGCTTGCGTTCCATCAAGGCTACGGCCATCGCCTCGGCCGCCTTGTTGATCAGCGCCGTAATACGGGCTATATGCTCCTCGGGGCTCTCACCCTCGCGTCGCTGCATCATTTCGAGTGAAAGAGCAAATGGAGAGTCGAATGGCGGCAGCGGAATCGACCCGGCGCTGCCGAGCGACACCGATCCTGCGCCATGGCTTCCGCCTCCTCCACCGCCTCCCGCTGCGGAGAAGGAGCGCCGCCTCCGAACAGACCTGCAAAAGCAGCCCGGAAGCTCCCGGCTGCCGCCTTGAGTCCTGACATCAGGGTCGTATGCCGCTGCTGTGCCTGTCCGAAGTGGCGATCCAACTTCGAGAAACTGAAGGCCCGGTCAACCTTCGAGCCGGAGAACTCCAGCCCGTTTTTCGAGAACAGAACGCCCTGCTTTTGGCTGGTAGAACCGCAATACTTGTAGCGGACATTGATGCCCTGTTCCTTTAATCTCTCTTCCAGTTCGTTCCAGTTCCTGCATTTTGGCAGGCTGTCCTTGAACGCACCGTAGATCTCGTACCGGGTTCAGTCGGGCTCGCGTAGCCGCTCCCGCCAGACGGCCTCCTTGCCCGGTGCCAGATGCAACCCGAAGCGTTCGGTCAGCTCGCGGCACACCTTCGCATTGCGGAGCTTGATGTTGCGGTCGGAAATGGTCTGCCCGTGATCACCTACGCGATTGTAGACCAGATGGCAATGGGGATGGGGCTGGTCGAGGTGCCGCACCAAAAGGTATTGCGTATCGGTGATGCCCATCTTCTGCATGTACTCCCGGGCAATTTGTGTCATCCGCTCGTCGGTGAGCTTCGGGGCATCCTCCGGCGAAAACGAGAGGGAGATATGTCCGACGTTCTGCTGCAGACGGGGATTGAGGCGCGCCTGATCCTCGAAATCCTCGACCATCTCCCGCACACCGGGCGGCTCGACACCCCGAGCCTCCAGCACGCGCGACTGCTCCTTCATCACATAGCCGACCGTGCCGCCGAACGATCCTCCCGAAATGACCTTACCGATCACGGCGCAGGGCTTCGATCATCCGCACCAGCTCGGCCTGAAGCGTCGCATGTCGCACGGCAACGGCTGCAAATCCCTGGGCGTGGGCCAGCCGGGTCAGCTGGTTCAGATTGCGGGCAAGCCTCTTGAGTTGGGCGAGCCATTCGAGATGCTCACTCCGCAGCCGCTCGCGGACCGAGCCGTTGAGAATCAGTTGCCGCAGCACCTCGGTGCGCGGAATACCTGCCGCACGGGCCAGGGCGCGGAGCTTGAAGTTGCCGGCAGTGTTGCACCGCAGGGTGATGCGGTACTCCTGTTTTCGGGCACGTCCCAAAGGCGGACGGCCTCCTTTCTTCGGTGTATTCATGGATTGAAATTTTTGAGTTGAGACCATCGGGATAGGGCCTTGCGGCCGGTTTTTGGCTGACAAAAACACAAACTTGCATCCCTTAAACCTTCATTCCTCCCTTGGGTCGTAATTGCGGTTTTCGGGATTCGGTCTTTGTCTCTTCCGAATCATTCCGAAGCCGTTTGCGGGCGATCCAAAAGTCGTTGAGATCCTTGTAATCACGATAGAGATGCGCATGGTCGATCACCTGGCTGCGAGGACACCGACGGGTCAGTTCGGCGAGGGTACGACGACCCGCCTCGTCGTTGTCCAGAAAGGCATGGATCGTCGGATGCCGTTCGAGGAAAGGAAGCGCCTTCGGCAGGTTGACCACCGAGTTCAGAACTGTGGCGTCGATCCCGAACGGTGCGGGGTGCTTCATCGAGAGGCAGGCGAGGAAGTCCATGAATCCCTCAAAGACAATCACCTTGTCGGACTGGTGATCGACGGTCGTTATCTGTTTGGGCGAAGAGCTTCCCTTGAAGCGTTCGGACCGCAGCTCCCAGCCTCCGCAGTCATTCCGGAAGCCGATGGCGAAAAAGCAGTGGTTGCGGACCTGATAGCGTACCTCCCGACAATATGCCGCCGCAATTCCGGGTACAATGCCGCGTGAGGCAAGATATCCGAATAGGGCCGGATGGCGCAGCGGTGCATCCGAAAGGATACGGAGCGCCGGTTGGGAATTCGGGCTCTCGGTCGGCCGAGCATATCGCTTGCAGATGCGGGCGGCCAGGAGGCTGACGACACCTTCGGCCGCGTGTTGCAGGTGTTCGAAGGCTTCGCTGCGGCTGCATCGTTCCAGTCGCATGATGAGTGCGAGGAGCGTGCCGCCCTCACCAATCCCGAAGTCATACCAGAGATCCTTCTGGTAGTTCACTTTGAAGCTCGGCGTGCGCTCCTCGCGCAGGGGCGAGAGATACATGCTGTAGCCGTTTCGTTCGTACCGGGGCAGAATGCCGCGGCGGGCAAGATATTCCCGGATGGGGACCCGGGGAGCATATGGGGTGGTATTCATTTTTCTGTAAGTTTGTTGAGAAAACCGCGTAAAACGCAGTGAAAGAAAAGGTTGTCGTCTTACAACGTTCTTACACGGCAGTCGGTGCCGTAAGCCCGTAAGCGTTGTAAGATTTTGTAAGAGGATTTGTAAGAAATGTAAGAAGCAGAGAATAAGCCGAATATCCTTTGCTTCCAACAATCTTACAGACCGGAGACATCGTTCAGCAGTTCGTCAAGCAGTTTCCGCGTGACGGTATAGATCCGTGCCGTCTTGCTCTCCTGGCGTTGGGTCAACCCATTGTAGGTGATCGTATAGCGCTGGTAGTAGGTCGGCGGTGCCGGCCGCAGCTGCCAGCTCTCGGTCAGTGTCCGCCGCACGGTGGGATGATCGACCCGAATGCCGCGGATCTCCAGCATGTTCACCATGTCGCTCACGTCGAACTGATACTCCTCCAGCTTCTCGCCATCCAAGATGTCGCGGATGATCGACAGCATCTCGGCTTCGGGCTTGCTGCGGTTGTAGTGGATGATCCGCCGCAGGGCCTCCGTCGCCAAGAGTCGCGGGGAGAACCACAGGCGGCTCTCCTCGCGGGTCGAGAGCGTGCGTCGTTGCAGAAAGAACAGCAGCCCCGGGATTTCAGTCTGCATCCGGGCAAGCAGCTGCTGGTCGTCGTGCGTCAGCGGCGGGATACGCCGCACCCAGTAGCGAGTCTCCGCCGCCTCGATCAGCACGGGATTGCGCTCGTTGTTGGAGCACAGCACGAACTTCCCGAAGAACTCCACCTCCCGGCGGTCGCGCCCCTTTGCCTCGGCCTTGTAGCTGCGGGCCGTCGAGAGGTTCTTGATCCGTTCGGAGTCTTCGCGGCGGTTGAGCAGCACCTCATCCACGCAGATCAGCAGCTTGCCTGCCCAGTCGTCGTTGAACTGCGAACGGAAGTCCTCGTTGGTGTTGAAGGTGACATTCCCGCCGAAGATCAGTTTCAGCAGATTCAGAAAGGTGGTCTTGCCTGTATTGCGCTCGCTGGAGACCAGCAGCAGAACGGGCAGCCTCTGCAAGGGCCGCAGGTAGAGCAGCTGCAGATAGTCATACCCCATCTCGACCTGCTCGCCGAAGATGTGCGACAGAAAGCCGCGGATGTGCGGGAAATCCCCTTCGGCCGGCTGGAAGGGGATCGGTTCGTAACGATTCAGAAAGCCGTGGATCTCCCGCCGGTAGTTCGTGTGGTCGGGAACCGTGCAGAATCCGTCGTACTTCGGAATGCGGGCCAGGTAATCCTTCCCGAAATCCTGGCGCAGGGTCTCGACATTCCACGCCAGGAGGATCTCGATGCTCCGGCCGCTGCTCAACGGCTGCTGAACCCGCTTGTAGATGGTTGTTCCCACGCGAAGATAGGCCGCGCCGGTCTCCTTCCGTTTAGCGGTCATGACGGCCTCCTTTCAGGATTTGTTGCACATCCGCCACACGATAACGACGCTGCCCGCCATACTCCACAGGAACAAGATAGCCGCTCTTTGCCCAGCGCCAAAGCGTAGAGGAGTCAATACCCAACAAGGCAATGGTCTGCTTGCGCGTGTACAATTCGCCCGTTTGCGGCAAGGCTGGCGAGACCAAAGGCGACGGGACGGCCGCTGTCAACTCCCGATGCCATTGCCGGAGATCCTCCAAACGGACGGTGACATGCACGTCACCGCCCATTTCATACAATTGTTTCAGGTCCATAACTCGATCTTTTATCGAACCCAACAGCAGGTTCGGCAGCGAATATAGCTGGTGCTTCCCCTGCACCTGTTTTTGCAATCAAATCACCGCCGTTGCCCCGGAAAACAATTTCAGAAACAGCTATTTTACAAGCTGTTGCAATCGCACACAATCCAAACAAAAAATCCCTACACCTCATCGGTGCAGGGAATATCGACAGAAAGATTCCGCTCCTATTGTTGGATATACTCCTTCAGGTTATCCACCAAACGGATGCCGTAACCGCCATCCGTCGCCCGGAGTTTGGCCCGCAAGGTCTTTGTATTGTACTTGCCCAACGATTCGAATCCCGACTTCAACCACTCGGCCAATTCGCTCTGGTCATAAAACTGGTTGCGGGCGCCCTTGAAGGCATTCCACACATTCCATCCATAGTGGCACAAATCCCCGTAACCGATCCGATCGCCCCGGAGCCGGACCTGAGGGACCGACTCCGGAATCGCTACCATGCAGGCCAGATAAAGCAGCCGACGCCGTAAAATCAACCGATTCGATTCATCAAGGGCTTCACCCAGGATTTGATCCGTATAGGTGTAGACCGTCGAAAGTGCATTTTCGAGAATTTGTGTCTCCGGGTCCGGATCGCCGGGAATCACTTCGGATATCGCGACGGTCGGATCCAAGCTCTTCTCATCCGTCGCATCGACTGCGACTCTTTCCAATTCCTCTTCCACGGTAGAAATCTCCTCCGGTTTGGGCTGCTCTCGACGGAAACGACGGAAGAAACGCTCCGAGAGATCCGCCGAAGTACCCATACTGAAATAGTAAAGCCCTGCCACGCAAAGCCCCGCGGGAACAAGCAACACAAGGGCCCTCCAGAACGGGAAGCCCCGCGAAACCATGATGCAGAACAACACGATGAGGAAAAAGACAAGGACACTCGCCACAATCAAACGAAGCCCTCGATGGAAATATTGATCGGAATTCATAGTTACGATTCGCTGAAAAAATCATCCTCCATTACAACTTTCCGAAACCGATCCCGCAACTCCGCCATCCGTGCGATCAGTCGATCGTACGGCAGCGAATCTCCATAGATGAAATACTCCTGCATCCGCTCATAATCCCTGCGCCATACCTCCGCCAATTTTTCGGGCGGAATAAAATCGATCCGGCTTGGATGGTGCGTTCGATAATCGACTCCGCGAATCGTATTGAATATGCTGCGATGCTTGACAATCTCGGCATACATTCTCGGATCGGCCAAGGCTGCCTTTCCGAAATCCGTATCCATCAGCCGCTCCAAATCGTACAGATGGCGTGTCATTCGCTCGACGCGCGGATTCTCTTTCTGAAACTCTTCATGCAGCAAAAACGCTTTCTCCAAAAACGTCCGTGACGGCACGACCGCATAAATCGGGAACACCAATTCTCCGAATACATCGGGATATGCCTCGGCAATCAGCGGACGAATCTCGATCCGCTCACGCGGTTCTTTCATCGACCGGCAGCTGAATTCGATCTGGATTTGCGATTCCACATACTCGATATTCGCATAAATGCTTCGATACGGCAGCAGCACCAGCGTCGGATCAGCATCGGAGTCCTGCGCCGGAACGGCACGCAACTCAAAATCGGAAGCCCCATATCCTTCCAGCAATGCCTGCATTTCCGCAACGAGCCGCTGCTCGATATAGGCCCGCGAAAGTTTCCGAATCCGATCGCGCTGCGACTTGTTGTCCCCGGCAATTCTCCAAAAGGACTTGTCGATTGCAATATCGATGTCCTCCGAGAAGCGTTCTATGACATGCCAACCCTTGCTCAACGACGTACCGCCCTTGAAGGTGATGAAGTCCCGGCACGACGATTCGAACAGGGCTTTCAACGTCATCGTCACCCACCAGTCCTTCTCGACAGCCTGCGGAGGAAGCCCGACACGCTCGCTCGTCTGTGCAACGAACATACTTTTCTGCTCGTCGGAAAACGTCCAAAAATTATTTTTCATAGAACGACATAATGATTTTACGAATCCATGCCGGCACCAACCGCAGATCGGGCAGGATGCTCGACTTCGGAATCCGGGCGAATATCGTCTTCAGTTGGGCGATGTGCTCCTCCGTCACCTGCGGCCGACCGATCTCCTTCAGAGCGAATACGGCAAGCATCAGCGTTTTATTCTGATAGGCCAAATTTTTAAGCGCCACACGCTTGAATCGCAATTTGCGACCGTTGAACAGATTGACAGTCCGGGAATTGCCGTCGGTATAAAACACATAGTTCATCGGTACCTGGGCAGACAATCCCAATACATTCAATGCGTGCATACCCGTCGGAACAACCCGGGCTTCGCTCTGCCGGGCTACCTTTTCAGCGATTTCATTGATGGTCGGGTATTGTATGCCCAGTCCAAACTTTCTGTCGATTTTGGGATAGCAATAGAGGCCCCTCGCAATACGGACTAAACCGCCTTTTCGGGTAAGCCGTTCCAATGCCTTCGCAACCGATACGGCCGATCCATACACAGCGAAATCGGATGCGGAATACAACTTACCCCTCCCGCACTTTTTTGCCTTATTAAGCATCTTATCCTCTATTGCTTGCATATATTTATCCACATATATATGTCGCAAATATATACAAATTTATCGACAAAACAAATCTTACTCCAACACGCTTACTGCATCACGCTTGATATCCATGTCAATATCACGATAACGGGCGAACGCCCGGCTGCCGTCCTTATGACCGGACATCGCTCCCACGATCGCAGGGTCTTTCACGCTTTTATAAACATTCCCGATGAATGTCCGGCGCGCCATGTGCGACGAAGCAAGGTCGCAGATCGGCACCTGAACATTCTGCCGCGTCCGCTGGTCGATCGTCGTCACCATGCGCGTAAGTCCCGCTTTACGGAACGCCGCTTTGATATAGACATTATACTTTTGCTCCGAAATAAACGGAAACAGCGTTCCCCGGTTCTCATCGAGGTATTTGCGAATCAACTCCTTCGCAGCACCGATCAGCGGCACCGAGACCGTCACCACCCGGTCGTCTCGCGTCTTACGGGGAACATATTCGATGCAATCGCCGATGATATTGGCATAGGTCATCTTGTAAAGGTCGCTCACCCGGCAACCGATCATACATTGAAAAACAAAAATATCTCGTTGCGTTTCCAGCTGCTTGTCATCCCCCATATCCGCTTCGGCCAACTGTTTGCGTTCGTCTGTCGTAATATAGATGGGCGTACCGTAAACAATCTCCGCAATCTTATACTGCTTGAACGGATTATTGGAGGTATGTCCGTTATCGTTTAACCATACATAGAACGACCGCAGACGAATCAACATATCCGAAACGTAATTCATTCCCCGCTCTTTCGGACGGCCGGGAATTACCGTTTCTCCCGCAGCATTGAGATAGGGGCCACGCTTCACAGGCAGATTCTTCCTCACCTTCGGCCGAGCATACGGCACCTCGTCGTACAACTCCGGATGTTCGTCGAAAATATCCGGTTCTTTCATCAGAAATACCCCGAAATCATCAAGTGTCGTCGGAGATACGGTGTGTACATCCAGCACGAACCGTCGGTTCGACAGTTTCCGATACAGCTCATATCGCTTCAGCGTCCGCACCAAGACATTGAAATGTTTGACACGCGACTCGGACAATTTGTGTGTAGTGAGATATTCATTTGTCAACGAGAAAAAATCTATTTTCTTATCCTCGACGGAAGTCGCCGTCTTCGGCCGCAAAGTGCGCCGGATCAACTTTTCGAGCCACTCGCGCGTAACGGTCGATTTGTCGTCTGCCGCCTCGACCGAGGTCTCTATCACATCGACCAACTCTTTCAATTTCGTCCGCTTTGCCAACAGCGCATCGCGTTCTTCTCCCGGAATATTCGGAATATTGATATCGTTTTTCTTTCCCCAGCGTTTCCGATCGACCCAAATTCCGGATGGCACTCGTACACGCGATTCACGGGAAACATAGACGCGGAAATTAACCTGCGATTCTCCCGCGCTGTTCTCCCCTTGCGCCAAAACATATGTAACTTTTGCCATACATCCTCATTTTATACTCACAAAGATATGATTTATATTCGAATACAGCAATACTTTCGCGTCCGCACTGTGTCCGCATTTTTGCAAAACAGCTAAAAACAGACAAAATACATTTCACAGCATATAATTTTAATATACTATATTTCAATACATTATAAATATATTCAAACTTTAGTTGTTTGTATATGTTTTCATAAATCAATCCTTGTCCTGGGCACACGAAAACAAAACCGCAGCTGATTGTCAATCGGCTGCGGTTTTTCATTTTCGTTTTGTTCGCCCCCCCACTTGCACCGCTCGTCACATTGACAGCAAGGCCCCATCCCCGGCCGGCGCCCGGGCAACAAGGGCCAGCGCATAGCGATTCACGCCGCAAGGGCGCATGAGATCGAATCGCACGCACATCGTTTCAGTCTGAAGGTTCTTACGCGTGCGACTTCTTCGAGACGAACAGCGCGAGGATGAACGACAGGGCCGAGGCTGCGATCCAGAAGACGATCGCCGTGTCGAGGGGGTCGAGGATGATGACGTCCTTCCGGGCCTGCGCCTGCAAACACCCCGTATGGAGCGTCACCACGGCGAAATTCTCCCGGGCGTAGGATTGCAGGTTGAACGACGTTCCCAGCACCGTATAGTTGTTGTTGGCGCTGTGGATGATGAACGGACAGTTTTTGTCGGGCGAAATGGTGAAAAACGCCTCGCCGTCGAACTCGATCTCGCGCGTCGCCTTCCCGAATCCCGGGTCCACGGTGAGCGTCGCCTCGGAATTCATGCAGACCTTCGACCCGTCGGGCAGCACGATGTCGAGCCTCTCGCCGCACGCCGTGCGGTATTCCAAGGGCTGTGCGGCGCTGATCTCCGCCCCGGCCCCGGCTTCGGACGCGACATCGGGGGTGCGCTGCCAGAACCACACGGCGCAAACGCCCGCCGCAACCACGGCGGCCGCCGCCACATAGCGCAGGAACCGACTCCGGCGCCGTCCGGCGACCTCGGGGACAGCGAACAGGATCTTGTTGCGGGCTGCGAAACGCGCCCATTCCCGCTCCGCCTTGGCCGACGCGGGCAGCTCCCGTCTGGCGAGACACTCCCTGAAATAAGCCCGGTTTTCATCCGACTCCTCCAGCCATCCCGCCAGCATACCGGCCTCCTCCTTATTTAAAGCGTTGCTCCGGTACGAATTGATCAGTCTGTCTATCTCTTTCTGCATATCATTTACACAAAACAGATTTTTTCTCTTTGTCTTCACCCGGTAGACACGCCTTTTCCGGATACCGACCCCCGCCGTGCGATTTTTTTTTCGGAGCGTCCCTTTCCGCCCCCCCGGAAACCGGAAATCCCCGGGCCGAAGCTCCGGGGATTTTTCCGCTCCCGGCAAACGGGCAGGGCGCCGCAGAAGCGGCTGCGGCTCGTTCGGGCAGTCGTGAAAATTGGGTTTTATGCGAAATTTGCCGTATCTTGCCGAAAATTGGAAACCATGACACAGCAACTGCGATTCATACCGTTCAAATCACGCTCGGACAAGGGCTGGGCCGAAGCATGGGCGCTTTACGAAGCCTCCTTCCCCGACTGCGAACGCTGGGACGGCACGGGTTACGACCGCGCTTTCGGCGACCCGCATTTCGAGGCCGACGGCATCTGGCGCGGCGACGAGTTCATCGGCATCCTCTTCCACTGGAACGCCGGGGATTACCGCTACGTCGAGCACCTGGCCGTCTCGCCCCGCCTGCGGGGACAGAACATGGGTTCAAAAGCCCTCGCGGCCTTTTGCCAAGGGCGGCGCGTCATTCTGGAGATCGACCCGCCGGAGGATGAAATCTCGGTCCGCCGCCAGCATTTCTACCAGCGGCTGGGTTTCGTCGCCAATCCCTACGCGTACATCCACCCCTCGTTCCGGCGGCCGTTCCATCCCCACCGGCTGGTGCTGATGAGCTATCCCGAGGCCCTTACATACGAAGAGGCCCGCGGTTTCGCGGACTTCATTCGGGAACGGGTGCTCCGCTACTCCGAGCACGAGAATCCGGAGCTGCCGAGACTGTAAAGCGGCCGCTACAACATGCCGACCACGTATTTCGTGACGAAGTAACCGCCCGCCACCAGCCAGACGTAGAGCAGGCCGGCCAGCACGAAAGGCCTGGCCCCCGCCTGCCTGAATTTGTCGAGGCTCGTTTCGGTCCCCAGCGCCGTCATGGCCATCGTCAGCATGAAGGTATCGACGTACTCGATGGTCCCGTTGAGCGGAATTTCCCGGACCGTCTCCACCCCGCAAAGGCTTTGCAGCAGCGAATTGAGACCGATGATCCCGATGAACCCGAAGGCGAACCACGGCACGGCGATCCTGCGTTTTCCCGTTTCGCCCCCGGATTCCTTCCGGCGGCCCGCCAGCACGAAGCCCATGATCACGAGCACGGGCGCGAGCAGCATGACGCGGATCATCTTGGTGATGGTGGCCGTTCCGGCGATCCCCAGCGCATCGGTGGGGTCCATCGCGTTGCCCGCCCCGGCCACGTGGGCCACCTCGTGCAGCGTGCTGCCCGTGTAGACGGCCACTTCCGTGTCGGTCATCCCGTTGAGCATGCCCGTGCGGTACATGACCGGATAGAGAAACATCGAGAGAGTTCCGAAAATGACGACCGTGGAGACGGCGATGGCGGTTTTGTACCCCTCGCACTTCACCACCGGCTCGGCCCCCAGCACGGCCGCCGCGCCGCAGATGGCGCTGCCCGTCGAAGTCATCAGCGCCGTGTCGCGGTCGATCTTCAGCAGGCGGCCCAGCAGAACGCCCCCCAGAATGGTGACCGTCACGACGATCAGGTCCACGACGACGGCCGGCACGCCCACGGCCGCCACCTGGGCCAGCGTCAGGCGGAACCCGTAGAGGACGATGCCCCAGCGCAGCACCTGCTTCGTGCAGAACCGGATGCCCGGGACCCAGGTTTCGGGCAGCCGGTTGCGCAGGCTGTTGGCGTAGAGCATGCCCAGCACGATGCCGACGATCAGGGGGCTGAACGAGAGCCGTCTGACAACGGGGATTTCGGCGATGTAAAATGCCGCGAACGAAAACAGCGCGATCAGGAGAATTCCGTGCAGGGTGTTCGCCCTGTTACCTTTTTCCAACATATCCTTGCAATTTTAATGACGACCGATAACTTTTGCTTCATTGCGACGGCAAAGGTCGCATCTTTTATCGGGATACGAAACAAGATTTGGTTATCCGGGATAACCTGAAGTTATGACGCAGGGATAAGGAAACCGGGGGCCGGCAATCAGAAATCCGCCCGGGCGAAGTCGATGAACCGCCGCGCCAGACGCGCAGGTTCGGCTTCGGCATGCACGAAAACGAAATCGCGGGAGAGCGTCAGCCCCTCGATGTCGACGATCCGCAGCGCGCCGCTGCGCAGTTCATCCACCACCGAAATCACCGATACGATGGCCATGGCGTCGCTGTTGCGGACGAAGGCCTTGATCCCCTCGGTCGACCCGAGGCGCATCGTCACATCGAACTGCGAGAGACGGATGCCTCTGGCCGCAAGGGCCGCGGCGATCACTTCGAGCGTCCCCGAGCCGCTTTCGCGCAACACCAGCGGGATGCGCGGCAGCTCCTCGGGCGTCACCGTCTCCCGGCGGGCGTATTTCCCGCCCGGACGGGCCACCAGCACCAGTTCGTCGGGCCTGAAAAGCGTGTAGTGCAGCCCCTGCCGGCGGCTGAGGCTCTCGACCAGCCCCAGATCCACGGCATGTTCGCCCAACGCCTGCTCAACCTCGGCGCTGTTGCCCGACGACATCGAGACCCGCACCCCGGGAAAGCGCGCCGTGAAGTGCGCCAAAATCGGCGGAAGGAGGTACTGCGCGATGGTCGTGCTGGCCCCGAGGCGGAGTTCGCCCCCGGTCTGGTCGGCGCAGAGGCTCATCTCGTATTCGAGGCGGCGGTAGTCGTCGAGAAGCCGCCCGGCCGCCTCCAGCATCGTACGCCCCGCATCGGTCAGCTCCAGATGGCTGCCGCGGCGGGTGAAAAGCTGCACCTTATAACGGGATTCCAGCTCGCCGACATGCTTGCTGACGGCGGGCTGCGAAATGTAGAGTTGTTCGGCGGCCCGGGTGAAACTCAACGTCCGGGCCGCGGCGATAAAGACCTTGAGGCGGAAATCGTCCATAAGGCGTCAGCCCAGATGCCCTTCGTCGGCGAACTCCCTGACCGAACGGACGTAGTGGTCGATGGTCTCCTGCATCGAGACGAACGACTTGCCCCCCGCGGCGTTCTTGTGGCCGCCGCCGCTGAAATACTTCCGGGCGAAGAGGTTGACGTCGACGTCGCCCCGCGAGCGCAGCGACACGCGGATGAATTTGCGGTGGGCGAGAAACATGGCCGACATCTTGACCTTTTTGATCGTGAGGGCGTAGTTGACGAATCCCTCGCTGTCGCCCTGCTGGAACTGAAAGCGGCGCATCTCGTTCTCCAGCAAGGACATGTAGGCCACCGTCCCGTCCTGGATCACCTCCATCTTGCGGTTGATGGCATAGCCGAACAGCCGCGCGCGGCCCTCGGTATAGGCGTTGTAGACGCTGTTGTGAATGTCGGGGATCGAGATGCCCTTCTCGACCAGCACGGCCACGGCGCGGAACAGCTCCGGGGTGAGGAACGAGAAGGCGAAATTGCCCGTGTCGGTCATCATGCCCACGTAGAGCGACTCGGCCATGCGGCGTGTGATAGCCCCGGCGCCGCACATCGCCTCGACGATGCTGTACACCAGAAAACACGTGCTCGACGAATCGGGGTGCGAGAACATCAGGTCGAAGCCCTCGTCGGGCGAGAGGTGATGGTCGATCAGCACGCGGCGGGCCGTGGTGTTGGCCTCGATGGTGTCGCTGAGGATTTCGAGCCGCGAAACGGCGTTGAAATCGAGGCAGAAAATCATGTCGGCCTCCGCGATGGCGCGCCGTGCGCGCCCTTCGGTGTCGGTCTTGAAGATCACCACCTCGTCGATCCCGGGCATCCAGTCGAGGAAATAGGGATATTTATTGGGCACGACGCAGGTCACCGCATGTCCCATCGTACGCAGGACCTCGGCCCATGCGAGCGACGATCCGACGGCGTCGCCGTCGGGGTTGGTGTGGGAGACGACGACGATGCGCTGCCCGGGTCGGGCGAGCATCTCCCGCAGACGTTCGATATGTTCTTTCGATAACTTCATTCGGGTTGGTCCGCATTGGTGGACCCGACAAAGATAGAAAAAAACAGGCGATAAACCAACCGGCCTACCGGATATTCAGCAGCACGAGGTTGTCGAGCACGGTTCGCTGGGCCGTACGCTGGAGATATTCGGCCTGCTCGGCCGGAAGCTCCGCGGTAAAGGCCGTCTGGTAGGGACGCTGGAGGATCGTCGTGAAAATGACGTTGGCAGCCAGATAGCTGCCCGGAACCGCGGGATGGTAGCAGTCGGGCCGGTAGAGGATGCAGTCGGGACGCTCGCTGCGCACCGCGCGCCACGCCATGCCCACCGGAGCGCACCATGCGCCGTTGTCGTAGGCCATTTCGAGGTAGCTGGTCTTCAGCCGCTCCTGCATCCCCTCGTATCCGTTCGAAAGCGGGTATTCGGCCACGGGCTTGCGGTTGCCGTACTTGTGCCCCCAGGTCATGTAGAAGATCACCCGGGCGTCGGGCGACGCGGCATGCACCAGACTGTCGAGCGTCCGGGCCGCGGGATAGACCTCGCGGGCCACCTGTCCGGTCGGCATCGCGGGAACCGTGCTCTGCTCCTGCAGGACGACGTAATCCCAGCCGCCGTCGGCAATGGCCTGCAACAGCTTCTTGTTTTTCAGGTGTCCCGAGAAGCGTTCGCCGCCCTTGAGAAAGCGCGTGCAGGAGAGTTTTACCTTTTGGGTCGAGGCGATCTTCTGCACCATGCCGGGCAAATCGTTGCAATAGGAGAAACTGTTGCCGACCCACAGCACCCGCAGGGAATCCTGCGGCGTTTGGGCCATGCCGCCCAGAGGCAGCAGAATCAGCAAAAGGCGGAAAGCGAGTTTCATCATATCTTCAAGGTTTTAGGTTGGCGGTGATCGGAGGCGTATTTGCGGCACCAGGTCGCAATGCCGCATTCGTCGCATTTGGGGGCACGGGCCACGCAGACGTAACGCCCGTGGAGGATCAGCCAGTGGTGGGCCAGAGGCAGCAGATGGCCGGGAATGTTCTTTTCGAGGGTCAGCTCCGTCTGCAACGGGGTTTTCGAACGGGTTGTCAGCCCGATGCGCTCCGAGACGCGGAAAACGTGCGTGTCGACCGGCATCACCTCCTTCTGCCACAGCACGGCCCCCAGCACGTTGGCCGTCTTGCGGCCCACGCCGGGCAGACGCTGCATCTGCTCCAGGTCGCTCGGGACTTCGCCGCCGAACTCCTCGCAGAGCATCCGGGCCATTCCCGCGAGGTTTCTGGCCTTGTTGTTCGGGTAGGAGATGCTCCGGATGTAGGGATAAATCTCCTCGGCCGTGGCGCGGGCCATGTGGTACGGCGTGGGAAAGGCTTCGAACAGCGCCGGGGTGGTCATGTTGACCCGTTTGTCGGTGCACTGCGCCGAGAGGATCACCGCCACCAGCAGCTGATAAGGGTCCGAGTAGTGCAGTTCGCTTTCGGCCACGGGCATATGCTCCGAAAACCAGGCGATTACGCCGTCATAACGTTGTTTGGTCGTCATAAATGCTGTTTTTTACGTCGGAAAAGAATCTTTTTCACCAGCAGTCCCGGCCCTTCGGGACAGAGCGCGAGGCGCGGGCAGGCCGCAACGTCGCGCCGCCAGCGCGTCACGTATTCCCCGACCGGACCTTCCCACGAAAGGACCCACAAAGCCACCGAACTGCGCCGCCGGAGAATGCGGAAGCGGTTGCGGCCCGCAGCGTAGCGGGCGTCGAACCAGAGGCTTATGTCCATCAGCGAATCGCAGAAGGCGATCCGTTTCCGGTAGGCCGTGCTGTGGCTCACGCTGTCGGGCAGGCGCCGGTGGACGGCCGTGATGTCGGGCAGATAGCTGATGCGGCTGCGCACCGAGAACCAGAGCCACATCGGGGCGTCGTCGGTCTTCCACTCGGGATGCTCCGCGGGACGAACCTCGTCGTAATACCGTGCGATCAACTCCCGGCGGGCCAGCGTCGCGCAGTTGGCGATGGTCAGGCTGCACAGCAGACGCCCGAAATCGGTGTAATGGTCCGAGTGGTCGGGTTCCGTGCGGTCCGAGGCCTGCCAGTAGTTCGAGGCGCGCGTATAGCACATGCCGCACCCGGGGTCCGACTCCATCAGGTCGGCCTGCATCTGCAATTTCCGGGGATCGCACCACCAGTCGTCGCCGTCGAGGTAGGCCACGTATTTCCCGCGGCACGCCTCGAACGTCCGCCGGTAGTTGGCCCGCCAGCCGACATTCTCCGGCGAGGTCACCAGCCGGATGCGGTCCGGGTATTTCGCCGCATATTCGCGGCAGATCGCCGCCGTGCGGTCCGTGCTGCAATCCTCCCCCACGACCAGTTCGACTCCGAACGAGGTCTGCTGCGCCAGCACGCTTTCGATGGCCTCGGCGATATAGGGTTCGTGGTTGTAGGTGGTCATGCAGACCGATACGAGCGGCGTCTCCATCGCGATCAGAGTTTGGTCAGTTTCGCAAATTTGGCCAGCAGGGTCTTTTCGCCCGCATTGTCGAAAGCCACCACGAGTTTGTGGTCCGTGGACAGCGTCTCGATGCGCTGCACGATGCCCACGCCGAATTTCGGGTGCTCGACGCGCTGTCCCACGACGTATTCGCCGCTCACCGCCGCCGCACTTCCGGAGGAAAGGCCGCCGTCCATCGCCTGACGCACGCCGACACGGCGCATGCCGTCGGTCGAAGGCCGGGGCGTCTGCACCAGCGCCGGATCGGGAGCCGCCGCCGGACGCCGGGACTCCGCAGCCCGCGCGAAACGACGCGCGGGACCCGACTCGCCGTCGGCCGCACGGCCGAAACCTCCGCCGGAACCGCTGCGGCTTCCGTAACCGCCCGAACCGCCGTTTCCGCCGCCTCCGAAACGTCCGCCCCCCTGCTGTTTCTGCTGGAAGCGGTAGTCGAAGCGGCGGCGCAGTTCGTCGATGGCCGCGGGTCCGTCGTCGCCGGGCCGACGCTGCGGACGCGTCTCCGCGAAATCGGCGTCCGACTCGATGTACCGGGGGTCGATCTCGCGCAGGAAACAGCTCGGACGCGTAAACTTCGACTCTCCCCACTGGAAACGCATTTCGGCGTAGGAGATCGTCGCCGAAACCTTGGCGCGGGTCAGGGCCACGTAGAACAGGCGCCGCTCCTCCTCGATGCCGTCGGGCGACTCGACGGCCCGCTGCGAAGGGAAGAGGTTTTCTTCCAGACCCACGATATACACATACTTATATTCAAGCCCCTTGGCCGAATGGACCGTCATCAGCGTCACCTTGTTCTTGCTGTCGGGGTCGTCCTGATCCATGTCGGTCATCAGCATCATGTTCTGCAACCACTCCTCGATGGTGGCCTCCTCCTCTTCGGGACGCTCGCCGCCCCGGATTTCGGCGTCGACCCGCTCCTTGAACTCCTGCATCGAGTTCAGCAGCTCCTCGATGTTGTCCAGCGCCGAAGCGGCCTCGGGGGTGTTCTCCGTGCGGTAGGCAGCGATGATGCCCGACCGCGAGGCGATCTCTAGTCCGAAATCGTACAGCCCCTTGTCGTTGCGCGCCAGCGACAGCGCGCGGATCATCGCCACGAAATCCGCCACCTTGCGGGCGATGGTGCGCTGCACGGGGTCCGTGACGGGTTCGGCGACCAGCGCGTCGACCGCCTCCCACATCGAGACGCCCCGCTCGGCGGCCAATGCCGCGATACGCTGCACGGTCGTGTCGCCGATGCCGCGGGCCGGATAGTTGACGATGCGCTTGAAGGCCTCGTCGTCGCGGGGATTGATCACCAGCCGGATATAGGCCATCATGTCGCGGATCTCCTTGTGGTCGTAGAACGACGAACCCTTGTAGATGCGGTAGGGAATGCCCCGGCGGCGGAGGTTGTCCTCCAGCACGGCCGACTGGTTGTTGGTGCGGTAGAGAATCACAGCCTCCGACCACTCGTCGCCCGCCGCGCGGACCTTGTCGCGCAGGTCCGTAACGACCATTTCGGCCTCCTCGCGGTCGGTGTATGCCTTCAGGATGCGGATTTTGTCGCCCACGTCGCCCTCCGAGAAACAATGCTTCTCCATGCGCTTCGAGTTGCGGACGATCACCGAGTTGGCCGCATCGACGATCGTCTGCGTCGAACGGTAGTTCTGCTCCAGCTTGAAGACCATCGCCGAGGGATAATCCTTCTTGAACGAGAGGATGTTCTCGATCTTGGCCCCGCGGAACGAATAGATCGACTGCGCGTCGTCGCCCACGACGCAGACCTTCGAATGGGTCTGCGACAGCCGGCGGATGATCGTATACTGCGCATAGTTGGTGTCCTGATACTCGTCGACCAGAATGTATTGGAACTGCTCCTGATAGCGGGCCAGCACGTCGGGACAATCCCTCAACAGGATGTTGGTCTGCAAAAGCAGATCATCGAAGTCCATCGCGCCGTTGCGCTTGCAACGCTGGCAGTAGATGTTGTAGATGTTGCCGAATTCGGGGATCTGGGCCTGCCGGTCCTCGGCCGCGCAGGTCGAATTGGCCAGATAGGCGCCCGGCGTGACGAGGCAGTTCTTGGCATAGGAGATACGCGAAGAGAGCACGTTGGGCTTGTACTTCTCGTCGGGAAGGTTCAGTTCCCGCACGATGGTCTTCAGCAGGTTCTTGCAGTCGCTGGGTTCGTAGATGGTGAACGAATCGGTGAACCCGATCTTTTCGGCGTTCTCGCGCAGGATGCGCGAAAAGACCGAGTGGAACGTACCCATGCGGATATAGCGGCTGCGGTTGTCGGGCAGCATCTGCGCGATGCGTTCGCGCATCGACTCGGCGGCCTTGTTCGTAAAGGTCAGGGCCAGAATGTTCCAGGGCTTAATGCCCTGCTCGATCATGTATGCGATGCGCGAGGTCAGCACGCGGGTCTTGCCCGACCCCGCGCCCGCGATGATGAGCGACGGCGAGTCGTAATTGACCACGGCATCCCGCTGGGCGGGGTTCAGACCTTGTAATATCGGCGATTCTTTGGATTCCATGACCGCAAAGTTAATACTTTTTTGCACGCCCTTCGGACAAAGTTCCGCCGATTTCGGAAAATTTTACCGCCGCGCCGCAAAATAGCGGACATGAAAACCCACACTGAAATCAGTCCCCGACAGCAACGACACGCTTATTGAAAGTCCACGTCGCAACTCGCCTCGAACACCTTTCCGTCATCGGCTGTCAGGCGCACGAAAAGCGTATGCTTTCCGGGCTGCGCCGGCCGGGTGACAAACCGAAAATAAAAACCCCCTCTGGGCAAAAGCGTCATATCATCCGGCGTAAGCTCCGAAATCAATTTATCGACGGGATAATATTCACCGTTCAGTTGTTCATGGTATTTTTGCGTATAGCCGCTCTGAATATAGGGCCAGGGCGTGTTGCTGGAAAAGCGCGCCAGATCGTTGAGCGACGTCCCCGCAGGATGTTCGGCATCCCAGTCCGCGGAACTCCACACCTCCAGATTGACGAAATCCCGGAAACACCGCGGGTTGAGTCCCTGATCATAAAAATAAACCCGAACCCGACGATTATAAGATACATCGTTGTGTTTTTCGCACAATTGATTATAGAAATCCTTCTTTTTACCGCTCATAGCTATATCCCATTCGCCCTCGCCAACAAAATCGACAGAATACCCCAATCCGAAATCTGTCATAGCAACGGATATTCCCCTCATATTCCCATATGAAAGTACAAATGAACGGGTGTAATAATCCTCATATGATTTGACGCAACCGACAGCCGACAAAACACACAGTAGAAGAACAAGTTTTTTCATAATCGCTACGGTTTATTATAAGTAACGATCCGGAACCACCAGGTGTAATTCTTCGCGTTCGCACCCCGCGTCTGCGAAACGGCAGCGTTATCGTCTGCCAAATAACACCCTTTCACTGCATCGAAAGCTTTGCCGACAAAGTATCCGTCGTACTTTCCATCCCAACCCCAGTTGCAATGCAAAAGGAGAGATTTATCGACCCTCCTGCTTATGAGATTACTCATAGAAAATCGGGATTAAGGGTTAACAGATAACAAGATAGAAAAAAACCGATGAAACCGGACTGTTTTACCGGTTTTATTTTATTAAATTTGCAATAATTTCGATGAAAAAACGTTGGAAAAACAAAATTGAAAAAACAAACAGAATAACACGACAAATACAATGAGCGAAGTCATCAACATCAAAGAACTCAACGAGCGCATCGAACGCGAATCCGTTTTCGTCGATACGCTCCGCAACGAAATGGGAAAGGTCATCGTGGGCCAGAGCCACCTGGTGGACACCCTGCTGATCGGCCTGCTGTCCAACGGACACATCCTTCTGGAAGGCGTCCCGGGACTGGCCAAGACGCTGGCCATCACCACGCTCGCCAAGGCTGTCGACGCCTGTTTCTCGCGCATACAGTTCACCCCCGACCTGCTGCCCGCCGACCTGATCGGCACGCTGATCTACTCGCAGAAGAACGAGGATTTCGTCGTACGCAAGGGTCCGATCTTCGCCAACTTCGTACTGGCGGACGAGATCAACCGCTCCCCGGCCAAAGTGCAGTCGGCGCTGCTGGAAGCCATGCAGGAGCGTCAGGTGACCATCGGCGACAACACCTATCCCCTGCCGCAGCCGTTCCTCGTGCTGGCCACGCAGAACCCCCTGGAGCAGGAGGGAACCTACCCGCTGCCCGAGGCGCAGGTCGACCGTTTCATGCTCAAGGCCAAGATCTCCTACCCCAAGAAGCAGGAGGAGCGCGACATCGTGCGCATGAACCTCTCGGGCGCCGGCATGCCCGAGGTGGGCAAGGTCATCACTCCCGAGGACATCGTCAAGGCCCGCAAGGTGGTCGAGGACGTCTACATGGACGAAAAGATCGAGAAATACATCATCGACATCATTTTCGCCACGCGCGAGCCGGCGGAGTACAACCTCCAGAAGTTGCAGAACCTGATCGCCTACGGCGGTTCGCCCCGTGCGTCGATCTCGCTGGCCAAGGCCGCCCGGGCTTACGCCTTCATCCGCCGCCGCGGCTATGTCATCCCCGAGGACGTGCGCGCCGTCTGCCACGACGTGCTGCGCCACCGCATCGGCCTGACCTACGAGGCCGAGGCCGAGAACATCACCACCGAGGAGATCATCACCGACATTCTCAACAACGTAATCGTACCCTAACGATGCAGGAAACCGAGAACGATATTCTCAAACGCGTCCGCAAGATCGAGATCAAGACCCGCGGTCTTTCCAACGAGATCTTCGCCGGAAAGTACCATACGGCTTTCCGCGGGCGGGGCATGTCGTTTTCCGAAGTGCGGGAGTACCGTGCGGGCGACGACGTGCGGGACATCGACTGGAACGTCACGGCTCGCTCGCGCAAACCCCACATCAAGGTCTACGAGGAGGAACGCGAACTGACGATGATGCTGCTGGTCGACGTGTCGGCCTCGCGCATGTTCGGTTCGACCGACCGGCTGAAAAAGAACATCATCACCGAAATCGCCGCCGTGCTGGCCTTCTCCGCCGCGCAGAACAACGACAAGGTGGGCTGCATCTTCTTTTCGGACCGGGTCGAAAAGTTCATCCCCCCGAAGAAGGGCCGCAGCCATATTCTGATGATCATCCGCGAACTGATCGGCTTCCGCCCCGAATCCGCGGGCACGAAACTCTCGGAGCCGGTGCGTTTCCTGACGAATGTCAACAAGAAGCGCTGCACGACCTTCATCCTCTCGGACTTCATGGACTCGACCGGCGACAAGTCGGCGCTGGACGACGCGCTGAAGATCGCCGGGAGCAAGCACGACCTGGTGGGCATCCGCGTCTACGATCCCCGCGAGACGGAGCTTCCCGACGTGGGCATCGTCGAGCTGAAGGACGCCGAGAGCGGCCGCAAGGTCTGGGTCGACACCTCGTCGCGGGCCGTGCGCGACCACTATGCCGCCTCGTGGCAGCGGCGCAGCGGCGAAATAGAGGCGACGCTCAAGCACAACCGCATCGACACGGCGATGATCTCGACCGACGGCGACTATGTGGCCGAATTGATAAAACTGTTCAAACAGCGATGAAACGACTCTTTGCAATAGCGCTTCTTTTCGCGGGACTCGCGGCCCGGGCGCAGGAGACGCCCACGGTCACGGCGCGCGTAGAACCCGACAGCATTATGATCGGCGACCGCTTCGATTACGTCATCGACGTGGAGAAGGATCTGGTGCAGGTCGTGGAATTCCCCGTATTCGACCCCCGCGACGGCAAGATCGAGCTGGTCGAGAACTGCCCGGTCGACACGCTCGAACGCGACGGCCGGCGGCTCAAACTGCGCAAGCGCTACCGGCTGGCCGCATTCGACGAGGGCAAATACAACCTCGGCGCGGCGCAGGTGCTCTACGCCGACAAGAACATCCTCGACACGCTCCGGAGCACCGATTCGGTCTATCTGGAGGTTGCGACGTTCCAGATCGACTCCACGTCGCAGTCGATCTACGACCTGAAAGCCCAGAAAAACCTGCCGTTCCGCTTCCGCGAGGTGAGCGGCTACGTCAAGTGGGGCGTTTTCTTCCTCCTGATGCTGCTCGCGGCGGGCTATGCGCTCAAGCGTTACCTCGCCAGCCGCGGCAAGGGTTTCGGCGACCTGTTCAAACCCGCTCCGCCGCTCCCGCCGCACGTGGCGGCCATCCAGGCCCTCGAAGCGCTCCACAACCAGAAACTGTGGCAGAACAACAGGCATAAGCAGTACTATTCGGGCCTTACGGACATCCTGCGCACCTATATCGCCGCCCGCTGGGGCTTCGGCGCCATGGAGATGACCTCCGACGAGATCATCGAGACGATGCGCCCGGAGGAGCTGCCCGACAAGGCGCGGATGGACCTGACGGCGATCCTGCGCGACGCCGACCTGGTGAAGTTCGCCAAGGCGACGCCCGAGGCCGAGCAGAACGAGGCCGACTACCTCAAGGCGTACTACTTCGTCGAGGAGACGAAACCCGTCGAGGAGGAGGCTCCCGCCGAGGAAGAGTCCCCGAAGCAAAACTAAACGCGACAACGATGTACAAGTCACTCTATATCATTCTGTTTCTCTTTGCCGCCTCCGGGGTGCAGGCCCAACAGCTGCCCGAACGCTCGCTGGTGCGCAAAGGCAACCGGCAGTACAACAAGGGCAACTACGAGCAGTCGGCCGGCCATTACGAGCAGGCCCTGCAAGCGGCTCCGGGACAGTTCGAAGCGATCTACAACCTCGGAAACGCCCTCTACAAGGCCGAACGGTTCGACCGTGCCGAGCAGACCATGCAGCAGGCCGCGGCGGACTCGCTGCGCGCGGACACGGAGCGCGCCGAAGCGTTCTACAACCTCGGCAACGCGCAGTTCAAGCAACAGAAGTATCAGGAGGCGCTCGAAAGCTACAAGCAGTCGCTGCGCCTGAACCCCTCGGACATGGAGGCCAAGTACAACTACGCCTACACCAAGCGGCTGCTCGACGAGAACAAGGACGGCGGCGGTGGCGGCGGAGATCAGAACAAGGACCAGAACCAAGACCAGAACAAGGATCAGAACCAGAACGATCAGAGTCAGCAGAACCCCGATCAGAAAGGCGATCAGAAGGACCAAAAGGGCGACCCCAAGGACCAGCAGGGCGATCAGAAACAGAACCCGCAGGAGGGCAAGGGCGACAAGGAGGACCAGGGCGACCAGCAGGGGCAGCCGACGCCTTCGGGCATCTCGCCGCAGGAACAGCAGCAGATGCTCGACGCCATCCAGGCCCAGGAGGACAAGACCCAGGAGAAACTCAAGGAGAAACAGGGCGTGGTCGTCCGCGGAAAGAAAAACTGGTAGTTTTTTAATTAAAAATGAAAAATTAAGAATTAAAAATTGAAGGCCGATAACACCATAAAGGACAAGAGCCTCGATTTTGCAATCCGGATTGTCCGGCTGTATAAGCATATTTCCGAAACGAATAACGAGTACATACTTTCGAAACAGCTGCTTAAAAGCGGAACGAGTATCGGAGCAAACGTCCGGGAAGCAATCGGAGGACAATCGAAAGAGAATTTCATCGCAAAAATGCACATTGCATTAAAGGAAGCGTATGAAACCGAATATTGGTTGGAATTGTTATACAGCACGGACTACCTGGCGGAGAACGAATTTAAAAGTATTTTTACCGATTGCCGGGAATTGACGAATATTCTTGCAAGTATCCTGAAAACAATGAAAGAGACAAAATAATTTTTAATTTTTCATTCTTAATTTTTAATTGTGTAAGCTATGCATTTTGCTTCACCATATTATCTCTGGCTGCTGACGCTGCTCGTGCCGATGATCGGCTATTACGTCTGGCGGACGTTGCAGGGCGGAGCCTCGATCCAGATTTCGAGCGTCGCCGGCGTCGTGCGCGCACCCCGGACCGTGCGCTACTACCTGCGCCACCTGCCTTTCGCGCTGCGTGCGGCGGCCTTCGCGCTGCTCGTCGTGGCGCTGGCGCGCCCGCAGGACGTCGAACAGAACGTCCGCACCAACACCGAGGGCATCGACATCATGCTGGCCATCGACGTCTCCGGTTCGATGCTGGCCCGCGACTTCAAGCCCGACCGCATCACGGCCGCCAAGGAGGTGGCCGGATCGTTCATCGCCGACCGCTACGGCGACCGCATCGGACTGGTGGCCTTCGCCGGCGAAGCCTTCACGCAAAGCCCGCTGACCACCGACCAGAGCACGCTGCAAACCCTTCTGGCCCGCATCCGCAGCGGACTGATCGAGGACGGCACGGCCATCGGCAACGGATTGGCCACGGCGATCAACCGCCTGCGCGAGAGCGATGCCAAGTCGAAAGTCATCATCCTGCTGACCGACGGCGTGAACAACCAGGGCCAGATCGCGCCGATGACCGCCGCCGAGATCGCCAAGGCGCAGGGCATCCGCGTCTACACGATCGGCGTGGGCACGGAGGGCATGGCCCCCTATCCGGCCATCGACATGTTCGGCAACCTGACGTTCGTCAACCAGAAGGTCGAGATCGACGAAAAGGTACTGAAGGCGATCTCCGACATGACCGGCGGCCGCTACTTCCGGGCCACGGACAAGGAGAAGCTGAAGGCCGTCTACGACGAGATCAACCAGCTCGAAAAGAGCAAGATCGAGGTGATGGAGCACATCTCCTACCACGAACTGTTCCTCACATGGGCGCTGGCCGCGCTGGGACTGCTGTTCGCCGAGTTCCTGCTTTCGAACCTCGTACTGAAGCGAATACCCTGACGGAACGGCGATTCCGGTCCCCGGGCAAAGTCCTCCCTTTGCCAAGGGGAGGATTCAGGAGGAAATGTCGATATTCAACGGGCACTGCAAGTGCCCTAATGCAGACCCGGCGGGTTGAATATGGGCAAAAAACAGGATACAATCCGCAGGGTCCGCATTAATTATGTTCCGTTTCGCAAATCCGCAATATCTCTGGCTGCTGCTGGCCGTCCCGGCGCTCGTCGCGCTCTACTGGCTGGCGGCCCGCAACCGCCGCAGACGGCTCGCACGCTTCGGCCGCCCCGGCATTCTGGAGGAGCTGATGCCCGAAGTATCGACCGGGCGCACGGCTTTCCGGTTCATCCTTTTCTGCGCCGCCGTCGCGCTGGTCATACTGGCTGCGGCGCGCCCGCAGTTCGGTTCGAAGCTCCGCGAGGAGAAAGCCCAGGGCATCGAAATGATGCTCACGGTCGACGTTTCGAACTCGATGCTGGCCGAAGATTTCGAACCCAACCGTCTCGAACGGACCAAATACGCCATCGGCAAACTCTTCGAGGGGTTGCAGCAGGACCGCGTGGGACTGGTCGTCTTCGCGGGCGAACCCAAGGTCCAGCTGCCGATCACCTCGGACTACCGCATGGCCCGGGCCTTCGCACGGCGGATCGACCCGTCGCTGGTATCGGTGCAGGGCACGGCCATCGGCAAGGCGCTGGAACAGGCCCTGCTGGCCTTCTCGGGCGACACGGAGCAGAGCCACGGCCGCGTCATCATCCTCATCACCGACGGCGAGAACCACGACGACGACGCCATCGCCGTCGCCGAACGCGCCGCACAGATGGGCGTGAAGATCTTCACCATCGGCATCGGCACGCCCGAAGGCGCCCCGATTCAGATCGGCGGCGAATTCATCAAGGACGAGGCGGGCGAAATGGTCGTCTCAAAGCTCAACGAGGAGATGCTGGCCCGAATCGCCGACATCACGGGCGGCGCCTACGTCCGCTCGTCGAAGCAGTCGATCGGTCTCGACGAGATCGTCAAGGCGATCAACGAGATGGAGCAGACCGAACTTTCGACGGTCCGCTTCGAGGAGTTCAACGAGCAGTACCAATACCTGCTCATCGCGGCGCTGGTCCTGCTGCTGTTGGAATTCGTCGTACTCGACCGCCGCAACCCGCTGCTGGCGCACCTGAACATCTTCCGCGAGAAATAGCCGCGCCGCGGAGTGTGGCAGCGGCTTTGCAAGGTTCCGTCACAACCCCAGAATAACGGCCCATGTCCCTCGAAAACACCCCTGCCGCACGCATTTCGGCCCTCGCGGCGGCCCAGAAAACCTACTTCCGCTCGGGAGCGACGCTCTCCGAGGCGTTCCGCCGCACGATGCTCCGGCGTCTGGACGCGGCGCTCGCGAACTGGGAGAAACGCCTCTGCGACGCCCTGTGGACGGACCTGCACAAATCCCCCGAGGAGGCTTACCTCACCGAAATCAGCATCGTCCGGGGCGAAATCCGCAGCCACCTGCGCCACCTCGGCAGATGGATGCGCCCCGCGCCGCGCCCCACGCCGCTCAAACTCCTGCCCGCGAAAAGCCGGATCGTCTCCCAGCCGCTCGGGCAGGCGCTGATCGTCGCGCCGTGGAACTACCCCGTGCAGCTGCTGCTCAACCCGCTGGTCGGAGCCATCTCGGCGGGCTGCACCGCCCTGCTCAAACCCTCTCCCTACACCCCGAACGTCGCCGAGGCGCTCGAGGGGATGATCGCCGAGATCTTCGACGAGGAGTACGTCGCCGTCGCGCAGGGCGGCCGCGAGGTCAACACCCTGCTGTTCGGCATGCGCTGGGACGTGATCTTCTTCACGGGAAGCCCCGCGCTGGGACGGATCGTGATGACCGCCGCGGCCCGCAACCTCACGCCCGTCGTGCTGGAACTGGGCGGCAAAAGCCCCTCGATCGTGGACCGAGGCGCCGACATCGAGGTCGCGGCGCGCCGCATCGCCTGGGGCAAGACCCTCAACGCCGGGCAGACCTGCATCGCACCCGACTACCTGCTGATCCACCGATCGCTGCAAGACGAGTTCTCCCGAGCCTTCGCCCGCGCCCTGCATCGGCTTCACGGCGACGACGCGCAGCAAAGCCCCCACTACGGTCGGCTGGTCAACGACCGGGCTTTCGGGCGCGTAACGAGTTATCTCGCGCAGGGGAAAATCCTTGTCGGGGGCCGCACCGACCCCTCCGACCGCTATATCGAGCCGACGCTGCTCGCGGAGGTCGACCCCGGCGCGCCCGTGATGCAGGAGGAGATCTTCGGTCCGGTCCTGCCGATGCTCCCCTTCGACGACATCGGCGAAGCCGTGGCGCTGATCAACGACCGCGAAAAACCGCTGGCGCTTTACTACTTCGGACCCGAAAAGACGGGCCGCGAAGTCCTGCTGCATACCTCCTCGGGCGGCGCGTGCATCAACGACACGATCATGCAGATCGCCAACGACCGCCTGCCGTTCGGCGGCGTGGGCAACTCGGGCATGGGCCGCTACCACGGCCACGACAGCTTCGACGCCTTCTCCCTCCGCCGCGGCGTGGTCGAGTCTCCGGCGCGGCCCGACCTGCCGCTGCGCTACCCGCCCTACAAGGGGTTCCGGTGGGTGAAGAAGATACTATAAGGAATTAAAAATGAAGAATTAAGAATTAAAAATTAGAGAGAGATCAGCGGTTACTGCATTTTTAATTCTTAATTTTTAATTCTTAATTTTTAATTCTTAATTTTTAATTCCCTACCTTTGTCCCGCAGGTCCGCTCTGTCGCTGCCGGCCGCAAGCCGGGAGAGGAAAGTCCGGGCAACGCAGAGCGCCACGCAGGCTAATGACCTGACAGCCGTGAGGTTGTGGCAGCGTAACAGAAAACGACCGCCCGCAGGGGATTTTCGGAATTCCGGCGGGTAAGGGTGAAAAGGCGGGGTAAGAGCCCACCGCGGGGGCAGCAATGTCGCCCGGCAGTACGTCCCGTGGGTTGCAAGACCGTGTATACCGGCAATCAAGGGTTGCTCGCCCGATGCCGGGGGGTAGGTTGCTTGAGGCGGCAGGAGACTGCCGTCCTAGATAAATGACAGGGGCCCGGGGTTCGCCCCGGGAACAGAACCCGGCTTACAGGACCTGCACGTACGGAGGTGTCGCAGCAATGCGGCGCCTCCTCTGTTTTCAGGCCCATTCCGCCGCAGAAGTCCCGGCCGGCCCCGCGGCCCGCACGGCGCACGAAACGCTCCCGGCGGCCCAAACCTACGCCGAAAGGGTCGCCGACGCGCGTTCGGTCGCGGGATGGCTCACCCCCCCCCGCATCGGCCGTGCCGCTCGTGCGGGCGCTCCTGAAACGCAAAAAACGGGAAAAACCGGGTAAGACGCTACTCCAGCCCCATGCGCTTGCGGGCGAAGGGCATGACCCACGCCGGGGACTGCTCGCGCGCCAGCATGTCGCGCATGTACTCCATGTAGGGTTCCGAATGGCGGAACCAATGCTGCAATCCCTCGCAGAGCGAGTTCTTGCGGCAGCCGTCGGAACCGGTCTCGAAGCGGTGCTTCGGACATTCGCCCCGGCAGGCGAAATAGTATTTGCACCGCAGGCATTCGGCGGGCAGCGCATTGCGCTTGGCAAGGCCGAAATCCACCCGTTTGCGCGAACGGTAGATCTCCGACAACGGCGTTTCGCGGATGTTGCCCAACTTGTATTCGGGATAGACGAAGTGGTCGCACGAATAGACGTCGCCGTTGTGCTCGACGACCAGCGCGTCGCCGCACGTCTCGCCCATCGAGCAGACGCCCGGGGGCACGCCGCACCACTGGGCCAGCGTCGCGTCGAACATCTGCACGAACGTACGTCCCACGTCGCTCACCACCCACACGTCGAACACGTCGCACAGGAACCCCCCGTAACCCTTGGCCGTCACCGACCATTCGGCCAGCCGCGCCCCCTCGCGGTCGGGCGAGACGATCAGCGGGCGGTGGAACCCGGGCTTGTCGACGACATGCTCCACGGCAGGCAGGAACTGCATGTACCGACTGTGCACCGTGTCGCGGAAGAAGCGGTAGATCTCCCCGCCGCGCCCCTCGCACAGACGGTTCACCACGCTCAACGTATTGTACTCCACGCCGCTGCGCTGGAACATTTCGATCGTCCGCATCACCCGCTCGAAAGTGGGCCGGCCGCCCTTCGTCAGGCGGAACGCGTCGTGAATGTCCTGCGGCCCGTCGAGCGAAATCCCCACCAGAAAATTGTTCCCGGCAAAGAGGTCGCACCACGCCTCGTCAACCAGCGTGCCGTTGGTCTGGAGGATGTTCTCGATCTTCTTGCCATCGGCGTATTTTTGCTGGAAGTCCATCGCCTTCCGGTAGAAATCCACCCCCAGCAGCAGCGGTTCGCCGCCGTGCCAGCAGAACTGCACCGTCGGAACCTCGTTGGCCTCGATGTACTGCCGGACGTAAAGTTCCAGCAGCTCGTCGCTCATCACGGCCTGCCGGCCGCCGTACTGCACGGCCTTGTCCAGGTAGTAGCAATAGTGGCAGTCGAGGTTGCACGCCGAACCGGCCGGCTTGAGCATCGTCGAAAAGGCGACCGGACCAGCCTGTTTCTCCGCGTCGCGGAAGGTGAAAATATCCTTGTTCTTCATGTTAAGGTTCCCAGATTTACGAGTGAAACGGATCGGGGTCCGCAATTATTTCGACAAATATACGAAAACGGCCGGGTAATCGGGACCATTTTATGGTCAAAACTTGTCGAACGGCGTCCCAATATGTCACAAACATCCCCAAAAAAGAGGGACCGAAAGATCAAAATTGCTATCTTTGGCAACTGAATCCTTCCCTAATCCGATGAACCCGGGAAAAACACTGCTGCTCCTGCAATTTCTGCTCTGCGCCGCGACCGCCGCGGCACAGTCCGCAGAGGTGCGTTTCCGCGTCGCCGACCGGGCGACGCGCGAGGCCGTCGTGGGCGCCGTGGCCGAGCTGCGCAGCCGCACCGACACCGCGGCGGCGCCCCTCTACACCACTTCGGACATCGACGGACGCGGAACGTTCCCCCGCGTGCCGCACGGGGACTACCGCCTCACCGTCACCTCGCTCGGTTACGACTCGCTGCGCCGCGACCTGCGGGTCGGCGCGGCAACCGTCCGGCTCGATTCGCTGTGGCTCGCGCCCCGCGCCGAAGCCATCGACCAGGTGACCGTCGAAGCCCCGGCGCTCCGTTCGTCGGTGCGCGGCGACACGCTCTCCTACCGCGCCTCGGCCTACAAGGTCTCGTTCGGCGCCGACGCCGAATCGCTGATCTCGAAGATGCCCGGACTGGAGGTCGCCGACGGCGGCATCGAAGCCCAGGGGCGCACCGTGCAGCGCATCTACGTCGACGGACGCGAGTTCTTCGGCAACGACGTGATGTCGGCCATCCGCAACATTCCGGCCGACATGATCGAGAGCATCGACATCTACAACTCGCAGAGCGACCAGTCGGAGTTCACGGGCGTCGACACCGGCGAAGGGCACACGTCGCTCAACATCGTGACGCTTCCCGACAAGCGGCGGGGCGCCTTCGGCCGCCTCTACGGCGCCTACGGCATTGCGGACAAATACATCGGGGGCGGCAATGTCAACATTTTCGACAACGACCGCCGCATCTCGGTGGTCGGCCTGGCGAACAACATCAGCCGCCAGAACTTCTCGTTCGAGGACATTCTCGGCACGACGGACCGGTCGGGCCGGAAAAGCCCGAACAACAGCTTCATGGTCCGCCCGCTGGACGGCATCTCGACGGTGCAGGCCATCGGCGTCAATTACAGCGACGACTGGGGCGCGAAGGGAAAGGTCACGGCCAGCTACTTCTTCAACCGCACCGACAACCGCAACACCAGCCAAAGCGACCGGCAGACCTTCACTTCGACGGACAAACTGGTGCTCTACAACGACGAGAACCGCTCGAAGACGCTCAACCTCAACCACCGCTTCAACTCGCGCATCGACTACAAGTTCTCGGACCGCCATTCGGTGATGATGCGCACCTCGTTCAGCCTGCAGGACAACAACTCCCGCAACGAACTGCGGAGCCGCACCGACAACAAGTTCTCCGACGACGACATCCGCTTCGTCTACCGCCGCCGCAACTTCGGCCACAACAACAGCGACGGTTACAACGTCTCGAACCACCTGCTCTACCGCTACCGCCTGCCGGGCGCCAAGTCGCACAACCTGACCGTCGGAGCCGGAGGAACCTACCGCAGCTACGAACAGCTGAGCCGCCCGCGGCAGTACACCTTCCGCGACCCGGACAACATAGAGTGCGACACGTCGGACTACTCTTCGCGCAACATCACGCGCACCGACCGCGACCAGCCGGGCTACGACGTGAACGGCAACGTGAGCTACACCCGTTCGCTCTCGAAACGCTCGCGCCTGAGCTTCGAATACCGCATCAACTACACCGACAACAGCGTCGAACGCAATACGTTCGTGCTCACCAAAGAGAACGTCTTTCCGGACGAGCGCAACCCCAGGCAGTCCACCGAATACGACTACGCCTACCTGACCCACCGCATCGGCAGTACGTACCAGTATTATTTCAAAAAGACGAAGATCGCCGGAACGCTCCACTACCAGCACGCCGCCTTCAGCAGCGACTACGCCTTTCCCTATGCGCGGAAGACCGAGACGTCGTTCGACAACCTGACATACAGCGTGGTGGCCAACATCAACGTAAACCGCAACAACACCTTGAAGTTCAACGCTTCGGGACGCACGTCGAATCCCCGCGCCACCGACTTGCAGGACATCGTCAACACCACCAACCGCCAAAACGTCTTCGCCGGAAACCCCGGTCTCGACCCGGTCTACACCCACCGCCTTTCGGGCCAGTACATCCGGGCGAATCCCGCCAAAGGGCGCACCTTCACCGTCTCGGCGGAAGCGACGGCCAGCCCCAACACCATCACCGACTCGCTGGTGATCGACTCGCCGGATTTCGTGATCGACGACGAAGGGACCAAACTGGGCGAAGGCAACCAGTACACCAAGCCGGTCAACCTCGCGGGACTTTGGAGCCTGCGCGCCAGCGTCAACTACGGCATGCCGGTCCGGTGGCTGCGCTCGAACCTCAATTTCCGGGCGGGCATCTCGACGGGCCGCATCCCGAGCATCATCAACGGCGAACGCAACTTTCTGAACAACAACGTCTACAATGCCGGCCTGACGCTCGGCAGCAACATCTCGGAAGCGGTGGACTTCCGCCTGAGCTACACGGGCCGCTACAACGTGAGCCGGAGTTCCTCCGAGGTGCGCACGCTCGACAACACCTATTTCAGTCAGACGGCGAAAGCCGAGACGACGTTCGTCCTCTGGAAACGCCTCGTCCTGCGCGCCAACGCCGACTACAACTACTACCGGGGGATCACGGACACGTTCCTCGAAGAACGGCTGATCTGCAACGCGATGCTCGGTGTCAAGCTCTTCCGCAACTGCCTGGGCGAAGCCAGCGTCGGAGTGAACGACATTCTCGACCAGAACGGCACGACCTTCCGCCGCACGGTGTCGGGAACGACGCTGCGCAACGTGACGAACCTGGCCGTCGGCCGCTACGTGTCGTTCCAGTTCACCTACAACCTGCGTCTTTTCCGCCGCCAGAGCAACGCCGTGATGGACGCATTGCAGGGAAAGTAACCGATTTTCCGCCCGAAACGCCGGTTTTCGCGTTTTTTTCACTATTTTCGTAGCTCAAACCCAATAATCCATTATGAAAAAACTACTTCTGACACTTCTGCTATTCAGTGCCGGGACCGGAATTTCCGCAGCCAAAACCTACGATCTGAAATCCCCCGACGGGAAAATCGCCGTACGCGTGGATGTCAGCGCCGACGCCGTCACCTACTCCATTTCGCGCGACGGCAAAGAGCTGATCGCCCCCTCGCCCCTTTCGCTCACGCTCGCCGACGGGCGCGTGCTCGGCCGCAAAGCCTCGGTGCGCAAGGCGTCGGCAAAAAGCGTCGACGAAATCATCGAAGCGCCCTTTTACAAGCGCAGCGCCGTCGAGGACCGATACAACTCGCTGACGCTTACGTTCAAAGGGGATTACGGCATCGACTTCCGGGCCTATGACGACGGCGCGGCCTACCGGTTCCGCACCTCGATGAAGGACGAAATCACCGTTACGGACGAGCTGGTGGACATCCGTTTCCCGGAGGACTTCACGACGCTGGTCCCCTACGCCCGCGACGGTAAGAAGGAACCGGGGCTGGCCCGCTACTACTTCAACAGTTTCGAGAGCACCTACTCAACCCAGCCCGTCTCGAAGGTCGCCGACGACCGCCTGGCCTTCCTGCCTATCCTGGCAGACGCCGGAACGGCGAAAATCGTCATCACCGAGGCCGATCTGGAGGACTATCCGGGCATGTACCTCTACAACCCCACGGGCGGCAAGGCCCTCCGGGGCAACTTCGCGCCCTATCCGGCCAAGGAGGTGCAGGGAGGCCACAACGAACTGCAACTGCTGGTGACCGAGCGCGAGGACTTCATCGCCCGCACCTCGGGGACCCGCACCTTCCCGTGGCGCGTCTTCGCCATCGCCGGACGCGACATCCAGCTGGCCGACAACGACATGGTCTACCGTCTCGCCGCACCCTCGCGCGTGGAGGACGTCTCGTGGATCAAACCCGGCAAGGTGGCCTGGGACTGGTGGAACACCTGGAACCTCTACGGCGTGGACTTCAAGTCGGGAATCAACAACGAAACCTATAAATACTACATCGACTTCGCCGCCGACCACGGCATCGAATACGTCATCCTCGACGAAGGCTGGGCCGTGAACAAAAAGGCCGACCTTTTCCAGGTCGTCCCCGCGATCGACCTGCCCGAACTGGTCGCCTACGGCAAGGAACGCGGCGTGGGCATCGTCCTCTGGGCCGGTTTCTATGCCACGGAACGCGACCTCGAACGCGTCTGCAAACACTACTCGGAGATGGGCATCAAGGGCTTCAAGGTCGATTTCCTCGACCGCGACGACCAGAAGATCGCCGATTTCACCTACCGCCTCGCGGAAACGGCCGCCAAATACCGCCTGTTCCTCGACATGCACGGCTACCACAAGCCCGCGGGAATCCAGCGCACCTATCCCAACGTGCTCAACTTCGAGGGCGTCTTCGGGCTGGAGCAGATGAAGTGGACCAGCGAGAAGACCGACATGGTGACCTACGACGTGACGATCCCCTTCATCCGCATGCTCGCCGGACCGATGGACTACACGCAGGGCGCCATGCGCAACGCCACGCGCCGGAACTTCCGCGCCGTAGGCTCCGAGGCCATGAGCCAGGGCACGCGCTGCCGCCAGCTGGCCGAATACGTGATCTTCGAATCGCCGTTCAACATGCTGTGCGACTCGCCGTCGAACTACATGCGCGAGCCGGAATGCACGGAGTTCATCGCCTCCGTCCCGACGACTTGGGATGAGACCGTGGGTCTCGACGGCCGCGTCGGGGAGTACGTCTCCATCGCACGCCGCAAGGGCGACACCTGGTACGTCGGCGGCATGACCGACTGGAACGCCCGTACCCTGACCATAGACCTCGGCTTCCTGGGCGAGGGCGCCTACACCGCCGAACTGTTCCGCGACGGCGTCAACGCCGACAAGGCGGCCCGCGACTACAAACGCGAGTCGGTCGAAATTCCCGCCGACCGGAAACTGACGGTGAAGATGGCTCCCGGAGGAGGCTTCGCCCTGAAGGTCTCGCGCAAATAGCGCGCGGCGACACGCACGAAAAACCCGGGCGGCCCATCAAGGCCGCCCGGGTTTCGTTTCGGGAAGCGGGTTGCCCCGCGTCACTCCTGCGTGAAGACCGCCGTATAGCGGTTGCCCTGGGCGAGGATTTCACGCGCCAGGCGGCGCACCTCGGCGGGCGTCACGGCCGTGAACAGCGCCTCGTTGTCCTTGTCCAGATCCACGCCGTCGAAATACTCCGCACGCATCTTGTTGAGCCAGTAGGAGGTGGATTTCAGGTTCTTCGACCGGCTTTCGGCGTTGACTTTCCGGAAATAGAGCATCGCCTCGTTCACCTCCTGCTCCGAGGGAGCCTCGGCGGCCAGACGTTCGATGCCCTTCTGCACCTCGCCCAACAGCATTTCACACAGTTTGGGGTCGGTGTCGAAGCTCACCACCAGCTGACAGTAGCCGCGGGGACGGGCGCTGACCTCGTCATGCACGCCGACATAATAGGTTCCGCCCTTCTCCTCGCGCACCGTCGTCAAATAGCGTGCGCCAAGGATGTAGGTGACGTAACGCAGCGCGGCGTAGTTCTCCGGAGTATAGTCGAACCGGCCGTGGTAGATGCGTTCGATCGACGATTTGGGCGTCACGGCGCCCGGGACGACCGCGTCGTATTCCGCCGCTCCGGGAACGATCCTGAAATCCGTCTTCGCGAATTTCCGCTTCGGGGCCGCGGGCAGCGAGCCGATGTATTTCTCGACGAGCGGCCGCGCCTCGGCGGCCGGCATCTCGCCCGCAAAGAAAAAGACGAAGTCGGCGACGTTGCCGAAGAGCTTGTCATAGAGCCTGCGGGCCGCCTCGCGGTCGAAACGGTCGAGCGTCGCGGGCGTCGCCCGCCGCAGCCACGGATGGCCGCCGTATTTCACGCTGTCGGCGCGCTCGGCGAAAAGCGCCTTGGGCGACTTCTCCTTTCCGAGCGACGCGCGGGCCAGGTCGAGATAGTCGCCGTAGGCCTGCTCCGAGAAGTTGGGACGGGTGATATAGAGATGCAGCAGTTGCAGCAGCAGTTCGAAGTCGGCCACGCCGGACGCTCCCGAGAAGACGCTTTCAGTCCGCCCCAGCGTCACCATCAGACTGGCGTCGTGGGCGAAAAGCAGGTCGCGCATCCCGGCGCGGTCGAGGTCCTTCACGCCCATCGTGCGAATGTAGTTCTGAAGCAGGTGCATGCCCTCCACATCGCTGTCGCGGGCGAAGCCGCCCTCGCTGACCGCCGTCACCCCGACCTTGCGGACGCCGATCACCTCGGGAACGGTGCGCCAGAAGACCTTCACGCCGTTCGAGAGCGTCCACTCCTCGGCCCCGAGAGGCGCCTTGCGGGTCCTGACGACCTTTCCGGGCGTCACCTTCTCCGTAAAGAGCGGTCCGGCGGACTTCCCGCGGCGCTCGGGACAGGCGATCTTCGCACGCTTCACCGAGTCGATCAGGTCGAAGGCCTCCGCCTCCGAAGGGACCTTGTCCATGTACTCCTCGGACGACGACACGAGCACGAGCATCCCCTCCGGCGAGGTCATGCCGGCACGCAGGCTGTTCACCTCCTCGCAGGTCAGGGCGTCGAGCTGCTCGCCGACGATCCGCGTCCGGTCGTCGGGCGTCACGTAGGGCACATTGCGCGTGAAATGCTCCACATACCGCCCGGCCAGGTCGGTGTTCGTGGCGAGCCGGTACTTTTCGAGCGCGGCTTTCTCGCTCCGCGCCACCTTGGCACGTGCGGCCTCGAACTCCTCGCGGCTGAAACCGTAGCGTCGGATCTGCTCCACGTCGGTCAGCACCCCGGCCAACGCCTCGCGCATATCGTGCTCCTTGGGCAGGGCCGTCAGCATGAAGGTGTTCCGACATGTGGCGAGGCTCCCGAGAACGGCCACCACGCGTTTGTAACGGGCGTCGGGGCGTCTCTCCGCCTCGGCCAGCCGGGCGCGCGCCATTTCGAGAAAGACCTTGCGCGCCAGTTCGTCGCGCACGGCGCCCACCGTCGCACGCTCCTCCTCCGACGGGTAGGGCTGGTAGAAGATCAGCTTCACGGCCACGGCCTTGGTTTCGGGATCGGTCACCAGTCCGTAGCGGGGCTTGTCGCGCTGCGGAATGTCGTAGACCTCCTTCCGGGCGGGATTTTCGACCTTCGGGATCGACGACATCACGTCGCGGATCTTCCGCTCCATCGCGTCCACATCCACGTCGCCGACGACGATCACCGCCTGCAAATCGGGACGATACCATTTATGGTAGAAGTCGATGAGCGTCTGCCGCCCGAAGCTGTTGACGATCTCCATGTCGCCGATCACGTCGCGCCGGGCGTATTTCGACCCGTCGTACTCGACCTCGGCCGACTTGCGGGCCATGCGCGAGCGGGCGTCGTTGCCGCGCCGCCACTCCTCGCGGATCACGCCCCGCTCCGACTCGATCTCCCCGGGTTCGCAGGCGATGTAATAGGACCAGTCGTGCAGGATCAGCAGCAGCGAGTCCACCAGTCCCTCGCGCACCAGCGGCACGTTGGAAACATTGTAGACCGTGCGGTCGCGCGAGGTGTAGGCATTGACGTTGTATCCGAAGCGCACTCCATTGGCCGCCAGATAGTTGAGAATGCCCTTTCCGGGAAAGTGCTTCGTTCCGTTGAAGGCCATGTGTTCGAGGAAATGGGCCAGGCCGTTCTGGTCGTCCTCCTCCTGCAGGGCGCCTACGTCGTGGGCGATGAAGAAATCCGCCCGCTGCCGGGGATTGTCGTAATGCCGGATGTAGTAGGTCATCCCGTTGTCGAGCCGGCCGACCCGGACCTCGCCGTCGAGCGGCATCTTCTCTTGCGGGCCTGCGGGGACTTGCCCCGCCGCCGGAACGGCCAGCAGACAGAGCAGGGCCGCACGGATCAGAACAGATTTTTTCATCGTGGATTCGCTTAATTATGCAGTGCAGTTTCGCAAATATACAAAAAAGTCGCACAGGAGACGCTAAAAAACGGACGTCGCGGATCAATCAAACTTCAAAATAACTATCTTTGCGTTATACACATCATTTACAACCCGAACAATGAAAAGAAAAAGCAATTGGTTAAAGAATTTGCTGCAATGGGGCACGCTTGCGGCAATCGTGGGATTCGTGGTCTACGGGCTTACGCTCGGGGAGAAACCCGCGGACGTGGAGGCCTACTGCCCGTTCGGCGGACTGCAGGCACTGGGAAGCTACCTGGTCAACAACTCGCTGGCATGCACGATGTCCATGACGCAGATCATGGTAGGCGTCATGCTCGCCGTGGGAGTGATCCTTTTCAGCAAACTCTTCTGCGGCTACCTATGCCCGCTGGGAACCGTCAGCGAATGGATGGGCCGGGGCGGCAAAAAACTGAAGGTCAGCGTCGAAATCCGCCCGGGAAGCATCGCCGACCGCCTGCTCCGCGCCGTCAAATACGCGCTGCTGTTCTACGTGTTCTACATGTCGGCGTCAAGCAGCGAACTTTTCTGCAAGAATTTCGACCCCTATTACGCCGTCGCCACGGGCTTCAAGGGTGAGATCACCGTCTGGATGACCGTCATTTCGGTTGCACTGCTCTTCCTCGGCAGCTTTTTCGTCAAAATGTTCTGGTGCAAATACATCTGCCCGCTGGGTGCGCTGAGCAACATCTTCAAATTCACCCTCACCTTCGCGGGCATCGTCATCCTGCTGTGGGCGCTCGGGCTGCTGGGCGTGGCTTCGGCCTGGGTATGGGCGCTGGGCGCCGCCTGCGTCATCGGCTACCTCTGGGAGATGATCTATCTCAAGAGCAAGGTCTTCCCGCTGCTGCGCATCGTCCGCGACGAAGCCACGTGCACCAAGTGCGACGTCTGCCGACGCAAATGCCCCTATTCGATCGACATCAAGAACCTCGACAAGGTGAAGCACATCGACTGCACGCTCTGCGGAACGTGCGTCTCGGCCTGCCCCGAAGATTCGTTGCAGGTCGGCGGCAAACGCTCGCTGCGCTGGCTGCCCGGCATCCTGGCCGTCGCGCTCTTCGGCGCGGCGCTGTGGTTCGGCAGCCACTGGGAACTTCCGACCATCGACGAGAAGTGGGGCGAATACGAGCAGGTCGAAGGCATGCAGACCTACGAAATCGAAGGACTCACCTCGGTAAAGTGCTTCGGCAGCTCGAAGGCCTTCTCCGCGAAGATGCAGAAAGTGCCGGGCGTCTACGGCGTGAAAACGTTCGTGAAACGCCACGCCGTGGTGATCAGCTACGATCCCAAGGCGATCGACGAGACGAGCATCGACAAGGCGATCTTCTCGCCGACGACCATGAAGTTCGCAACGCCGAAAGCCGGCGTCGACTCGCTGTCGGTGGTCCGCATCGGCGTCGAGGGACTCCACGATAAGATGGACATGGTCTACTTCGGGGCCATCCTGCGCAACATCGACGGCATCTGCGGCTTCGACGCACAGTACGACTGCCCGGTAGCCGTTACGCTCTACGTCGACCCGTCGGCCGCGATCCCCGAAAAGATGCTCCGCGACTCGATCGAGGTCAAGGAGGCCCACATGCTGGCCCACGGCGGCAAGGTCCGCGCGATTCCGGTCCACTACGAGCTCAAAAGCTACGACCCCGCCGCCGGCAGGATCGGCCGCCGCGAGTTCCTCGACCTGATGTTCGAGCAGACCCGCGACCTCTCGGCGCCGTTCAAGCATAACACCGAGACTTACGGCGATGACGCGAAGTACCCCAAAGGCGTCTACGAAGTCGAGTGCCGCGGCATCGAGAAGCCGCTCATCAAGCGCAGCTTCCCCTACTTCCGCGGGTTCCTCTCGCTCAAGGAGGGCATCACGCGGCTCGACGTGGCATTGAACGACGAGGAGGTTCCCGTACTGCGGATCGTCTACGTCAAGTCGATGTGGGACGACGCGAAGATCTGGAACGAACTGCTCAACGCCAAGGTGTGGCCCGTGAAATACAAGGACGGCACGCTCAAGGACGAGGAGCCGAAGTTCACCTTCAAAACCGAGGGACACACCCTCTGACACCACCGGGGCTTGTGATACGCAAGCCCCTTTTTTCGAGATAAACCAAGAAGACGATGAAAAAAGCGATTTTTTACCTGCTGGCCTGCGTCCTGCTCCCGGTTGCGGCGTCGGCCGACGAAGGCATGTGGCTGGTCAGCACGTTCCGGGACGTGATCTACCCCCAGATGAAGAAGGAGGGGCTGAAACTCAAACCCGGAGAGATTTACAACGAGGAGTCCCCGGCGCTGTGCAACGCCATCGTGGCCGTCGACGGCGGCATGGGCACGGGCAGCGTGATTTCGGACAAGGGACTCGTCATCACCAACCACCATGTGGCCTACGGCGACATCCACTCGTTGAGCACCCCCGCGAAGAACTACCTCGAAGAGGGCTTCTGGGCGCTCGAACAAAAGGACGAACTGCCGCTCAAGGGCAAGACCGTGACCTTCCTGCGGCAGGTCCGCGACGTGACGGACGAGGCCCAGGCCATCCGCGACTCGCTCGAAAAGGCCAACAGCCTGGGCATCTTCGGGACGCGCAAGGTCTATGGCATCCTCGAACGGAAGTACGGCGGGGACACCCCCTTCGAAGTGGAATGCGCCTCGATGTGGAAGGGCAAGAAATACCTGCTTTTCTACTACGAGACCTATAAGGACGTGCGCCTCGTGGGTGCGCCTCCCGTGAAAATCGGGGCCTTCGGCGGCGAGCAGGACAACTGGGGCTGGCCCCAGCACAAGGGCGATTTCGCCCTCTACCGCGTCTACGGCGACGCGAAGGGCCGCCCGGCGGCCTACTCGGAGAACAACGTGCCCATCACGCCCCGCAAGGTGCTGAATGTCTCGACGAGTGGCATCCACGACGGGGACTACGCCATGGTGATCGGCTTTCCGGGCCGCACCAACCGCTACATGTCGTCGCAGGCCGTGCGCGAAAAGGAGCACGTGACCAACCCCGTGGTGATCAAGGCGCGCCGCGACCGCCTCGACATCATGCTGCGCCACATGGAGGCCGACCCGGACGTGCGGCTGATGTACAGCGACAAGTATTTCAACATCAGCAACTACGCCGACTACGCCAAGTGGGAGAACATCTGCCTGCGCCGTTACGACGTTATCGGCATCCGCGCCGCCGAGGAGGCGCGCCTCGCCGCCTGGATCGACGCCGATCCGGCCCGCAGGGCCGAATACGGCGACCTGCTCGCCAACCTCAAAAAAGGCTACGAGGCCCGCGCCGAAGCCGTGCGCGAAAAGTGCTACTACCAGGAGACGTGGATTCGCCCGAGCGACGTGATGATGACGGCCAACCGTCTCGGCACGCTCGTCGACCGCATGCAGCGCGACGGCATCGCCTCGGTGCAGGACGGCGACAAGAACTTCGCGGGCGTGAAGTCCAACACCCGCCGGATGATGAAGGACTTCGACCTGGCCACCGACAAGGAGGTGCTGACACGGATGATGGAGAGTTTCATCGACAACGTGCCCCGCGAAATGTGGGGCGAGCAGCTGCCGCAGCTTTACGACCGTTTCAAGGGCAACGTTCCGGCGCTGGTCGACTACGCGTTCGAAAACACCTGCTGCACCAGCTACGAAAAGCTCTGCGCCTGGTTCGCACAGCCCCGCACGGCCGAGGAGATCCTCTCCGACCCGATGGCGGCGATGGCCAATTCGGTCAGCTCGCGGCGTTTCGCCGAGAAACTCAAACAGGCCGAGGAGACGTCGGGCATCGACGCCGACAAGGAGGAACTCCGCTACACCCACGCCATCTACGAGATGCGCGAATCGGAAGGCACGCCCCAATATCCCGACGCCAACTCGACAATGCGCCTCACCTACGGAACCGTAGGCCCGGTCTCGCCCAAGGACGCCGTGCACTACGACTCCCGTTCGACGATCGACGGCTACCTCGAAAAATACAATCCCGACGACTACGAATTCCGTGTCGACGACCGGATGTCTTCGCTCATCCGCAGCAAGGACTGGGGCCGCTGGGGCGAAAACGGCCGGCTGTACGTCAATTTCCTCACCAACAACGACATCACGGGCGGCAATTCGGGAAGCCCTGTGCTCAACGCCCGGGGCGACGTGATCGGACTGGCGTTCGACGGCAACCGCGAGTCGATGTCGGGCGACATCTATTTCCACCCGACCAACTTCAAGACGGTCTGCGTCGACATCCGCTTCGTGCTGTGGATCATGGACAAATACGCTGGCGCCGGAAAGCTGATCGACGAAATGCGGCTGGTGAAATAACCCGCCCTGCGCTCGCCAAGGAACGGACCCTTCAAAACGGGGGTCCGTTCCTTTTTTATGAATCCCCGACGACAAAAACCCCGCAGGACTTTGCACGTCCTGCGGGGTTTTTAATGACGACCCGCGGTTCAGAAGTTCAGACCCACGGCCGCGAACAGGCCGCCGCGCCGGCTGCCGTCCATCAGGCCGCTGCGCCCCCATGCCGCACGCCCTTTCAGATCGACGTACAGGCTCATTTTCTTCGCCGGGAAACAGTGCGTATAGCGCAGGCCGGCCTCGCCGTTCAGACGGTCGTTGGTCAGGAAGGCATACTCCTGGGCCAGCAGGTCGGCGCGATAGTTCTCGTTGTCGATCTGCACCCCCTCGGGGCAGCTCTTCTCCAGTTCGGTTCCGCCGCCGAACGTATAGCCGCCGCGCACCGTCGCGTCGAGCCAGCTGCGGCCGCTGAACCGGAAGTTCTTCGTCACGCCCAGCATCAGTTTCGAATAGTGCAGGTCCTGATCGTAGCATGCCGGGGAGATCGTATATTCCGATTCGGCCTTGTAATAGGTATAAGCCGCATCGACGATCCACGAACTGCTCCACTCGTTGCGCTTGACGTAGAGTTTGTAATCGGCATCGACGCTGCGCTGCTTCTGCGAGAATTTCAGGAAGCGACCGTACTGTTTGTACAGTTTCTGATTGGTCTCCGGATCAAGTTCCAGCTCCTGAATATTGTTGTATTTCAGCAGGTCGCCCCACGAGGCGTCGACCGAAAGCCGCTGATCGACCCCGCGGCCCGCAACGTTGAGCACCCCCAGATAGCGGTAGGTCAACTGATCGTTGTCGCCCAGATGCTGGTCCAAATCGAAGCGGAAACGCTCCATTTTGCCGTATTCGGCCGAGAACTGATTGAAAAACTTCACCCTCTTTCCCAATTTCAATTCCAACTGGGCGGCGCCTCCGTATTCGGAGCCTTTGTAATAGACGTCATAGAATTTTTCGCTTCCCCCGAGCTGCTGGCTGGTATAAAACCACATGCCTTCGAAGAAGTAGATCATTCCGCTGGTCGTATTCGTACCGAAAGCCGCATAGCCGACCTGCTCCGTCGAGCGTTCATACGTAAAATTAAGACCTGCGTCCACCACCTTCGAGGTAAACATCACACCCGGCTGAACGCTCAAATACATCGAGGTGGTTTTATTGCGCGAATCCCGACGCTTTGCCAGGCTGCGATCCTCGTATTTCCCCATCGCTCCAACCACCCAGCGCCCCATACGGTAGGCAACCCCGGCCTCGATGGCATAGGTTTCATCACGCGTATTTCCGGGAATCGAATCGCCGATCAGCATCGGAGAATCTCCGATGTTGGCATTTCCCGCCCAACTGCGGTCCTTCGAAGCCGCATAATCATAACTCAACTTACCGTAGAACGAAAGACGATTCCAACGGCGGTACGACTCGGACCGGACCCCGAACGCATTCACTTCCGCTCCATCGGTAACGTTGCGCAGTCCGCCTTGCTCGAAATCATAATTCACTTCCGCAATGGAGAGCGATGCCTGATTGAGCATCAGGCCCGCCGCATTGTCCGAAACGAGCCATCCGCTTTTCGAACGAATCCGTTCCAGGGTATAATATTTTTCAAGGTTCTCCTTCGGAGCGGAGGACTGGGCGAAAACGCCCGACCCCGCACATACCGCAGTCAACAGGAGCACCGCATAGATCTTTTTCTTCATGGCTGTTTCGTTTTATCGGTTTTTGTACTCCGTGCAAAGGGTCGGTTCATCGAGCGGAATCCAGTCGTCGGCCGAATTGTTCGTATCCTGATAAACCGTACGACCTACGATCTCCGAAGCGCTTTCGTCCACCTTGCGGATATAGGACTGACCGCTGTACGAGGCCGTCGTGATAAACAAAGGCTGGAGACTGATGTCGGAGCAAAGACGCGGGACGTGCGTATCGTTACTGCGGAACTCCACACCATCGAGAATACACTCCTTGGGAACCATTATCGAGGGCATACTCTGATACTTCGTCGGCTGATACATCACCTTGCCGTAGGGCCGGCCTTTGATGGCTCCGTCCTTAACGTACTCATAAGGATCTTCAGGCAGCCGATATACAACGATCGCCGGCGAGCTGATGGAGAGAACGATCGAATTTCCGGATGCCAGCTCACAGAAGCATTCCAGCCGTTCAACGCCCGCGGCCGGAGCTTTTACCGCGGAGCCAGCAAAACGGTCGATATACATCGCCCATACATTATCCGCGGCAAGGTTCATCGGTCTGCTGGTCTGGTCTGCCGTATGTTCGACGGCGCTCAAGGCAATCACGACCTCTTCGCCCGGCTGTATCGGGTGCTCCCGGCCTTCGCCCGGGAAAACAAAACCGAAAGCGTTGACCGGAATGGAATCGCGGAGTTCGGTGCTGGTGCTTCCCAACCAGAATTTATTGTACACGGCCGATTTTCCCGAATTGAACGACGTGTGGAATCCGACTCCCACCCCGTCGAGATACTGCACATCGTCGGAATTGTTGCAGAGCGTGAAATACTGGTCATAGTTATAATTCGCTTTCCCGTCGGCAGTCTTCGTTTTGTGAAAATAAACCTCTTTCAGAATGATCGTGCCACGCGCCGTAGCCTTAATCTCGAGATTGTTCGTCCCGGCCGACTGACCGTCTTTATTCAGCACGAAATCCCTGGTGGCATGCAGGAACTTGCTGATTCCGCCCACATCGGCCACTTTGCTGATAATCACGCTGTAATTTCCGTACTCGGCGTCGATCCGGGTTTCACCCTTCGCATCCGTTTCGGAAGTATACGTATTTCCGATCTTCGTATTGCGCATAGTCACCTTGAACCCCGACTTGTCGAGCGACGCCAACTCTCCGGGCAAATCAATGGAGATCAGCACCTCCCTGTTGCCATGAAGCAATTCGCCGTCTTTCATATCCTTGAGGCAGCCGCACAGCAGAAAGGCCGTCGCCAAAGGCACCAGATAATATAAAATCTTTTTCATCATCTGCAACTCTTTAGAATTTAAGTTTTAGTTCCGCGCCGAAATAAATATCCGTATTTACGCGCTTATAAGTTCCCGTACTCTTCAGCAACATTTTAGGATGCGAGTTCGTAAAGTTGTTGGCGTAGAATGAAATCTGGGCAATCCTGCCGATCTCTTTCGTAACACGGAGGTTGGCCATGAAATAAGGCTTGAACGAATTTTCGACAAAGGTCGTAGTCGCACTGCCCGTCTGAAGATATTCCCGGTAAGCCGCTCCATAGGTAGGATCGTTGTACAAGTCCCGATTGAACGGCAATAGCTGACCATCCATGTTCATATAGAAATCGGGGTCCCGGTAGATCATCTTGCCATTCGTCCCATTCGAAAAATCGCCATAAACGGGATTATTGTCGTCATCGAGGATGTAAACACCGTCTGCCTGGAGATTCCGGGTCCGGTTGAGCCATACACACTGGACGGTCAGTGTTGTAATCAGACGCAACTTCGGAATGTGCGTGATCAGGTTAATATTGGAATTGAACCGGGTGTACACCGAACCGGAAGAGACGGATTTGCCTCCATAATAGGCTCCCAGAAACGGGTTGTAGATATTCTTACCGTCAATAGGCACTTTCACCGAGGAATAAGTATCGTACAACAACACGCCCTCGCTATCCTTCCGGGTCATGGTCATGTATGCTCCGTTGACAACGACCGAAGTCCGGACCGGACGAATCTGCCCGAAATCGAACGTATACTCGACACCCCACTTGTCGTATTTACCGTCATTGGCCGGTTTCTTGACGGATGCCGTATTGAATATTTTCTCATCCCGATAGTCGAGCGGCTCGCCTCCCACGCCCAGAACCGGTTGTCCCGGATTGTTCGGATCATCCATATAAACCGGAACTTCCGTCCCTTTATAGGTTTCGTATTCCCGGAATGACAATACCTGCGGAACCATACGAAGGGTATAACCGTTACGCATCTTTTCATTATAATAGGTAATGCCTCCCTTGACACCGAACATATCGAAATCGAGACCCACTTCGAAGTTCTTGCTGTACTGCATCTTCAGATCGCGGTTAATCATATCGGACTGCGGGGTCACGAACGTAGTCCATGCCGCCACAGGCCCCGTCTCGGCAGTTCCGCCCCAGCTGAACGAAACCCGGTCAATATACACCGGAAAAGGATAAAGCAGCCGCAGGGCCGGCAGCGTGGTCTGGATGCCCCAGCCGGCGCGCAGCGACAGTTCGCGGACCTTTTTCGGCGCGCGATTGCTGATGATCGTATATTTGGCGTTAAAACGCGGATCGACGGCCCACTTATCGTTCAGCTGATCCGTCGCCATATAGGTAAAACGTCCGCCGGCCTGCAACGTGAGCGATGTTTTTCCGATCGGCAGCGTCGCTTTTTCTTCGGCGAAGACAGCCACCTGATTCAGGAAAGGAATGTCGCTGAACGGCTCCGGACGGAACGACATGGGACGCACGCCTTCGTAATACTGTCCTTTGCCGGTGTTGCCCGAATTGTTCCACTCGACACCGAGCATCGCCTTGTTGTAGACCTTGCCGTAACGCCCCGAAAGTTCAGCCACCATTTTAGCCGTGGTGTAATAGGCCATACTCAAATTCCGAATATCGCTCAAGTAATTGTCAGGGGTGAATTCAGTCAGATACTCCCCGTTTTCCAAAGCTCCGGGATTGGCGACACCGAGGGCGCTGGGCGCCATCTGCTGACGGGCGTACTGACGGGTCATCGATGTATTGAAAACGTATTTCAACGACGTAATCCACGACTTGTTGAGCAGCCACGAACCATTAAGGTTGATCGACAGGTTCCGATCGTCCAACTCCTTGCGTTCAGCCTGCGAGATATTGTCCGGATCAGCCTTTGTAGTGCCGCGCGAAAGGTAACCGCTCACCTTCGCATTGAACTGAAACGGCGTGCGGTCACGGTTGAAGGTATTGGTATAACCCACCGAAAACGTTCCGCGGTCATAAGATTCCTCCACCGTACGGATGTCCTTCATCGCATTGGCGTAGTCGATCGACGCATTGAGGAAACCCTTGTCGGACCCCAACGCATAACCTTTAGTCAGCGACACGGCCTTGGTATCCGGCACGGTCTTCACCCGGATTTCATAGGGAGTGCGGCCCTGCTTGGTCTTGACGACGACCGCTCCGGCGCTCATATTGCCGTATTCGGCCGACGCAACGCCGCGGATGACCTCGATCGACTCGATATTGTCGGTCGAAATGGTGCGCATGTCGATACCCCGGCTGGTTTGCTGCCCGAAAGCGGCCGCTTTTCCACCCATCAGCATCGCGCTATTATTCACAACGGCTCCATCGACATAGACGCCCACCGAACTGGAGTTGATGCTGTTCGCATCCTTACCGTCCGTCATCGAATTAGGCAGATCACGGATGCCGACGAAATTCGAAGTGGAGTTCGTCAATTCCGGATTCGCGGTCAGCACGCCCGGCAACAACTGCATCACGTCCTTGACGGAGGTGGCTTGCAGGTGGTCCATCGCCTGACGGTCGATCGTCGACGAGGAGTTGATGCTGCGGCCCCGCTGGGCCGTTACGGTCACGGTGTTGAGTTGCAGGCTCGACTCCTTGAGACGCAGCGAGAGCGCCCCGATCGAAGCGCTGACCGTCACCTTGTACGAAAGCGGCTCGTAACCCAGGCAGGTTGCCTCGATGGTGTAGCTGCCGGTGGTCACCGACGGCATCCGGAACCGGCCTTTGGCATCGGTCACCACCCACAGCTCAAGCGTCGGAATGGAAACCACGCAGCCCGCAATCGGCTCCTTCGTGTTGTACTCCGTCACGGTCCCTTCGATGGAGACCTTCTTCGGAGCCTGGGCCTGCACTCCCAGCGGAATGCAGACGCCCGCCAATAAAAGCATTAGTAAAAATTTCTTCACGGCAAACAGGGTTATGTGAATAGTAAGAATGTCATTCGTTTTCGGGGGACAAAGATAGAGTGCCGCACAACAGGCGGCAACCCCGAGAAATGGGGATTTCACCGGTCAGGGGACACAATAACGGCTTCCGGCAGCTGCATGGCGCAACTGTCGGGCATCGGGAAACACGCGACTGTCAACAGATGGTAGGGCAATTCCCGCGGGGGGGGGAACCCGGGCCGGGAATTCGTCGGCATGGTCCGGAACGCTGATCCGGGCGGTCGCCGGGCGGCGGTTCAATCCACTCTTCCTCATGCCAGTTTCATTTGATTCAAGACAAATCTTGTTTCGCAAGATAAGAAAAAAACACCATTCCGAACATCTTTTCGAACCATGAATTTAACCGAACTTACAATCCGAACGCATCCTGCGGCATATCGCGACAATGTTTAACCGGATTTCCGCCTGCGGTTTCGATCCGAAACGCCCCATTCGGGCCGAAATTTCTTTTTTTGCGGACCGGCTGTACTATGGACGGAAATTACTATCTTGCGGCCAATAAACCTTCACCCCCCCGGTTTGACGCGTTACATACTACTGATTCTCGCCCTTCTCGGGTTTGTCGGCATGCCCTCCGCACATCCGGCGGGGAATCATGCGCTCCAATCCTTCGCCCTCTCTTACCAACCCATGAACTTCGGCCGGCCGGCGCGCACGGTCGTCACGGTCGAGGACAAGGAGACGCACAACCCGCTGCTGGGCGCCACGGTCTCGCTCGTCAGCAGGGCCGACACGCTGCGGGGAACGACCGTCAAGGAGGATTTCTACCGCATCATGGCCGTCTACCGCTGCGACCGGATTTTCCGCGACTCGGTCGACCTGGAGGTCACCTACGTGGGTTACAAGCCGTTCAAAAAACGCTACGGAAACACCGGATTCCGGGGACGGATCGAGGTCAAAATGGAGGTCGACGAACAGTCGATCGCGCAGGTCGTGGTCGTCGGGCAGCAGGTCGCCATGGTCTTCCGGGGCGACACGACGGTCTACAACGCGGGGCGTTCAAAACCATGGCCGACGACCGTTTCGCGGAGCTGCTGAAACAGCTGCCGGGCGTCGAGATCAAGGACAACAAGATTTACGCCGAAGGGCAGGAGGTCAAACGGGTGCTGATCGACGGGAAAAACCTCTTCGGCTCGAAAACCTCCTACGCACTCACCGACCTCGAAGCCTCGGACGTCCGGAGCGTGCGGGTCTACGAGGATTTCAGCCCCGAGGCAAAGCGCCTGGGGGACAACACGGCCGAAAAGGAGAAAGTGATGGACGTCGAAACCAAGTCGAAGCGCGGTTACATCCTGGGCGGAAATCTGGAGGGCACGCTCGGCGCGAGCCTCGAAAGGGACTACTCGGGTCGGCATGAAATCCGCCATTCCGAGGCCGGAAGCTTTTACCGCAACACCGAAAGGGGCAACTGGCGTCTCGAAGCCTCCAACTCGAAGGACAACATCCGGCAGGGAGAAGGCGTCTCGTTCGACTCGAAGACGACCCCCACGAAACAGACCGACGCCCAGGCGGACTATACCCTGCGCCGGGGCGACTCGACCAACGTATCGACCGCCGTCCGGTTCGGACGCAGCCGCCAGAGCAGCACGGGGTCCTCGCAGACCGAATATTTCCTGACCGAAGCCTATGCCCTGCGCAGCGAGGAGAGCCGGAACGAATCGCTCTCGAAATCGCTTTCGGCGGAGATCTCGAACTACGTCAACATCCAGCGGAAGAAGAAGGTTTTCGGGGCCATGACCACCTTTTCGATCGACGACGGCTCCACACTCGGGCACAGCCGCACGCAGCAGCGGATCGACGACGAAAAGACCCGGACGAACCTCAACAGCAACTCCGACAGACGCAACATCCGATTGAATGTCAGCATTTTCTTCCACTCGAAAATTTCCGAACGGTCGACCCTGTCGTTCAACGTCTCGGGCAAATACGCACCCGGCGACCGGGACGGCTGGCGGGTCGACACGACGGCCTCGACACCCGGCCTGCAGGTCAAACTGCGCAACGACGGCGACAGCCGCAACTATTCGTTCGGCGCCAATCTGGGCTACCGCTACAAACTGGGAAAAAAGGGTTCGGTCAACGCCTCATACAACTTCAGCCGCGATTACGCCCGCTCGAAACAGCTGGCGGTCGATTTCCTCTCCGACCCGCAGGGCGTCGTCGACACGGTCAACTCCTACCATTACACGACCGACACCTACACGCACAGCCTGCAAACCAGCCTGCAATACCGGAGCGGCGACGTCTGGATAATGGCCGGACTGGGCGGAGTGCTCTACGACATCGCCCGCAGCGAGCGCTTCCCCAAGGAGGAGCGCTTCCCGCGGCTGTTCTTCCAGCTCAACCCGACGGTCTACCTCTCGGTCGGCAAGTCGCGGAAGCGTTTTTCGTTCAACCTGGCCTCCTTCCCGCAGATGATCCCGCTCGACGCGCTGCGCTCGACGCTCAACGCCACCAACCCCCTTTCGTTGCAGGCCGGAAACCCCGGTCTCAAGTTGCAGAACGACCTCTCGGGATCGGCGGGATTCCAGTTCACCGACGTCAAAAAGGCCCTCTCCTTCAGCGTGCGGCTCAACGGCAGCTACACCTTCAACTACATCACCCAGCGACGCACGCTCTTCCTCGAAGACACCTACCTGCCCCAGTACGACTACACGGCACGGAAGGGTGCGCAGCTCACCACGCAGGCCAACGTCGGGGGCAATTACAACCTCGGGGGCAGGGTCTCCTACTCACAGCAGATCAACCCGCTGCGCTCGACCCTGAACGTCTCGGTGAACTACGGCTTCAGCCAGACGCCCTATTTCACCGGCGAAGACCTCTTCCACTCGGTCCGCCATTCGCTCGGCTTCGGCTTCGGCTTCGACTCGGGCTTTTCGAGCAAGGTCAAGCTCAACATCCGCTCCAACACCTCGATGAGTTCCTACACCACGCAGAAAGAGACCGCGCAGGAGCTGCGCGAACAACTCACGGCGCGCGTCGACCTGCGCTTCGGCAAGTATTTCGGGTCGGTCGGCACGCTCTACGAATTCTACTGCAACAGCCGCTCGCACGCGCTCACGCGCCACAACGTGATCCTCAACGCCTCGGCGGGGCGCAAGTTCGGCAAGGAGAACCGGCTGGGGCTTTCGGCGGGCGTCATCGACATCCTCAACCGCCCCGACTACGCCACCACGAGTTTCGACACGGATTACATCGTCACCTCCTCAACCTCCTACCTGGGCCGTTACGGCTACCTGCGCGTCGCCTATACGTTCTGATCGGAAGCCGCCGGAATTACGGTGTTATTTCGGTTTATTTCGTATAGTTTCGCATATTTTCGTATCTTTGGACGCAGAAACCGTTTAAAGCGTATGAAAAAACTACTGATCCCCCTGATTGCCGCCTTTGCCGCGAACACCGTATCGGCCGCCGCGCCGCAGCAGGTCATCGACATCAGCACCGACAAGGTCTCGATGGTGCTCACCGCCGCCCCCGGAGGCGAAGTTTATTTCCGCCACTTCGGCGGACGCATCGACGACCCGGCGCCGCTGGCCGACTACAAGAGCAACCGCCGCAGTGACCACGGAACCGAGGACCTGGCCTATCCCGCGACGGGAGGCCGCAACTTCCGCGAACCCGCCCTGCGCGTCACCCATGCCGACGGCGACATGAACACCGAACTGCGCTACGTGTCGCACGCCTCGAAACAGCTCTCCGACAAGAACGTGACGGAGACCGTCGTGAAGATGACCGACTGCTGCCAGGCGCTCGACGTGGAACTGGTCTTCACGGCCTACGCCCGCGAGAACGTCATCACCACGCACGCCGTGATCCGCAACCGCGAGAAGGGTCCCGTCACGCTGCACAGCTTCTACTCCTCGTCGCTCCCGCTGAAGGCCGACAAATACCTCCTGACGCACCTCTACGGGGCCTGGGCGCGTGAAGCGCAGGTCGACCACACGCTGCTGACCCACGGATCGAAAAGCATCGAGTCGACGCGCGAGGTGCGCACGACCCACACCGAAAACCCGGCGTTCCTGCTCACGCTGAACAGCGATTCGTTCAGCGAGACCTGCGGCGAAGTCATCGCCGGAGCGCTGGCCTGGAGCGGCAACTTCCGCCTCAACTTCGAGGTCGACGAATTCGACGTGCTGACCGTCCTGGCCGGCGCCAACCCCAACGCCTCGGAGTACAGGCTCCGCCCGGGCGAGACGTTCACCACGCCCGAAATGATCTACACCCACTCGTTCTGCGGCGCGGGCGGCGCCTCGCGCAACCTCCACGACTGGGCGCGCAACTACGGCGTCTACCACGGCCACGAGGCCGTCCCCACGCTGCTCAACAGCTGGGAAGGCGCCTACTTCAAGTTCGACGCCAAGGTCCTGAAACAGATGATCGACGACGCAGCCTCGATGGGATTGGAAATGTTCGTCCTCGACGACGGCTGGTTCGGCAACAAATACCCGCGCAACAACTCCAACGCCGGATTGGGCGACTGGCAGGTGAACGCCGCGAAACTCCCCGAAGGCATCGACCACATCGCCTCCTACGCCCACTCGAAGGGACTGAAGTTCGGCATCTGGATCGAACCGGAGATGGTCAACCCCAAGAGCGAGCTGGCCGAGAAGCACCCCGACTGGATCGTCCGTCCGCCGAAGCGCGAAGCGCCCACGACCCGCAACCAGTGGCTGCTCGACCTCACGAACCCCAAGGTGCAGGACTTCGTGTTCGGAGTCTTCGACAACACGATGAAACTCTCGGACAAGATCGACTACATCAAGTGGGACGCCAACCGCAACGCCAACAACGTGGGTTCGGCCTACCTCCCGGCCGACGAACAGTCGCGCTTCTGGATCGACTACGCGCAGGGCTTCTACAAGGTGATGGAACGCATCCGCGCCAAATACCCCGACGTGCTGATCCAGGCCTGCGCCTCGGGCGGCGGCCGCGTGGAGTACGGCGCCCTGAAGTATTTCGACGAAGTGTGGACGAGCGACAACACCGAGGCGCTTTCGCGCGCGCGCATCCAGTACGGCACGAGCCTTTTCTACCCCGCCGTCGTGATGGGTTCGCACGTCTCGGCCACGCCCAACCACCAGACGGGCAACATCACGCCCATCAAGTTCCGCTTCGACATGGCCTGCGCCGGACGCCTCGGCATGGAGCTTCAGCCCAGGCAGATGACCGACGAGGAGCGGCAGTTCGCCCGCCGGGCCATCGCCAGCTACAAGGAGTACCGCGACATCGTGATGCAGGGCGACCTCTACCGCATCGGCACGCCCTATGACAAGAGCGGCTGCTACGGCCTGATGTACGTTTCGAAGGACCGGAAGCAGGCCGTGCTGTTCACGTACAGCCTCCGGTACCAGGGCCGCTCGCTGATCCCGAAATTCCGCTTGCAGGGCCTCGACCCGAAGACGGGCTACACCATCCGCGAACTGAACGTCGACAAATCGCGCAACTGGTTCGACGGCAAAACCTTCAGCGGCGAGATGCTCTCGAACGCCGGCATCAACCCCTCGATGCCGAAGATTTACGACAGCGGCGTATTCCTGCTCACGGCGGAATAGAAGCTGCTCCGTCGCGAAAGCCACCCCGGGATTTGCCGCCGGGGTGGCTTTTTCCTATCTTTGCCGAAGAACATTTTTCCGAACATGATCGAACAAATCATATCCCGACGACTGCAAATTCCGCTGCACCAGGTGCAGGGGACCGTGTGTCTGCTCCGCGAAGGGGCGACGATCCCCTTTATCAGCCGCTACCGCAAGGAAGCGACCGGCTCGCTCGACGAGGTGCAGGTCGCCTCCGTCAAGGAGTGGCTCGACCGGCTCACCGAACTCGAAACCCGCAAGCAGACGGTGCTCACGACCATCGAGGGGCAGGGCAGGCTGACCCCGGAACTCCGCCGGCGCATCGCGGAGTGCTGGGATGCGGTGGAGCTGGAGGACATTTACCTGCCCTACAAACCCAAACGCCGCACGCGGGCCACCGTGGCGCGCGAACGGGGCCTGGAGCCGCTGGCCGAAATCATCCTGGCGCAGCAGTCCCGCAACGTCGTGCAGCAGGCCCGGCGGTTCGTTTCGGCCGAAGTGCCGACCCCGGAGGAGGCCCTCGCCGGGGCGTGCGACATCGTCGCCGAACGTATCTCGGAAGACGAGCGCGCCCGCAACACGCTGCGCCGCACGTTCGCCCGCGAAGGCATCGTCCATTCGAAACTCGTCAAAGGCAAAGAGACGGAAGGGGCGAAATACGCCGACTATTTCGACGCCGAGACGCCCCTGCGCAGCATCTCGTCGCACCGCTTCCTGGCCATGCGCCGCGGCGAGGAGGAGGGCATCCTGAAAATCGCGGTCGACGTGGATGCCGAACATTGCATCGAAAGTCTCCGCCGGCTGTTCGTACGGCCCGGCTCGGCGACGCGCGAATGGATGGAAGCGGCCGTGGCCGACGCGTTCAAACGCCTGATACGCCCCTCGATCGAGACCGAACAGCTCGCGGCGGCCAAGGAGAAGGCCGACGACGAGGCGATCCGGGTTTTCGCCGAGAACCTGCGCCAACTGCTGCTCTCCTCGCCGCTGGGGCAGAAGCGCGTCGTGGCCATCGACCCGGGATTCCGCACGGGATGCAAGGTCGTGGCGCTCGACGCGCAGGGCAACCTGCTGCACAACACGACCGTCTACCCCCATCCGCCTCAGGGCCGGGCGGCCGAAGCGGCCGAGACGCTGAAATCGCTGGCCGCCAGGCACAAGGCCGAGGCATTCGCCATCGGGGACGGCACGGCGGGCCGCGAGACCGAACAGCTGGTCCGCGGACTGGGGCTGGACGGCGTGGAGGTATTCATGGTGAGCGAGGACGGCGCGTCGGTCTACTCGGCGTCGGCCGCGGCGCGCGAGGAGTTCCCGGACTACGACGTGACGGTGCGCGGGGCCGTGAGCATCGGACGCCGCCTGATCGACCCGCTCTCGGAGTTGGTCAAGATCGACCCCAAGTCGATCGGCGTGGGGCAGTACCAGCACAGCGTCGACCCGGCGAAGCTCAAGGCGCGGCTCCGGACGGTCGTCGAAAGCTGCGTCAACCGCGTCGGCGTCAATATCAACACCGCCTCGAAACACATCCTGACCTACATATCGGGGCTGGGACCCGTGCTGGCGCAAAACATAGTAGCCTACCGTGCGGCGAACGGGGAGTTCAAAAGCCGCAGGGCGCTGCTCAAAGTGCCGCGGCTGGGAGCCAAGGCTTTCGAGCAGGCGGCCGGGTTCCTGCGGGTCGTTGGAGGCGCGAATCCGCTGGACAACAGCGCCGTGCACCCGGAATCGTACGCCGTCGTCGAGCGGATGGCCGCCGACGCGGGCGTGACGGTCGAACGCCTGCTGGCCGACAAACAGCTGCGCAGCGGTCTCAAGGCCGAACGATACGTGAGCGGAGAAACGGGGCTGCCGACCGTGACGGACATACTCGAGGCGCTCGACAAACGGGGGCTTGACCCGCGCGAGCAGTTGCAGGTCTTCGCATTCGACCCCAACGTGCACACGATCGGCGACCTGCGCGAGGGAATGCTCCTGCCGGGCATCGTCACCAACATCACGGCCTTCGGGGCCTTCGTCGACATCGGCGTCAAACAGGACGGGCTGGTGCACATCTCGCAGCTGGCCGACCGCTACGTGGCTTCGCCGGCCGACGTGGTGCATCTGGGACAGCACGTCGAGGTGCGGGTGACGGGCGTGGATGCCGTTCGCGGACGCATTGCGCTCTCGATGCGCCGCGAAGCATAAAAGACCGGATCAAGCGAGGCCCTGCAACGGCCATCCTGGTCGAAAAATGGCCTTTTAAGGTCGAATATTGTCCGCCCGGTCCGTAAAACATCGCTACCTTTGGGTATTCAAACCATTAACCCATTTGTCCGATGAGAAAAAACAACCTGTTCATTACCTCGTCGTGCCTGCTGGGGGCACTGGCCTCGTGCTACGGGGCCTTCGGAAAGAACCCGCGGCCATCGGCAAATGGCATCTGGGGTGGGATTGGACACACAAGGAAGGCAAGGCGAAAACCGTCGACAACATCGGCTTCACGAAACGCGTGGCCAACGGTCCCACCGATCGGGGATTCGACTATTTCTACGGGCTGACCTCGCCGTCCGGACCTCCGTACCTCTACATGGTCAACGACATGGCGGAGAAACAGCCGAACACGAGATTCGAAGAATCCGGCGGCGGACTGTATAAAATCAAGGGCGGCATCGGCCACAGCGACTGGAGCGCCGACGGCATGCAGCCCCACCTGGCGGACAAGATGCTCGAATACCTCGACGAAAACAAGGATTCCGACAAGCCGTTCTTCCTCTACATGGCGCTGACGGCTCCCCACATCCCGCTTTTCCCGAGCAAGGAGTTCAAGGGCAAATCCAAGATCGGCGACTACGGCGACCTGGTGATGATGATAGACGACATCGTCGGCAGGGTCAATCGAAAGCTGAAGGAGATCGGCAAATACGACAACACGATCGTCATGTTCGCCGCCGACAACGGCTGCGCCGGTTACATCAACATGGACAGGATAAACAGGAAAGGGCACTATCCGTCCTATATTTACCGGGGCTACAAGTCGCACGGCTGGGAAGGCGGCCACCGCATTCCCTTCATCCTGTCGTGGGGCGACCGGTACGGACACGTGACCGATAATTCGCTCGTCTCGCTGACCGATCTGTACGCCACGTTCGCCGACATGCTCGGCTACCGGATAGCCGACGACGAGGCCGAAGACAGTTTCAGCTTCTGGCCGATACTCGACGGCTCGGGCAACGCCGCCCGGACCGACCTGATCGCCACGTCGGGAGCCGGCTATTTCACCTACCGGACACCGCAGTACAAGCTGATATTCAACGCGGGAAACGGTTCCGGCGAAGAGTACAGGATCGACGGACAGCCCCCGCTGCAATTCTACGACATGGTCAACGATCCCGAAGAGAAGGTCAACCAGATAAACAATCCGGAATACGCGGGCCGGATCAGGGAGATGGCCGCCCGGGTGAAGAAGTACATCGAGGACGGCCGATCGACGCCCGGAGCCAAAGCGGCCAACGACGGCGGCAATTCCTGGAAACAGATCACCGACATAATGAGCGGCCTGTACGCCGGGAACAGGTAAGGGCGAAACTGCGTCGAAGGATGCCGGAACCGCCGTCCGGCTCCGATCAAAAAACCTCCGCATTCCGGAATCGGAATACGGAGGTTTTCAATTGGCGGCAACGGGCTGGCGCGGGACATGCTCGAAGATACCGACGAGCAGGCTGACGCCTTGTTATTGCTGAATTACAAGCGATAACGAAACAACCGAGGCTGATAAGGGCCCTGACAAAGAAAAAGTCCTCGGAAGTTATTAGCTTCCAAGGACTTTCACATCAAAGTTGAGGTCTGAAGCGGACGCCATAAATTTGAATCTAATTTTACCGATTTTAATTTTATTTTATCTATATATCAATATTTTACAGCTGTTTTTCAACAACTGCGAGGTCTGGAAGTTTTCGAAAATTCGGCCGATGTATGACAAATGTATGACAAAAATGATTACATTTGCAGCAGACAAAACCTCCTGACCTATGGCCTCATTCTGCTATCGCATTCGCTCGACCCAGAAAAACAAACTGGTCAAAATCCAAATTCTCTTCACGGTTGGCCGTGGCAACCAGTTCTACGTCGACAGCCAATATATGGTGTTGACGGACGCTTGGGACAACAAGCGGCAGACGGTCAAGAGCCGCTTCACCTTTACCGACGATTTCACCGAGCAACAGGGACGCGAGCTGACCAAGAATCTCTCCGAACTGCGCAGCCACATCCTCGGAGAGATTGCCAAGGATCCCGAGCACGCAATGACGAAGACACGGCTGGAGAAGATCATCTACAGCTTCCACCACCCGCGCAGCCTCACCACAGGCCGCCGCGTCCGCAGCCGCGAATCGCTCGGCGACTACATCGCCCGCTTCACGCGCGAGATGGAGGAGGGCACCCGGCTGAACATCCACAAACTCCGCTACGGCCCCTCGACCATCAAGAACTACAAGGGGTTCGTCGTGCAGTTCGACGAGTACTGCAAAGCCCGGCGCAAGCAGTTCGACTTTGCCGACATCGACCTGAAGTTCTACGACGACTTCGTCGCCTGGTTCACCGCCAAGAACTACTCCGTCAATACGATTGGCCGCCACGTCAAGGAGTTGAAGATCATCATGCGCGCGGCCCGCGAGGAGGGTCTGCACGACAACGGGGCGATCGAGAGCCGCAAGTTCCGCGTGCTGACGGCCAACGTGGAGAACATCTATCTGACGGAGTCGGAGATCCGGGCCATCGCCGCGCTCGACCTCTCGAAAAACCGGCACAAGGATGTTGCCCGCGACATCTTTCTGGTGGGGTGTTACACGGCGCAGCGCTTCAGCGACTACTCGACCATCAACGAAGGCAACATCCGCACGCTGGAGAACGGACAGCAGGTCATCGACCTCAAGCAGCAGAAGACCGGCAACCACGTCGTCATTCCGATCCGACCCGAGCTGCAGGCCATTCTGGAGAAGTACGACAATCGGCTGCCGAGGACCTACGAGCAGAAGGTGAACCACCTCATCAAGGAGATTGCACGCGAGGCGGGCATCACAGAGAAGGTCGAGATCTCCTACATCGAGAATGGCGAAAAGAAGAGCCGGCTGGTCGAGAAGTGCGACCTGGTGAAGACCCACACGGCACGCCGCAGCGGCGCAACGAACATGTATCTGGCGGGGATCCCGACCATCGCCATCATGAAGGTTACGGGCCACAAGACCGAACGGGAGTTTATGAAGTACATCAAGATCACCGAGGAGCAGACCGCCCTGGAGCTGATGAGCCACCCCTATTTTTCGGGGGCAAGCAACACAACACGATAATCTTAAAGAGTGTTGTCCGGGAATTTTCTTAACTTTGTTCAAACAGACTGATGCAATGAAAGACGATACGCAGGAATTAACACTGTTCGACAACTACGATTTTATAGAAAAAATCGAATCTCTGATGGCCGACTGTGAATCGGCCGAGGTGGAGTTCAAATCCGCCAGGGGAGGGTTTCCGGGCAGCTTGTGGGAAACCTACTCCGCTTTCGCCAATACGCAAGGTGGAGTCATCGTATTGGGCGTCAAAGAGAAGGACGGGAAATTCACACTTGACGGCATCACACTGGAGCAGGCGCGCAAATACAAAAAAGAGTTTTGGGACAACGTAAACAACAAGGCTCATTGCAGCGCAAACGTCCTGCAGGAGAAAGACGTGCAGGATGGCGAATACAACGGGAGCTATGTCCTGGTATTCAATGTGCCACGGGCTCCCCGCAACAAGATACCCGTATATCTGCATAACAACCCCGAGAATACATTCAAGCGGAATTACGAAGGAGACTTTCGGTGCGATGCAAGCGAAATACAACGCATGTTCGCCGACGCTGATATCACAGAACATCCCCGCGATTACAAAATTCTGCCCGAATTTACCATCGAGCAGGATATTGACAAGGCAACTCTTGAGCAATACCGCCGGCTGGTCGCAACCAAAAGCCCCGATCATCCGTGGCTGCTGCTGGACGACAAACATTTCCTAATGAAATTGAAGGGTTACCGGATCGATCGGCGAGAAAAGATCGAGGGACTGACACTTGCCGGTCTGCTGATGTTCGGCAAAACGGACAGCATCACCGACGCCTACGGATGTCCGCAATACTTTCCCGATTACCGCGAATATTTCAGTTCCAACCCCGACGACCGCTGGACAGACCGCATCTGCCCGGACGGCACCTGGGAGGCGAATCTGTTCCAATTCTACTACCGGGTCTATCCCAAGCTGGCCGCAGCCCTGCCCAAGCCTTTCGCCCTGAAGGACGGCATCAGAGAGGACGAAACACCGACACATACGGCTCTACGCGAAGCATTTATCAATGCACTGGTCCATTGCGACTATTCGGTCGACTCGAACATTACGATCGAACTACACAAGGATTGTTACATATTCTCCAATCCAGGTTCCCTGCTGCTCTCCATTGCCCAATATTATCAAGGAGGCAACAGCGTATGCCGCAACAAGGCCCTGCAAACGATGTTCATGCTGATCGGTTCAGCGGAAAAGGCCGGAAGCGGTGCCGACAAGATCATGCAAGGTTGGAAAAAGGCAAATTACCGCAACCCGCGAATCGAGGAGATCACTCATCCCGACAAAGTCGTATTGACATTGCCCCTTGTCAGTTTGTTGTCCGATGAGGTCATCTCCTATCTGAAATCCCTGTTCGGTGAGGATATAACGTCCATAGAACACAATAAGTTGATGACCCTGGCGACCTGTTGCAGCGAGGGCGAGATCACCAACTACCGGATGCAATTGGTATTGGACAAGCACAGTGCCGATATCACAAAGTTGTTCAAAGAGTTATGCAATGACCGATACCTTATTCCCGAGGGAATCGGCCGCGGCACGCACTACAGAATCAATAAAAAATTCCGGGAGGGGGGACTCCCCGGGAATGTTGCTAGTAATGTTGCTAGTAATGTTGCTAGTAATGTTGCTAGTAATGTTGCTAGTAATGTTGCTAGTAATGTTGCTAGCTCTCCAGATAAGGAAAGGCGCAGAAGATTATCTTCCAGCGAATTACACACAGCTATTCTGCACGCGTGTGTTGATTTTGAATCACTGGAAACCATAGCTAACAAAGTAGGGAAAAGTCTGCGATACCTGAAAAACAGAGCCATCCCTATCATGGTTGCCGAAGGGTTGTTGGAACGAGAATATCCCAATATGCCGAAACATCCCCATCAGCGATACCGTGCAAAAAAGAGATAGCCAGCCATGCCGCGCCGCCGAAAAATAACGATCCGGGCCTCCGAGCTGGAGTGCTTCGAGACACTCGTCCGGGAGCTGCAACAGCGGCCGGAGTTTGCCGGATTCGATCCGTCGAGCCTGCACGTATGGGCTTACGAACGGTATGAGCCGAAGCTGAAGGATGCCGACGCAATCCTCCACCGCTTCGACTACTGGCTGGGCGTGCACAAGGGCGAGCGCTATCTGATGGCAAACGGCAGCCGGCTCTTCAACAAAAAGGAGCTGGCCGAGGCGCTAGGTGTCGCACGACCGACGCTCGACCGATGGATTACGAACGGATGGCTGGAGCCGTGCCGCGTTCAGATCTCAAGCAGCGGTGACACCCTCTTTGCAGCCAACGCCGTTCGGGAGGTACTAATAACGTTTTCCAATGAATAATTCGTCAAACAAAGATCAACACTATGCATTGGATTCTTCCGGAAACATTAGACACATAAAAGATGCTAATCCAAGCAATGACGAATTTTTTTGTCTTTTTTGCCATCGTCAAATGATTGCAAAGCAGGGGAAAATACGGCAATGGCACTTTGCGCACAAGGCTCTTTCTCCTAACTGCAGCTATGAAAGTTACTTACATTCATTGGCAAAACTTTTAATCCTACAAAAACTCAGAAGTGAACAACCTTTCGGAGTCGAAATTAAAGTTCCTTTCACTTGTAGAAATAAAGAGACCTGCATATGGTACGAAGATTCATTTGATGAATCTTGCAACTGGACTGGATACAAAAATTATGATTTAAAAAAATTCTATAACACATTTGAAGTTGAAGCCTTCTACGATAACTTTCGTGCAGACATTCTCCTTTCAAATTCCATTAAAAAGTATACACCGGTCTTTATCGAAATATATGTTTCACATCCTTGCGAACATCAAAAGATTGACTCAGGAAATAAAATCATAGAACTAAAGATCAACTCGGAAGATGATATAAAATCAATCATCAATAGCCCCATCATCACAGAAGACGGAGATCTTATCAGATTATATAATTTCAAACCGAAAGGAGACTTTACCGGTCCACCTCAACATCCCAAGCAATTGGTGAAGTTTTCAGTTTTTGAAAGCTATAAAATGTATTGTGGGAATACGGACTGTCAGACATTCTCATGTCACAGAAACAAAGCTATCTTCGAGTTAACCTCCGACTTTCATCCCGACTTTCTCCCAGAATATTCTCTATATGATTATGGAATCGTAGAACTATACGATTTGGATCCTAACCTCAAAGTATGCAACCTCTGCCGCTATTATAGACCCCGAGACATATTATTCGACGATCTGTTCGACATAAGAATCGATAAACGTCCAATTTTTTGCTGCTTATACAAAAAACTCGGGACTGACAAATATCGAGACCCATCAGATGCACGCACTTGCACTGCATTCCGGAAAATAGATGGAAAAACAATGGCAGAGATTAGACAAGAATATAAAATGGTAAAAACAATTATTTGGAAGAAACCAAATGATTAGAAGGCCTATTTTGCATCGGGTGGAATCCGATTACACGGCAGTGCCAACCCAAGCAAACGAATGCCAAAGCCCGGAAACGGCCGACGACGTGTCTTCGGTGTGGCACCGGTTGGCATCGGTTGGCGCTGATTTGTAACGCCATTCGCCGTTTTCGGGAGGGGTTCGGAAAGCCTTTCTTTGCGTCATCAACCAAATTCGAATCGTTATGACCAAGGAAATCTTTCTGAGCGGCATGACCGCCGACCAGCTCTCGGAGATGATTCGCGAATCGCTGCGCGACGAGTTGCGGCAGCTCCACCCCGAACCCTCCGCCGAGACACCAAATTATCTGACCCGCCGCGAGACGGCCCGCCGCCTTCGTATCTCGCTCGTGACGCTCAACGACTGGGTGAACCGCGGCCGGATCCGCGCCCACAAGATCGGCGGGCGCGTGCTCTTCCGCGACAGCGATGTCGAGGCGGCACTGCACCGGATTGTCCCCATCAAAAGCCGATAGCCATGAAGACGACCTCAGATTGCATCGGCATCCGGGAGTATCTCCTCCGCCGAAGGCTGCAGCCCCACCACGAAACCGCCACCCACGGCATGTTCCTCTCGCCGCTGCGCGAGGAGCGTACCCCCAGCTTCAGCGTCCGCTACGACAAGGGGCTTTGGTACGACTTCGGGCTGGGCGAAGGGGGCACGCTCCTCCAGCTGGTCATGCGCCTCGAAGGGTGCAGCATGGCAGAAGCCATCCGGAGCCTGCGCAAAGGATCCGCAGACGAAGTTCCCTTCCAGCCCCTCCCGACCGCCTTGCCGCGCGAAGACTCCCCGCTGCGGATCCTCGGCGTCGGGGAGATTCGCCACCCGGCGCTGATCGGCTATCTGCGCGAGCGCGGCATCGACCCCGCCGTGGCCGGAGCGCTGTGCCGCGAGGTCCACTACGCCGTCGGCGAACGGCGTTTCTTCGCCATCGGCTTCCGCAACGATGCCGGAGGCTGGGAGCTGCGCAGCCCGCAATTCAAGGGGAGCAGCGCCCCGAAATCCATCACGACCTTCGACCGGCACGGCGACACGGCGCTGCTCTTCGAGGGCTTCTTCGACCTGCTCTCTTACCTGACATTGCAGCACAAGGCGACGCCAACCGCCGACACCGCCGTACTCAACTCCGTGGTCAACCTTCCCCGCGCCCTTCCGTTTCTCGCACGCCACACGACGATCCACGCCTTCCTCGACAACGACGAGGCGGGGCGCCTCACCCTCGAACGGCTGCGCAGCGCCCTGCCCGGTGCGACCGTCATCGACCGGGCGGAGAGTTACCGAGCCCACAAGGATCTGAACGAATCGCTCCGACCCTCCGCAAAGGTTTCCCGCACGCCGCGTCGTCGCGGCCGCAAGTTGTAACGTCGCCCGGAATGACGCCAGAACCGTCGCCCACCCATCGGCCGCTTCGCGACCGCGGCTTTTCCCCCGAGGAAAAAGCCATAACCTATTAGGGCTTTTTCCAACGCATCGGCCCGCCGACGCTGAAAAAGCCCCAATAGGCCAAAGGGTCAAGCCCCTCTGGACACCCCCTGTCGTGCTGCGCACGCCGACCGCCGAGGCGGTCCCCTCTTCAACCACACAACCCTCCGAAAAACGACCGTACCATGGGATATGCCGTCCTGCATCTCGACAAAGCCCCGGGCAACGAGGCGGCGATGACCGCCCACATTGCCCGCACAAAGATACCCACCAACGCCTCGCCCGAGCGCACCTGCCTCAACGAGGAGCTTGTCGAGTTCCCCGAGGAGGTGGCCGACCGTACGGAAGCGATCAGCTACCGCCTCGAACACGCCGGTCTCACGCGCAAGATCGGAACGAACCAGGTGCGGGTGATCCGCGTCATGCTGACCGGTTCGCACGACGCGATGAAGCGCATCGAGGAGGAGGGGCGGCTTCCGGAGTGGTGTGCCGACAACCTCGCCTGGCTGCGCGAGACCTTCGGAACGGAGAATGTCGTCTCAGCCGTCGTACATCGCGACGAATCGACCCCGCATATCCACGCCGCCGTGGTGCCGATCGTCACGGGCGAGCGCCGCAAGGCCCGCACCGTCCCATCCGAAACACCGGGCAAGCGACACTACCGTCCGAAATCCGCCGCACGGCCCCGCCTCTGCGCCGACGACGTCATGTCGCGCGTCCGGCTCAAGCAGTATCAGGACACCTATGCCGCAGCGATGTCCAAATACGGGCTGGAGCGCGGCATCGACGGTTCGGAGGCGCGCCACATCACCACGCAAGAGTTCTACCGGCAGACCATCGCCCAGCAGCAGGATCTGCAGGAGAACATCGACGCGCTGCTCCGTCTCGAAGAGCAGAAGCGGAAGGCTGTCGAGCAGCTCAAACAACAGGAGCGGCAGGTGCGCACCGAATACGAACAGACCGCCACGCTCCAGGCGCAGAAGAGCGCCGAATTGAACCGCACCGAGGCCGAGCTGAAGAGCGTGAAGGGCGAGCTGAAGGGAGCCAGGTTAAAAAACGCCGCGGCGGAGGTCGGGTCGAATATCGTCGAGGGGATCGGGGCGATGATCGGCACCTCGCGTATCAAGCGGCAACAGCAGGAGATCGACCGTCTCAACGCGGAGAACGCCGCCCTGCACGAACAGATCGGGACGCTGAACCGCGCCAACCGCGAGGAGAAGGTCCGGCATGAGCAGGCTGAACAGCAACTGCAGGCGAAGCTCGACCGCATCGAACACTGGCTGCCCGACACGCAGACCCTTATCAACTGGGGCGAATACTGCCGCGACATGGGAATCCCGGAGTCGGACGCCCGCGAGATTATCGCCATGAAGCCCATCTACGTCTCCGGTGAACTCCATGCCCGGGAGTATTCGCGACGCTTCGACGTCGCGAATACCGAAATCCGCCTGCAACGCGACCCGAACGGCCCCGGAGGCTTCCAGCTGCTCATCGACCGACAACCCGCACACGCCTGGTTCCGCCAACGGTATGTGGAGCTCATGACCCGCTTGGGCTACCCCGTCCGCCCCGAACGTCCCGTCATCCGGCGACACACCATCAAGCGGTAAATCGAGGACCGAATCTAACCCCCGGATGAAATAAATCCCGGGATTTTTCCTATCTTTGAATCCGTAAAACCAAGAAATAGAATAACGACAAGAGAAAAAGACAATATCAACATATAACTAATTGAGCTTTTAGCTCTTATTCTCGACTTTGCGAAATCTGGTAAATTTTTTGAAGTACACGAGAGTAAGCAGCGGAGGTTCACGTCCATGGGCGTGGACCGTTCGTGCTTATTTGTGTACATAGGTTTACCAGAGCCTGCAAAGTCAAATAAGCGACAACGAATGGTTTCACGCCTTCTTTATGTCGCTTAGCGGAGGGTCGGGGCGAAGCTTTCAAGCCTATGCCCTCCACCAAATCTCATACACCGCAAATCATCTCGCGTCAGCGCGTGGCCGACCACGGCGAGGTCTTCACCGCAGAGCGTGAGGTCAAGGCGATGTGCGACCTCGTGAAGAACGAGACCGAGCGCATCGAATCCCGTTTTCTCGAACCCGCCTGCGGACAGGGCGCTTTTCTGATCGAGATCCTGCGTCGCAAACTCGCCGTCGTGTCGTCCCGTTATGCCGCGACGCAATCCGAATGGGAACGCCATGCCGCGATTGCCGTATCGAGTCTCTACGGAATCGACATTCTGGCAGACAACGTGACGCTCTGCCGCAATCATCTCTACGATACGTTCCTGACGGCATACCAGACTCTCTTCCCGAGGACCATGAAGCCCGCCTGCTGCCGTGCGGTGCGCTATCTGCTTGCGACCAACATTCTTTGGGGTGATGCCCTGACCCTCCAAACCCCGGACGATTCGGCGCGGCCGATTGTCTTTGCCGAGTGGTCGGACATTGGCGGCGGGCGGTTCAAACGCCGCGATTTCATGCTGGCCAACCTGCTGCAAAGCCAGCCGATGGAGGGCCCCAACCTCTTCTCCGACCTCGGAGATGCCGCCTTTATCCCGACCCCCGTAGCCGAATATCCACTTGTCCACTACCTCAAACTCGGAGCCGATGAAGAACTATAACCCCGATGTGCTGACCTGCCTGGCCAATCTGAGCAACGACGAGGTGTTCACCCCTCCGGTCGTTGTCAACCGCATGCTCGATCTACTGCCTGCGGAGTTGTGGCGCAATCCCGATGCGCGGTTCCTTGACCCCGTAAGCAAAACGGGAGTCTTCCTGCGCGAGATTGCCAAACGGTTAATGGTGGGGTTGTGCGAGCGGATTCCCGATCGGCAGCAGCGAGCCGACCACATCTTCACCCGACAGTTGTTCGGCTTGGCCATTACCGAACTGACGGCCCTTCTGTCGCGCCGTTCGGTCTATTGCAGCAAACAGGCGAACGGGCCCTATTCTGTTTGCACGGCCTTTCACGATGCGGATGGAAATATCCGCTTCCGGTCTACGGAACACACCTGGCAGAACGGCCGATGCCGCTATTGCGGGGCGAGCCGGGAGGTATACGACCGAGACGACACGCTTGAAAGCCACGCCTACGAATTTATCCACACCGAGAATCCCGAAACCATATTCTCCGATATGAAATTCGATGTCATTATAGGCAACCCGCCGTATCAGTTGAGCGATGGCGGAAACGGTGCCAGCGCAAGTCCGCTTTATCACAGGTTCGTTCGGCAGGCGCAGAAACTCAAACCTCGTTATTTGACCATGATTATCCCCTCCCGGTGGTTCGGAGGCGGAAAAGGGCTGGACGACTTCCGCCGGGAGATGTTAAACGACAACCACATCCGGGTTCTCGTGGACTATGAAAATGCCTCCGACTGTTTCCCCGGGGTCGATATAGCCGGCGGAGTCTGTTATTTTCTGTGGGACCGGGATAACCCCGGGCTGTGCGATGTCGTCAACATCCGGAACAACGAAACGAGGCACTCCGTCCGTGCGCTGAACGAGTTCGACACCTTCATCCGTCACGACCGGGCTGCATCCATTGTCAGAAAAGTCTGCGCATTCGGAGAGCCCATGATGTCCAATATGGTATCGAGCAGTAAGCCATTTGGATTGCGTACATTTGTGCGGCCTCAGGAATCCGGAGACATTCTTCTGAGGTGGCAAAACGGAGAGGGGCCCTATCGCCGCGATGAGATTACCGTCGGCCGGGAGTTGATTGACAAATGGAAGGTAATCACCTCCTATGTCGGCTATGACCATGCCGGCAATCCGGGCAAGGATGGAAAACGTCGGGTCTTTTCCAAAATAGACATTCTTCCGCCGGGGACCATTTGCACGGAGACCTATCTGGTCGTGGGCAGCTTCGACACGGAGCAGGAGGCAACGAATCTGGTTGCCTATATGAGAACGCTGTTCTTTCGGTTTCTGGTTGCCCAGTGCATGTACTCGCACCACATTACCAAAGAGGCCTATCGGCTGGTTCCTATACAGGACTTTTCCCAGTCATGGACGGATGAAAAGCTCTATGCCAAATATGGGATCACCGACGAGGAGTTTTTATATATTAAAACAACGATTCGCACAATGTAATACGCAACTATTATTATCGTATTAATGTCAAATGAGGACATTTTTCATCCATATTACAATAAATACGATATATAAATTTGCATTTCTATTTATTGTGAGTTATATTTGCGTTGTTTAGTAACCATACAATAATATAACTTAACTATGAAAATATCAAAAATTACAATTGAAGGATTTGCTAACATTGATAAAGTAAGTCTGTCGCTGTCTAATATATGTGCGCTATTGGCCTATAATAATTTTGGGAAAAGTAATATTCTAGAGGCAATCTCTTTTGGCTTCAGGTATCTTATTGCAGAAGCTTCGGAAAAAAAGAATAGGATGAATCGCAGCTTAAATTATATTCCTATAAATAATGCGACTGCGGGTAAAGATTTTTTGTTTGAATTTGAGATTGAGTTTAACAATCAAGGAGTAAAAAGAATTGTTACATATGGCTATAGTTTCTCTTGGCCTCAAAAAAAACAAACCTCTTCCATTAAAGCCGAATACCTTAAGATTAAAAGTACAGAAGATTTAAAGCCCAAATCGTATATTCGTAGAAATGATAGCAGTTGCTTTTATTTATCTTCTGAAGCCGGACGTTGTTCTTCAAAATTAGATATCGATCCTAATCAACTGGCTTTAAACAAATTGAGCAATTATGACAATTTGTTCTATATTGGCATTCTAAAAGAAATATTAAATATAAAGATTGTCGAAACAAATGCATTAGCTGATCCCAAAACATTTTTTAGAACCATCGAGGTCATAAATGGACATACTTCCTTTACGGATGGGATAGATACTATTCCTGATTTTAGCACATGTGCGAATTTTATGTACAATCTGAAAAATTCAGATTCTCATAAATACAATTTATTACAAGATGCAATTAAACAGTTAATTCCTGACATAATAGACTTTGAACCAATCAAAGTAGATCTAAAGAAACAAGTTGCAAAATTTAAAGGGAATAAAGATATTCCATTTGATTTTCCGGAATACATATATGATATTAGAGTACAAGAAAAAAGCCTAAATCAGCAAATAACTATTGAAAAACTATCATCAGGAACAAAAAGAATATTTTATTTACTCTTGATGACGATAGCTGCTGCTCATAACAATGTTCCCTTAATGATGATTGAAGAACTTGAAAATTCAATTCATCCTTCTTTGTTTCAACGATTATTAATTACGATTAGGAGACTTGCTAACGATACTCAAATATTACTAACAAGTCATTCTCCGTATTTACTACAATATTTGAAGCCCGAAACTCTTTATATAGGCATTCCGAATGATGAAAATTTAGCAATATTCAAGAGAGTAAAGCATTCAAAAATTAATTCTTTATTAAAAGAAGCATCGTCGTACGATATGTCTTTAGGTGATTTTATTTTTGATATGCTTGCAGATATTCATGATCAATCTGATGATGTGGTCTCTAAATATTTTGAATAATGGCTGAACATATCATTTTATTCGTTGAGGGCGATACGGACGAAGTCCTATTTAAGAAGATAATTGCTCGTTATAAAGAATTAGCAAATTATGAGTCAAACATAATTTGTCATATTGACAACTTAAAAGGCGTCAGTAAATATACCTCAAAAGCTAAAGGGCGCCTTCGTAATTATTATTTAAAGCATATTCGAAAAAATAAAGGCTCCTTAAAATTTGTGTTTTGTAGTTATGATACAGATGTTTTCGAATTTCAAGCAAACCCTCCTATCAACTGGCCTAATTTAAAAAAAGAGATGCAAGGAATAGTTGGGAAAGGGAAAGTGATACAAATTCCGGTAAAGACTTGTATTGAAGATTGGTTATTATCAGACCTATCCGGTCTATGTAGATATCTAAAAATAAAAGATATACCTAAAAAACTAACAGGTAAAGATGCGTATATGAAAATAAGTAATCTATTCGAGAAAAAAGGAAAAGTATACTCAAAAGGGTACGATGCTGAAAATATTGTACAAAATATAAACATTGATATTATCCTAGATAAACAAAAGGAAGCTCTCAAACCATTAAGAGATCTTTTCATTAAAGACAATTAAGAGATGTTCTTTTTCCCCTCCCGCCCGGCAGCGCATCCGACCATCTATGCCTACGAAGATACCCACCCGCAATACCGTGGGCTGCTGAAGGTCGGATACACCTCCGTCGATGTGCAGCATCGCGTGGCACAGCAATATCCAACGCTGCGGCCCGGAGCGCGCCCCTACCGCATTGTCTTCGAGGAGTCGGCCATGCGTGGCGACGGCACCTCGTTTACCGACCACGAGGTACACCGCGTGCTGCGTCGAATGGGAGTGGAGAATCCCGAGGGAGAGTGGTTCCGTTGTACGGTTCGCGAGGTCCGGGCGGCGGTACGCTCCGTGCGGGAGCGGCGTGAAGCCGAATTCCAACGCACGGAGCATTTTGCCATGCGCCCCGAGCAGGAGGCTGCCGTGGAGAAGACCTGCGAATATTTCCGTGCCTGCCGTGCCGACAACAACCGCACGCCGCATTTCCTCTGGAACTGCAAGATGCGCTTCGGCAAGACCTTCGCAGCCTACCAGCTGGCACGCCGCATGGGGTGGAAACGGCTGCTGGTCCTGACCTTCAAACCCGCCGTGCAGAGTGCCTGGGAAGAGGATTTGCGCACGCATGTCGATTTCGAAGGGTGGCAGTTCCTGTCGCGCAATTCGGAACTGAACTACGAGACGGCCGACCACAACCGTCCGATCGTCTGCTTCGGGTCGTTTCAGGATTTTCTCGGACGCAGCAAGTCGGGCGGCATCAAGTTAAAGAACGAGTGGGTACATGCCATCAACTGGGATTGTGTGATTCTCGACGAATATCACTACGGTGCCTGGCGCGACCATGCCAAGGATCTCTTCGAGAACGAAGACCGCCGCGAACAGGCCTTTGCCGAAGGGGAAGGCCGCGACTGGTTTGACGAGGAGGCGATGCCCATCACCACGGGAGCCTATCTCTATCTGTCGGGAACACCGTTTCGGGCCATCAGTTCGGGAGAGTTCATCGAGGAGCAGGTTTACAACTGGACCTATTCGGACGAGCAACGCGCCAAGGCGTCGTGGAACGATGCCGACGGGCCAAACCCCTACGCCGCCCTGCCGCGCATGGTGATGATGACCTATCAACTGCCCGACGAATTGCGGCAGGTTGCCATCGACGGCGAGTTCGACGAATTCGACCTCAATCTCTTCTTTCGGGCCGAAGGTAACGGCGACGACGCCCGGTTCGTCTTCAAAAACGAGGTGCAGAAGTGGCTGGACCTGATTCGCGGCGCCTATGTCGAAAATATTGTTTCCGACTTGAAGCTGGGGCATTCACGGCCTCCGATGCCCTTCTCCCACGCCCCGCTGCTCTCGGTGTTGACACACACATTCTGGTTCCTGCCGTCGGTGGCGTCGTGTTATGCCATGCGGAATCTGCTTGCCGAGCGTCAGAACCGTTTCTATCAGGATTATCGGGTGGTGGTCGCTGCAGGAAGCAGTGCCGGAATCGGAGTCGATGCGCTGGCTCCCGTGCTGAAGGCCATGGGCAATCCGTTGGAGACGAAGACCATCACGCTATCGTGCGGCAAACTGACGACGGGTGTATCGGTGAAGCCCTGGTCGGGTATCTTCATGCTGCGCAACTCATCAAGCCCCGAAACCTACTTCCAGGCGGCCTTTCGCGTGCAGACGCCCTGGACGGTATGCAATGCCGACGGCGTTTCGCCCAACCGGGTGGATATTCTGAAACAGGAGTGTTACGTATTCGACTTTGCTCCCAACCGGGCATTGCGGCAAATTGCGGATTACAGCTGCCGGCTGAATGTCGAGGAGAATAATCCCGAACGCAAGGTCGAGGAGTTTATCTCGTTCCTTCCGGTGCTGGCCTACGACGGCAGTTCGATGAAGCAGATCGATGCCGCCGGGATTCTCGACATTGCCATGAGCGGAACGACGGCGACTCTGCTGGCCCGTCGCTGGGAGAGCGCCCTGCTGGTCAATGTCGACAATGCAACGCTGCGGCGATTGATGGGGAATGCCGAGGCAATGGCTGCGCTGACGCGCATCGAGGGATTTCGCAACCTGAATCAGGACATCGAGACAATCATCAACAAATCGGAGGCGGTCAAGAAGGCGCGAAAGGAGACCCCGGACGAGGCAATGACCCCGCAGAAGAAACGGGAACTGACCGAGGAGGAGAAGGAGTACAAGAGCCTGCGGAAGCAGATTCAGGAGAAACTGATCAAATTTGCTACGCGCGTACCGATATTCATGTACCTGACGGATTTCCGCGAGCGGAGCCTCTATGATGTCATCACGCAACTGGAACCCGGATTGTTCAAGAAAGTAACGGGGCTGTCGATCTCGGATTTCGAGCTGCTTGTGTCGCTCGACGTCTTCAATTCGGCGCTGATGAATGATGCTATCTATAAGTTCAAGCGTTACGAGGATGCTTCGCTAACCTATGTAGGCATTAATCGACATGCGAATAAAGCTATTGGACTATATAACACAGTCATATAACATAAAACGCTAAAAAGACTTTTTAGTTATATTCCTATCTTAACACTCAACAATAATGAACTTCAACATAATATAGCCATATACAAAAATATCTGCCATCTAATAAATAGATAACAGATATTCATGATTAATATTTTGTACAGAATTGAACTATTGCTCCCGTTTCTGCATGTTGGCCATCATACTGTGTAATACAGCTTGTGCATCAAGCATTGGCAACGGGTATTTTGCCAACGAGGTACCTGCAGTTTTAGCAACGATAATGCCTCGCATAGTTCCAATTGCAACATTAATAAAATGAGGCATTAATTCTTTAATCTCTATCTTATCTTTTTCAATCTTTACAACAGCGTCTATAGGATTTACATTAAACGTAAACGCATAGCGACATTCCAGAAGAGGCGTTTTCTCTACAGCATATTGCACACCAAAAATAAGAGTAATCATACTCTCCTCTTTATTTACCGAAATTGCGTGCGCAAAACCAATATTAGGTCCATTCGGTTCTGATTTTGCCAATAAAGCCTCATCCAAGTTTAACATAAACTTGACTTCAGAAACGGAAACCAAACGAACCTGTATTTTATTATCTTGTCTCATATTCTAGTTTATCATATCATTATTCGCTGTGCAGAACGAAAAATTATTCCACAATACTGGAGTATAATCTGAATTATCTCGTATGGAAATCGATTTTGATCTATTAGATATATTAGTCTTCGGAGATGAATCTATCAAATTAATAAAAACATATTCATTGTTAGTTTTATGCTCCCCGGCAACTTCAATAATAGGTTCTTCTAAGACAGCTGAGATCTTCGCAATAGTTCTTAAGGTAAAATTATGAGTACCTTTTAACCATTTTGATATCTCAGATTCTTTTTTACCTATCATAGCAGCAAAATCCTTCTGTGATATTTTTCTATCAGATAATATCTTATCTATCTTATTGGCAATATCAAAAGACAGATCTATTTCTATCGTAATATCGTTTGGGACATTTGCCAAACATTCATTAAATAATTTTTCTGTCTTCATAGCTATATGCTTTTTATATTAAATTTCTATAATAAGTTTATCCTTCAATATAACGGTCTTATCGATAATCTTTATTTTACCTTGCCCCGTAAATTTTGTTATAACATGGTCTAATTTTGCTAAATCGGAGACATAAGTATTCAGTTCTTCATTATCGTTATATGCATTGCCGTATTTTATACCTCCATTACCAAGGATTAGAACTTCATCCGATATCCGCAAGCAATATAATCGTAATGTTCCACTACCTTTTTTTCTTCTCCTTATATCTAGTGGAATTGCAACAACCCTATCATTGATTTTACTTTCACATGTTCTAAAAAGCCGTTCGGAGGCCCCTTTGGCAATTATTTTTCTCAAGATCGCTATTATACGATTGAAATCTTCTTTAAGTATAGGGTCTGCGATATCTTTATATTTAGACATAAAGTCCATAAATTCAGTTTCTGCTTTATCTAAAAACTGAATAGTATAGACCCCGACAGCATCATAGATATCTAGGCGTCTGATCTCCAGCGATTTCTTCACTTATAAGTGCATTTTGGATATGCAAAGATAATACCTTTTTAGAGATTTGATACTAAAATTTGCAGAAAAATTAAATTATAAGTGAATTTTTACATATACCCCACAATCAGTATATCGGTATTTCTCAACTAAAACACCGCCTCATAACAAAGGAACATCGCCTAAATTTATAGTCAGCCATGAGTATCACCCGAAAAAAACTTCTCAGCAAAAGAATTTAATAAAGCTAACAATAAAAAAGACCGCTTAGGATAAAGTATCTACGCACCCAAACAATTCTCCAAAATAACTTACGTATCAAGAAGGCCAAATATTTTATCAATCAAAAAACAAATCAGCACTATCAATGAGCGACCAAATCAAGGACCTTGAAGATATGCCGTACAGCCGTATGACAAATGTATGACAAAACAAAAAGAAAACCGCGTTGCAGACATCTGCAACGCGGTTTCTGTGAGGTCTGAAGCGGATTCGAACCGCTGTACAAGGTTTTGCAGACCTTTGCCTAGCCACTCGGCCATCAGACCATCATCTTTCCCGCTGCGCCCTCTCTACACCAACCTAACCCTATCAGCTCTCTCCGCTCCCTTTCACACAACCGGAACTCAAACCGAAAAACGGCCCCTCTCCGGCCCGGGGAGCGTTCGGAACTAATTTCCAAGCGCATCGGGAGTGCAAATATACGAACAATTCTGATTTTTGCAAAACTTCTGCCCAACTTTGCATTATTTCCCGAATAAATTCCCGTTATTTCCCAAAAACCGCTACCTTTATCATCTGCAAAAACGATTTTTCATTCGCGGCTATGACCATCGAAGATATTGCCCTTCAGATGACTCCGGGCATCGGTATAAAAGGAGCCGTGCATCTGCTGGAGCTGTTCGGCGATGCGCGGAGCATTTTCGCCGCCACCGCCGATGAACTCGTCGCCAAAGCCGACCTGCGTCCCGACACGGCGCAGCAGATCGTCCGCCGGAAGGGATTTCCGGCCGCCGAAAAGGAACTCGCCCACTGTCGCCGCAACGACATTGCGGCCGTCGCCTCCACCGACCCGGAATACCCGGCGCTGCTGCGCGAAATCCCCGATTATCCCCACGTAATATACATAAAGGGCTGCGTCGAAGCCCTCTCGGCACGTTGTATCTCCATCGTCGGAACACGCGAGGCGACCCCTTACGGACAGACGGCCTGCAACCGGCTGGTCGGAGGACTCGCAGAGCGCGTTCCGGGGCTTTCGGTCGTCAGCGGGCTGGCGTTCGGCATCGACGTTGCGGCGCATCGCGCTGCGCTTGCAGCAGGCGTACCGACCGTCGCCGTGGTGGCCAACCCCCTGCCCGGGGTGACGCCCGCTCTGCATACGGACGTGGCGCGCGACATACTCGCCCGCGGGGGTGCGCTGGTCACGGAACTGCATTCGCAATCGAAACAGAACGGCAACTTCTACCTGGCGCGGAACCGCATCATCGCAGGATTGAGCGCGGGGTGTATCGTCGTCGAGTCGCCCGACAGCGGCGGTTCGCTTTTCACGGCCCACTGCGCCGACTCCTACGACCGCACGGTGATGGCCGTGCCGGGACGCATCACCGACCGGGCGTCGGCCGGGACGAACCACCTGATCCGCAACCGCAAAGCGCAATTGGTGCTGACAGCCGACGACGTGATCCGCGAACTGATGTGGGACCTCGGGGAGAATCCCGCAACGCTGCGCGCAAAACCCCCGACACCGGAACTGACACCCGACGAAGCGGGATTGCTGGGCTGTTTCCGCACGGACGACCCCCTTTCGGTCGAGGCGCTCGGCGAGCTGACGGGGCTGAATCCCGGCGAGCTGGCGACGCTGCTCGTGGGTCTGGAGCTGGCAGGAGCCGTGCGCCAGCTGCCCGGAAACCGATATATGAAGCTATGAAACTGACAGATACGCATTCACACCTTTACGACGAAGCGTTCGACCGCGACCGCGAAGAGGCTTTGGCGCGCGCCGCGGCCGAAGGGGTCGGGCAGCTGCTGCTCCCGGCCATCGACTCCGAAAGCCACGAACGGCTGTTCGGGCTTTGCCGCCACCACCCGCAGCGATGCATCCCGATGATGGGCCTGCACCCCACGTCGGTGAACGACAATCCCCGCTGGCGCGACGAACTCGCTCTGGTCGAAAGTTACCTCCGGACGCCGCCCGAGGGAATCGCGGGGTTCTGCGCCGTGGGCGAAATCGGGCTGGACCTCTACTGGAGCCGCGACTTCCGGGAAGAGCAGGCCGAAGCCTTCCGCCGCCAGATCGACCTTTCGCTGCAATACGGACTGCCGATCGCCGTGCATACGCGCGACGCCTGGCCCGAAACCGTCGCCATCATGCGCGAATACCGCGGCCGGGGCGTCCGGGGCGTTTTCCACGCCTATTCCGACGGAATCGAAACCTATCGCAAACTGAAGGAGTGCGGCGATTTCGTTTTCGGAATCGGCGGCGTAGTGACCTTTAAAAAGAGCAGGCTGGCCGAGGTCGCGGGCGAAATGGAGCTGCGGGACCTCGTGCTCGAAACCGACTGTCCCTATCTGACGCCCGCGCCTCACCGGGGCGAGCGCAACGAATCGGCCTGGGTGCGTTACGTCTGCGAAAAAGTCGCCCAAATCAAGGGACTGACCCCGGAAGAGGTCGCGGAAGCGACGACGGCCAATGCCGAAAGGATGTTCGGACGGCCGCAAAACCGGCCCGCCCCCAGTCATGGCCGGAAGATTTTCGATGCGCCCGAGGCGAATCGGCAGGCCGCAGCTCCGCCCTGCGGAGGCCTGCCCGCAACTGCGTTTCGAGCGGACCCCCGCGAGCTGCCACCTGAAAACGCGACCGAAGTTCCGGAGAACGAATCTTCCGACCACGCATCCCCCTCGTCAGACAACGGCCTTTCCCGGCCCGAAAGAGCATAACACGACACCGGACATGAAAAAAATAAAGATCACGGTCTTGCGCAAGACCTGCCACAGGGATCTGATGGAGCAGTACGAAAATCCCATCGAACATGCCTGCGATCTGTACGAAGGGCAGGTTTTCACGACCGACGGCTGGCGGAAACCCGACGGATTGTGCGACAGCGCCTGGCAGACGCTTTCGCCGTTCGTCATGACGCTGGCACACGGCGGCACGAACATCTACGACGGCTGGATGAAGAATCCCGCCTCGGCGATGATCTCCTGCAACGACGGGTTTCGCCCCGTGAGCTTTCTGATCGAAACATTAGAGAAATAAAAACGCTATGCGATCCTCCATTCTGATCATCTACACGGGCGGGACCATCGGCATGAAGACCGATGCCGCCACCGGGGCGCTGGTCCCCTTCGATTTCAGCGGCATCTACGACGAATTCCCTTCGCTGAAACGCCTCAACGTCGACATCGACGTACACACGGTGTCGCCCGTGATCGACTCGTCGAACGTCGAGCCGGCGAACTGGGTGGCCCTGGCCCGCCTGATCCGCGACAACTACGCCCGCTACGACGGATTCGTCGTGCTGCACGGAACCGACACCATGTCCTATACGGCATCGGCCTTGAGCTTCATGCTCGAAAATCTCGCCAAACCCGTGGTCTTCACCGGAAGCCAGATTCCGATCGGCGTGCTGCGCACCGACGGGCGCGAGAACCTCATCACGGCCATCGAAATCGCCGGAGCGCGCATCGGCGACCGGCCCGAGGTCCCCGAAGTGTCGCTCTATTTCCAGAACCGGCTTTTCCGCGCCAACCGCACCACCAAACGCAGCGCCGAAGCCCTGAGCGCCTTCCGTTCCTACAACTACCCGCCGCTGGCCGAAGTCGGCGTCAACATCGCCTACAACCTCCCGGCGATCCTGCAACCCGAAGAGTCGCCGGCGGAACTGCGCATCGCCACGAAGCTCTCCGGAGGCATCGAGCTGATCAAACTCTTCCCGGGAATGGGCGAGGAGATCCTGCGGGCCATGTTCTCGGCTCCGGGGCTGCGGGCCGTGGTGCTCGAAACCTTCGGCGCGGGCAACGCCCCCACCTCCGAATGGTTCATCCGCGTCATCGAAGAGGCCGTCGCACGCGGAATCATCCTCCTCAACATCACGCAGTGCGGCGGGGGCCGCGTCTCGATGGAGTTGTACGAAACGGGGCTCAAACTGCAAAAAACCGGCGTCCTGTGCGGCTACGACATGACCGCCGAGGCAGCCGTGACCAAACTGATGTACGTACTCGGGCTGGGGCTTCCGGACGACGAGACACGCATGCTTCTGCGCAAGCCCCTGCGCGGAGAATTTACGGCATAAGCCATTGCACGTAACAAATTTTTTTTCTATATTTCGCACTGCTAACGTACCCTTTCCGCCGGGACCATTGGGCGGAGGCCGGCGTAGCGCACAGGCAAAAAGATTGATTTACAACTACTTGATCGGGTCCGGGGTGAATTATCCGGGATTCGGCTCTACGTGCAGGAATAACCTTTCGCAACTGCGCCGGAGCACAAAAGGACGCCGCAAAGGCTGCGAAAGACAAAAAAAATAATTATTTTTAGCGAAAAAATAACCCGGCGGAAACGCCCGAAAAGAAAAGAGGCCCCGACCGGCCGGAAAAACGAAAGAAACCAAAACACAACAATAAAAAATCAACTAATCAAAATTTAATTTATCCAACACAACTATGAAAAAACTTTTTTTGATTCCGTCGGCTGCCCTGTCCGTATTGGGTACCGTTAGTGCGTTCGCACAGGATGCCGCTGCCGCAACCGAAACGGTTGTCGCTGAAACCCAGATCGCAGGCGACAGCATGCACCACGTTATGATGCAGAAGTTCCTCGAAGGCGGCTGGGAGTGGATGCTTCCGGTGCTCCTCTGCCTGGTGATCGGTCTGGCCGTGGCCATCGAGCGTATTCTGTACCTGTCGCTTTCGACGATCAACTCGAAGAAACTCATCGCATCCGTCGAGGAGGCGCTCAAGAACGGCGGCATCGAGGCTGCCAAGGAAGTTTGCCGCAACACCCGCGGTCCGATCGCTTCGATCTACTATCAGGGTCTCGACCGTTACGACCAGGGTCTCGACGCCGTCGAGAAAGCCGTCGTTTCCTACGGTTCGGTTCAGACCGGCCAGATGGAGTCGGGTCTTTCGTGGATCGGCCTGTTCATCGCCCTTTCGCCCATGTTGGGATTTATGGGAACCGTCGTCGGTATGATCGCGGCGTTCGACGCCATCCAGGCTGCCGGTGACATCAGCCCGACGCTGGTTGCAGGCGGTATCAAGGTCGCCCTGCTGACGACCCTCATGGGTCTTATCGCGGCGGTTGTTCTTCAGCTGTTCTACAACTATATCGTTTCGAAGATCGACTCGCTCGTGAACGATATGGAGGATTCGTCCATCACGCTGATGGATATTCTGACGGCTTACAACAAGAAATAATCGAACGCTGAAATAGTCAAAAGCAATTATGAAAAAGATTTTAAACATATTGCTGGGTATTCTGATGGCTATCACCGTAGTCCTCATGGTCTACGCGATCGCTACCGGCGGCTCGGACGCATCGATCAGCGTGAACCTGATGTGGGGTTACTTCCTCTTCGTGTTCGCTGTCGCTGCGGCCATTTTCTGCGCCGTTTTCGGAATGATTCAGAACCCGGCAGGCATCAAGGGAACCATCCTGTCCCTGGCGTTGATCATCGTTATCGTGGGCGTGTCGTACTTCTACTCGGCAGGCCACACGGTGAACATTGTCGACCTCCAGAACAACGGGTTCTTCGGCCACGGTGAAACCGTAATTACCGAAACGAGCATCCTCGTAACCTATGTTGCATGCGTCGCCGCATTCGTGACGGCCGTAGCAACCGAGATCTGGGGCGCATTCAAATAACCGAGTAAGACACAATGGCAACAGATAAAAGAAAAATCCAGGAGATCAATGCCGGTTCTATGGCCGACATCGCCTTCCTGCTGCTGATTTTCTTCCTGGTGGCCACTACCATGAATACCGACACGGGTCTGGTGCGCATGCTTCCGCCGATGCCTCCTGAGGATCAACCCCAGGATGAAATCAAGGTCAAGGAGCGCAACCTCTTCCTGGTGTTCATCAACGGTAGGGGCGACATCATGGCAGGAGCCGCAGGAAAACAGGAGGCGATCGACCTGCGTCAACTCAAGGACAGGACCAAAGAGTTCATCCTCAATCCGCTGGATGACGAGAACCTGCCCGAGAAGGCGAACAAGGACATTGAACTTCCCGACGGCGGCAAGTGGGTATATCCCGTGAGCGAAGGCGTCGTCTCGTTGCAGACGACCCGGGATACGGGCTACCAGTCCTATATCATGGTGCAGAACGAACTCACGCGCGCATTCAACGAAGTGCGCGACGAAGTGGCACAGCGTAAATTCGGCGCAAAATTCGCGGATCTTCCCGAGGAGTTGCGCAATGCAGTATCGAAGGCCGTACCTCTGAAGATTTCGGAGGCTGAACCGCGTAACATTAAGAAGTAAGCCATGGCAGTAATGAAAAAGAAGGGCAGCAAAGGTCTGCCCCCTATCTCGACCGCTTCGCTTCCTGACGTGATCTTCATGATCCTCTTCTTCTTTATGGTCTCGACGACCATGCGCGATCAGGAACTGCTGGTGAGATACAAACTTCCGGAAGCTACCGAAGTGCAGAAACTCGAGAAGAAATCGCTCGTAAGTTTCATCCACATCGGTCCTCCGGCAATGACGATGCAGGCAAAGTTCGGAACCGCGCCGCGCATCCAGTTGAACGACTCTTACAAATCGACCCGGGACATCCTGGACTTCGTTGCCGCCGAGCGCGACAAACTCTCCGAAGCCGACCGCGCTTCGATGACGATCTGCCTCAAGGCCGACGAAGCTACGAAAATGGGTATCGTGACCGACGTCAAGCAGGAGCTGCGTCGCGCCAACGCCCTGAAACTCTCCTATGCGGCTTCCAAGTCGCTGGGTTACTGATCCGGAGATTTCTTTTTGAAAAAGAGCAGGCTTACAGCCTGCTCTTTTTGTTTGACCGGGAATGCCGGGAATGTGCGGCAAATACGCGACAAATACGCCGCAAGCACCGGAAACGTCAGAGAGAGGAGGGGAGGGGCGTCAGAAAGGGAGTTCCAACTGATCAATCTCGTGGTTGAACGTCAGCCGGTGGTGGGGCGTGAGGCCGTGCTCGCGAATCGCCAGCCGATGCTCGCGCGTCGGATAGCCCTTGTTCTTCGCCCAGCCGTATTGGGGAAACTCTTCGGCGATGCGGAGCATGTACTCGTCACGATGGGTTTTGGCAAGCACCGAAGCCGCGGCAATGTCGGCGTATTTGCCATCGCCCTTGACGATGCAGCGCCAGGGAATTTCGAGACGTGTGCGGAACCGGTTGCCGTCGATGGCCAGAAACGCCGGAGCGGGATCGAGGCGCGCCACAGCCAGCGACATGCCCTCGAACGAAGCGTTCAGGATGTTGATTTCGTCGATCCGTGCGGCGGAGACCGCCTCGACAGCCCATGCGACGGCCTCGCGCTCGATGACGGCCCGCAACTTTTCGCGGTTGCGCTCGGTCATCTGCTTCGAGTCGTTGAGCAGCGGGTCGTGGAAATCGGGCGGCAGCATCACGGCCGCCGCAAACACCGGCCCGGCCAGACATCCCCGCCCGGCTTCGTCACACCCGGCCTCCGGAAGGTCGTATTGATACTGGTTTTCTAACATCGCACCACAAAGTTACGGATTATTCCGGCTTTTTTCGCTAATTTTGTCCGGAGAAAAAGCCCCCGACATGAAATTCGACATCGCACGGCAGCCGCTCGTTCCGGCCTTCCTGACCCTCGCCGCACTCGCCGTCGTCGCGATGTGGAGCGCAGGCGGCCCCGCCGTGTCCATGGCGGTGCAGGCCGGCCATGCCGCAGGAACCGTCGATATAGGCCGGAATGCCGCCGGCGCACTTGCGGTCTCTTCCCCCGGGGAACTGCTGGCGCAGTTCCAGGCCGCACATCCCGTCTGGGCGCGCTGGATCGCCGGACTGCTGATGCTCTTCACGGGCATGTCCGTCGGGCGCCTCACCGTACGCTACAACCTCTACTCCGTCGGAACCTGTCTCGCCATCCCGCTCTACGGAGCGATCGCCTGCGGCCTCGCCGTCGGCGGCGACTGCCTGACTACCTTCGCCGCATCGGCCCTGCTGGCCCTCGCCACGAAGAATTTCTGCCGTTCGTACTGCAACGGATTCGGCTTCGACGCCATCTTCCGCGCCTCGCTCTACATCGGACTGCTGCCGCTCGTCGCCACGGCCGCAGCGCCGCTCCTGATCCTGCTGCCGCTGGCCGTCATGCTTTTCCGGCGCACGCTGCGCGAAGTCGCCGTCGCGGTTGCGGGCCTGCTGCTGCCCGCTCTCACGCTCTGCTACGTCAACTGGGCCGCCGGAGGCGAGTTTCTCGCTCAGGTCGCGGAACCGGGAAGCGCATTCATCGCCGGAACGCCGCTGTCGCTGTTCCTCTCGACGCCCGTGCAGAACCTCGTCCTGCCGGGAGCCGTCTTCCTCCTCGACCTGACGGCCCTGCTGTTTTTCCTCTCGGACATCTACGCCCTCGGCACCAAACCGCGTCTCATATTCATATTCAATATAAGTGCGCTCCTGCTGACCGCCGCCGCACTGTGCGGTCCCGCCGCCACACCTGCAACCGTCGCCCTCGCGGCGGTGCCTTCGGCCGTCCTGCTGCCCTTCATGTTCGTGCGCATCCACCGGGCGATCGCCCTTCCCCTCTACCTGCTATTGCTCGCCTCTGCCGTCATTAGCGCAGTTTTACAATAATCTATTTAGTTCGAAACATAGCACAAACGGTTCTATTTGCCACTTTGTGCCCAAATGTGCTATTGCTTATGGTAGATTGAAAAGTTTTAATTGTATATTTGAGAACGAACAACAGTGACGCAATGCTTTGTTCAGAAAAACTTAAATTACAATTACTATGAAGAATTCAATGAATTCGTCGGTTCAACAACCGATGATTGTGAAGTATGTCGAGTCGCTTCACAACGGTATCCAGTCGCAGGCCCTTTCGCGCTATGCAATCGGCTACATCCTCCGCGGAACGAAGTACATCTACGACGGCGATAAGCGTCAGACACTTTCGCGCGGCGACGTTTTCTATCTGGGCATCGGACACCACTACATTGAGAACTTCCCCGAAGGCGGCCAGCCGTTCGAGCAGGTGCTCTTTTATTACACGCCCGGCGACCTGCAACGCATCCTGATGCATCTGAACATCACCTACGGGCTGAACATTTCGAACGAACATTCGTGCGAAAACTGCCGCAACCGTTCGCACGTCACCATGCCCGCGTGGAACTCGCTGCGAAACTTTTTCATCAACACCAACAACTACCTGCGCGACGAGGATTTCCGCCACGACGAGACAGCCGAGAACATCAAGATGACCGAGTTGATCTACCTGATCGCCTCGCACGAGGATTGCTGCATCAAAAGCAAGCTGTTGAGCAACGTCGACGCCGCGAAGGAGAATTTCGAACAGACCGTCTACGACCACATCTTCAAGGACATTTCGATCGAGGAGCTTTCGAAACTCACCAACCGTTCGCTCACCTCGTTCAAAAAGGAGTTCCGCCGCCACTTCCAGATGCCGCCCCACAAGTGGTACATCCGCCAACGGTTGATGCACTCGCGCCTGCTACTGATCTCGACCTCGAAATCCATCTCCGAAATCGGCAACGAATGCACGTTCCCCAACACATCGCATTTCATCAAACTCTTCAAGAAGGAGTATCAGATGACGCCCGCCACCTACCGGCACAAGCACCTCACGTCGCTGGTCCCGGAACCCGCCCTCAACGAAACGGCGGAAGCTGCGGAAATGCGCGAGGCGCTTTAATCAAAAACTTATAAACACGCAGGTATTTTAAAAATTTTAATTATAATCTATAAACAAAATTACGTTAGGTTTTAGAAAAATGTTACAAAACATTTGGAGTTTCATAAATTTCAATTACCTTTGTGTAACAAACGTGGGATTCTCCCACTCTCATTAACCTAACTAACCTAACCAGAGAGGTCCGATACCGGCAGGTGTCCGACCTCTTTTCTTTTGCGTGTTTGCGGGCGGGTGCTCTTTTGCGGGCGGGCGCAGAGCCGGACCATCAGCGGCAAGGCTCCGCACCCGACAACCCGCCTTTCAGGCGGGCGCACGCTAAACCCCGGCTTTCAGCAGAGGGTATCCTTCCCGGAACAGCGGATCATCCGCCAGCATGGCGCGCAGCCGTGCGTCGCCCGCGCAGCAGGCCGCCGCCGTTTCGGCCATCCGCAGAAAGCGAAGCCGCAGGAACCGGCAGGGAAGCATCTCGGTCCCGTGGTCGTAATAGTCGCCGTCGAGGCAGGCGAGCGCCGCGTCCCGGTAAGCCCGCACGGCCGACGGGCGCGACCCGACGCGGAGAAAGAAATCGCCGAGCCGCTCCCACTCCACGCTTTCGGCAAAGGCGCGCCGGTCGGCGCAGCATTTCAGCCCCTCCGCCCTGCGGACGGCCCGGAGGTGTTCCTCCTCCACGGCTTTGCGAAGATCCGCATCCAACAACAGTTCGTTTCCGCGCAGGCGGGCTGCAAGGCGGTAATTCGCCTTGCCGGTTTGCATTGTTTTCATAAAAGCACATTTTGAAATTAGACAAACGCCGGAGCCTGCCGAAGCGAATCAAAGAACGCAACAGGGCGTAATATCCCCGTCGATGCGGTCTTCGACAGACTGCCGATTTTCAAATGTGCGAATGATATGCAGGTAAAAGAATCACATAATTTCCGGACAAACGGCCCGGGTCATGCCGGAGATAACCGTTGCGGGGACAAATATAAGGCAAATTTCGGCTTCCTCCAAAAAAATCCGCATCCCCTCCGGTGCACCCAGACCCCGCATCGGAACAATAATTGGCTTTTTCACGGGGTTTTTCAATTATTTTTTCTTATTTTTGCATCAATTGGAAAATAATGAACTTAAATGCCGAAGTTTTATGACAAGGTAGATGTACTAAAAAAACCCGGATGGCTGAAAATCCGACTCCACCGCACTCCCGAATGGGGCGAAGTGCGGCAGATCGTCGAAAAGCACAATCTGCACACGATTTGCAGCAGCGGCAGGTGTCCCAACCAGGCCGAATGCTGGAGCCGGAGGACAGCGACATTTATGATTCTGGGAGACATCTGCACTCGGGGCTGCCGTTTCTGCGCAACCAAAACGGGCCGTCCCCTTGCTCCCGACGCCGAGGAGCCACGACAGGTGGCCGAAAGCGTCGCACTGATGAAACTGCGGTATGTCGTCGTAACTTCCGTGACGCGCGACGACCTCCCCGACGGCGGAGCAGCCCATTGGGCCGCAACCGTGGAGGCCATCCGCACACAGAACCCCGACGCCGTAATTGAGCTTCTTATTCCCGATTTGGACGCACGGCCCGACCTGCTGGAGGTGATCGTCGCGTCGAAGCCCGACATCATCGGGCACAACATCGAAACCGTCGAGCGACTGACCCCCGTGGTGCGCTCCAGAGCCAAGTACCGTACGAGCCTGGAGACCCTGCGCTGTCTGAACAGGCAGGGCGTCGTAACGAAAAGCGGACTGATGGTCGGACTTGGCGAGAGCGATGATGAAGTTTTGCAAACCTTGCACGACCTGCGCGACGCAGGCGTGCGGATTGTGACACTCGGTCAGTACCTTCGGCCCACTCTGGAGCACTACCCCGTTGCGGCGTACATCACTCCCGAAAAATTCGAATGGTACAGACTCCGGGCGCTGGAAATGGGTTTCAGCTACTGCGCGAGCGCACCTCTGGTCCGCTCGTCGTACATGGCCGAAGAAGCCCTGCGAAGCGTAAAAAGTTTGTAGCGATGAAAGCCTACTGCCGGGACCTCGGACGCATGGACTACAAAACCTGCTGGGATTTGCAGCAGGAGCTGTTCGACGCCGGGGTAGCCCGAAAGCGCACCGGTCCCATTCCGGTCCCGGGCGCAGACGGCGCGGACGATGCGGGCACGGTCCTGCTGGTGGAGCATCCGCCGGTTTACACGCTGGGCAAGAGCGGGCATGCCGAAAACCTGCTCGTCAATCAGGAAGCGCTCGAAGCGATGGGCGCACAGTTCTTTCACATCGACCGCGGCGGCGACATCACCTTCCACGGCCCCGGGCAGCTGGTATGCTATCCGATCCTCGACCTGGAGCGTATCGGCATCGGCCTGCGGGAGTATATCGAAGCGCTGGAGGAGGCCGTGATCCGCACGGTCGCGGAATACGGCATCGCGGCGGGACGCATCGCCGGAGCCTCGGGGGTCTGGATCGACCCCGGAAAGGCACGGCCGCGCAAGATCTGCGCAATAGGAGTCCGTTCGTCGCGTTATGTCACCATGCACGGGTTCGCACTGAACGTGACGACCGACCTTGAGTGGTTCTCGCGCATCAACCCCTGCGGATTCACCGACCGGGGCGTCACGTCGATCGCCGCCGAAACGGGGTCGCAGCCGTCGATGCAGGAGGTAAAACAGCTGGTCATCAGGGAATTGGCCACAGCCTTGCAGTGTGAAATAACGAGCGGTTCGTGAAAGAGGGCCGGCAAAAGGGTCTGGCATCTCACACATCTCCCACCCTGAAGGAGGGCCGGAGCGGAGATTTTTAAACGATGCCACAGGCGGCGGCGACAGCGGCGGACAGCGCCGAAACGATATAAAGACGCAATAACGATAATTGGAAATTAAATGTTAAAATATATAAATAACAATTCGTATGCCTATAGAAAAACGCTGGGTAGTGAAGCCACAGGGCGACCCCGCGACGGCAGCCATGCTGGCTGCCGCTCTGCGGATCTCGCCAGTACTGGCCAATCTGCTCGTACAGAGAGGCATAGACACCGTAGAAAAGGCGGAGAAGTTCTTTAAACCGAGCCTCGCCGACCTGCACGATCCGTTCCTGATGAAGGACATGGAGAAGGCGGTCGAGCGGGTCGAACGGGCCGTTGCGAACCAGGAGAAGATCATGGTTTACGGCGACTACGACGTGGACGGCTGTACGGCCGTCGCGCTGGTTTACAAGTTCCTGCGCCAGATCGGGCACAAAAACCTGATGTTCTACATCCCCGACCGTTATACCGAAGGATACGGTATTTCGATCAAAGGTATCGACCTCGCCGCCCGCAAGGGCGTGGGGCTTATCATCGCCCTGGACTGCGGCATCAAAGCCACGGAAAAGGTTGTCTATGCGAAGACGAAAGGCGTGGATTTCATCATCTGCGACCACCACCTCCCGGCCGAGGAGATTCCCAAGGCCGTAGCCGTTCTGGACCCCAAGCGGGTCGACTGCTCCTACCCGTTCGACGAACTGTCGGGCTGCGGCGTGGGATTCAAACTCGTGCAGGCCTATGCGCAGAAAAACCGCATGCCTTTCGAGCAGATCCTGCCCCTGCTGGACCTGCTGGTCGTATCGATCGCCTCGGACATCGTGCCGCTGGTCGGCGAGAACCGGATTCTGGCCTATTTCGGCCTGAAGAACCTCAACCGCGAGCCGTCGAAAGGTCTGCTGTCGATCATCAAGATCTGCGGGCTGGACAAACACAATATCACCATCGACGACATCGTCTTCAAGATCGGGCCGCGCATCAACGCCGCCGGCCGCATGCGAATGGACGAGAACGACGAAAACGCCTCGCCTTCGGGCGGGCACGCCGCCGTGGAACTGCTGATCGAGGGCAACGAGTCGATCGCCGAGGAGTTCGGCAGCGTGATCGACGCCTACAACCAGGACCGCAAGTCGATCGACCGCTCCGTCACGCAGGAAGCGCACGACTATATCGAGGGCAATCCCGAAATGAAGGCCCTCAAGAGCACCGTGATCTACAATCCCCGCTGGATGAAGGGCATCGTGGGCATCGTCGCGTCGCGTCTCATCGAGACCTACTACCGCCCGACGGTGGTGCTGACGATGAGCAACGGATTCGTGACCGGATCGGCGCGTTCGGTTCCCGGATTCGACCTTTACCAGGCCGTCGAGTCGTGCTCGGACCTGTTGGAAAACTTCGGCGGACACATGTACGCCGCAGGGCTGACGATGCGTCCGGAAAACGTCGGCGAGTTCACGCGGCGGTTCAACGCATACGTGGAGGAGAACATCGACCCGCAGATGCTCGTCCCGCAGGTGGACATCGACAGCGAACTGCTCTTCTCGGACATCACGCCGGCTTTCCGCAAGGACCTCAACCGCTTTCAGCCCTTCGGGCCGGGCAACACGGCGCCGGTCTTCGCCACCTGCGGCGTGAGCAACCACGGCGACGCCAAGCTCGTCGGCATGGAGTGCGAGCACCTGCGCATGGACCTGATGCAGCGGCAGAAGCCCAACACCAAGATCCAGGCCATCGCCTTCCAGCAGCCCACGCATTACGAATGGGTGCGCTCGGGACGCCCGATCGACGTCTGCTACCAGATCGTCGAAAACCACTACCGGGGAACTGTGACCACCCAGCTCCGGATCAAGGACATCAAACCCGTTCTGAACAGGTAGTCTCCGTCTTCGAAAGAGAGGTCAGGAACACAACTCCGGGCCTCTCTTTTTCAATTTACATGCGTCATTGCATTTAGCGTCACAGCCGGTCATCCGGCTCCTTCACTGCAAACAAATGAATCTTCGGAAGAAACCGTTCAGCATTTCCCTCCAGGCCCTGGCGGGAGTTCTGATTTTCAGCTGCCTGCTGGCACATCCCTTCTCCGAAGCTGCGAGCAGCCCCCCGGGCGACAAGCGCGACTACATGCTGGTGCTGAACACCTACACCGAATCGGCGCCCAGGAGCAGCCACATTATCAACAGCATCGTCGCGCATATCGACCAGGTGGACAACTTCGAAGTCTACACCGAAAACATGAACTCGCTGTTGATGACGTTCAAAAAACACAAAACCGGCGAGATCGAATCCTTCAAAAACAACCTGCTGCGGGAATACGGCAAGAATCCGCCCCGGATGCTGGTGCTGCTGGGCGCTCCGATCGCCGTGCTGCGCGACTTCGTGAAACAGACCTGGCCCGGCGTGCCGTTGATCCTCTGCTCGGAAATGGACTACATAGGTCCTGAAAACGCCTACCTCGACCGCCGCCCGCTGCGCCCCGAGGAGCGGCTGCCGCTGTGCGACAAAGCCGTGTCCGACAACATCACGCTCATCCGCACGCCGCTCTACCTGCGCGAGAACGTCGAGCTGATGCGCCGGATGATCCCGGGGATGGATTCGCTGATCTTCGTCGGCGACGGCCGCTATATCAATCAGCAGGCCGACAGCGACCTGCGCGAGCTGCTGGACCGCGAATTCCCGCAGATCGACTACCGGTTCTACTCGGCACACGAAATGTCGACCGAAGCGCTGCTGGACTCGCTCAACCGCATCGACATCCACCGCACGGGCATACTCTTCTCGTCGTGGCATTACACAAAAAAAATCGGCGACAACATCGTCTCCGTCACCGACTCCTACCGCGTCATCGCCAGCGTGCAGGCCCCGATGTTCGCGCTGATGCCCGCAGACATCCGCGACGGCGGACTGGTCGGAGGCTATGTATACGACGACGCCGAGGTGAACGCACACGTCATTTCGACCATCGACGCCGTTCTGGCCGGACACCAGCCACGCGACATTCCGTTCTACGCCCCGCAGGACGCCCGCCCGGTCTTCAACTACGCAGCCCTCGAACGCAAGGACCTCTCGCCGCACACCTGCCCGGCCAACACGCTCTTCTACAACAAACCGGTATCGACGCTCGAACAGTACAAATGGGCGATCGGGGGCGTCGTGCTGCTGCTGGCCTTCATCGGCATCCAACAGTGGCGCATTCGCATGATGTATCGCGTGGAATCGGCCCGGCAGCGGGAATCGGAAAGTCTGGCGAAATATTCGAACCTGTTCAACGCCATGTCGATCGTCTACATCCAGATGAAGGTGATTTACGACGAAAACGGCAACCCCGCAGACGCCCTCTACTGCGACGTGAACTCCCGTTACGAACGCATATTCATCCCCCGCGAGCAGGCGATCGGACGACGGGTCAGCGAACTGTTCCCCTTCCCGATGACCGAATTCATGCGGCTGATAAAAATCGCACAGACCGAGAACCGGACCATCACCTACCCCTATTATTACGAACCGCGCGACATCTTCTACGAAGTGGTGATCAGCCGCTCGTACCTCGAAGAACACATCGACATCTTCTGCCTCGACGGCACGGCGCTCTACAAGACGCAGCAGAAACTCGATTCGATCAACCACAAGCTGGCGATGGCGCTCGACGTGGCGGACATCGTGCCCTGGAAATGGGACCTGCGCAAAGGGTCGATCCTGTGCGACGTGAACAAATCGGTGCACGGCCAAATGCTCGCCGGGACGAACGCCGACCAGCAGCTGGAAGTCCCCTCGGAAAGCTATTTCGCCAAGATCCACAAGGAAGACCGCGAGCGGGTGCGCCGCGCCTACGACGACCTGATCGCCGGACGGAAGGACAAGGTGCGCGAGGAGTACCGCGTAGCCTCCGACGCCGGAGGACGCTGGCATCTGGACTGGGTGGAAGCACAGGCCACCGTGGACCAGCGCGACGACGACGGGCGCCCGCTGAACCTCATCGGATCGTCGCTCGTCATCACTCCGCGCAAGCGGCTGGAGCAGGACCTCCGTTCGGCACGCGACCGCGCCGAAGAGTCGAACCGCCTCAAATCGGCCTTCCTGGCCAACATGAGCCACGAAATCCGCACGCCGCTCAACGCCATCGTAGGGTTCTCGAGCATCCTTGCCGAGACCGACGAGGAGCAGGAAAAACGGGAATACATTTCGATCATCGAGAACAACAACGCCCTGCTCCTGCAACTGATCGGCGACATCCTCGACCTCTCGAAGATCGAGGCCGGAACTCTGGAGTTCAACTTCTCGGACTTCGAGCTGAACGAACTGATGCACGAAAAGGAGAACATCATCCGCATGAAAACGGCCGAAGGCGTCGAACTGATCTTCGAACCGGGGCTTGACGCATGTCTGTTCCACTCCGACCGCAACCGGCTTTCGCAGCTGCTGATCAACCTGCTGACCAACGCCGCGAAATTCACCGCCAAAGGGTCGATCCGCTTCGGCTACCGGGCGGAGGGCAGCCGGCTCCGTTTCTACGTCTCCGACACGGGCTGCGGCATTCCGCCCGAAGGGCAGCGGCGGATTTTCGACCGGTTCGTCAAACTCAACTCCTTCAAACAGGGCACGGGACTCGGGCTTCCGATCTGCAAAAGCATCGTCGAACATCTCGGCGGAGAGATCGGCGTGAAGTCGGAAGAAGGGCGCGGCACGACCTTCTGGTTCACGCTTCCCTACATCACCGGCAAGCCCTGCGAAACCCCGTGCGGGGAGGTCCCGACGGTTTCGGTCGAAAAGGACAAACTGACGATCCTCATTGCCGAGGACAACGACAGCAACTACCGCCTTTTCGAAACGATCCTGCGCCGCGACTACCGGCTGATACACGCCCGGGACGGGGAGCAGGCCGTAGAACTGTGCCGCACGGAACATCCGCACCTGATTCTCATGGACATCAACATGCCCGTGATGAACGGTTACGAGGCCGCGGCGGAAATCCGCAAATTCGCGGCGGAAATCCCGATCGTCGCCGTCACGGCCTACGCCTACGCCTCCGACGAGCAGAAGATCATGCAGAACGGATTCACGGGCTACATGCCCAAGCCGATCAACGCCCCGCAGCTCAAAAAACAGATTCTCGACATCCTGCGGGAACGCATCACGCTGATATGAAACGTTAAAGGACGCCTCGAAGGGCGTCCTTTAACGTTATCCGAGCCGGAGAATCCGCGCCTCGTCGTCCGCAGGCGGCAGCGGGGCGGGGGAGAAGTCAGAATAGCCCAGGGCGATGGCGCAGAGGGGTTCGCAGCCGTCGGGAACGGGCAGGAACGTCCGCAGGTAATCGGCGGCCCTCTCTCCGTCGGGGGCGTCCTTGCGGCGGGGCCGTCCGTTGACGTGCACCCAGCACGAAGCCAGCCCTTCGTCGACGCAGGCCAGCTGGAGCACCGTGGCCGAAATCGCGGCGTTCTCACGCCACAGATCGCTCGCCGAGGTGTCGCCCAGCACCAGGACCGCCAGTGGCGCGCCCTTCAGAAACGCCGACCCGTAATCGCGCATTTCGGCCATGCGGGCCACCAGCGCGGGATCGTCGACCACCAGAAAACGCGTCGTGCGCGTATTGCGTGCCGAAGGGGCCGAAAGGGCTTCGGCGAGGATGCGGTCCACGACCTCGCGGGGAACTTCGCGGTCGGTGAATTTACGGACCGAACGGCGTTTCGCAATCAATTCCTTGAACTCCATAATCTGTTGTTTTTACGTACGTTATTGCCGGAAAAGAGCCTCTGTTCCAGACAGACTGCGCCCCGGACCGGCACGAAAGCGACCGGCGTCGGGGCCGGTTTGCGCTGTTTTTGCAAAAATACGAAAAAAAAGCTATCTTTGGTGTCGGGGTCGCTGCGGCCCCTTCATCTGTCGGAAGGTTTTACCGAACCGCATGCCATACGGTTTTGCAGCCATCTGATTTTTAGCAGCTTTAAAATCAAAACTTTGAAAACGATGGAATTCAGATTTACCATAGCACTGATCTACGACTTCGACGGAACGCTCGCTCCGGGCAACATGCAGGAATACGACTTCATTCCGGCCGTCGGCAAGAGCAACAAGGAGTTCTGGACCGAGGCCAACACGCTCGCCGAGGAGCAGGACGCCGACATGGTCCTTACGTACATGGCGCGGATGATCCAGGAGGCCAAGTCGAAGGGACTCTCGCTCAAACGCGAGGCGTTCCAGGAGTCGGGCCGCCGCGTGACGCTCTTCAACGGCGTCAGGGAGTGGTTTTCCCGAATCAACCGCTACGGCGAAGAGCGGGGCATCCGCATCCTCCACTACATCAACTCGTCGGGTCTCAAGGAGATCATCGAGGGAACGGAGATCGCCCACGAGTTCCGCAAGATCTACGCCTGCTCGTTCCTCTACGACGTGGACGGCATCGCCTACTGGCCCGCCGTGGCGGTCAACTACACCAACAAGACGCAGTTCATCTTCAAGATCAACAAGGGCGTTGAGTCGGTTTTCGATTCGAAGCTCGTCAACCGCTACATCCCCGAAAACGAGCGTCCCGTACCGTTCAAACACATGATCTACGTGGGCGACGGGACCACCGACATCCCCTGTATGCGGCTGGTCAAGAACTCCGGGGGCCATTCGATCGCGGTCTACAACCCCGACCGGAAGGGGGCCAGCAAGGAGATGGCCTCGCTGATCCACGACAACCGCGTGAGCCACGTATGCCCGGCCGACTACACGGAGGGTTCGGAGATGGACATCCTCGTGAAGACCATCATCGACAAGATCGACCTCGACGACAGACTGGAAAAACTGGAGGTCGTCCGATAACATGCTTGCCGGGAAAGTCTACTCCGGACGGCTGGTGCGCCCGGCCCTGTTCGGCGGATCGCCCGAGTGGACCGCCGGGGTGCGCCGGCATCCTACTGCGGTCGTCGCCACGGCCGTCGTGCTGCTCGTCTGCGCCTGCATCCCCTATGCCGGATTCCCGGCCCTTTATCTCGCGGCGGCGGCCTGCGGGGCGTTCTATGCCGCGAACGAACCTCTGCAACTCCTGCTGCTGCCCGGAAAGGGCGCCGCGCGATTGCTTGCCCGCAAGATCTTCACGGCCTGGCGCAACTACTTTCTGATGACCGCCCCTTTCGCCGTGCTGGCACTCCTCGCACAGCCCCGTTCGGCCTGGATGGCCGCGGCGTGGGCCCCGCTGGCGGCGTTGGCGCTGCTCTATTTCGTCGCGGCCAAATACGCCCGCTACGACCCGGCGGACGAATCCCCGCGCTGGCCGCTGGCCGCCCGGCTGGGAGCTGCGGGATTTCTCATCCCGCCCCTGCTGCCCCTCAGCCTTTGCCTCGTGGTGAGCTACCTGCTCCGGGCCGAACGCAACCTCAGCCGCTACCTTTATGATTACGATTGACGCCCTCCGGATTTGCGACGGGGAGCGGACGCCGCTCGACGGCGTGACGATGCTCCTCACGGCCAATGCCGTCCACGGCATCGCAGGCGAGGGCCGCAGTGAACTGCTCCGGGCCGTATACGGACTCGCCGTGCCCGAATCGGGAAGCGTCACCTCGGGCGGACACCCCCTGCGGCGGCGCGACATGGCCTATCTGGAGGCGGAGCCGCGCTTCTGGCCGGGACTGACAGCGGGGGATTGCCTCGGCCTCGTACGCCGCTACCATCCCGCATCGGACCCGGCTCCGTTGCTTCGGCAGCTGCCCGTACCGCCCGCCGCCGAAGCAGCCTCCATGCCGCCCAACGAGCGGAAACGGCTGGCGCTGATCCTGCTGCTGATGCAGCGCAAACGGGTCCTGCTGCTCGACGAACCTTTTTGCGGACTCGACGCCGAAAGCGTTTTCGTCGTGCAGCAACTGATCCTGCAACTCGGCTGCGAGGGGCGGACCCTGCTCGTCGCAGCCGATTCGCTCGCCCTGCTCGACGGCATCTGCGACGATCTCTACGTGCTCGGCGGCGGGCAGGTCCAGGGACGTTACGAACATTACGAATTCCAACGGGCAATCCGCGAAGCGGGTTCCGCGGCGGGATTCCCGAAAAAATAGTATTTTTGTCCAAAACCGCAACCCATGAAAATCGTTTTCGCCACCAACAACGCCCACAAACTCACGGAAGTACAGGCCGTGCTGGGCGACGCCTATACGCTCGTGACGCCCCGCGACTGCGGCGTCACGGAGGAAATCCCCGAAGATCAGGAAACGCTCGAAGGCAACGCTTCGCAAAAGGCCCGCTACCTGCACCGCCGCACGGGACTCGACTGCTTCGCCGACGACACGGGACTCGAAGTCGAGGCGCTCGGCGGCGCCCCGGGCGTACATTCGGCCCGTTACGCCACCGACGGCCATGACTTCGCGGCCAACAACCGCCTGCTGCTGAAAAACCTCGAAGGCGCCGAAAACCGCCGCGCACGGTTCCGGACGGTCATTTCGCTGCTTCTGGGCGGCGAGGAGCACCTGTTCGAAGGCATCGTCGAAGGGCGCATCATCGACCGTGAGGCCGGGCACGAGGGCTTCGGCTACGACCCGCTGTTCGTTCCCGACGGCTACACGAAGACCTTCGCCGAGATGACGACCGAAGAGAAAAACGCCGTTTCGCACCGCGCCCGCGCCGTGCGCAAACTCGCGGCTTACCTCCATTCAACCGAACGATAGCCCATGAAAACCGTCAACTGGGGAATCGTAGGCTGCGGCAACGTCTGCGAGCGCAAGAGCGGCCCGGCGATGTACAAGACCCCACACTCGGCCCTCGCGGCCGTCATGCGCCGCGACGCGGAGAAGGTGGCCGACTTCGCACGGCGCCACAACGTGCCGAAAAGCTACACCGACGCCGCGGCGCTGATCGCCGACCCGGAGGTGGACATCGTCTACGTGGCCACGCCTCCCGGCACGCACCGGGAACTCGCGGTGCAGGCCCTCGAAGCCGGGAAGCCCGTCTACGTCGAGAAGCCGATGGCAATGAACCACGCCGAGTGCCTCGAAATGATCGCAGCGGCGGAAAAAGCCGGGCAGAAACTCTTCGTGGCCTACTACCGCCGGGCGCTGCTCTATTTCCTCAAAGTCAAGGAACTGCTCGACGGAGGGTCCGTCGGGCAGCCGTTGACGGCGGAAGTCCGTCTGCTCCGCCCGGAAAGACCCGAAGACCGCGATCCGGCCCGGCTTCCGTGGCGGCTGCGCCGGGAGGTCGGAGGCGAAGGCTATTTCCACGACCTCGCACCGCACACGCTCGACATCCTCGATTTCCTGCTCGGGGAGATCACCGACGCCCGGGGCTGCAAAAGCAACCGCGGGGGATTCTACGACGTGGCGGACACCGTCGCGGCGTCGTTCCGCTTCCGTTCGGGCGTGCCCGGTACGGGGATGTGGTGCTTCGTCGCTCCGCCCTCCGCTGCGGAGGATTCGGTGGTCGTCACGGGCCGCAAAGGCTCGGTGCGGTTCAGCACGTTCGATTTCACGCCGGTCGAACTGGTGACGGCGCGGGGTGTCGAACGCTTCGAAATCGCCCCTCCGGAGCATATTCAGGGCCCGCTGATCGAAACGATCGTCCGGGAGCTGCGCGGCGAGGGCGTGTGCCCCTCCACGGGAGTCTCCGCGGCGCGAACTTCGCGGGTGATGGATGAGATAATGAAAGAATAAATCGCTATCTTTGCGCCCTATGGAGACGAAAAACTACGACAAGGAGGAGCGTTTCGACCCTGCGACCGTCGAGGCGCTGAAACTCCACTATGCGGAGATCCTGCGCCTGCTGGGCGAGGACCCCGCGCGCGAAGGGCTGCTGAAAACCCCCGAACGGGTGGCCAAGGCTATGGCGTTCCTGACGAAAGGTTACGACGAAAATCCGCTCGACATCATCCGCTCGGCGATGTTCCGCGAGGAGTACCGGCAAATGGTGCTCGTCAAGGACATCGAGCTCTACTCGCTCTGCGAACACCACATGCTGCCCTTCTACGGCAAGGCCCATGTGGCCTATATTCCCAACGGTTACATCACGGGTCTTTCGAAAGTGGCCCGCGTGGTGGAGTGCTTCGCCCGCCGCTTGCAGGTGCAGGAGCGGCTGACGGTGCAGATCCGCGACTGCATTCAGGAGGCCCTCAACCCGATGGGCGTGGCCGTGGTGATCGAGGCCAGCCACATGTGCATGCAGATGCGCGGCATCGAGAAGCAGCAGTCGGCCACCACCACGTCGGCTTTCACGGGCGTCTTCCTGTCGAGCCAGCGGACCCGCGAGGAGTTCATGACCCTCATTTCCCACCGCTACCGTTAGACTTAAACCCGTTCCGGCACAGATGCCGGTTCCTTATGCCGGGGTCTTCGGTGCGGGCCGGGACTTGGTTTGTGTCAGCGACGGCAAGGCATTCGGATTCTGAGAGGCGTACCGTTACCGGAACGACCGGATTAAAAAAGCAACAGCTTAGACAATTAAGCTGTTGCTTTTTTTGATGCGGTGAATTTTCGGCAGAGCGACATTGGCTTTCGATTTATTTCGATTCGAAATTCGTCAAACGTTTCCGGACCTCGGAAATGCATCTCGTTTCGGGCCGAAATTTTTTCTGACAGCTCTTTCCTGCTTCGATACGGGCATTGCAAGTCTATATAACAACGGTAGTCGTACATTTGTAAATGTCTTATAAACAAAATGTTGGTTTTTGTAGGGTTCTATATTATAGACCGGCTCTATTTATTGCCTTTTATAAAATGGATACTTTTGTAAAACATAATTTCGGACTTATGATTTGCAATTTTTTTAATAAGGTTCGATTTCTGACCAACAAACTAAAACTCTTAATTTTTATGAAGAAACCATTTTTACACTTGCATCTAAGCTTGCTGTTTCTGATGGGTTGTGTCTTCCTGCTTCCCTCCTGCATCGAGGACAAAGCGGAAGACGCCGCACACCGGCTCGTCGTAAGCAAGGTCGATGTGGAGTTGATTCAGACCGGAATGCTGAACACCGGTTCGAAAGCCTCGTTCGACGTACTTGCAAACCGGGGGTATGTCATCACGTCCGATGCCGAATGGCTCGATGTCGATAAACCGACCGGAAAAGGACGCGTTTCCGTAACGCTCGAAGCGAAGCCCAATGAAACCGCCGGCGAACGCACCGGACATCTCACCGTCACGAGCGGAAAACTCTCCGAGCGGGTCACCGTCACGCAGACGCTCGATCCCGATCCCGACGACGGAAATCCCGTGGGATACACCTATTATTCGGAGAATTTCGACTGGATCGCCGTGTACGGCGGCGCCGACTGCGTAGGACTCGGTTCGCAGAACGGTGCGAAAAACATTTATAGCACCGGCGACGCGCTGCAAAAATTCGGCGAAGCCGGGCTTCAAGATTACAACCCCGTGGGCAAAACGATGTATGCCTGCGCCGGATACTTCAAGATGGGAGCGACCGACAAACAGACCGGAATCATTCTGCCGGCCCTGAAAATCGGCCGCAAGAAAGCCTCCAACGTCGAACTCACGTTCGAGACCTGCCCGAATATCGGCGGCTCCGGCAAGGCCGACGCGGTGACCGTCACGGTCGAGATCGTCGAGGGGCCGGGCACGGTCAACGGCAATTCCGACCGCGAAAGCGAGGCCATGAAACCCGACCAGACCTGGAAATGGACGCCGATGAGCGTGAAACTCTACGGCGTGACTGCTGCGACCCGTATCGCCATCCGCTCGACGCAGCAGGGGAATCCCGGTGTGACCGCCGGCGAAAAAGGCTATTTCCGCTGGTATCTCGACAACGTGAAGATCGTGAAAGCTCCGCGCAACTAACCGCAATCAACTCAAAATCAGAATAACAATGGATTTCAAATACATAATAATCCGGGCGTCGTCCGCCCTGTTGCTGCTGTCGGGCCCCCTCTTCACGGCCTGCGACGACGACGATCCCGATGCGTTCATCACGGTTTCCAACAGGAGATCGAAGTGGAATACAACGGTTTGACGGCCAACGGCGAAACGGTCAATTTCGACCTCGGGTCGAACCATGCGTGGCAGGCGACCTACGTCGAGGAGTGGATACATCCGACCCACACGGAGGGAGACCGCGGCCGTACGCGCATCTTCCTTGCGATCGACGAAAACGACACGGGCAAAGACCGCGAAGGCTATGTCATATTCGAGGGCGGCGGTTCGCGGCGAACGGTCGCTGTCACCCAGAAACTCAAAATCGACGCCCTGATGGTCTCCCCGGGCAAACTCACCGTCGTCAGATCCGGCCTGCTGGAAACGGGCGAGAAAGCCTCGGTCTATATCTCCGCGAACAGCGACTGGACGATCGAGCCCTCCGGGGACAGCGGTTGGATCACTCCCTCGAAAACCTCGGGCAAAGCCGGCGAAGAGGACGTAGAGCTGACGATCGCCCAGAATACGACCGGCGCCGTGCGTACCGGCACATTCGTCGTGGTCGCCGGTTCGAAGCGTGCGACCGTCACCGTGACCCAGAACCTCGAGGGGCTGAAAGTTTCCGCAACGTCGTTCAGGGTCAATAAGTTCGGCTTTGCCGACGAGGAGCGCACGCCGCTGACGTTCACGGTTACTGCCGCCGAGGCATGGACCTCGACCGCCGACGGCTGGCTGACGCTCAGCCCGGCTTCGGGCGATGCGGGCGAAACCGAGGTGACGCTCACGGTCGGAGAGAACGGTACGGGGGCTCTCCGCAGCGGAGAAGTGAAGATCGTCACTGCGCAGACCGGACTCGAAGAGACCGTAAGTGTCAGCCAGAACGCCAAGGACAATCTGTTCGAGGACGACGGCCAGCAGGTCGGGCATGTCTATTATAACGAGCCGTTCGACTGGGCCATTCCGTTTGGTATGGACGACCAGGTGGGGCTCAATGGCACCAAATGGACGCGTCTCAGCGTACAGAAGAACGATGAGATTAAGGCGGCTTGGGCGAAATGCGGTCTCACCGACTTCAATCCGGATGCGAATTGTCTTTTCATCGCTTCCGATTATCTTCATATGGGAGGTAAAAATATTCAGACGGGCGTCATTCTTCCTGCAATCGGAGTTAAGGCCGGCCAGAGTACCGATGTCGAGCTGTCGATGGAAACCTGTGCCAATATCGGCGGTTCGGGAACTCCGGACGGTGTTACCGTCACGGTCGAAATCACTGCCGGTCCCGGTACCGTGAACGGTGATTCGGAGAAGTTGTGCGAGCCGATGACACCGGCTCCGAGTTGGGGATGGACTCCGATGAGCGTGAAGCTTTACGGCATTACGGCCGACACCCGGATTGTTATCCGTTCGACCCAGCAGGGACAAAACGGCTACTTCCGCTGGTTCCTCGACGACATCAAAATGACGAAGATCGCAGCCGAATAGTCCTGCGGTGTCAAATCAATGAAAAACAAGAAGACAGATATGAAAAACAGATTTGCAGATACGGGAAAATCCTATGCAGGGTATTTTCTGCGTTTCGTGTTCTGCCTGGTGCTGACGGCGGCCGCGTCGCTGGCGCAGGCTCAGAACCGCAACCAGGTGAGCGGCAAGGTGACCGATAAGGCCGGAGAACCGCTCATCGGCGCCACGGTCGTGGTGGTCGGCACGACGACAGGTGCGACGACGGGGGCCGACGGTCGTTTCACGATCGGGGTTCCTGCCGGAGGCGAACTGAAAATCTCCTACATCGGCTATGTGGAGCAGACCGTCAAGGTCAGCGCGCAGTCGGTGCTCGACATCGTTCTGGAGGAAGACAGCCAGATGCTGAAAGATGTCGTCGTGATCGGCTACGGCACGATGGAGAAGAAGTCGGTGACTTCGTCCATCTCCTCGATCAAGGGCGACGATCTGGTGGCCGGCATGGGCGGCTCGACCATCGCCACGGCGCTTCAGGGCAAGATTCCCGGCCTGACCATTTCGGGCAGCGCCAGCCCCAACAGCAGCAACGACTTCCAGCTGCGCGGCGTGGCTTCGGTCAACGCCAGCAAAGGTCCGCTCGTGATCATCGACGGCATCCCCGGCGGCGACATGCGCGCGCTCAATCAGGAGGACATCGAGTCGGTAGACGTGCTCAAAGACGCCTCGGCAGGCGCCATCTACGGCACGCGCGCCGCCGGCGGTGTGATCCTCGTCACGACCAAACAGGCCCGGCAGGGCCGCGTAACGGCGCGTTATACGGGCGAATTCTCGGTCGAGGCCATCCGCAAGACCCCCGACCTGCTCTCATCAAGCGAGTACGTCGAGTACGGACTCGGCGAGGACTACGGTCACGACACCGACTGGTACAAGGAGCTTACCAACGAGCTTCCGTTTTCGCAGCGCCATTCGGTGAGCATTTCGGGCGGATCGAACGTGGCGCAGGTCTACACCTCCTTCATGGCGCAGAACCAGAAAGGCATCGTCATCGGCGACAACCGCAAGGACTACTCGGGCCGCGTCAACGCCAAGTTCAACCTTTTCGACGGAGTGGTCGAGATCCGCACCAACGCCCAGTTCCGCGAGGCCGAGCGCGACAACCGCAACTCGTCGGGCATCTTCAAGATGGCTTTCGGGCTCAACCCGACCATTCCGCTCCGCGACCCCGCCAATCCGTCGAACTACAACGTCGTCGGCAACGGCATCTCGGGAACGAGCTTCAACCCCGTGGCCGACATCATGCTGCGCACGAACAACGGCAAGGACCAGTGGCTGCTGGCCGATGCGACCGTGAAAATCAACCTGATGAAAGGTCTTTCGTTGCAGGGTACCGTGGGTATCGACAAACGCCAGTATCAGCAGTACACCTACGTTTCGCACGACCACAAGGAGTCGATCGACAACAGCCGCCGCGGCGGAGCGTCGCACAAGTTCAGCAAGGACAACCGGGTCTCGATCGAAGCCTATGCCAACTACCACAAGGTTTTCCGCGAGGACCATACGCTCGACGCGGTTGCCGGTTATAGTTTCTGGCAGGCCGGCGGCGAAGATTTCAACATGGCGAACTACGACTTCCCGGTCGATGGGGTCGGTCCGTGGGATATGGGCGTGGGTTCGTACCTCTCGGAAGGGCGTGCCACGATGGACTCGGGCAAGGACCCGCGCGAACGGCTGCTCTCGCTGTTCGGCCGCGCCAACTATTCGTACAGGGACCGCTACATGGTGAGCGCGAGCTTCCGCCGCGAGGGTTCCTCGAAATTCGGCGCGAACAACCGCTGGGGTAACTTCTGGGCCCTCTCCGGAGGCTGGCGCATCTCGAACGAGACGTTCCTGCGCGACGTGAGGTGGGTCAACGACCTCAAAGTCCGCCTGGGCTACGGCGTCACGGGCAACAACGGCTTCGGAAACGGTTACACGACCCGCATGTACAAGGCCAACGACATGTGGCCGACCAACGGCATCTGGCAGCCCGGCTACGGTTCGGTCCGCAACGTCAACCCCGACCTCAAATGGGAGGAGAAATCGGAGCTGAATTTCGGTCTGGACTTCTCGCTGTTCGACGACCGGCTGTGGGGCAAGTTCGACATCTACCACCGCAAGGTCGATGACATGCTCTACGAAGTCAACGCCCCGATGCCCCCGATGGTGCACGATACGGTGATGAAGAACATCGGCAGTCTGGAAAACAAGGGCTGGGAATTCGAATTGGGCGGCGACATCGTCCGCAGCAAGAATTTCCGCTATACGTCCAGCCTGCGCCTGTCGCATAACAAGAGCAAAATCAAGCGTCTGGGCGACGACGGCTACTTCCTCGACCAGGTGACCTTCCCCTCGCCGGGCAACCCGGGCACGGCCGTGCGCCTGCAAAACGACGTCGAGATCGGCCAGTTCTTCGTCTACAAGTATGCCGGACTCGACGAGGACGGCAAATGGATGATCTACGACAAGAACAACGAGATCGTGCCTGCCGTGGACGGCACCAAGTCGAATCTCGTCGCCGAAAACAAGCACTTCGTGGGCAACGCCATTCCGAAAGTGATCCTTTCGTGGGACCACACGTTCCGCTACAAGAACTGGGACCTGTCGGTCTTCCTGCGCAGCTGGCTCGATTACGACGTGTTCAGCCAGGTCAACATGTACTACGGACTGGCCAACGATTCGCAGCTCAACGTCCTCAAGTCGGCCTATACGCGCAACCGCAACATCAAGGACGAAAAGATCCTCTGCGACTACTGGATCGACGACGCCTCCTTCCTCAAAATCGACGCCATCAACCTCGGCTACACGCTCGACCTGAAAAGGTGGACGCGCTACATCCAGTCGGCCAAGATCTACTTGACGATCCGCGACGTGGCCGTATTCACCGATTACAACGGCATCAACCCCGAGGTAGACATCAACGGCCTGAACCCCGGTTTCGAGTATGTGAACAACACGGCGTCGATGTATCCGCAGACGACCCGTTTCACGCTCGGCGTGCAATTAACGTTCTAAACAAAATCAGAGATGAATATGAAATTCAAACATATAGCAGCCGTATTGGCCGGAGCGGCCGCACTCTCCGCGCCTTCCTGCGATCTCAACGAGAAGTTCTATTCGGAGGTGACCCCCGACACGTTCTTCACCTCGCCCGAGAGCACCTATGCCGTGCTGTGCCGCCCCTTCACCCATTGGAAGTGGTACATCGGCGCCGACCGCTGGTACCTCCAGGAACTGACGACCGACGAAATGACCTGTCCCAAACGCGGCGCGGACTGGTACAACGGCGGAGAGTACTACCGCCTGCACTACCACACCTGGTCGCCCGACGACCGTTTCGTCGTGAACACCTACGACGGCACGACGGGCGGCATTTCGCGGGCTCTGGAGGCCAAAGCCGATCTGGAAAGCGTCGATTACAACGCCATCGGGCTCAGCGACGCCGTCAAGGCCGACCACATCAACCAGCTGAACGCCATCACGGCCTACTTCTACATGAAAGGTCTCGACTATTTCGGAGGGATGCCGATTTACCATTCGGTGAACGACGGTCTGCGCCCCCGCAATACGGCGCTCGAAACCTACCGGCACGTCGAAACGCTGCTCAAAAACGCCATTCCCGCCCTGGCGAAGAAATCCTCGCTCGGAGCCCCGGAGGACGGCTACATCAAGCAGGCTGCCGCGGCGGCGATGCTGGCCCAGCTCTATTTCAACGCCGAAGCGTACATCGGCGAGGAACACTTCGACGAATGCGCGCAGATCTGCCGCGACATCATCGGCGGCCTTTACGGCGTCTACGAACTGGACGACACGTGGTACGGCCCCCACACGTTCGACAACGACTCTTCGCACGAGGCGATCTGGAACGTTCCGTCGGAGAACTCGAAGGTCGAGTGGAGCTGGTATTTCAAGTATTTCTACCACAATTCGTCCTATGTCTATTTCGACATCGAAACCGCCGGTTACAACGGCTTCATCCTGACGCCTTCGCTCAACCCGCAGGGGAGCTACTACACCCAGTGGAAGCTGGGCAGCCCCTACCGCAAGTTCAACGACAAGGACCTGCGCAAGAAGCCCTACCGCTATCTCGGCAACAAGCGATACGAGGGCATGTTCCTCGTCGGCAAGCAGGTCAACTTCGACGATCCGACCAAAGTGTGCCTGGGACAGAAAGAGTACAGCGGCAAAGTCATCGACATGGTGGATCAGGTGGCCCGCTTCTCGGAGGTGGGCAGCAAATACGGCTCGGTGGCCGAACTGACTTCGACGATGGCCGACGGCGAGGAGAATTCGGGCATCCGTCTGGTGAAATCCCCGCAGCCCAACCTTGCGGACAAGCAGCTGCGCTGGAATCCCGACTGTCCGGTCATCCGCCTGTCGGAGATCTATTACATGCTGGCCGAATGCGAACTGCGCGCCGGGCACAAGAAAGAGGCCGCCGAACTGATCAATCAGGTGCGTGCGCGCAACTTCGAGAACCGCAACGACCCCGATCCCGTGACCGCGGACAATCTCGACGAATACCGCATGCTCGACGAATGGATGATCGAGTTCCTCGGAGAGGGACGCCGCCGCACCGATCTGATCCGCTGGGGCGCGTTCACCTCCGAGTCGTGGTGGGACCACACCCCCTCGAATGACAAGAACATGAACCGCTTCCCGATTCCCAACTCGGCCATATCGGCCAACAACCTGATCAAGCAGAATCCGGGGTACGGAGGTACGGCCGAAGAGTAGAACGCCGCTTTTCCCCGGATGCCCGAGGGTGTCCGGGGAGAAATCCGGCCTTTTCATAAACCAAACAAAAAAACCGAACAATGATCAAACACCTGTTCAAATACCTGCTGATAGTCCTGCTCGCCGGAGGGTTCACGGCCTGCTCCGAAGACGAAGGCGCCCAAATACTCGGCGGCCTTTACGAAAAGGTTGACATCGCCCCCGAACCCGGCATGAACCTCGTGGGCCGCGTGACCGACGGCAAGAATCCGATCGAAGGCGCGGTTGTGAGCGACGGCTTCACCGTAACGACCACCGATGCGCAGGGGGTCTACCAGATGCGCGTGAAGAAGAGCACTCCGTTCGTGTTCGTCTCGGTGCCCGCCGACTGCGAGATCCCGGTGGAGAACGGCATGCCGAAGATCTATAAGAAGATCGCCTTGGGCGACAACGACGTTGTGCAGCGCAGTTTCACGCTCGAACGCACCGGCAAAAAGGAGCGGTTCACCCTGCTGGCGCTGGCCGACGTGCAGATCGGCCGCGACGACGAGGTCGTGATGCTCGAAAAAGAGGTGCTGCCCCTGCTGGTGCCCTACGTACAGCAGCTGGACAAACCGGTCTACGGCATTTCGCTGGGCGACCTGGTGTGGGACAACATGCCTTTCCACAGCGTCTACAAGGAGCAGATCCGGAAGATCGGCGTACCCGTCTTCCAGGTGATCGGCAACCACGACCACGACAAGGCCATCGGCATGGACACGGAGGCCGACCACAGTTTCCGTGCGGCGTTCGGCCCCACCTATTATTCGTACAACATCGGCGACTGCCACTTCGTCGTGCTCGACGACGTGCTCTACACCGGCTCTTCCAACTACACCGCCGAAATCACCGAGGCGCAGATGGCATGGCTGGAACAGGACCTGAAACACGTGCCCAAAGACAAACTCATCATCATAGGAGTGCATATCGCCACCTCGCGCCGCAACCGCCCCACGAGCCACATCGCCAACTACCGGGAGCTCTACGCCCTGCTCGACGGATACAATGTCCGCATCCTTTCGGGACACTCGCACAACAACTACACCACGACGATCTCCGAAACCATCGAGGAGAACACGCTCGGCGCCGTGATGGGCGCCTACTGGAACGGCGAGGAGCTGTGCAACGACGGCAGCCCCCGGGGCTATGCGGTCTACGAGATCGAGGGCAACCGGATCGCAAACTGGTATTATAAGGGTACGGCCTATCCCAAGGAGTACCAGATGTACCTCTACGGTCCCGGGCAGGCGGTGTCCGAGCAATACCGCGACGGGCTGATCTTCAACATCTTCAACTGGCACTCCACCTGGACGGTCGAGGTCCGGGAGGACGATGCCGCCTGGACGACCCTGCCCTCCGGATCGAACCTGAAATACGAGATGGACCGCCGGGCCTACGACTTCATGTACGGCGACACCAAACCCGAGCACCGCCCGACGGCCGAACCGGAGACGAACAACGACCACATGTTCTATTACGAACCGTCGTCCGCGACGTGGAGCGAAGTCACGGTAAAGGCGTCCGACCCCTACGGAAACGTCTATACCGAGAGTATCCGGAACGAATAGAACCCATTACGAAGAATCGAATCCCCTCTCCGCATCGTCGGAATGAACGGTGCGGAGAATTTTTCAACTGTTTTTCAATCCATGAAAAAATTTTTCCCGACACTTCTGCTCTTGCTGAGCTGCGGACTTTCGGCCGTCGCACAGCCATCAGGGAATCCGCTCGTCTTCGGCGAGAACCGCCTGACGCTCATCACGCCGACGCTCTTCCGGCTGGAATTCGCCCGCGACGGCAAATTCATCGACGATCCCACGATCTTCGCCTACGACCGTTCGAACCTGCTTCCCGCGGACCGGTTCGAGGTGCGGGCGCTGGGCGGCGACCGCTACGAGATCACGACCGAGGCCCTGCGTATCGTCTACGAGCACGACGGCTTCCCGTTCGGACTGCACAACTTCGCGGCCTACTACAAGCTCAACGGCAAGGAAAAGAAGTTCACCAACCGCTGCATCTTCCGCAACAACCTCGGCGGTCCGGTCGAAACCCTCGACCGCGTCACCGGTGAAATCCCCATGCAGGACGGGTTGCTGAGCCGCGACGGCTGGTACGTGATCGACGACGAACGCTCCGACCTGCTGGTCGATGGATGGCTCCGCCCGCGCGACACCCGCAGCCATGTGCAGGACCAGTACTGCTTCGTCTACGGCAACGACTACAAGGCCGCGCTGGCCGACCTGGGAGCCATCGGCGGACGGGTTCCGATGACCCGCAAATACATCCACGGCGTCTGGTACTGCCGCTACTGGGACTACACCTCCGAGGAGTTCCTCTCGATCATCGACGGCTACGAGCAGAACGACTTCCCGCTCGACAACCTCGTCTTCGACATGGGCTGGCACACCTACACGGCCCGAACCGGCACCGGTCATGCCGGCAGCCGCAGTTGGACGGGCTATACCTGGGAGCGCGAACGCATTCCCGATCCCGAAGCGCTGATCGCCGAGGTGCACCGCCGCGGCGTGACCGTGTCGCTCAACGACCATCCGCACGACGGCATCCGTCCCCACGAGGAGATGTACGGCGCCTTTATGAAGGATATGGGGGCCGATCCGGCCAAACCGCTCCTTTTCGACCTGGGCGACCGCAAATACATGGAGACCTTCTTCAAACACGCCCATCACACCACCGAGGATATGGGCGTCGATTTCTGGTGGCTCGACTGGCAGCAGAACTACCTCTATCCCGAGGTGCGGGGATACCGTTCCACCTCGTTGCAGTGGATCAACGAACTTTACTACCGCGAAACGGAGCGGAAAGGACTGCGCGGCGCGGGTTACAGCCGTTGGGCCGGGTGGGGCGACCACCGCCATCCCATCCAGTTCTCGGGCGACGCGCAGGCCAACTGGGAGATGCTGGCTTTCGAGGTCAAGCTCACGGCCGCCAGCGGCAATGCGGGCTGCTACTACTGGGCGCACGACATCGGCGGATTCCGCGGCGACCCCAATCCCGAACTTACCGTGCGCTGGACGCAGTTCGGAGCCTTGTCGGCCGCCCTGCGCGTGCACTCGACCAAGGATGCGCGGCTCGACCGCCGTCCGTGGATCAGCGGCGAACGCGAAACCGCCGCCATGCGCCGCATGTACCACATGCGCTCGGAGCTGATGCCCTACGTTTACAGCAGCGTCTGGCAGACCCATTCGACGATGGTGCCGCTGAACCGCCCGATGTATATCGAATACGGCGGCGACGAACGCGCGTACTGCAACGAGCAGGAGTTCCTTTTCGGGGACCTGCTGCTCGCCGCTCCCATCGCCTCGCCCGGCACGGGCCCCGACAAGGTCGCTTCGCAGCGGGTGTGGTTCCCCGGAGAGGATGTCTGGTACGACTTCTTCACCCACGAACGCTTCGACGGCGGCCGGGAGTGCGAAATATCCAAGCCGCTCGAAGAGTTTCCGCTCTACGTCCGGGGAGGCTGGGTGCTGCCCATGCAGCCCTATACGCCGCGGCCGGCCTCGACGCCGCTCACGACGCTCGTCATGCGCGTCTACCCCTCGGCCGGCGATGCCGACAACACCTATACGCTCTACGAGGACGACGGAGTGACCCGCGATTACGAACAGGGCGCGTATGCGACCACGCAGCTCAATTACCGCCGGACGGGGCGGGTGACGACCGTAACGGTACGTCCCACCGCAGGCTCTTACGAAGGTCAGGTCGTCAAACGCGCCTACCGGCTTCAGCTCCCCGCCGCCGGGAAGATCGAAAGAGCGAAGGTCGGCGGCCGCAGCGTGAAGCCTGTGTTCGATGAAAAGCTGAAATGCCATGTGATAGAGGTCCCCGCGGCTGACATCCGCCGGGAGGTGAAGATCGAAATCATCGGTTGATCCGGCCGCCGAAGACCGGAACGTGCGACGAATCTCCGCCGGAAAACGGTGCGGGATTCGTCTTTTTTTGTAAATTTGTATATTTGAACAAGCGTCCCGATGAAAAAGTTGATCATGTTCTCCCCCCCCCCCTCGTTTTTGTGATCTGTATGGTTCTGCTTTGTGCCTGTCATGAGAGTGATAACGAACAGATACTCGACCAGTTGGATCAGGTCATCGAAAGTAAGGGCCTCTATGCGGTACGTTTCGAACGGCGAGTAGACTCGCTGCGGAGGGAACTATGCACCGCGTCCGACGACACGATGCGGTGGAGGACGGCCAATCGGCTGTTCGATTCCTATATCACTTACAACATCGACACGGCGGCCCGTTACGTCGCCCTGATGTACGACCTTGCCGAACACACGGGCCGCCGGGACATGAAGTTTCTGTCCACCACCTGCGACATATCCGTCCTGATCGGCCGCAACAACATCGAAGACGCTTACGACCGGATTCGGTCGCTCGATACCGCAGGCATCACCAAGCGGATGCGTGCGAACTACTACACTCAGCAGATGGTCGTCTACGGGCGTCTCGCCTCGCAGAACACCTCCGAATCCCGCAGCAGGGCCTATGCCGACACACTCGCCCGGATACGGCGCGTGCGCATCGGCTTCGACGGACACTCGTACGTCACACGCCAGCGGCTGCGGGCCATCGACCTGCTGTCGCAGCAGCGTTGCGACGAGGCGCTCGATGTGCTGCTGCCGCTTTACAACCCCCGGCAGAGTTCGCGGACACTGGCCCGCGTGGCGTACAACATAGCCAACGTATACGAAACCCTCGGCGACCGCGAGCAGCGCAAATACTGGCTCGCCCGCGCCGCGGTGAACGACCTGCGAACCCCCGTCCGGGAGTACCTCTCCCTGTACGAACTGGCGCTGATGATGTTCGAGGAGAAGGACATGGAGCGTGCGGCCCGCTACATTCAGTGCACGGTCGCCGATATGCTTTCGTGCAACTACAACACGCGCATCTTCCATTCGAGCCAGGCCGAGATGATCATCAATCAGGCCGTGGTTTACAGCATCAACTCCCGCAGCCGCATCCTGACGGTCATGGTCAGCGTTTTCCTGCTTCTGCTGGTGATCATAGCCCTGCTGCTGTTCCACACGCAGCGCCAGCACCGGCGGCTGAGGCGCAACACCTCCCTGATTTACGAAGTCAACAGGCGGCTTCACGAACGCAACGAACAGTTCCGGATCGTGAACGACCATCTGCGCGATGCCAACAAGATCAAAGACAGTTATGTGTTCCGCTACATGCAGCTCGCCACGCATTACATCGGTCGGGTCGACGAATACCGGATGGAATTGCGAAAAACCGCCAAAACCGACGGTACGGAGGCCCTGATGCGCAAACTGCGGTCGCCTTCGGATGTGGACCGCAATTACCGCGACTTCTACCGCATCTTCGACGAAACGTTCCTCGGCATCTTCCCCGACTTCGTAGAGCGGGTCAACGAGTTGCTCGAAGAGCCGGCGCGTTTTCCGGTGCGTTCGGACGGGGCTCTTTCGACCGAACTGCGCATCCTGGCCGTCATGCGGCTGGGGATCACCGACAGCGGTTGCATCGCCAGTTTTCTGAACTGCGCTTCGGCAACGGTTTATACCTATCGCACCAAACTCCGCAATTCGGCGCTCGGCTCGCGCAGCGATTTCGAAAACCGGGTTCGGCGCATCGGCCTCTGACCGGATTTCTTACGGATCGCCCATTTGCGGCGGGGATTCTTTCATAGTGGCTGTTTCATACGGGTTGTCAGATCTGGACCGGTTTTGACAACCGGCTATCAGTGTGCCGTTTACGCGGGGATCGGGTTCTCCGTGTCATGAAAACGGCTTCTTTATACGCGATTCGGGCCCTGCGCCGGGAAACCCGCGCGCGGGGAACGGAATTTGAAACGATGGTCGGGACAGCAAACCAAAAAAATTAAACAACCATGAACGTCAAAAAATTACGTTACTTTGCGTTCGCACTCATTGCAGTTGCGTTCTGCGCGTGTCAGAAGGAGCCTTCGACATCGGACCTTCACCGGGATTATCTGGTCTACACCGCCCACGATACCGGCACCGACTTCGCCGCGATCGACACCTACTACATTCCCGACAGTATCCTGATCATCGGGAACAGCGACAAAACCGAATACTGGAAAGACGCCGACGCCATGGCGATCATCGGCACGGTGGTCGGCAAACTCGACGATGCGGGCTACACGCGCACCGAGGACAAAGACGCCGCCAGCGTGGGCATCCAGCTCAGCTACGTCCGCAAAGTGACCTACTTCGTAGGCTACGACTATCCCTACTGGTGGTGGTACTATCCCTACTACTGGGCTCCCGGCTACTGGGGCGACTGGGTGGGATGGCACTATCCTTACAGCGTTTACTACGGGTACACGGCCGGTTCGCTGCTGATGGAAATGCTGGACCTCCAGGCCGACCAGGAGAGCGGCAAGAAACTGCCTATCGTATGGGACAGCTTCATCGGCGGCCTGCTGACCTCCGACGCCGACCTCAACCAGCAGCGCACGATCGCCGCCGTCGAGCAGGCATTCGAACAGTCTCCTTACCTGGCCAAATAGTTTAACAGCAAAAAATCGTCCGATTATGAAAACATCGAAATACCTCAAAACCATCGCTTTCTGCGCCTTGATGCTCGCTGCGGCCATGCCGGGCAAAGCGCAGGTATTCCCCAACACCTACATCAACATCGACTGGCAGGTAGGCGTGCCTCTGGGCGCCGGTTTCGCCGACAAGGCCTCGGGCTGGGGCATGAACTTCGAAGGCGGATACTTCGTCACGCCGGCCATCACCGTCGGTCCGTTCATCTCCTACCAGACCAACCTCCAGAGCATTTCGCGCCAGACGCTCGATCTGGGCAACGGATCGGCGCTGACGACCAACCAGAAACACGCGCTGTTCCAGCTGCCGTTCGGTGTCACGGGACGATACAACTGGCTTACCGACAGCGTATTCCAGCCATATGCGGGTCTGAAGCTGGGCGCCAACTACGCCGAAATGTCATCGTACTACTACATCATCAAGCAGTACACCGACACCTGGGGATTCTACCTCTCGCCCGAAATCGGCGTGTCGATATTCCCGAGGCCCGACTACCGGCTGGGGTTCCACGTAGCGCTCTATTACAGCTACTCGACCAACAGCGGCGACGTGCTGACTTACTCGATGGACAACATCAACAATTTCGGCATCCGCGTCGGTATCTCCTTCTGACGCCCGTTGGGTGACGCCTCACCGGAACGCCGGACCCGTTGCAGGGTTCGGCGTTTTCATGCGTCCGGATTTGACGGTTCCGGTTTAAAAACCTATCTTGCAGGACCGAAAACTATTTCGCCCTGGCGGCCGCCCGCATCCCCGCCTTTTCTACATCGGCCAGAAGCGGCAGCGCCTTCCCATGACACGAAAGACCCGATTTCGCAGGAAATCGGGTCTTTTTTTCGGCTTCGGAAGAGGGTCATTCCCGCGAAAGGGCATCAATGCGCGCCAGCTCGTCGTCGGAGAAGGAGGCGTTTTCCAACGCCCGCAGGTTGTCTTCGATCTGCGCCGCGGAGCTGGCCCCGACGATTACCGACGTAATGCGTTTATCGCGCAGAAGCCATGCCAGCGCCATTTCGGCCAGCGTTTGGCCGCGCTGCTGGGCGATGTCGTTCAGGGCGCGGAGCCGTTCCAGCATCGCGTCGGTCAGCACCTCGCGCTGCAACGAACGACCCGCCGCCATGCGCGAATCCTGCGGAATGCCGTCGAGGTAACGACCCGTCAGCAGTCCCTGCGCCAGCGGCGAAAAGGCGACGAAGCCCGAACCCGACGCGGCGGAAAGCGACAGCACGCCCGAAGTTTCGGGCTGGCGGCTGAAGATATTGTACCGGTCCTGAAAAAGCAGGCACGGAACGTCGCGTTCGGCGAGGTAGCGGAAGGCGAAACGCGCCGCTTCGAGCGGGTAGCGCGACAATCCGACGTAGAGCGCCTTGCCCCGGCGGACGATGTCGACCAATGCCTGGAGGGTCTCCTCAAGGGGCGTCTCGGGGTCGTGGCGGTGGGAATAGAAGATGTCGACGTAATCGAGTTTCATGCGGCGCAGGCTCTGGTCGAGGCTCGCCGTGAGGTATTTGCGCGATCCCCAGTTGCCGTAGGGTCCCGGCCACATGTCGTAACCCGCTTTGGTCGCGATGAACATTTCGTCGCGGTAGGGGCGGAACGAGCGTTCCATCAGACGGCCGAAATTCTCCTCGGCCGTGCCGTACGCCGGCCCATAGTTGTTCGCAAGGTCGAAATGGGTGATTCCGCGGTCGAAGGCGTAATGGGCCATCCGCTGCACGTTGGAGAAGGCCTGCCCGCTGCCGAAATTGTGCCACATACCCAGCGAAAAGGCCGGCAGCAGCACGCCGCTGCGCCCGGCGCGCCGGTAGACCATACCGTCGTCGTAACGGTCGGGCGAAGGTTGATAGGGTGATTCAATCATGGCTGTAAACAGTTATTCCCGAAAGCCTCCCTTTTCAAAGGGAGGTTCAGAGGTTTTGTCGAAATGGAGGCGCAAGGCGCATCGGTTGTGACTTTTCCACAATCAATGCGCTTCCAGCCAGTTGCCGCCCACGCCGGCGTCGGCGATCAGCCGGACCTTGAGCTGCGCGGCGGACTCCATGCACTCGGTGACGATCGCCGTGACACGCTCCTGCTCCGAGCGGAGCATGTCGACCACCAGTTCGTCGTGCACTTGCAGGATCACCCGCGAGCGGATGCCTTCGGCGGCGAAACGCCGGTGAACGTTGATCATGGCGATCTTCATAATGTCGGCCGCAGAACCCTGAATCGGGGCGTTCACGGCGTTGCGCTCGGCAAGGCCGCGGGCGATGGCGTTGTGCGACGCGATGTCGTTGAGGTAGCGGCGGCGGCCGAAAATCGTCGAGACGAAACCCTCCTCCTTGGCCTTCTCGACCACGTTGTCCATATACTTCTTGACCCCGGGGTAGGAGGCGAAATAGCCGTCGATGATCTCCTTGGCCTCCTTGCGCGGAATTTCGAGCCGCTGGCTCAGCCCGAAGGCCGAAATGCCGTAGATGATGCCGAAATTGGCCGTCTTGGCCCGGCGGCGTTCTTCGGAAGTCACCTCGTCGAGCGTTTTGTTGAAGAGCTTGGCGGCCGTGGCGGCATGGATATCCTCGCCGTGCTCGAAGGCCGCGATCAACGACTCGTCGCCCGAAAGGTGGGCCATCAGCCGCAGTTCGACCTGGCTGTAATCGGCCGAAAGCAGCAGGTGATCGTCGTCCGAGGGGATGAACGCCTTGCGGATGCGGCGACCCATGTCGTCGCGGACGGGGATGTTCTGCAAATTGGGATTCGTCGACGAAAGGCGTCCCGTGGCCGTCACGGCCTGGTTGAACGAGGTGTGGATGCGCCCCGTCGAGCGGTTGACCAGCTGGGGCAGCGCCTCGACATAGGTCGAAAGCAGTTTCTTCACGCCCCGGTATTCGAGGATCAGATCGACGATCCGGTGTTTGCGGGCGAACGACTGGAGGTAGTCCTCGTCGGTGCAGAACTGCTTGGTCTTGGTCATCTTGGGCTTCTCGGCAATGCGCATTTTCCCGAAAAGCACCTCGCCCAGCTGGCGCGCCGAGTTGATGTTCAGGTTCGGTTCGCCCGCCTCGGTGCGGATCGCCGCCTCCAGTTCCGCGAGTTTGCGGTTCAACTCGACGGCATAGACCGCCAGCGCTTCGGAGTCGATCCTCACGCCCGCCATCTCGATGTCGGCCAGCACGGCGATCATCGGCTCCTCGATCTCGAAATAGAGGTGCTGGAGGCCGATCTGCTCGATCATGGGGTAGAGCGCCTGCTTGAGTTGCAGCGTCACATCGGCATCCTCGGCAGCGTACTCCTTGACGCGTTCGACGTTCACAAGGTCCATCGTCAGCTGCTTCGAGCCTTTGCCGATGAGCGTTTCGATCTCGATGGGCTTGTAATTGAGGTATTTCTCCGCAAGGGCGTTCATGTTGTGGCGCGACTCGGGATCGAGCAGGTAGTGGAGGATCATCGTGTCGTACATGCGGCCCCGGATCGTGATGCCCAGCCGGCGCAGCACCATCAGGTCGAACTTGATGTTCTGCCCGATCTTGGCGATCTTCTCATCCTCGAACAGCGGCCGCACGATCTCCGCATACTCGGGCGTATCCTTCTCCAGGAAAGGCACGTACCACGCTTTGAACGGTTCCACGGCGAGCGACAGCCCGACGATGCGGTCGTTGAAGATGTCGAAACCCGTGGTCTCGGTGTCGAAACAGAATTCGGGGTATCTGCCGACCGCGGCGACCACCTCGCGCAGTTGCGCGGCGCTCTCCACGAGCGTGTATTCGTGGGGCGTCGTCTGGGCCGTCCGGAACTGCATCGCCTCGGCTTCGGCCTGAAGTTCGGCCACGGGAACCTCCTGCGCCGCAGGAAGCGGCACGACGGGGTCGCCGAACAGATTGCCCTGTCCCGCCAGCGCGGCCTTCTTCGCCGCGGCCGACTTGGCGCGGGCCATCTCCGCCAGCTGGGTCTGCGCCTCCTGACGCGGACCTTCGGGAAGCGGCTCGGCGGGTGCGAGGTTCGTCAGATCGTTCATAAAAGCCTTGAAATCCAATTCGGCGAAGATCCCGCGCAGCTGGTCGATATGCGGGTCGCAAACCGTGAGGTCCTCCTCGCGGAAAGGGATCGGCACGTCGAGGCAGATGGTCGTCAGGCGCTTGGCCAGCCGCAGGTTGTCGGCCCACCCGGCGATCTTCTCACCTTGTTTACCCTTGATTTTAGAGACGTTATCGAGGATGTTTTCCACGGTTCCCCACTCCCGGACCAGTTTGCAGGCGATCTTCTCGCCGATGCCCGGGACGCCGGGAATATTGTCCGAGGCATCGCCCCACAGCGCAAGGATGTCGCGCACCAGCTGCGGGTCGTCGATGCCGTACTTCTCGCGGATGGCCTCGCGGTCGACGATCTCGATGCTGCCCTCGGCGCCCCGCTGTTTGTAGATGCGGCAGTTGTCGCGCACCAGCTGGCCGTAATCCTTGTCGGGCGTCACCATATAGACGTCGTAACCGGCTTCGACACCCTTCTGCGAAAGGGTTCCGATCACGTCGTCGGCCTCGTAACCCGCCACTTCGAGAATCGGAATGCACATCGCGTCGAGCACCCGTTTCACGTAGGGTATCGAAAGCAGGATGTCCTCGGGGGTTTCGGAACGGTTGGCCTTGTATTCCGGAAAGATGTCGCGGCGGAAGCTGCCGCCCTTGGGATCGAACGCCACGCCCAACAGATCGGGCCTTTCGCGTTTCTGGATGTCGCGCAGGAACTTCACGAAGCCGAACACCACGGAGGTGTTCATCCCCTCGCGGTTACGCATCGGACGGCCCAAAAAGGCATAGTAATACTTGAAAATCAACGCATAGGCGTCGACCAGAAAGAGTTTTTTCATATCAGATAAGTTGCGTCAATTAGAGTCACCTTTTCCCCGCTGCGGCCATTTTCACAAACCCGCCGCATCCGGAATCCCTGCTTGTCTTCTTACATATTGTCCTCGGCGAACCACTCGGCGAACGATGTCGCCGTCTCGTGCAGGCGCAGCGAGTGGAGCGCGACGCCTTCGGGAAGGCGCGCGGCGATGCGGGCGGCGAAATCGCCGAGCATGTTCTCGCACGTCGGCTGGTAGCCCACCGTAACCACATTGCCGAAGCGTTCGGCGAGCACGCGGAAAAATTCCTCCCCGGATTCCGAGGCGCGCAGCACCAGCGCATGGTCGAAATGCGAGACGATCTCCTCGCTGACGATCCGTTTCAGTACGCCGAAATCCAGCACCATGCCGCATTTCGGGTTGGACGCATCTTCGGCCGGAGTACCCTTAACCGTTACAAACAGACGGTAGGAGTGCCCGTGAATCTCGCGGCACGGACCGTCGTATCCGTCGAGCGCATGAGCCGCCTCGAACGAAAATTCTTTAGTCAATCTGATAACTGCCATATTGCAAAGATAATGTAAAGCGCAAAATATTCACCCCGATCGGACGTTTCTCTTTAAAATTAGTTATATTTGCCCAACTATGAAGCAGATTCTCGCCGATATTACTCCTATGGGCAGCAACAATTTATTCGTGACCCACTACTGGCCCGACAAGCAGACCGATCCTCCGCTCCATTACCACGAAGATTACATGCTCTGCCTGACGCTCCACGTGCGCGGCCAGCGCATCATGGACGACGCGGTCGAAGATTTCACCGAAAAGGACCTCGTGCTCATCAATCCCGGAACCCCGCACCGTTTCAAGCGCGACGCGGCGTATGCCGACGCCAAGTGCGAAACCGCCACGGTCATGTTCAGCCGCGAGATGCCCGACTGGAAGTTCCTCTCGCTCGAACACATGCGTCCCATCCGCGAAATGCTGCTCCGCCCTGCGGCCGGACTGCGATTCGCCCCGAAAACGATCGACACCGTGCTCGAACGGATGATATAGCTGCCCAAACTCGACGGCTTCGAAGCCGTCTCGCTCTTTTTCAGCATCCTCAACGACCTTGCCACAGCGCCGCCCGACGAGGTGCAGCAGATCGGTTCGCGTCACGACGGTTCCTACCAGGACGACCGGGTGCGCCGAATCGTCCGGTTCGTGGAGGAGAGCTATTCCCGCAAACTCTCGCTGGAGGAGATCGGCCGTTCGGTGGACATGTCCCCGTCGTCGGTGTGCCGCTACTTCAAACGCCGCACGCACCAGAACCTGTGGGAATACATCAACAGCTTCCGCATCAACCGGGCCGCGCAGCTCATCGTCGAGACGCAGCTCCCCATTTCGGAAATAGGCCCCCGCTGCGGATTCACCAACGTCTCGAATTTCAACCATCTGTTCCGCGCCCACCTCGGAACCACGCCCAGCGACTACCGCAGCCGGTTCAAAACCTCGCCGCTCACGCCGGATACGACGAACTGAAAAGAGGCGCCCCCTTCATCCGGAGACGCCTCTTTTTCACGATACGTGCGGATCAACGCACTTCGACCTTCCAGGGCGAGTACATCAGGACGCCCTGCTGGTTCAGGGCCTCGCGCACGGTGTTGTACTCTTTCATCATCAGTCCCAGTTCCGAACGGGCGAAAGCTTCGCGGACGCTCACGTTCAGCGAAGCGATGATCGCAGCGAAACCCGTCGGCTCCTCCTTCACTTCGACGACCCGGTAGCCGTCGCCCAGTTCCGCCTTGTCTACGGCCAGCGCAATGGCCGTTTTCAATCCGCCGTAGGTGTCGATCAGGCCGACTTCCAGCGCATCCTTACCCAACCAGACACGGCCGCCGGCGATGTCGAGCACCTTCCCGATCGGAAGATTGCGCCCCTCGGCCACATGGTTGGTGAAGGTGGTGTAAACCCGGTCGACACCGCGCATGATCATCGCCCGCTGCAAGGGCGTCAGCGGCGACGTGGCCGCGAAATCGGCCGAAGCGTTGCTCTTCACGCCGTCGACGGTGATGCCCAGTTTGTTTTTCAGGGCGTCGCGCGTATCGAGGAACATGCCGAACACGCCAATCGAACCCGTGAGGGTCATCTTGTCGGCCACGATCGCATCGGCAGGGCAGGAGATGTAATAACCGCCGCTGGCTGCATAGGAGCCCATCGACACGATGACGGGTTTCTCGGCACGCAGCAGTTCGATCTCGCGCCAGATGACGTCCGATGCCAGCGCGCTTCCGCCGGGGGAGTTGACGCGCAGCACGACGGCCTTCACCTTCTCGTTGTCGCGCACGCCGGCGATCTTCGCAGCCAGCGTATTGCCGTAAATCTCCTTGCCGTACCCCTCGCCGTCGACGATCTGACCGTCGGCATAGACGACGGCCACCTGGTCGGCGGAGATGTTTTTCAGGTCGGCGCCCACCTGCGCGGCGTAGTCGCCCAGCGTGACGAAGTCGTAATCGTCGGAAACGCCCAGTTCGGCAAAGACATCCTCCATCTGGTCCTCGTAGATCAGACTGTCGACAAGCCCTTTTTCAAGCGCCTCGTCGGGAAGCGCCACCTCCAGTCTGTCGGCCATTTCGTTCAGCGTCTTCAGTTCGATGCCGCGCGCCTCGGCGACGCTTTCGGCGATGACGCCCCACATCGAGCTGACGAGCTGCTGCATCTGTTCGCGGTTGGCGTCGGACATCTTGTCATAGATATAAGGTTCGACGGCGCTCTTGTATTTGCAGGCCGTGGGGCGGAACACTTCGGCCTTGAGGTCGAGTTTGTCCAGCAGCCCCTTGTAGAACATCAGGTTCATCGACAGTCCGGCCCACTCCATCATGCCCTCGGGCTGCATGTAGATCTTGTCGGCGACCGAAGCCAGGTAATAGCCGCCCTGCGAATAGGTTTCGTTGTAGGCGACGATGAATTTGCCGCTCTGCTTGAACTCCACGAGCGCCTCGCGCAGCTCCTCCAGGATCGCCGAACCGGTTACGCCCCCCGTGCCGTTCATCCGCAGGTAGATGCCCTTGATGCGGTCGTCGTCACGCGCGGCTTCGAGGGCGCGGAGCGCCTTCAGGAGCGGAAGCTGCCGCTGGGTCTGGAGCGTCATCAGGTCGAGACCCGCCAGCGGATCGGACGACGGGGCGTCGGTCAGCACCTCCGAGAAGTCGATCTTCAGGATCGACTCGGGATGCACCGCCACACTTTTCTCCATCGAGCCGGCAATGCCCAGCAAAATGAAAATCCAAAGGAAAAACACCAGGAACGTCCCCACGACGACCGCGAGAAGCCCTGCCAGAAAAGTCTTGATAAAATTCATAGTTCGCTCTATTTTATTGTTGTCTTCTTCCGTATGTTGTCGCAAATATAGCGATTTTATACGAAAAACAAATAAAATTTATCGTTTTTCGATAAAATAATTAGACATACTATATATATTCTCCAAAATATACGTTATCTTTGGTGGCGTAACGACACTTTTATCTGCCGGAGCGTTTTACCGAACCCCATGCGATTCGGTTTTAAGCCCGTTCCGCTTTTTCATATTTTTGCCGAAAAGAAACTGAATACGACAATGGAAGAAAAAATCAAACGCCTGCTCGCATCGGTCGTCCACCCGGAAACCGGACAGGACATCGTTTCGAGCGGATTTATCGAACATACGGCGTCCGCCGAAGGCAAAGTCACCGTCGTGCTGCGCTTCGCCAAGGCCCGCGACCCGTTCGCCGTGAAGATCAAGAACCAGGCCGAATCGCTTTTGCGCGAGGCGTTTCCGGGCGCGGAGGTGCTCGTCGTGATCAAGGAGGGCGGGGCGGCTCCGCGTCCCGAACCCAAATTGAAGACCACCACGGGCGGCATCGCCAGGGTAATCGCCGTCGCCTCGGGCAAGGGTGGGGTAGGCAAGTCCACCGTCACGGCCAACCTGGCCATCGCCCTGCGGAACATGGGTTTCCGCGTCGGCGTCCTCGATGCGGACATCTACGGACCGTCGCAGCCCAAAATGTTCGGCGTGGAAGGGTACATGCCCGAAGCCGTCGCCGAGGACGGGGTGGACCACATCGTCCCGGCCGAATCAATGGACGTAAAGCTCATGTCGATCGGCTTCTTCATCAAACCCACCGACGCGCTGCTGTGGCGCGGCGCAATGGCTGTCAGCGCCCTCAAACAGATGATTCACCAGACCCGGTGGGGGACGCTGGACTTCCTGCTCACGGACCTCCCTCCCGGCACGGGCGACGTGCATCTGTCGATCATCGGCGAACTGAAAATCGACGCCGCGGTGATTGTCTCGACGCCGCAGCAGATCGCCGTGGCCGACGTCGTGCGCGGCGTGGAGATGTTCCGCAACGAAAACGTCAACATCCCCGTGGCGGGCATCGTCGAGAACATGGCGTGGTTCACGCCCGCCGAACTGCCCGAAAACCGCTACTACATCTTCGGCCGCGGCGGGGCACGCGCATACGCCGAAAAAAACGGGGTGGAGTTCCTGGGAGAAATACCTATCATCCAGTCGATTATGGACGGAGCAGACGCAGGGACGCCGGCAGCGGGAATTGATTTCCGCGTCGAGGAACACTACCGCGGGATCGCCGAAAAGATTGTCGGCAAAGTGATGAAAAACGGTTGACAACTTGTCGAAAACCGCGTTGATAACCGATGAAAAAGAATGAAAAGTCGACGCTGAAAAATTTGCTTTTCGAAAAAGAGAACGGGTATAAAAATCTTTTCGCCGAAACCAAAAATAGTTTTAAGAAGTTGTCATACCCGGAAAAGGGATGAAACCGGAAGAGAATGTTTAAAACAAAAGGCTGTCGATATGTCGACAAACTGTTTCAACAATTGTCGATTATTTTTATATTCTTTTGATTTTGAATCAATTAAAATTTGAAATAAGAAACAATGAAAATAAAAAGTGTTGATTGGAAAATAACACTTCCACTTGTCAACAGTATCAACAGCTATTATATCTATTCTTCTTTTTATTATTTAAATTAATTAAAGGAATAAAAATAAAAAATGAACGTGGAAAACTCCTCCGAGCTCAGCCGCCGCATCGGGGATCTCAAGCGCGAGAAAAACGCCGTGATCCTGGCGCACTACTATACGACGCCCGAGGTGCAGGCCGTCGCCGATTTTCTGGGCGACTCGCTCGCCCTCTCCGTCCGGGCGCAGTCGGTCGACGCCGACATCATCCTCTTCGCCGGAGTGCACTTCATGGCCGAGACCGCCAAGGTCCTCTGCCCCGAAAAGAAGGTGCTGATCCCCTGTCCCGAGGCGGGGTGCTCGCTGGCCGAGTCGTGCGACGCCGGGGAATTCGCGGCTTTCAAGGCAAAATACCCCGGTCACACGGTCGTCTCCTATGTGAACACCACGGTCGGCGTGAAGGCGCTGACCGACATCTGCTGCACGTCGTCCAACGCGCTGAAGGTCGTGGAGTCGATTCCCGCCGATCAGCCCGTGATTTTCGCTCCCGACCGCAATCTGGGTTCCTATATCCAGAAGCTCACCGGGCGTCGGAACATGGTGCTGTGGGACGGAGCGTGCCACGTCCACGAGGAGTTTTCGCTCGAAAAACTGCTGACGCTCAAACGGGAGCATCCGGCGGCGAAGGTCGTCGTGCACCCCGAGTGCCGGGCCTATATCGTCGAAGTGGCCGACTATGTGGGTTCCACGGCGGGGATACTCGAATATTGCGGCCGGAGCGACGCGCAGGAGTTCATCGTGGTGACCGAGGCGGGAATCCTCGCCGAGATGAAGAGGCGTTATCCGGAAAAAGAGTTCATCCCGGCGCCTCCCGACGACGAGACGTGCGGATGCAACAACTGCAAGTATATGAAGATGGTGACGCTGGAGAACATCTGCGCGTGCCTCGAGAACGAATCGCCCGAGATCGTGCTCGACGACGAGGTGCGCCGGGCGGCGGAGCGGTCCATTCTGAATATGATCAATGTCAAATAATTTGAAGCGATTACATACGATTAATCTTTAATGCACTTTATGAAGAAAATCTTTTTACTGCTCGCCGCAGCGTGCGTCACGCTCTCGGCGGCGGCGGACGAGGGCATGTGGATGCTGCCCTATCTCCAGAAAATGAACAGCAAGGACATGAAGGCCCGCGGGTGCAAACTCTCGGCCGAGGAGATTTACAGCATGAACAACTCTTCGCTCAAGGACGCCATCGTCATTTTCGGCGGCGGATGCACGGGTGAGATCGTTTCGCCCGACGGACTGCTGTTCACCAATCACCACTGCGGTTACGGGTCGATCCAGTCGCTTTCGTCCGTGGAGCACGACTACCTCAAGAACGGTTTCTGGGCCATGTCGCGCGCCGAAGAGCTGCCGGCTCCGGGACTCAAGGTGCGCTTTATCCGCCGGATCGTCGATGTGACGCCGGACGTGCTGGGCGCCGTGCCCGACATCGCCGGCGGCGGGGAGCGGGAAGAGCTGGTCGCCGGACAGGTGAAGGCCGTTTCGGAACGCCTCGCCGGGGAGAATCCCGGTATGGATGTCGAGATCAAGTCCTTTTTCGGGGGCAACCAGTATTTCGCCTTCGTGATCGAGGTCTTCAGGGACGTCCGCCTGGTCGGTGCGCCTCCCACGTCGATCGGCAAGTTCGGCGGCGACACCGACAATTGGATGTGGCCGCGTCATACGGGCGATTTCTCGGTCTTTCGCGTCTATGCCGGACCGGACAACAGGCCGGCGGATTATTCGCCCGAAAACCGCCCTTACAAGGCTGAAAAGTTCCTGAAGATTTCGCTCGGCGGTTACGACGAGGGGGATTTCGCGATGATCATGGGTTTCCCGGGGTCGACGCAGCGTTACATGACCTCCTACGAGATCGACCGTCTGCTCGAAGTGGAAAACCCGCAGCGCATCTTCATCCGCGGCGAGCGGCAGGCCATTCTGAAGGAGGACATGGCCGCCAGCGCCAAGGTCCGCATTCAGTACGCTTCGAAGTACGCCCAGTCGTCGAACTACTGGAAGAACTCGATCGGCAAGTCGCGCGGTATCCGCCGGCTCGACGTGAAGGGCCGCAAGCAGGAGCAGGAGGCGGCTTTCACCGCCTGGGCGGCGAAGAACACGCTGCCTACGGAAGGTTATTCGAACGCCCTGAACCTGATCCGCGAATCGGTGGAGGAGACGGCCCCCTATTTCGCTTCGAGCCAGTACTTGAGCGAGGCGATAGGCCGTTCGGTGGAGATTCTCGCACCGGCGCGCCTGGCCGTTTCGAAGAAGGGCGGGGAGCTGACCGAGGCGCTGAAAGCGTTCTATAAAGACTACAACATGCCGACCGACCGGCGCGTGGCGAAGCGAATGTTCCGGATCGTCGGGGAGAACTGCAAGGAGCTGCCTTCGGTGTTCGCCGAGGTGATCGGCAAGCGGTTCGGCGGCGATACGGACGCCTATGTGGATTATCTCTACGACAATTCGGTGTTCGCCGACGAGCGGAAGGCGCTGGCTGCGGCCGCCGCCGGAACGGACGTTTCGAACGATCCCGCCGTGCTGCTGAACAAATCCTATACGGCGAAAATGCGGGAACTGGCGGCGGCGCAGCTGGCCGGGAAGCGGAAGTTCGCCGACGGACAGCGGCTCTACATTGCGGGGCTGATGCGCATGCAGCCGAACAAGGCCTGGGCTTCGGACGCCAATTTCACACTCCGTCTGACCTATGGGCGCGTGCTGCCCTACGATCCGGCGGACGGCATTCACTATAACTACTATACGACGCTCAAGGGCGTGATGGAGAAGGAGAATCCGCAGAATCCCACCGAATTCACCGTTCCCGCCCGCCTCAAGGAGTTGTATGCGGCGAAGGATTTCGGCCGTTACGCCAACGAACGGGGAGAGCTTCCCGTGGCGTTCCTGGCCGACTGCGACATCACGGGCGGCAACTCCGGTTCCCCGGTCATGAACGCCAAAGGGGCACTGATAGGTCTGGCTTTCGACGGCAACTGGGAGGCCATGTCGGGCGATGTGGCGTTCGAACCCGAATTGCAGCGGACGATTGCCGTGGACGTGCGTTACGTGCTGTTTGTCATCGACAAATTCGCCAGAGCCGGATGGCTGCTCGACGAATTGCAGTTCGAATAAAGGCCGGATTTTCCGGTGAGATCGAGAAGGCGTGCCCGGCGGGTGCGCCTTCTTTTCTTTAAACCTTTCACAAAATATGTGCTTTTCGTTCCCGATTCTCTTAAAAATTAGTAATTTTGACAGAAATTAGTAATACTGTATCTATTTTACATTTATGGCAAAAGAGTTCAAACGCTACCTCGTGACATCGGCGCTCCCTTATGCGAACGGTCCGGTACATATCGGCCATCTGGCTGGAGTTTACATACCTTCGGACATTTATACGCGTTACCTGCGGCTTCGGGGGCGCGACGTGATTTCGGTCTGCGGATCGGACGAACACGGCGTACCCATCACGATCAAGGCCCGCAAGGAGGGCGTGACGCCCCAGCAGATCGTGGACCGTTACCACGCGCTGATCAAAAAATCGTTCGAGGGGCTGGGTATGTCGTTCGACATCTATTCGAGGACCTCGTCCAAGACCCACGCCGAGACGGCGTCGGCCTTTTTCCGGAAACTTTACGACGAAGGCAAGTTCATCGAAAAGACATCAATGCAGTATTACGACGAGGAGGCGCAGACCTTCCTGGCCGACCGGTATATCGTGGGGACCTGTCCCAAGTGCGGCAACGACCGCGCTTACGGCGACCAGTGCGAGAAGTGCGGCTCTACCCTTTCGCCCGACGAACTGATCGACCCGCACAGCGCCGTGTCGGGTTCCGTGCCCGTGAAGCGGGAGACGAAACACTGGTACCTGCCGCTGGACCGTTACGAGGAATTCCTCCGCGAATGGATTCTGGACGGGCACAAGGAGTGGAAAACGAACGTCTACGGGCAGTGTAAGAGCTGGCTCGACGGAGGTCTTCAGCCGCGTGCCGTGAGCCGCGACCTCGACTGGGGCATCCCGGTTCCCGTCGAGGGGGCCGAGGGCAAGGTGCTCTATGTGTGGTTCGACGCTCCTATCGGTTATATATCTGCTACAAAAGACCTTACGCCCGATTGGGAACGTTATTGGAAGTCGGAGGACACCAAGATGGTCCACTTTATCGGCAAGGATAACATCGTCTTCCACTGCATCGTATTCCCGTCGATGCTCAAGGCCCACGGCGACTATATCCTGCCCGAAAACGTGCCGGCCAACGAGTTCCTGAACCTCGAAGGCGACAAGATTTCGACCTCGCGCAACTGGGCCGTATGGCTGCACGAGTACCTCGAGGAGTTCCCCGGCAAGGAGGATGTCCTGCGCTATGTGCTCTGCGCCAATGCTCCGGAGACAAAGGACAACGACTTCACGTGGAAGGATTTCCAGGCCCGCAACAACAACGAACTGGTGGCTGTGCTGGGAAATTTCGTCAACCGGGCGCTGGTGCTGACCCAGAAATACTACGGCGGCAAGGTTCCGGCCTGCGGTGAACTGACCGATTACGATCGTCAGTCGATCGCGGAGGTTGCCGCCGTAAAGGCTTCGCTCGAAGGAAATATCGAAAATTACCGTTTCCGCGAGGCGCTGAAGGACGCCATGAACATCGCGCGCATCGGCAACAAATACCTGGCCGACACCGAACCGTGGAAGGTCGTGAAGACCGATCCGGCGCGTGTGGAGACGATTCTCAACATCGCTTTGCAGATCACGGCCAACACGGCCATCGCCATCGAGCCGTTCATGCCCTTCTCCGCGGAGAAGATCCTCCGGATGCTGGCTGTCGGTAAATTCGGCTGGGAACGCCTCGGTGCAATGGACCTGATTCCGGCGGGACACGCCATCGGGGAACCTGCTCTGCTGTTCGAAAAGATCGAGGACGACGTGATTCAGCGTCAGCTGGATAAACTTGCGGCGACCAAAGCAGCCAATGAAGCCGCTGAAGTTGCTCAAAATGTTGAACCTCAAAAAGATACGATTCAATTCGATGATTTTCAGAAAATGGATATTCGCGTTTCGACGATTCTGGCGGCCGAAAAAGTCGCCAAAACGAAGAAATTGCTGAAACTGACGATTGATACGGGTATCGACAAACGCGAGATAGTTTCGGGAATCGCCGAACATTTCACGCCCGAAGAGTTGGTCGGACAGCAGGTGCTCGTCCTGGTGAATCTCGCTCCGCGCGAACTGAAGGGTATTCTTTCGAACGGTATGATTCTGATGGCGGAGGATGCTTCCGGAAAACTGCGCCTGCTGCAACCCGGCGAGGCGACCCACAACGGGGCTGTTGTGGGTTGATCGTTGATATAGCTAATTTTCGATAAATCTTTTAAAAACATAGGATATGGAAAATACAGATTGGAGCGCTTTGGGCTTCGACTATCGCAAAACCGATTACAATGTTCGCTACTCCTTTGCCGACGGGAAATGGAGCGATATGGTGGTTACCGATGACGAATATATCCAGATGCATATGTCGGCTTCATGCCTGCACTACGGCATCGAACTTTTCGAGGGTCTCAAGGCCTTCCGCGGTGTAGACGGGAAAGTGCGTCTTTTCCGCGTTGCCGACAATGCGCGGCGTCTCCAGTCCTCGGCGAAACGCTTGTGCTTGCCGGTTCCTTCGATTGAAATGATCGTCGATGCCTGCATCGAGGTCGTCAAGCGCAACGAGCGTTTCGTTCCTCCCTACGGTACGGGAGCTTCGCTCTATCTGCGTCCGGTGATGTTCGGAACGACGGTCGGATTGGGCGTGAAACCGGCCAGGGAAGCCCTGCTGATCGTCTACTGTTCGCCCGTCGGAGCCTATTTCAAATCGGGAATCAAACCGATTCGGGTTGCTATCGACCGGGAGCAGGACCGCGCTGCTCCACGTGGAACAGGCGATGTGAAGGTCGGAGGCAACTATGCGGCCAGCCTGTTGTCGGGTGAAAAGGGACATGAAATGGGTTATTCGAATATCATGTACCTCGATGCTGCCGAGCATAAATACATTGAAGAGTGCGGAGCTGCCAATTTCTTCGGTATCAAGGATGGCAAGTATATCACGCCGAAGTCGCCTTCGGTTTTGCCGTCGATTACCAACATGAGCCTTCGTCAGATTGCACGCGATATGGGTTTGGTTGTTGAGGAGCGTCATATTCCGGTCGAGGAGTTGGAATCTTTCGAGGAGTGCGGCGCCTGCGGAACGGCAGCGGTTATCTCCCCTATCGGATATATTTACGATATGCAGACCGAAAAATCGTATGATTACGGCGACGAGGTAGGAAAGAACTGCATGGAACTCTATACGCGCTTGCAGGATATTCAGTATGGTCGTGCGGAGGATAAATACGACTGGTGTACGGTTGTGCTGTAAAATAGCGAAATATTGATATTAAAAAGCCACTCCCGAAGGAGTGGCTTTTTAATATTGGTTGTTTTGTGTGGGTATCCGGTGTGTTTTTCTTGCGCTTGTTCCACGTGGAACATTATACCCTATCGCCCGAATTTTACAAGCAATACATTGACGTCGGCAGGTGAAACTCCGGGAATCCGTGATGCCTGACCAATCGTTTCGGGTCGGATGCGCGAGAGTTTCTGCCGGGCCTCGATGGTCAGAGCATTCATTGAATGAAAATCGAAATTTTCCGGAATTCGGATGTTTTCGAGGCGTCGCAATTTCTCTGCGATGAATTTTTCGCGTTCGATATATCCTTTATACTTGATTTGGATTTCCGCCTCTTCGATCGCTTCGGGAGTTATTTCGTTTGCCGCGATGAATTTCCGCAGTTTGGGCAGTGCGTTTTGCAGCGAATCGAATGTGACGTTATTGCGCATCAGAATGTCGTAAAGCTTTCTTCCCTGCGATAAAGGCTCTGAATCGACCGATTTTAAATAGTCGTTAATTTCGGCTGCTTTGACACTCTGTTCGCGGGCGAATGAAATAAGCGATTCTACGAGTGTGTTTTTTTTGGTGAAATGATCGTATTGTTTTTGCGAAATCAGACCTATTTTGTATCCCAGCGGAGTCAAACGGATGTCGGCGTTGTCCTGTCGGAGCAGAATGCGATATTCGGCCCGGGAGGTGAACATGCGATAGGGTTCGTCGACGCCTTTGGTCACCAGGTCGTCGATCAGTACGCCGATATAGGCTTCGTCGCGTTTCAGAACGACCGGACTCTCCCCTTTCATTGCCCGGTGGGCATTGATGCCCGCTATCAGGCCCTGCGCCGCCGCTTCCTCATATCCTGTCGTACCGTTGACCTGCCCGGCGAAGTAAAGACCCGAAACCAGTTTCGTTTCGAGTGAATGGTGCAACTGTGTAGGCGGAAAATAGTCGTATTCGATGGCGTATCCGGGCCGGAAAATGTGCAGATCCTCGAATCCGCGGATTTTGTGCAGGGCTTTCCATTGAACTTCCCAGGGCAGAGACGACGAAAAGCCGTTCAGGTAATATTCATTGGTCGAACTGCCTTCGGGTTCCAGGAAGAGCTGGTGCTGGTCTTTGTCGGCAAAGGTGCGGAGTTTGTCCTCGATCGACGGGCAGTAGCGCGGACCGATGCCGCAGATCGTACCGTTGAACAGCGGCGACCTGTCGAATCCGGTGCGGAGGATGTCGTGAACCTCTTTCGAAGTGTAGACCAGAAAGCAGGGAAGCTGCTCTTTGATCGGTTTCGTTTCGGGTGAAAAGGAGAATTTGGCGGGGTTTTCGTCGCCGTATTGTGGTTCGAGGATTTCGAAATCGATGGTCCGGGCGTCGAGGCGCGCCGGGGTTCCGGTCTTCATGCGTCCGGTCTCGAAACCGATGGCCCGGAGACTCTCCGTAATGCCGTGCGAAGCGGCGTCCCCCGCCCTGCCGCCCTCGGCGTGCGAGGCTCCGCAGTGCATCACTCCTCCGAGGAATGTGCCGGAGGTGAGTATGACTTTCCGGCAGGAAAATTCGACGCCCATGCGGGTCCGAACGCCCCGGATGGCGAGTTTTCCGGCGGCCGACGGTGCATTTCGGAGTGTCGGATCTGAATCCGCATCCGATTCGGCTGCCGAAGAAATCGTGCCGGGCGCGGAATTGAACGACGTTGTGGTTTCGTCGGGCAGATTGTCCGACGGCGCCGCGTTTGTTTCCGGAGCCGGGGCGAACAGCAGTTCGGTCGCGGCGTCCTGCCAGATATAGAGGTTCCAGGTGTTTTCGAGCGTGCGACGCCACTCCTCCGAAAAACGGGTTTTGTCGCATTGCGCCCGGGGGCTCCACATTGCCGCACCCTTCGACCGGTTGAGCATCCGGAACTGAATGGTCGTGAGGTCGGTGATACGGCCCATTTGGCCGCCTAATGCGTCTATCTCTCTGACAATCTGACCTTTGGCTACTCCTCCGACTGCCGGGTTGCACGACATGGCAGCCAGTTTGGCCATGTCCATCGTGAGCAGCAGCGTGCGCGAGCCGAGCCGTGCGGCGGCCGAGGCGGCTTCGCATCCGGCGTGTCCTCCGCCGATGACGATAATGTCGTAATCGAGTGTCATTCGTTATTTGTTTTGTCTGTTTTCGGATCTGTCTCCCGGAGTGGTACGGCTCCGGAAATCAACGCTTCGAAGTCGGTTTCGTCCCACTCCACCTCGCTCTCGTCGGGCAGTTCCAGCGAGTGAAAGTCGATCATATCCATCTCAAGTCCTGTTTCAAAGGGAACATAAAGCGACTGAAACCGTTCTGTTTTCCGGTCATTGCTGAAGGCGAACACAGCCATCCTGCACACGGTGTCCACAAGGTATATGTCCACCCGGTCGATGCCGGCGTCTCCGGCCGTTGTCCGGAGGCGGTAATGCGTCGGGGCGATGCGTTCCGCCGCGCTGATGCGTGAGGGCCGCGGGCCGTCCATTGTCTGACGGACGAAAAGCGAATCCGAAATCCACACCGGGTAGGGATTGAAACAGTTTACGTAGTAGCTCCCCCGGAAAGAGCGGACCGGCGTCCAGCTGTGCGGAAGTCCGGCCAGCGCCGCATGGTGTGCAAGCGGCCCGGGACGGCGTTTCTTGAGCGTGTGCAGCAGGTCGGTGAAATCCTTCCATGCCGACTCGTTCTGCGGCGAAAGGCTTGCAAAATTGGGAATGTCGTTCGGCTGCGGACCTTTTCGGATAAAGACCTTATAGCGGTTCGTGTCGCTGCCGATAAGGTACTCGTGGACGAAGAGAAACGTCGTGTCGTTCTCCACGAAGGGTCCCCACCGTTTGCTGCTGCCGTCGCGGCCGGTCCAGGTACGGAATGCGGCGAGCGGAGACCTCTCCCCTGCCGGCGTCTCCTTTCCTGTCGGGTCCGGCGTGGAAACTGCGGTTTCGGACGTGCCGTCGCCGGCGGAAGCCTTGTCTGCGGCGTCTCCGGCCGTGCGGCGGCCCGTACATCCGGCCAGTAGGAGAGCCGCGAGGACGGTCGCTGCGATAAATCGGGCGTGTTTCATCGCGGTCACTGCCGGGGGTCCTCCCAGAATTTCAGGTATTTGTCCTCCTTTCGGTGCATCTGTGCATTGGTGCGGGGCGTTTTGTCGCCCTGCCCGCAGAGGTGCAGCACCCCGTGGACCACTACCCTGCGCATCTCCTGCAAGGTCGTCGCGCCGTACTGGCGGGCGTTGTCGGCAACGGTCTCGACGTCGATGAAGATGTCGCCCGAGACGATCCGTGCGTCTTTGCGGTCGCTGTAATCGAACGTGATGACGTCGGTGAAGTAATCGTGCCCGAGGTATTGGCGGTTCATCTCCAGCAGCCGCTGCGCCGAGCAGAAAATATAGGTGACGTCGCCCAGCGCGTAGCCCTCCCCTGCGGCCACTTCGTGCAGCCATCGTGCCGTGAGGCGCTTTTGCGGGAGTCGGTAGGTGCAGTCGTCGGTAAAGTATCTGACAGCCATTTTTTTCGTTGTTGTTATGTCGTTGTCCGTCCCGGGGCGGACGGCGTGCCGGCCACCGCACGGAACCGCATGAAACGGCGGTTTTATTTTCGGAAACACTCCTCCGCCCGCATCTTCTGTCCGGGGTTGGGCGGGTAGATGCCGAAGACGAGTTTGTATTCGGTTTCCATCGTCATCACGTTGACCGCCGAGCCGATGGTTCCTATCTGTGCGTTTCTTGCCACTTTCTGGCCCTTCTCGACGCAGATCGTCCCCATGTTGGCATAGGAGGTTATGTATTCGCCGTGAGCGACGTAAACGTCGTATTTGTTGGTGATGCGGTTGCGCTTCACGTCGACGACCTTGCCGTCGTAGATCGAGATGACGTGCGCTCCCTTCGGACCGGTGATCTCGGCCATGTTCTCCTTGTAGCGCTTCACGCGTCCGGCAGTCACCGGGAGACGCAGCCCGGAGGTTTTCGCCGAGAACGAGGCGCCCTCGGTGTTGCCCTTGGTCAGCTTGCGCAGTTCGCCGATGGCCACGTCGAGCTGCTGCTCCTGTGCGATTTTGCGTTGCAGGGCCGTCTTTTCCTTCTGCGACATCGACCGGATGCTGGCCTTGGCGTTGCGGGCGTCGCGCTGGAGTTTCTCGCGCTGCGCCGAGAGGCTGCGCGTCACCGAGTCGAGCGACCGCTTGCGGCGGTCGAGCGTCTCCTTTTCGGTGCGGACCTCGGCGGTCAGCGCCTCGATGTCGCGCAGTTTGCGTTCGCGCAGCGAGGCGACCTCGCGCAGGGCGGTGATCTTGCGCGCCACGTCCGTGAAGTCGCGCGAGGAGAAGATATAGGTCAGGTAGTTGTTGTGCTTGTAGTTGCGGTAGGCTTCGCGCACCATTTCGCCGTACTGCGCGCGGTCGCGTTCGAGCTTTGCCGAAAGGTTTCCGGCCACGCTGTCCGTGCGGGCGATCTCTCCGCGCAGGAGGCGCGCCTGCTTTTCGGTCTCGTCGAGCAGCTGGTTGCGCGAATCAATCTGGCGCGCCAGGCGGCGCACCCGTTCCTCGGTGGCCGTGCGGCCCTTCTGGATCTTCGAAATCTCCTGCTCTTCGGTGGCGATCCGCTTTTCGAGGGCCGCGATGACCCGTTTCTGCTCCTCGATGCGGCGGTCGGTCTGTGCGGCGGCGGTGAGGGTGAAGAGCAGGAACGCAAGGGTCAGGATGCGGAGCGGTCTCATGGCAGGGCTATTCTTTGGGTTCGGGCTTTTTGACGGCGGGTTGTTTCAGCCGCTGTTCGATCTGCCGGGCGTCGTAACCCTTTTCAAGCGCCCTCCGCCAGTAGATTTCAGCCATGAACTGCTCGCCCAGGAGGTGCAGGATGTCACCGTAGTGAACCATCAGTTCGGGGCTTTTCTGTCCGTCGAGCGCCACGGCTTTTTGCAGAATCTTCCTGGCTTCGTCCGTGCGTCCCAGCTTGAAGAGCACCCAGCCGTGTGTGTCGAGGTAGGTGGGGTTGTTGTCTGTGAGCGCCACGACGCGGCTCGACATGGTGAGCGCCCGTTCCAGATCGCGCTCCTCGAGCGAGAGAAAATAGGCGTAGTTGTTGAGCACCATTGTGTTGTCGGGCCAGTAGCGCAGACTTCGCTCATAGGCCTTGTAGCACTCCTTCATGGCTTTGCGGGCAATGCCCTTTTTGCCGAGCAGACCCATTTGCAGGGGCAGGCGTTCCTCCAGGTTCGGCTCTCCGGCCTCGGCCTTCTGATGCCAGGCGTCGCCGATCATGCCCCAGATCACGCTGCGCAGCGAATCCGTGTCGGCATGGCGCAACGCCCCCTTGTAGGCGCCGATGGCTTTGACGTACTGCTTCGAGTTGCTCATCACATGCCCTTTGGAGAGGTGGAAATCGACCTTCGCGGGGAACAGCTCCAGGGCGCGGGTGACGTATTTGTCGACCGAGTCGGGGTGCTGGAGGTAGCTTTCGATGTCGATCACCGCCCGGAAATACTCCTCCGCGGGAGGCTGGTCGGCGAGGTGGCTCTTGTAGAGCGCGAGGGCCTGCTCCAGTTCGCCCGAAGCGATCAGGTGGCCGGCGTAAAGCTCCACGACGCGCTTGTCGTCGGGATAGCGGATGGCCAGCGTCGAGGCCAGGTCGTTCAGCTGGAAGTAATATTCGCGGTAGAAGCGCGTGTCGGAGGTGAACTGCCCGAAGCGTTTGATCTTGGTTTCGAGCGGCAGTTCGTCGGATTGGAACAACTGCCGCGTGACGGCCAGCAGCGCCCGGTAATCCTGCCGTCCGGCGTGAAAATCGGCCAGCGCCATCAGCGTCTGTACGTTCGTGGAGTCGATCTGCAACGCGCGGTCGTATTCGGCGCGGGCCAGCGAATCCTTCTTGGCGATGGCGTAGAGGTCGCCGAGGACCACGTGGTGCTGCGCCTCATAGGGGGCGGCTTCGACCATCGCCCGGGCTTCGACCACGGCTTTGTCGATCTGGTTCGTCGCCACCAGCAGACGCCGTTTCATGGCGCTCAACACGGGAATGCGTCCGAAGCGCAGTTCGGCCGAATCGAGTGTCACGAGGGCCATGACGGGACTTTGCTTCTGCTCGTAGAGGGCCGCCAGAATGCGGTAGTTGTCGGGGTCTTTCGGGTTTTCCGTTTGCAGGCGGCGGTAGACCTTCAGCGCCTCGTCGTAACGCCCGGCGTAGATGAGCGCCTGTCCGTAGAACTGGTGATACCACTTGTTCGTCGTGTCGAGCCGGAAAGCCTTCCGGGCCAGTTCCACGGCCTCGTCGGGCGTGGCGTACATGCCGTTCGCCGCGAGTTCGTAGTAGGCCGGGGCGTAGGTCGAGTCGTTGCGGATCGCCTCGAGGAACAGCTCCCGGGCGCGCACCGAGTCTCCGGCGATGGCATTCTGCTTGACGCCTTCGGTGTAGAGCCATACGCTGCGCAGCGAATCGGGGTATTCGGGCGCCGCCGAGGGACCCTTTCCCGTGACGAACGCCGCGGAGAAGAGCAGAAGGCAGAGGACCGTTGTCGCTGTGAGGCGTTTCATGGGCGTCAGGGGGTTTAGAGCGCTTCGTCGAACTGGTGGAGGAACCGCACGTCGTTTTCGAAATAGAGACGCAGGTCCTTCACGCCGTACTTGAGCATGGCGATGCGTTCAATACCCATGCCGAAGGCGAATCCGGAATATTTCTCGGGGTCGATATTATTGGCTTTCAATACGTTCGGGTCCACCATGCCGCAACCCATGATTTCGAGCCATCCCGTGCCCTTGCAGACGTTGCAGCCCTTGCCGCCGCAGAGGTTGCACGACACGTCGACCTCGGCCGACGGTTCGGTGAAGGGAAAGTACGACGGGCGCATGCGGATCACGGCCTGCTCGCCGAAGACCTCCTTGGCGAAGTAGAGCAACGACTGCTTCATGTCGGCGAACGAGACGCCCTCGTCGATGTAAAGTCCTTCGATCTGATGGAAGATGCAGTGCGCGCGGTACGAAATGGCCTCGTTGCGGAACACGCGGCCCGGGCAGATGACGCGGATGGGCGGTTTCTGACGCTCCATCGTGCGGACCTGGATCGACGAGGTGTGCGTGCGCAGCAGGATGTCGGGGTCCTTCTCGATGAAGAACGTGTCCTGCATGTCGCGTGCCGGGTGCTCGGGCGGGAAGTTCAGGGCCGAGAAGACGTGCCAGTCGTCCTCGATCTCGGGTCCGTCGGCCACGGTGTAGCCCAGCCGCGAAAAGACCTCGACGATCTGGTTTTTCACCAGCGAGATCGGGTGGCGCGAACCGAGGTGCTCGGCCGTGCCGGGGCGCGTCAGGTCGCCCGACGACGAGGCCTCGTCGGCCGCGGCGTTCTGCAACTGCTCGCGCAGCGCGTTGATGCGCTCCGTGGCCTCGTTTTTGAGACGGTTCAACTGCTGGCCCAGTTCGCGTTTCAGTTCGGGGGCTACCGTCTTGAACTCCTCCATCAGGGCGGTCAACTCGCCTTTCTTGCCGAGGATCCGGATGCGGAACTCCTCGATTTCGGCGGCGGCTTTCGGCTTAAACTCCTCGACACGTCGCAGGAGTTCATTGATTTTGTCAGTCATATTTTGATCGTGTTTCTTTTTTGTCTACTTTTGAACGACATCGTAGTAACGTGCAAAGTTATAAAAAAATTGAGATATGTTGCGTAAAATCGGCTCATTTGTCGGGATGCTGCTGCTGGCGGCGCTCCCTGCTGCGGCCCAGAAGGTAGGGGTCGTGATGAGCGGCGGCGGCGCGAAGGGGCTTTACCACATCGGCGTCCTGGAGGCGCTCGAAGAGAACGGCGTGCCGATCGATTATGTGGCCGGGACCTCGATGGGTTCGATCATCGCCGCGATGTACGCCGCCGGTTATTCCCCGGCCGAAATGCGTGCGATCGTCAAATCGGGGGTGGTCAAGGAGTGGGTCTCGGGGCGCATCGACCCCAACAAATACATGGCCTATTACCGGCAGGTGGGGAGCAATCCCGCGTTCTTGAGCCTGCGCATCGACGTCGAGAGTCCCTCCGGGAAGCGGCTGCGCGTACCCCGGAACCTGATCTCCTCGACGCAGATTGACATGGCCCTCACGGAGCTGTTCGCCCCGGCGACGGCCGCTGCGGACGGTGATTTCGACCGCCTGATGGTTCCGTTCCTCTGTGTGGCCAGCGACCTGAACCACCGCGGGCCGGTGGTCCTGCGCGAGGGGGATTTGAGCGAGGCGGTCCGCTCGTCGATGTCCATTCCGCTGGTGTTCAAGCCGATGGTGAAAGACTCGATGCTGCTCTACGACGGCGGCATCTACGACAACTTCCCGTGGAAACCCCTCGACGAAGATTTCCGGCCCGATCTGATCGTCGGCTCGATCTGCACCGAGGGCAACACCCCGCCCAGCGAGGAGAGCAACATCATGGACCAGGCTTTCATGCTGGCCATGCACGATACCGACTACACGCTGCCCGAGGAGCGCAGCGTCACGATCCGCCGCGCCGTGGGGGTCAACATGCTCGATTTCGACCAGGCCGAGGCGATTATGAACGCAGGTTATGAGGACGCCGTGGCGGCCATGCCGCAGCTGTTGGAGAAAGTCGCCGAACGCCGCGACTCGGCCTACTACGCCGGGCGTCGCGAGGCGTTCCGCGCCAAGTGTCCGCCGCTGGTCTTCGACGACTACAAACTCGAAGGGCTGAAGCGCGCCCAGCGGGAGTATATCCGCGATTTCGTGCAGGTGGACCGCCGCACGCCGGGCATTCAGCGGCCGATGGGCTTCGAGGAGCTGAAAGACAATCTCTTCGAGGTGCTTGCCGGCGGCGATTTCACGATGGACTTCCCCACCGTGCGCTACGACTCCGTCCGGGAACGTTATTCGTTCGAGGCCAAGTTCGGCACGCGGCCCAATTTCAAGATCATCCTCGGGGGAAACATCTCCTCGACGGCCTTCAACCAGGCCTATATCGGCATCAATTACAAGAACATCGGCCGCGTCGCGCAGCAGTTGGGCGCAGACCTCTACCTGGGGCCGATCTACACCTGGGGAGCGATCGGGGGCCGGACGGATTTCTACGCGTGGAAGCCGATTTTCCTCGACTATTCCTACAATTTCGCGGTCCGGAATTTCCGCCACGGCTATTTCGGCAACGTCACCAAGGTCCGCAACGCCCAGCAGGTCAAGAACAGCGAGAGCTTCTTTTCGACGGGCGTGGGGATGCCGCTGACCCACCGCAGCCTCCTGACGCTGCGCGCCAACGCCGGACACGTCAACTACCGCTACGATTCGGACGTGCTGTTCGCCGACGACACCGACCATTCGCGCTTCTCGTTCTTCGGCCTGCGGGCCGGGGTCGCCCGCAATACGCTCGACAAGTTCCTCTATCCCCGCCGCGGCTCCGAACTGCATCTCTCGGCCATCTATGTCGCCGGACGCGACAAATACCAGCCTTACGATGCGAAAGACTTCATTTCGCGCGAAACCCGACAGTGGTTCGGAGGGCGTTTTTCGTGGGACAAGTTCTTCGATGTGCCGGGCGTCAGCTGGTTCTCGTTCGGTTTGAACGTCGATGCCGTGTGGACCAACCACCCGCGGTTCCGGACCGAATCCGCGACCCTGATGTCGATGCCCGACTATGCGCCCGTGCCGCATGCCCGGATGATCTACATGCCCGATTTCCGGGGCAAACGCTTTGCGGCGTGGGGCCTGATGCCGACCTTCGACCTGCTGCCCAACTGCTTCTTCCGGACGGGGTTCTACACCATGTTCCGTGAAAAACGGGACTTCAACCCCCTGAAGAATCCCGACGAGCGCTGGCATTATATCGCCGAGGCGTCGCTGGTCTACCACACGCCGATCGGTCCCGTGAGCCTCGCGCTGACGAAATACGACCTGAAAAACTGGCGCAACATGTACCTGACCTTCAATTTCGGGTATGCGATTTTCGCCCCGAAAGGGACGTTCTATTGATCGCGAGGCCGGTTTCGCCCTCCTGTAAAAACGATGCCCGGATGCACATGCTGCATCCGGGCGTCGTTCATTCAGCGATCAGGGCCGGCGAGTATCCGGGGTCGATCTCCATCCGGCAGCCGCCCTCGACGGGGCGGAAACGCACGTCGGTGATATACATTTCCCGCGGATGGATCGCGCCTTTGCTTTTGTGGGCATGGAAAACGATCTTCAGGTTGCCTGCCTTGTCCCGGAACAGGGCGCTGTGCCCGACGCCGACCAGTTCGCCGGGATTCTGCAACAGCGGATTGCGGTCGTATTTGGTCCAGGGGCCCAGCGGCGAGTCGGCCGTGGCGCAGCCGATGCCGTAGAAGGGACTTTCGTAGCTGTTGGCCGAATAGGTCATGTAGTAAGTGCCGTTCCGCCGGATCACGAAGCAGCCTTCGTTGACGCGGGGCCAGACCTTTTCCCACTCCTGCGAAACATGGATGCAGGGGCGCATCGTCTCTTTTTTCAGCGTCGTGCAGTCGTCTTCCAGCTCGACGACCCAGATATTCAGCCCGTCGTTGAACCGGTCGAAATACATGTACGCCCGGCCGTCGTCGTCGATGAACAGCGTGTTGTCGATGCACTTTTCATCGGCGATCATCGGTTGCCGCGTCTCCTGTACGAAAGGACCCAGCGGCGAGTCGGAGGTGGCGACGCAGATGTGCTCTTCGGCCGTGAAATACATGTAGAATTTGTCATTCAGCCGGTAGACCTCGGGCGCCCAGAACCATTTTTCGCCCCAGACATCCGTGCGGTGCAGGGCCAGTCCGTCGCGGGCGTTGCCTTTGGCCCTCTCCCACGTGGAGAGGTCGCGGGATGTCCACACCTCGATGCCGCTTCCGGCGCCTGTGCCATAGGCGTAATACACCCCGTCGTAAAGCAGGATGAAAGGATCGGCCAGGGGCACTTTTCGGAGGTTTTGCGCCGCACAGCAGGCGATGGCGAACAACGTCGCGATTAATGGAAGCAATCGTTTCATAGGTCGTAAGATTTAAGGTTGGGACCGGGGGTGAGGGCCGCGGACGAACGGGCTTCGGAGTCTCCGGACCCTGCAAAGATAGGTGTCCGGCCCGGCGCAAAATGGAAAAATATTTCCATAATGTATAACTCTTTGATCAATTGCGGCCCATCGGGTGACGGCATGGCTGAAAATCGGATAAAACGAATAATTTTGTCGGAGTACGCGCCAAATGGCATTTTACGACGGATTCAAACCATTCAAATAACCTGTATGAAAAAACTGCTCATCTTCTTCCTGCCGGCGATCCTGCTCGGATGCGACTCGCCTGCATATCGTAATCCGCTCGACGTTGCGTTCGGCGACCCGTTCATCCTCCACGCCGCTGACGGAAAATTCTATATGTACGGAACGAGCGGCGACATCCGGGGTTTTCGCGTCTGCGTCTCGGACGACCTCGTTACCTGGCAGAAGGGCGATGTCGTCTACGACGGCAATGCCTCGGCATGGGGAACCGACTGCTTCTGGGCGCCCGAAGTGTATGAACGCAACGGCCGCTATTACCTGTTTTTCAGTGCCAACTGGCGGCATAACCCGAACGGCGACCTCGAAACGTTCCGCATCGGGGTGGCGGTTGCCGATTCGCCGTCGGGTCCCTTTTCCGACTTGTATGACCGTCCGGTGTTCGATCCCGGCTATCCGGTGATCGACGCCAACGTATTGTGGGACGATGACGGCCGGGTGTATCTCTATTATTCGCGCTGCTGTTACAAGCATCCCGTCGAAAGCGAGCTTTCGGCGTGGGCGCGCGACAAGGGGCTTTTCGACGAGATCGAGGAGAGCTGGGTGTACGGTGTGGAGATGAAGCCCGATTTCAGCGGCGTCATCGGCGAGCCGGTCGCTCTGCTGACGCCCCCGCAGTCTGCCTCCGACCCGCAAACCGGGTGGGAGAGCCGTTCGGTCACCGCTGGAGAGGTCAACCGGCGCTGGACCGAGGGGTCGTACGCCTTCAAGGAAAACGGGACCTATTACATGATGTATTCCGCCAACTTCTACGGCGGGCAGCATTATGCGGTGGGCTATGCTACGGCCGGTTCGCCGCTGGGTCCCTTCGTGAAATCGTCGGACAATCCGGTCCTCGAGAAGAATGCGGACAAGGGCGGCGAGGTCACGGGAACGGGGCACAATATGGTTCTGAAGCTTCCCGGCGGCGGGATGTACTGCGTCTACCACGGCCGGACGGCCCCGACGGGCGATGCGCGCATGGTCTTCATCGACCCGATGGAGGTGACCGAAGACGGTCGTCTGAAGGTCTTCGGCCCGACCACCTCGCCCCAGCCCGTACCGTGTGGACAAAGGGCCTGTGAGGGGGCGGCTTTCCTGCGAATCGGCGGGGCGTCCCGTTCTCCGGGTGACTGCGGCCTGATACGGACAGAGCTGTAACTTTTCAGGTTACAGCTCTGTCCTTTAATGGGAGCGGGGGTCAGTCCGTCAGCGTCAGTTTCACCTTTTTGTCCTTTACGAGGATGAAGTAGTCGCCCGGTTCGAGGAACCGGTTGCCGTCGCCGTCCGTGAAACTCAAATCCTTTTCGGGGTCGATCTCGAACCGGAACGTGCGGGTCTCGCCGCGGCGGATCGGCTGTTTCTCGAAGTGTTTCAACTCCCTGACGGGGCGTGAGATGCGGCATACGGGGTCCGATATGAACCAGTGAACCGTCTCGGCGCCGTCCATGCCGCCCGTGTTGGTCACGGAGACCTCGACCGTCACCTTTTCCCCGCGGCGCAGCGTGGTTGCCGACGGGCGCAGGTCGCCGTATTCGAACGTCGTATAGCTCAAGCCGTGTCCGAATTCATAGAGCGGCGTGCTGGGGATGTCCTGATATTTGCCCTGATGGGTGCGGCCGCTCTGGCGGCGGTTGTAGTAGATCGGAATCTGGCCCGTCGAGCGGGGGAACGTCATGGCGAGGCGTCCCGAGGGGTTGATCCTCCCCGACAGAATTCCCGCCAGGGGGTTGCCTCCCCGGATGCCGGGCTGCCACATCTGCACCATGGCCCCGCAGAGGGGTTCGAGGCGGCACAGCTCCAGCGGCCGGCCGCTGGACAGAACCAAAACCAGCGGTTTTCCGGTCTGGGCCAGTTCGGCGGCCAGCTGCTCCTGGATTTCGGGAAGCGCGATCGTCGAGCGCGAGGCGTTCTCGCCGCTCCACTGCTTTTTCTCCCCGAGGCAGAGGACCACCACGTCGGCAGCCGCGGCCGCGGCGACAGCCTCACGGAATCCGGAGCGGTCCTCGCCGTCGAAGTCGCAGCCCCGGGCGTAGAGCAGTTCGGCGCGGCCCCGGTATTCGTTTTCCAGCCCGGCGAAGAGGCTCACCGCGTCCTCTTCGCGGCCGTGTGCCGACCACGCGCCGAGCAGGTGCAGCCGGTTCTGCGCCATCGGGCCGATGACCGCGATGCGGCGGGCGGCTTTCAGCGGCAGCGTGTTGTTCTCGTTTTTCAGCAGCACCATCGACTCCTCGGCGAGCCGCTCGGCGACGGCGAGGCTCGCGGGAAGCAGGAACCGGTCCGTCTCCTCCGACTCCGGGGTGTAGGGGCGTTCGAACAGCCCGAGCCGGAATTTCAGCCGCAGAACGCGCCGCACGGCCTCGTCGAGTTTCTCCTGCGAGACCTTGCCTTCGCGGACCAGGGCGGCCAGATGGGCGTCGTAACAGCGGTTCATCATGTCCATTTCGACACCCGCGTTGAAGGCCTTTTCGGCGGCCTCCTTCCGGTCGGTGGCCACGCCCTGCGAGCGCAGCTGTTCGATGGCGGCCCAGTCCGAGACGACGAATCCGTCGTGCGCCCAGCGCTCCTTGAGCACCTCGGTCAGGATGTAGGGATTGGCCGTGCCGGGCGTTCCGCTGATGTCGTTGAAGCAGCTCATCACCGTAGCGGCTCCGGCCTCGATGCCCGCCTGGTAGGGCGGCATGTAGGTGTCCCAGAGCGTCTGACGCGAGATTTCGGTGTAGACGTAGTCGCGGCCGGCCTCCGAGGCGCCGTAGCCGACGAAATGCTTGAGGCAGGCGGCCACGCGGCGGGAGTCGGCGAGGTTGTCGCCCTGGTAGCCTTCGACCGCCGCCACTCCGTAGACGGCGTTGGCGTAGGGATCTTCGCCGTAGCCCTCCGAGACACGGCCCCAGCGGCCGTCGCGCGCCACGTCGATCATCGGCGAGAAGGTCCACTCGACGCCCGACATCCGCGCCTCCTGTGCGGCCACTTCGGCGGCCTGCTTCACCAGTGCGGGATTCCACGAGCAGGCCTGGGCCAGCGAAATGGGGTAAGTGGTGCGGAAACCGTGGATCACGTCGTAGCCGAACAGCACGGGGATTCCGAGCCGCGACTGCTCGATGGCTTTTTTCTGAAGCCGGTTGCGCAGCTCGGGCGAGGTGTCGAAGTAGATGAGCGAGCCGATTTCGGCGGGAATCTTGTCCACCGGATCGGCCACGTTGTTGGCGTTGTCGTTGCGGCCGAGCGTGTATTGGTTGAGCTGCATGACCTTCTCTTCGAGGGTCATCCGCGACAGCAGGTCGCTGACGCGCTCTTCGACGGGGCGTCCGGCGTCCTTGTAGGCGGGCTTTCCGCTCCCGTTCCGGGCCTGCGCCCCGAGGGCGGCGGCCAGCAGCAGAGCGATAACGGTTATTTTTTTCATAGGTTGTGCTTGTTATTTGAACACGGGTTTGTCCGAGAGGCGCATCGTTGCGCCGGGGTCGTTGTTTTTGAGGTCGAAAACCACGATGCGGTTCCCCTTTTCGGCGAGGATTTCGGCCGGAATGAGGATCGACTGCTGTTTCTCCTCGTCCCAGAACGAGCCGAGGTAGTGCCCGTTGATCCACACCTCGCCCATGCCCCATCCCGACACGTCGAGGTAAACGGCTCCTTCGTGCGCCGCACGGTCGAACTGCCCGCGCCGGAAACAGGGCGTGTTGCACGGGCCGAGGGCTTCGAACTCGAGGGTTTCGGGATCGGCGTCGCGCACTTCGAGCGGGGTGATCGTCCAGCCGGCGATCGTTTCGCCGGCGAGGCGGGCTTCGCCGAAGAGTCCTTTCGAGTTGTCGAGAATCTCCGGGCCGTAGGTGATGCGGCCGATGTTTTCGACGTAGAGCTGCAATGTGTGCTGGCCGGTTTCTGCCTTCAGGACCAGCGTTTTTCGGTTGTCGGTCAGGGTTCCCTGAAACACGCCGTCGAGGTAAACCGCGGCATAGTCCCGCACGTTCTCCAGTTCGAGCGCGGCCTCCCCTGCGGGAACGGTGATTGCGGCCTGGTAGAGGACGTATCCGAATTCCACCCCCACATCGCCCATAGGAAGCAGTTCGTCGGACTCGCTGACCTCGCCGTAAATCTGCGTCAGAGGGGCGCATTCGGTCATTTTCAGCTCCTGCGCCCCTGCCCGGAACAGGCCGGGCAGCAGGCAGCAGAGCAGTAGACAGATCTTGTTCATAATCGTGCGGTTTTAGCGCATGAAGGAGGTGATGAACGACTCGTCGAGTGTGACCTCGGGAGCGAAACGGTCGCTGCGGACGTAGCGGTCGATGCTTTCGAGCAGCTGGCGCGTGGCGGGGCGCTGGTCCATCTTCTTTTTCGTGTCGACCGCCAGCACGAGCAGTTTGCCGCCGCCGACGCGGGCCTCGAAGCCGATGCCGAGTTTTTCGTTGTTGTCGAAGCTGTCGATCACCTGGATGAAGGGCCGCAGCTGGCGCGGGGTCTGCTGCATCTCGATCACCTTGGCGTTCTCCAGAATGTCCCACCACTGCCAGTCGGTGTGGTATGAGGTCGGGAAGTCGGCGAACACGGGTTGCTCGGCGTGAATCAGACAGCCGATGGTCATCGGCGCCCAGGCGAACATGATCGGGTTCCAGAAATGGTTGTGGAAGGTCGATTTGCGCCCCTTGACCTTGTTCGGCGCGGGGGTCAGGACGACTTTCTTCCCCGCGGCGAGGTACTGTTTGGCCTGCTCGCCGAACTCCGTCGTGTAGAGCACCTCCGTATCCGACTGCATCAGCTGTGCGTTGCGCGGATAGACCCAGATGTCCCAGCTGTTGCTTGTCTTTTCACCGACGTTCAGGTGCACGGTCAGCTTCTGCGGGCCTCGCACCTTGCCGAGCGGAGCGGAGAACTCCCCGACGGGGAACACGCCGTCGGTGCCTACGGTCTGCGATTTCAGACTGCCCTTGGCGATGGCTTTCCCGCTGCCGTCGGTGATCGACCAGCGGATTTTCGCATTTTTGAGCGCCGCCGCGCCGAAGTTGTAGACCTCGGCCTTTGCCGTGAAGGTTTCGTCTTCGAACCAGGCGCTTTTCGGGTAGCGGAGCAGCGCCACGGTCGGCGCGCAGAAGGCCCGCCAATCCTCGGGCGTCACCAGGCCCTTGGAGTCCCAGAACGGATCGAGCACACCCACCGGGGCGTAACCCTGGCCCGGGAAGTCGTTGAGCGACAGGAGCTGAAATCCGGCCGATTTGGACGAGCGGAGCAGCGCCTCGATCACGGCCTTGTACTCCACGACGGTCAGCGCGCCCGAGGCCCGGAAGAAATCGTGGGCCTGATCGCCCATGCCGTTGGCGGTGAGCATCTCGCGCCACAGTTCGAAGTTTCGGGCCTCGACCGGTCCCGTGTATTTCCCGATCTCGCGGAAGTCGGGATAGACGCACCGCTGGCCCGACTCGTGGGAAATTACCGGAACGTCCACGTCCGACTCCTTGCTGCGGTCCCAGTCGGTCGAGGGCCGTCCCTCGTAGACCTTCACGGGGCCTTTGTTGGTCTGCTGCGAGACGTAATACTGGTCGGACGGGACGCGCGTGCGGGCCGTCGAACCGCTGTACAGATGCCGCGTGTCGAGTTTGCGGCCGTCGGCGGTCAGCTCCTCGATGAAGTCGAAGTTGCCGGTGATCTCGTTGCCGTTGCAGTAGAGGACGAACGAGGGGTGGTTGCCGTACTCCTTGAGGATGGCGCGCATCTCGCGGCGGAAGAAGTCGTAGCGCGCTTCGTCCGGCTCGGCGTCCTTGCCCCACATGGGCATCTCGACTTCGAGGTAGACGCCGTGGCGGTCGGCCATGCGGAAAGCCGCGGCGGGAGGGCACCACGAGTGGAAACGGATGTGGTTCAGTCCGTAGTCCTTGACGATGCGCATGATACGCTCCCATTCGGCGTCGCAGACCGGGGCGTGGCCCGTTTTCGGGAACACGGCGTTCTCGACGGTTCCGCGCAGGTGGAGCGGACGGCCGTTGAGCAGGATGTGGTTGCGGCCCTGCGCCACTTCGCGCATGCCGAAGGTCGCCGACTTCTTATGTTCGAAGGACTCTTTTCCGGCGCCGGTCAGCAGCGTGCACTCCACGGTGTAGAGGTTCGGGTTGAATTCGTCCCAGAGTTTGGCCTCCCGGCCCAGCGCGACGGTTTCGGTCAGGTCGATCTCCTCCGCTTCGCCGCCGACAGGTACCTCCTTCGTTACGTGCAAGCCGTTGCCCGAGACGGTGAGCAGCGCCTTTCCTTCGAAAGGCTTTTTCGTGCGGTTGTCGATCTTCAGGCGCACGTCGACGCTGTTCGTCTCGATGTCGGGATACAGCTGCATGTCGTCGATGTAAACGGGGTCTACGGCCACGAGTTTTATCTCGCCGAGGATGCCGTTCCAGTTGATCTGCGTGAACTCCGTGTGGGCGTGGTTCCATTTGTGGGTGTTGTACTGGAACCGGTTGTCGATGCACACCGTGATGCGGTGCGTCTTGCCCGGGGTGACGAAATCCGTCAGGTCGTGGTTGTGGGGGACGCTGATGTAGTCCAGTCGGCTCACCTCCTTGGTGTCGACCCATACCGAGCTGAGCCAGTGGGTGCGTTCGAAATAGAGGAAGATGCACTTGCCCTTCCAGTCGGCCGGGAACTCGATGTCGCGCTGATACCACGCCGGACCCATGTACTCGTAGACGCGCGTCAGGCGGTCGACATGGCGGTAGGGCGATTTGTAGCCGATTTTGTAGTCGTCGGTGATGCCGGGGAGCATGATGGTCTCCTGGAGTTGGTGGTTGTAGCGCGGCGAAAGCGATCCCCTGCGGAAATCCATCACGTCCGTCTGGAACCTCCACTCTCCCGAGAGGTCCATTTCGCGGGTCTGGGCGGCCGCCGGGGAGAGGGAGCCTAACAGCACGGCCGCGAGAAGCAGTTTTATAAACCGGTTTTTCATGTATGGTGTTGTTTTAGATTATCGTTTCAGGTGTTTGTCCGCGAATTTCACGAATTGCCGCCAGTCGTAGAGCGTGATGTCGTGGTCGCCCGAACGGACGTGGTGGCCGATGTGTCCCGACAGCACGGGCGCGTCGGTTTGGGGCAGTTCCGTTCCCGAAAGTCCCTCCAGGCCGAACAACTCGTAGACCGGCGTGGCGTGGACCCCCGCGAGGAACTCGCCTTTCGGATCGGCCCAACGGTCCTCGACGGCGCTGGCGATATACACCGGGCGCGGGGCTATCAGCGCAATCAGTTCGTGCTGGTCGACGGGCAAAGCCGCCTCGTTGCCCGAATACCGGTTGAAGTTCCCGCAAAACCAATGCGGGAAAAGGCTGTTGATCCTGGCTACGGTTTCGCCGTAACAACGCCGCGACAACGCCGCGCCGCCGCATCCCGAGTCGTTCGACACGGCCATGGCGAAGCGCGGATCGACGGCTGCGGCCCAAAGGGCCGTTTTGCCGTGCCGCGAATGCCCGATGACCGCCACGCGGGAGGCATCGACATCCTCGTCGGTTTCGAGGTAGTCCATCGCACGGCTCAAGCCCCAGGCCCAGGCTGCGATCGTGCCCCATTCATCGGGGGCCGGTTTGGTCTGCCCCTCGCGGTAAAAGAGCGGGTGAACGCCGTTTTGGAAGCCGTCGTCGTAGTCGGGGTCGATGTCGCCGCGGTAAATCGTGGCGAGGCCGTAGCCGTTGGCGATCAGCATTTCGACCGGCCACCGCGATGCCGCCGCGGCGCGCGGGAACCCTTTTGCGCGGACTTCGCTGCCGCCCTCTGCGCGCGGCTTCATGCGCGAAACGGACTCCGTAATCAACGGGTCGTCGCAGATCGTGTGGTTGCCCTTGAAATTCAGCCCCAGAAAGACCGGAACGGCGTCGGTGCGTTTGTTGGGGATGTAGAGCAGGATGGTCATGAAATGTGCGTCGTCCTCGGTGAAGTAGACGGCGATCTCCCGGCGGGTGGCCATGTTGCCCAGCGTGTAGCGGTCTTCGGACAAGACCTCGAAATGCAGTCCCTCGGGGCGGTCGGGAGCTTTTCCGTAGACCTCGCTTTCGAACAGCGACAGCAGTTCGGGACGGCGTTCCGAAGTCCACGTTTCGGCGTCAGTCACCTTTTTGCCGGCGATGGTTGTCAGCGGGTCGGGCAGCGTGTAGGCCGGAACCTGCGATTCGTCGTAGTTTGTCGCGGGCATCTGCGCCCGGGCGCAGAACAGGGTCAGGCCGCAGAGCGACAGCAGCGCGTATTTTTTCACGGCGGTCATGGCTGCAATCGGCGTTTGATGCGCGTGAGCGCCTCCAGATAATAGTAGTTGGCGTAGGTGAGCGGCACGTCGACCTCCGAGGAGAAGGGATAGGCTCCCGTGCTGTGCCGGAGAATGAAGCCTCCGTTCTCACCCGCCGGAGCGGTGTATTCGGGCGAGGCCAGCGTGCGGATCTGCTTTTCGGCGAAAGCCATGTACCGCTCCCCTTCGGCTGCGGGCACGAAGCCGCTCAGCTCGACCAGCGCCGAGGCCATGATCGCGGCCGCCGATGCGTCGCGCGGCGTGGAGGCGAGGGCCGGCGCGTCGAAATCCCAGTAGGGAATCCCGTCGGCAGGCATGTTCCTGTGGTTGATGAGGAATCCGGCGATGCCGCGGGCCTGTTCGAGGTAGCGGGCGTCGCCCGTGAGGCGGTACATGCAGGTGTAGCCGTAGAGTCCCCATGCCTGTCCGCGGCTCCAGGCCGAGGAGTCGGAGAGGCCCTGATGGGTCTGCTTGAGATGGGGCTGTCCCGAGATCGTGTCGTAGGAGACCAGGTGGCAGGAGCTGAAGTCGGGGCGGAAATGGTGTTTCAGCGTCTTGTCAGCATGCGATACGGCCATGTCGCGCAGCGACTTGTCGCCCGAACGGTCGGCGGCCCACATCAGCAGTTCGAGGTTCATCATGTTGTCGATGATGACCGGATACTGCCATTTGTCGCGGTTGTGGTCCCACGAGCGGATCAGCCCTACTTCGGGTTTGAAGCGCGTCGCCAGCGAGCGCGCCCCGGTGAGCAGCACCTCCTCGTAGGACTTGTCTCCCGTGAGGCGCAGTCCGTTGCCGAAACTGCAATAGAGCATGAACCCCACGTCATGGTTGTCGGTGGTGTGTTTTTCCCGCTCGACGCGTGCGGTGAACATCCGGGCGTACTCCAGCACCCGGGGGTTGCGGCCGTTCTCGTAGACGTACCACAGCACGCCCGGGAAAAAGCCGCTGCACCACCAGCGCGAATCCGACGAGACGTCCTCGCCGTTCTCCCACGTGCGCGGCAGGCGGCCTTCGCGCGCACTGTACTTCTCGGCCATCAGCAGCGTCTGCCGCTCGGCGCCGGCCAGCGCCTTGTCCACGACGGTCTCCAGCGGTTCCCGCCCGCTTCCGGCGCAGCCTGCGAGCAGGACGCCGAGAAGCGTGTATGTCAAAAATTTCTTCATCTTCTTTTAATGTTTGTCGTAATAGGCTTTCATCAGATACCACGTTTTCTTGCGGTATCCCTGGTCGGAAACCAGCCCCTTGCGGTTCCAGCCCTCCTGGTTGGCGGGGTGGAAGCGGAACGGCGAGCGGAAGTCGAACAGAATCCACGGCGACACGCCCCGCAGGTTGGGGATGTTCTCGAACATGCGCAGGTTGTCGCGGTAGAGGGCCTCCTGATACTCCTCGCTCCACGAGCTGGCCACATCGGCCGGGCCGTGCTGGCCGTAGAGCGCCTCGCCGCCGAATTCGGAGATGATCAGCGGTTTGCCGCGCGCCACGTCCCACACCGCCTTATCGGGCGTGAGGGGCCACGGGTGATACCAGCCCATGTATTTGTTGATGGCCACGACATCCAGTTCCCCGATGAACGGGTCGTCCATGACGAACAGCTGCCGCTGGCGGTCGAAACGTACCAGATCGAACGCCGCAACGATCTGGCGCGTGTCGTCGATCTCCCGGCAGCATGCGATCAGGTGGCGCAGGAAGGCGTTGCGCGGCCCGGAAGGCTGCGTCTCGTTGGCCACGCCCCAAAACGTCAGGGCGCAGCGGTTCTTGTCGCGCGCGACCATCTCGCGGATCATGCGGCCCGCCTTTTCGCGGGTTTGGTCGTTGGCGAAGTCGATGCCCTGCCAGATGGGAATCTCCTCCCAGAGCAGGAAGCCCATCTTTTCGGCCAGCCGGACGATATGTTCGTTCTGCGGGTAGTGCGCCAGACGGATCATGTTGCAGCCGAGTGCCTTGGCCTCGCTGAGCAGCATCACGGCGTCGGCCTCGGAGTGTGCCCGGCCCATGCGCTGGGGGATCTCTTCGTGGAACGAGATCGACTTGAGGAACACGGGCGAGCCGTTGAGGACGATCTCTTCGCCCTCGGTGCGGATATTGCGGAACCCGATCGACTCCTCCACCCGGTCGCGGTCCGTGGAGACGATCACCCGGTAAAGTTTCGGATCGGCGGGGGACCAGCGTTGCAGTCTCCTGACCCGGAACGACGCCGAGGCCGTACCGGTCGCTCCGGCAGTGACGGTCCGGTCTACGTTCAGTTCGGGAATCTCGATCCGTACGGCCGTTCCGGCAGCGGCGCCCGCCAGCTGCACATCGGCGTCGATCCGGTCGTCGGAATCCTTGCCGAGGCGGATGAAATAGTCCCGGATAAAGGCGTCGGGCACGCTGACGAGCATCACGTCGCGCGTGATGCCGCCGTAGTTCCACCAGTCGAAGGCCATCGCCGGGATGGCGTCCGTGGTGCGGGTGTTGTTGACCTCCACGGCCAGAAAGTTGCCTTCGGGCTTGAGGCGGCCCGTCACCTCGATCTCAAAGGGTGTGAATCCGCCTTCATGGGCGCCGATCTCCTCGCCGTTGAGGTAGACCCGGCAGCGGTAGCTGACGGCTCCGAAATAGAGGAACTGCCGCCGGCCGGCCTGCTCGGGGGCGTCGAACCGCCGGGCATACCACACCGTGCCTTCGTAGTATTTCAGCTCGGGCATCTGACAGTTCCAGTCCGAGGGAACGTCGAGCCGCAGGCCGTTGTCGAACGAATATTCGTAGAAATCGGTCTTTCCCTCCGGCTTGCGGTTGAGGTAGATCTTGTTTTTGCGGCCCTGATCGTAGAGATCGACGATGGCGTCCCACTTTCCGTTGAGCGACTGCACGTCGCGTCCGTAAACGTTGGTGATCAGCTCCTGGGCTGCGATGTCGGCCGCCGCGAGCAGCAGCAGAGCAAATGACAGGATGAATTTTATCGGTGTTTTCATTGTTATCAGGATTTGTGGTTCGTCAGCGGATCAGTTCGTAGCGGTACATCGTGTAATCGTTGGGCGCGGGAAGTTCCACCTCCAGCGTTCCGCGGCGTCCGGTCTTCTGCACGGCGGCCTTCCCGCTCCCCAGCACCGGCGTGAGGCGCACTTTCGAGTTCTCGGGGAGCCATGTTTCGATCCGGGCCTTCCGGTCGGGGTTCTGCTCGCGGAAGAAGATTAGGTAGCCCCGCTCGCCGTCGACCGACTGGAATCCGGTCCACGAACGGCCCGACGGTTCGTCGCCCACGGGGAGGATCACTCCGCGGTGGAAATCGTGCTGCACCTCTTTGTAGCGTTCGATCAGCGCGCCGATGCCCAGCGCCTCTTCGGGCAGTCCGCTCGCCTCCATCCAGGCCAGCGGCTGTCCGGCCATGGTCGTTGCGAAGAGGTATTCGAAACTGTAATTGGCCGGGGCGAACGGGTCGCCGGCATATTTTTCCGTGTTGCGCCATTTGTTGAGGAACTCGATCTGGAGCTTCTCCGCGGGAACGTATTTGGAGAGCATCCACAGGTTGCGCAGCGTCCAGTAGGGGTAGTAGTTCTGCCAGTCGGTGTAACGGTTTTCGAGGAAAATGTTGCCGTACTCGTTGAACATGTGGTAGCCTCCGCGGCGTCCGGCCGTGGCGTCGAGGTTGAAGACCACTCGGCCGCCCGTCCGCTCCAGCACGCGGTCGAACAGCCGCCGCAGGTTGCTTTCGGAGCGTTTGTCGGGGATTGCCAGTCCGTCGATCTTGAACGTGCGGATGCCGTACTCGTCGTAGAGACCGACGAGGGCCTGCGCATCCTTCTCCCAGTCGGCATAGCCGTCCTGTACGCTCGGGTTGAACCAGAGGCAGATCTCCACGCCCAGTTCCCGGCCCAGCTCCACGACAGGGTGCAATCCCCGGGGGTATTTCTCCGGGTCGGGCTTCCAGTAGTCGGGATTGTCCCAGATGTTTTTGAACGACCCCTTCGCCACGGCGGAGTTGGGGCTTTTGCCCACCTGCCAGCCGTCGTCGATCTGGAAATGCGTGATGCCCAGATGCGCGGCCTTGCGGACCTCGGCCAGGCAGAACCGTTCGTTCACCTTCGTGTCCTGACTGCGGTCGCCCCATGTGTTCATCATCACCATCTCGTCGCGTCCGGGAAGCAGCTTCCGTAAATTTTTCTGGTAGCTCCGCAGGGCCGTCAACTGTTCGAGTTCTCCGCCCGACCAGACTCCGAGGACGCATCCGTAGGCTTTCACCCACTCCCCTTCGCGGAGGTCCTTCTCCGTCACGCCCAGTCCCGTCACCGTGAAATCGCCGAACTCCGCCGTGAAGTCCCCGCCGCCATAGGCCAGTTGCACGCCCGAACCGGGGGCTTCCTTCAGGAAGAAGAGCCCGCGGCCGTTCTCGGCGTTGCGGGCGAAGAGCAGGTTGCCCCGGTAGCTGTTTTTCCGGTAGGGAATGACGTCGGTTTCGAAGACCAGGTTGTTGTTCCAGTCCGTGACGTCCTGGAACTCCACGATCCGCGTATGCCAGTGGAACCCGCCGGGGTTGAACCGGTCGAGGGTCGCGGCGACCGGCTGCGACTGCATGTCGGCGGTCGATTCGATGTTCTTGCGGTCGGCGGCGTTGACCGTCCGGCTGTCGGGAAGCTGTGCGGCGCTGCCTTTGAGGTAGGTGTCGCAGGCGATCGCCGGAGTGTCGGCGCAGATGCGGTAAATCCGCCGCACGTCGAGCGTTCCCAGCGAAAATTCCACGGTGATTTCCAGCCGCGCCGGATGGATGTCGGTTTCGGCGATCCGTTTCGTCGAGCAGCGTCCGCCGGTGCTTCGGGTATCGCCCGCGACCTTGAAATCGGGCGTCAGGGAACGGGAAGTCCACACCTGTCCCGACGAAAAGTCGGTCAGGCTCTGCGTCATCAGGTTGCCGCCGTTCCAGACGAACCGGCGTTCGATCCGGGAGTTGCCGATCGTCAGGGTGTCGTTCTGCAAACGGCTGTAACAGCCCTCCTGCGGGAAGGCGGACGTGCCGCAGAGCAGCATCGTGAACAGTATCGGGAGTGTGTGTTTCATGGTCGGGATTCTATTTTGCCGGCAGGATTCTGCGCATCGTGTCGGTAAAGATCGCAGCCATCCGCTGCTGGATGTATTTGTCTTGGCCCCGCTGGGGATGCCACCCGTAGGCGACGCCTTCGATGGTTTGCGTGTCCTGGGCGTGGAGCAGGCTCTGCTGGGTCCCGGTGGCCGGGTTCGGAGTGTCTTTCGAGAAGCCGATGTTCCTGTCGAACTCCACGAGCGGCAGGCCCCACCGTGCGGCGAGGCGCCGTATGGCGGCGTTGTAGGTCGTCCGCGCGTCGTGCCAGTCGGTGCAGAGGACGATGACGGCGGGTTTACCCGATTTCGTGCCGTAGTACTTCGATTTCGGGTCGTCCTTCAGGGCGTAACACTCGCTTTGGTAGCGTTTGATGACGTAATCGAACGCTGCGGCGTAGTTGCTTCGGTCGAACGGCGTCGTGTAATCGGTGTACTTCTCTTTCAGGCCGCCCGTGGCCGAGACGTCGCGGTTGTGGACCTGCATGATGACCAGCGCATCCATCTCGTCCAGCTCCCCGGCGTTCCAGAGCGTGCCCTCGGCCATCCGGTTGGCCGTGTCGGCGATCGACTCGCCGCCGATGGCCCGGTTGAGCGCCCGGGCGTCCAGTTGCCGGCAGCCGATTTCGAACCAGCCGTTCTGCGGCGAGGCGAACGAGGCCCCGGTGAGGAGGATCGTATATTTCGCGTTCTCCTGCGCTGTGGCATGCCCCCATGCGAGGGGCAGCGCAAGCAGCAGTGTCAGTAGTTTTTTCATTGTTGTTTTCAGTCGTTGCGCAGTGCGCGGGGCGCTTTCAGAGAACCGCCCGTGTTGAATTTCTGGTTATCGGGAATCCCCTCTTTTCTGCCGACGCCTTCGCGCATCAGCCTGCGGAGTTCTCCGAGGTGTTTCTGGTAGATCAGGCGGGGCGAAGCGTCGTATTTGCGGCACAGCGAGGCTGCCATGCCGACCACCTCGCCCATCATGCCCGTCGTGCGCATCACCCGCACCGTCCCGAGGGCCACGTGCGTCACGCTGATGTTCCGCCCGGCCATGAACAGGTTGTCCACATTGCGGGAGTAGAGACACCGGTAAGGCACGGCATGGGGATAGATGTGGATGTGTTTGGTCGCGGCCTTGAACTCCCGGCCCGGGAAGCGCACGGAGTTGAGCGAATCGGGAAAATGCAGGTCGATGTCCCACGTCGCGGTGAACGAGGCGTCTTCGTGGAAGACGTTCTTGTCGATATCGTCCTGTTTGAGGACGTAGTCGCCCAGAAGCCGCCGCGATTCGCGTTTGCCGGCCACATAGGCCACCCAGCCCAGCTCGCGGTTGCGGTACTTGGCATTGTCTTTCAGGCCGTTCTTGAGAAAGCTCCAGTTCGAATAGATCACCAGCAGGCCGTAGTCGCGGATGCGTTCGAAATCGCGGATCTGGTCGAGGTTCATGCCCGTCTCCCATTTCCATTCGCCCATCGTCACCCGCTCGCAGTTTTCGGCGTTGAACTCCACGCCGTAGCTGAACGTCGGGAACGAGGTTTTGCGGCCCGTGTCGACCGAATACCATTGGACGGACGAACCCATCGTCATCCGGTCGGCGGTTTCGGGCGCCAGCGTTTCGCCGAATTCGTCGCGGCTCTCGCGGCCCATGCGGTAGTCGGCTCCGGCCAGGAATCCGACGGTTCCGTCGCCCGTGCAGTCGGCGAAAAGCGGCGCTTCGAGCGTCGTCTCCTCCCCGGTTTCGATGTGGCGGACGATTACGGATTTTATCCGGCCGCCCTCTTTGTTCACCGCTACGGCGCGGCAGCTGGAGAACAGCTTCACGTTCTGCTCCCCGGCGATGAACGCACTTTTCTTCGCGTCCTCGTAGTTTTCGGCCGGCCGGGCGTTGCCTTCGCGCGAGTGGCCGAATTCGCGGATCATGCGGCCCAGTCCCTCGTTGGGGCCAAGCTCGATGACGCCGCCCAGATGCACGCGGACTTCGGAGCTGTTGTTGCCGCCCAGCACCGGGCGGTCGTTGACCAGAGCGACGCTGCACCCCAGCCGGGACGCCGCGGCCGCGGCGCACATGCCTGCGATGCCGCCGCCCACGACGACGAAATCGAACGATTCGGCGGTTTGCGGCGTTGCGGGGATGCCGAGCATCCGTTTGCGGAACGCAGCGAGTTCCGCGCTTCCGGACGGAGGGACGTCGCCCTCTTCGGTGGTGAAATAGACGGCGTCGCAGCGGCCGTCGAATCCGGAAAGGTCGGTCAGCGAAACGCTGACCGGACCTTTCCGGACGGAGACCTTTCCGGCGCACTGCCACATCCACTCGCTGCCCGTGCAGCCGAGCGTCGCGGACAGTTTCCGGCTGCCGACCCGGAGGGCGAACTTTCCGGGACCTTCCCCGTCGTACCAGGGGGCGACCCAGTTGAACGTCCGGACGTAGACCCGGTAGGTTCCCGTTTCCGGGAATTCGACCGTTGTCACGGCGTCCGCCACGGGTTTGCCCATGCCGTGCGCGATGAGGTAGGGCGAACCCATCTGGTCCATGAACTGCTGGTCCACGGCCCACCCGCCCTTGTCGCGGAAACTCTCGGCCTCGACCAGGACGCCGCTCCCGAAGGAGGCGGTGACGGACAGCAGCAGCGCTGCGGAAAGCAATGCAACCCTCTTCATGGTTTTTCAGGCGTTAGTTGATCTGTACTTCGTGCAGTTTCACCCAGCCTTCGGCCGTCTTTTCGTTGTTCACGGCGAGCTGGATGGCAGGCCGGTTCTCCTTCGTCGTGTCAACGATGGCGATGCCCCACGTGTATTTCCCCGCGGGAAGATCGACGGCCGGCGTTTCGAAGGTGTAGGAGAAGGGCTTGCTCTCGACCCAGGTCGAAGGCTCGCAGTCCTTGTCGACGAAGACCTTCTGCGCCTTGTCCGAAGCGTCGATCAAAGCGAAGGCCACCTTGTATTTGTAGTTCCACTGCGGCAGGTTGTTCGGGAAATAGCCCCAGCCCATGTTGCGCCAGCGCGAAGCGACCTTGACACGGCTGCCTGCGCTCACCTGGTCGGGAACGATCACCTGGTCGGGATAGAGACGGTAGCCGCCTTCGGAGACGAAGCGCTGCACGAGGCTGAAGGCATCGTTGAACCACGACTCGGTCTCCTGGCCGACACGGAAGTCCATCATGTTGACGCGGGCTTCGGCCGAGGAGTCGAATTCGCCCTGGCGGACATCTTCGGGGTGTCCCTGGCGGTAGCCGGCCGGGTCGTTCCAGTAGCTGTGGCTGCTGACGATATATCCGCCCTCCATGATGATGGGGACCTTGTAACGCCATTGTGCGGCGATTGCCTTCTCCCAGGTGCTGTAACCCCAGCTGGAGTTGTTCATGCCGAAGGCGTCGGAGCGGATGCAGTAGCCGTTGCTGATGGCCAGGGCCACGAGGCTTTCGCTGTTCGGGTTCGCCGTGCCCTGGCTCGTGGGATGGCCCAGTACGCGGTGGTAGTTGATCACCAGGGGAACCTTCGTGAAGTGTTTGGCGTAGAGCTTGGTGATCCAGTCGAGGACTTCGCGCTTCACCGTTTCCGTATTCTCATCGACAGCCGATACGTCGTCCTTGTTGTAAGCCACGCTGTGGCCCTCGCCCCACTTGCCGAGGCCGTAGCCGTCGATGAACGAGGTGTATTCCGGATCGTTGAACTCCTCGGCGAGGGCTGCGACGAACTTCTCGTAGTAGCGCTGGAAGATCGGGTCCTGCGGCATCGGGGTCTTGCGGTCGGGGTATTTCGGCTCCGACATCGCGTATTCGGCTCCGGCATCGTAGACGAACTGGGGCGTATTGGCGCCCTGGTCACGTCCGTCCACCACGACGCGGAAAGCGATGGGGAGTTTCAGCTCCCGGGCTTTCTGAACCAGTTTGTAAACCTTCGAATCGGGGTCTTTCCAGGCGTACTGCCCGTCTGCGGGATTCAGCACGGACCATTTCGTGCGGATATAGCAGGCCGAAGCGTAGTCCGCCACCCTTACGTTCTTTCCGAGCAGCGGTACGTAGATCTCCTTGTCGAAATAGGAGGGATCGTAGTCCGCGCTGACATACATCACCCAGCCGTTGAGCGGGTTGTGCAGCACTTCCGACTTGTTGTAGGCGGGCTTTACGGTCACACCGGCAACTTGGCCGCCTTCTTCGCCGCCGCCGTTGTCCTTCGAGCAACCGCAGGAAGCGGCGCAAAGAAATGCTGCCAGAAGACAGCCGGTCATCAGATTTCTCATGTGTATCATGTTGCTGTTTTTACGATTGATTGTCGTTGTAATGGAATATTGCCGTATCTTCCTGTCGGCCGGAACCCAGTCTCCATTCCGATACGGCAATATTTTTCAGTCGTGCGGTCCGGCGTTATTTGTTCCGGGCCAGGATCGTTCCGTGACGCAGATCGAAGATCAGCAGGTCGGAAGCGGGGATCGTGTAATACGAGTTGCGCGTCTCTCCGTCGGCACCTCCGTGCAGTTCGCCCACCTTGCCGAGAGTCAGCGTGAGGTTCTGCTTCTTGCCTTCTGCCGTCAGCGGACAGGTGAAGCAATAGGCATTGTTCTGGTTGTAATCCGCATCGCCGACCGAGAAATTCTGGGCTACGCAGAACTTCATGCCGCTGGAAAGTTTCGTGCCGTTGTGCTCTTCGGCGTCATAGATCAGGATCTGCGGGTCGGCGAAGCTCTGCTTCAGGTTGAGTTTGCGCACGCCCCAGCCCGTACCTGCTCCGTAGGCGTAGAGATCGAGCACTTCGATCGTTGCCTCGGGATTGGCTTCCGCACCGCTCGGGTGGAATGTGACGGACAGCGGCTTCAGGTCGGTCGCCGACGAGTAGATGCGCACCTGCTTGTTCTCCATGTCGATCAGCAGGCGGTAGTTGCCGGCGTTCGGGATATTCCACGAAACGGGGGTTTCCGTCATCTTCACGTCGACAAGCTCCCCGTCGCGGAGCGCGCCGTTGCCGTCGCTCGGAACGATGTAGTAGGTCTGGCCCTCCAGCTCGACGGGAATCTGCAACTCGCCGATGCTCAATTCGCCGTACCAGGCATAGAGGTTCGCATTCTCGACCGTCTTTTCGATCTCCGTCACGCTGCTGATGGCCGTGCCGGAAAGCGACACCTTGTCGGCATCGAAGACATCGACCTTGATCGGGGTTACGGTCACCTCCACGGTGCGCACTTCGGGCATTTCGTATGTGGGGCCGCCCGCATACTCCGCGATGACGCGGAACGCCAGCGTGAAGGTCTTGTTTACGGGCACCTGCCAGCGCTCGTTAGCCCAGTTGTTGATTTGCTCGGAGGTGTAGCTCCGGCTGAAGATGCCGTCGTCTTCGCTCGTCACGATGGCGGTGGACGAACCGAAGTTGTTGTTCAGCAGGTCCAGTTTGGTCGTGTAGGACACCAGATACTCGTCGGGCATCGGACGCGCGGGCGTCCAGTCGAAGGTCAGTACCGTAGCCGAAAGGTCGTTTTCGTCCAAAGCGATCTGGGAGGAGGAGGCGGTCAGCTCCAGAGTTTCCCGGACCGGGTCGCTGTCGTGTTCGTACGGGTCCCATTCACAGGCCCACTGGCCGAGTGCGAAAAGGGTCAGCAGCGACAGGTTGCATGCAAATTTTATCTTTTTCATAATTGTTTTTTTCGTGGTTGCTGATACGGTCCGGAATCTGCCGGACACATTCTTGTCTGATCCGCCCGGAGGCGGGGACGAAGGTTTTTAGCCTTCGTAACCTTCATATCCGGGATTCTGCGGGAAATTGCCGACATTCGCGTCGCGGATAGCCTGCGGAATGGGCCACAGCACGTGGAAATCCTGGATGAGGTCGCGCGCCTCGGGGTTGTACTTTCTCACGCGTTCGAGCAGCTTGCCCGTGCGTATCAGCGTGAAGCGGCGGCTCTCTTCGCCGTAGAGTTCGCGGATGCGCTCGTCGAGCAGGAAATCCATCGTCATCTCCTCGTCGGAAACGTCGGACACTTTGGCGCGGCGGCGCACTTCGTTCACGGCATCGGCGGCCTTATCGGGCATGTCCTGACGCAGGTAGGCTTCAGCCAACAGCAGGTAGGTCTCGGCCAGGCGGAATTTCATGCGGTCCTTGTATGCGCCGGTGAGCTGGAGGTTTTCCTCCTTACCGAAGAAAAATTTCTTCAGCGCCGGGAAGAGCTGGGCCTGCGACCACGATTTGTCGTCGATGGGGCATTTTTGTCCCAGCTTGTTGGGCGTCAGCGGGTTGTTGTAGTACCAGTTGCGCTTGATGTTGTACTCCGAGTTGCGGATGTCGCCGTCTTCGAAGATGCCTTTTTCCTGAATCCCGGGGAAACCCTCCTTTTCTCCGGCCGTCGTGGCGTTGGTTCCTTTGACGCCGATCCACCACTTCAGCGGATAGATCTGCGCCAGGCCGCGGCCGCCGAGCGAGTCGGCCAGTGCGAATCCGTCGATGGCGTGGTACTGGGGATTCCAGGCGCGGCGGGTCCAGTCGTCGGAATTCGTGCCGCCGCCGACCGTGTTGTACTGGAACTGCATGACCCAGATACCCTCGGTGTTGCCGGCCGAACGGTTCTGATTGTTTTCGACGAACATGTCGCTGAAATAGTCGCCGGGATCGTTCTTGGCGTTGCCGAAGCGGCTTTTCATCAGACTGTAATACGGGCAGTCGATCACGTCCTGGGCATTCTCCTCGGCCAGCTTATAGTCGCCTTCGGCGCCGCGCAGCAGGTACATTTCGCTCAGCAGGTGGCGTGCGGCCCACGTCGTAAGCTTGCCCTCCTTCACGTTGTCGGGATTGTCGGGAAGGTACGTCTTGGCAAATTCCAGGTCTTTGATGATGTTGCCCAGCACCTCGATCTTGGGATCGCGCGAGAACGAGAGCAGGAAGGGCTTCTGGATGGTTTCGACCCAGGGCACGTCGCCGTAGAGGTAGACCAGCGTGCGGTAGGCGTAAGCCCGGAAGAAACGGGCTTCGGCCTGGTAAAGCTGTTTGTCGGTGGGATAGTCCCAGTTGTCGTTCTTTTCGGAATAGATCAGCAGTTCGTTGGCCGAAGCGATCAGGTTGTAGGCCCAGTTCCAGTACGAGCCGACGAAAAGCGTCGACGGGTTGAGCGTCATTTCGGCGAACGGAACCAGCGAACCGTCGCGGACGGTTCCCATGCGGCAGAGGTCGGTCGAAATCTGGAGGACCTCGTAGGCGCAGGCGCCGTTGTGCATGAAAGCGCCGTTTTCACCCCAGGTGTTGTATTCCGAGCGGGCGATGGCGTAGAGCCCCGTGGCTCCCACCTCGAAGCCCAGTGAACTGGTGTAAGTGTTGTCGGGGGCCAGCGAACTTTTCAGATCCTCTTCCAGGAAGGAGGTGCAGCCCGCAGCTATCGAGAGGATCGAACTCGCGATGCCGATCTTGATATAATTCATCGTTTTCATAGTCAGGTCTTGATTAGAAGGTTAAGGTTAATCCCAGTACGTAGGAACGGGCGGTCGGGAACGATGCGAACCAGGTGTTGTCGTAGTTCAGCATCTGGCGCATGTTGGAGAAGGCGCAGACGTTGTTCACGCTGAAATTCACGTCGATGGCGCTCAAGCCGATCCGGCGGACGAATTTCTGGTTGACACGGTAGCCCAGCGTGATGTTGCGCAGCTGCACGTAGTTGAGCTTCTTGTAGTAGCCGTGGCTGAAGGAGGCCTGGTAACCCGGCGAAACGACCTCTGCGTCGGGGGTCTCCGGCGTCCAGTATTTCACGCCGTGGATGTAGTTGCCCGAACCGAACGTATACGAGGAGATGTTGGCCACGTTGTCCGTCATCCACTTGCCGAAGACGCCGTTGAACAGGAACGAGAAATAGAGGTCCTTGTAGGAGAAACGGTTGCCCATCGACATCGTGAAGCTCGGCTGTTTGCTGCCGATCACCTTGCGGTCTTTGGAGTCGATGACGCCGTTGCCGTCGACATCCTCCAGTTTGGCGGCTCCGGGCGTGGCTCCGGTCTGGTGGGCCACCTCCTTGCCGTCCTTGTCGATGAACGTGAACTCGTCGCCTTCCTGCCAGATGCCGATCATGTTCCAGTCGTAGTAGACCGACAGCGGCTGGCCGATGAACCACTTGTTGTTGATGTCGTCTCTGCCGTCGCCGCGCAGCGCGACGATCTTGTCGCGGTTGAGCGAGAAGGTGAAGTCGGTCTCCCACCTGAAATCCTTCTTGCGGATATTCTGCGAATGGAGCGTCAGTTCGATACCCTTGTTGCGGGTCTGGCCGACGTTGTAGAGAATCTTGCTGTAACCGTTCATAATGGGAACGGTACGCGACATCAGCAGGTCGTGCGTGTTGGAGAGGTACATGTCGATCGTACCGCCCAGACGGCCGTTGAAGAACTGGAAGTCGATACCGAGGTTGGCCGTATAGGTGGTCTCCCAACGCAGGTCGGGATTGCCGATACCGTCGCTCGGCAGGTAGGCCGAGTTGGCGGCGTCGCTGTTGTCGCCCCAAATATATTTGACACCATTGGTCGAGTAGAGACGGTCGAGCGACTGATAACGTGAAATGGCGTTGTTTCCGTTGGCGCCGTATGAGAGGCGGATCTTCAGCATGTCGATCCAAGAGGCGTTGTCCTTGATGAAGCTCTCCTCGCCGAGATGCCAGGCAACGGCAGCCGAGGGGAAGAAAGCCCATTTGTGGTTTTCAGCGAAGGCCGAGAACGAGTCGGCGCGTCCGGTGAGTGTCAGAAGGTATTTGCTGTTGAAGCCGTAATTCACACGGAACATGCCCGAAACGAAGTTCTCTTTCCAGAAAGACGAACTGATGGCGATCTTGTTCTCGGCGCCGTCCATCCGGTAGAAGCTCGAGTCGTCGTTTACGAAGCCTTCGCCGCTTTGCGAAGCGGCTGTATACTGGGCCTCCTGCATGGAGAAGAGACCTGTGAAGTCGATGTGATGTTTGCCGAAATTCCGGTCGAATTTAAGCACGTTCTCCCACGTCCAGTCCGTCGTGTGGTTGTTGGCCAGCTCGGCGCGGCCGTCGACTTTCTTACCCGTTACGGTGTTGCGGCCGTAGTAGGTTCCGTTCATCTGGCTGCGGTAGTTGTAGCCGAACTGCGACCGGAAAGAGAGCCCTTTGACCGGAAGTTTGAGATCGAGGAACCCGTTGGCCATGAAGTTGCGGCCCGTGCGTTTCTGGTCGGCGTTGACGTCCTTCATCGGGTTGGGCAGGTTCGAGTAGTCCATCGGCTCTTCGTAGTAGGCGCCGGTCTCGTCCTTGTAGATGCCGTAGGGGCTTTGCTTGATGGCATGTTCGAGGTTCGGCGTCGCACCGCCGGTCTCACGGTTCACGAACTGCGTGGTGAGACCTACGGACAGCCAGTCGTTCATTTTCTGGTTGATGCTGGCATAGACGTTCGTGCGCTGGTAATTCGAATTGTAAACCACGCCGGGGTTGTCCAGGTAGGAAACCGAGGCCATATAGGTGGTCTTCTCGTTGCCGCCCTGGAAGCTCAGCTGGTGGTCCATCGTGAAGACCGTGCGGAAGACGTAGTCCTGCCAGTCGTTGGTGATGCCCTTGGCGTAGTTTACCTTCTCGCTGGCGCTGATAATCGAACCTACCAGCGGATCGAGCTGCTCGCCGCTGTAATTGTTCTTGAGCCGGCCCATGTCCTGTTTGAGGCGGATGAACTCGTTGGGACCCATGGTTTCGATGCGCTGCATCGGCTCGGCGATGGCGAGCTTCGTTTTGTAGGTGACATGGAAATCGCCCTGCGAACCCCGCTTGGTCTGGATCAGGATGACGCCGTTCGAGCCGCGCGAACCGTAGATGGCCACGGCCGACGCGTCTTTCAGCACCGACATGTTCTCGATGATGTTCGGGTCGAGGTCGGCCAGTCCGCCCGAGTAGGGAATGCCGTCGAGAATGATCAGCGGGTCGTTGCTGGCCGTCAGTGAGTTCTGGCCGCGGATCAGCAGGGTCTGGTTGCTGCCCGGCGCTTCGTTGCCGGTCGTGATGTTCAGACCGGCGACCTGGCCGACCAGACGGTCCATCAGGTTGTTGGTCGAGACCATTTCCAGCGTCTGTTTGCTGACGACGGCGAGACCTCCCGTGAGGTCTTTCTTTTTCTGCGTACCGTAACCCACGACGACCACTTCGTCGAGGGACTGGGCGTCTTCGGTCATCGTCACGTTTACGACATTCGATGCGCCGAGTTTCACTTCCTGGTCGGTATAGCCCAGACAGGTGAAAAGAAGCGTCGAGGATGCGGGAACTTTGATTTCATAAACACCTTGCGTATTGGATACGGCTCCGTTGTTGCTTTTGCCGTCCTTTACCACGACAACGACTCCCGCCAGCGGGGCGCCGCTTCCGTCGGTGATTTTACCGGTTACTTTGACGTCGTTCTGCTGGGCGAACGACGGTGTTGCAGACAGCAGGAATAAGAGGGAAATCGTCAGGCTGCCTATAAGCTTTTTGTACATGCTCATTATCATAAAAGGTTTCTTTTTGGTTAGTGCTTGTATCTCCGTTATAAAGGGATTGTCTGGAGGGGCGGGAGACACTTCGTCGCCTGGTGTGGTTTTCCGATCATCTTTTCATAGGTTTCAGGTTTTAATTTTTTAAATTTTTTTATGTATTTCGAAGGAAAAGCGGACGCCGGGGACTTCGGACCCCGTATTGCAAAGGTCAATAAAACGGGGCGACCGGATGGGCGTCGTTTATTCGGAAATGGTTCCATTTCGTACGGAGGGGTAAAAAAAAGGATCATATCCGGGCGCTGCGCAGACCTGCGAAGAGTCCCGTCCGGACAAAATGAAACCTCCCTGCCGGTCGCGCGGGGCGACGGCGGGAAGGTTTCTGCGGGCAGATGCGGACGCTGCTCCGGCGGATACGAAAGCACGAGATATTCATAGCCGGTTCGGTCGGCTCCTTTCGTGCGGTTTGCGTCAGGATTTCTTCTTAAATTCGGATGGGGTCAGTTCGAAATGCCGTTTGAAACAGATGCTGAAATATTTGGGATTGGCGAATCCCGTCAGGACCGAGATCTCGGAGATGGTCAGGTCCGACTCCCGGAGCAGCTGGGCCGACCGTTTCAGCCGGACGTCCATGATGAACTCCTTGATCGACATGCCCGTGATGTCGTTGATCTTCTGGTAGAGGAGCGTGCGTCCGATCGACATGTCCGACACGAACGAATCCACATTGTAGTCGCTGTTGTCCATGTTCCGTTCGATATAGTTCATCGCCTTTTTCAGCAGTTCCTCGTCCATCGACGAAATGGTGATCTTCGACGGTTCGGCGATGTACTTCTTGCTGTAACGCTCCTTGAGTTCCTGCTGGCTGCGGATGAGGTTGGCAACCTGTTTGAGCAGGAAATCCATATCGAAGGGCTTGTCGATGAACACGTTGGCTCCGCATTCCAGTGCCTTGATCTTGTTTTCGGTGTTTTTGCCCAGAGCCGAAAGCATGATCACCGGGATATGGCTGGTCTTGATGTTCGAACGCAGCGAGCGGCATACCTCGAAGCCGTCGGCTTCGGGCATCATCAGGTCGGTGATGACGATCTGGGGGCAGATTCTCTCCGCTTTGGCGATGCCTTCGCTGCCGTTTGCCGCGGTGTATACGTTGTAGTGTTTCGACAGCCGTTGTTCGAGGTAGCTCCGCAGGTTGGGGTCGTCCTCGATGACCACGATGTTGCACGCCTTGCGGTCGTGCCGGTCGTTGGGAGCCATGACGTCGGATTCGGTCAGCAGGTTGTCGATTTCGGAGACCGTGTATTCGTACGATTCGGCGGCGCTGTCGGTCTTTTCGGCGTTGAGCGTGAAGGGCAGGACCACCGTGAACGCGACTTTCGAGTTGCCCGAACGGAGGGTGATGGTTCCGTTGAGGTTGCCGACCAGCTCCTTGACGATGGCCAGTCCCAGGCCGCTGCTGCTCTCGAATTGGGGACGGCGGTCGGAGAGGTGGTTGAACGATTCGAAGATGGCCTCCTTCTTGTCGTCGGGGATTTCCGCCCCGGTGTTGGTGACCGTGAAGGCGATGTATTCGGTGCCGGCGGCCGGCGGAGCGGACTCCGGGCGCTGGTCCTGCCGCGCCGGGTAGATTCTCACGCCGACATAGCCGTTTTCCGAGGCGTACTTGATCGCGTTGGAGAAGAGGTTCGTGAAGATTTTTTCGATCACGTCGTGGTCGAACTTGGTGTAGAAACTTTCATACTGGGAGTTGAAGCCGGTTTCGATCCCCTTCTTGTTGGCGTAGAACTCGAACAGCGAGAAGATGCTGTCGATGAAGCGGATCAGATCGCCCGGCTGGCGGTTCAGGGTGATCTTCTGGCTCTCGATTTCGCGGAACTGAAGCAGTTGGCTGATCATGCGCTGGATGCGCCCCACGTTCTTCTCGATCAGGTGCACGTAGGCATTGCCAGGCGCATTGGCGGGCAGGTGTTCCTTGAGCTGTTTCAGCGGGTCGACGACCAGCGTGAGCGGAGTTTTGAGGTCGTGGGAGATGTTCGTGAAGAAGTTGATCCGGGCCTGGGTCAGCTGCTTCATGTTCTGTTCCTTGATCCGCTCCAGTTCGAGCCGCTGTTCGAAAATCTTCTTGTTGGTGAAATACCGCCAGATGAAGTAGGCCACCGCCGAGAGCAGCGCCGCATAAACGAGGTAGGCCCAGCGGGAGAGGAAGGGCGAGGGGTGCACCCTGAAGCCGAGCGCCGAAACCTCGTCGCCCCACAGGCCGTCGTTGTTGGCCGCCTTGACCTCGAAGACATAGTTTCCGGCGGGCAGGTTGAAGAACTGCACCGCCTTCTGTCCCTGCGGCAGCAGGGACCATCTTTCGGAGTGTCCCAGCAGGCGGTAGGCATACTGGTTCTTCTCGGCGTTCAGGTAGCTGTTCGCCGAGAAGCGGATTTCGAAATTCGACTGCCGGTGCGACAGTTCGATCACGTCGCCCTCGCCTCCGCGGTAGGAGAGCGTGGAAATGGCTTTCTCCAGAGGCGAGTTCTTGGCGCCGGGCACGGCCGGCCGGCTGTTGATAAGCAGGTCCGTAAAATAGACTTTCGGCTTCTGGTCGTTGTATTTGATCTTTCCCGGGGTGAAGAGGATGAAGCCGTCCGTCCCTCCGAACAGCATTTCGCCTTTCGAGGTCTTGTAGCAAGCCCGCACGTAGTAGGCCCCGCAGCGGTTCGGGATGTCGATCTGCGATTTGCGGATCACCCCGTCGGTATGGTCGTAATAGTAAAGCCCGTCGTTGGTGCTGAACCAGACATCTTTCGAGGGGGTGTCTTCGAGGATGCCGAAGACTGTTTTGCCCTCCAGCCCTTCGCCGTTCCGGTCCCTGAAATTGACGTAACTGCCGTTGCGGCGCAGCAGGTTGACCCCGCCGCCACGGGTTCCGAACCAGATGTCGGAGTCGGAGGTGACGCAGTAGGAGCAGAGGTTGTTGACCGAATAGGGGGCCTCTGCGATGTAATGGCGCTTCAGAATCCGCCGTGTGGCGGGATCGACGACGTATGCGCCGTCGTGCCCGACGAGCCACAGGTTGCCCCGCTCGTCGTGGAACAGCGTTTCGATATGGATGCGGACGGCGTTTCCCTGTGCGTCTGTCAGCCGGACCGTCTCCACGCGTCCCGTACTCGCATCCTTGTACATCAGCTCGGCGTCCGGGTCGGTCAGCCAGATGCCCCGGTCGCCCTCCTTGGCGAAGTCATAGACGCTCAAAGGCTGTCCCGAGGCCGGATGGTTCATGTACAGGTCGGAGAAACGTCCCTGCCGTTCGTCGAAGACCCGCATTCCGCCGTTGAACGCCGAGACCAGCAGCCTGTCGTTTCCGTCGTGCCACAGCTTTTTGATCATGTTCGACGTCAGGCCGCAGCGGCTCTCCTGCGTGTAATAGACGAACCGGCCGTCGCGGCGGTCCCAGCGGTTAATTCCCCCCCCCCCTCCGTTCCGATCCAGAGATTGCCCTCCGAATCCTCTTCGAAACAGCTGACGATGGGATGGTTCAGCCCGCCCGGCGTGGCTTTGAAATAGTCCACGCCGTTGTCCGCGAAGGTCATGTAGGCCAGTTTGCCGCCGTATGTGCCGACCCATATCCCGCCGTCGGGATCGGGGAAGATCGACCATACCGAATTGTTGGGCAGGGAGTAGGGATAGTGGAGGTCGGAACGCAGCAGCTGCGTGCTGGCGGTAAGCGGCTCCAGCAGCAGCAGTCCCGATTGCGTCGCTACCCAGATGATGCCCTGCGAATCGAGGTGAAGCTCCTTGGCGCCGGCGGATTTCTCGTATTCGAGCGGCAGTCGGAAATACCGTCCGATCCTGCCGTTGCCGTCGCATTCGTAGAGCCCGTCCATGAGCGTGAGGACATATACCGACCCGTTGCACTCCACCACGTCGCGGATCACGCAGCTGCCGCCGCCGACGGATGCGAAGAGGACGTATTGCCCGGTCTCCCGGTTCAGGCGGTAGAGATCGCCGCCCGACGCGGCGTAAACGTACTCCTTCGTGCACACCAGCGTCAGCGTCCGCCCGGGTGCGGACATCTCCGGAGGCATCGGATAGCGGGTCACGGCGGGCAGCCGTTCGGGGCTGAACGATTCGATGCCGTTGTTGCGGATCAGCCATACCGTCCCGTCGTTGTTCGCTGTGACCGAGCCGATATTGCCCTCCAGAACGAATTCGAACTCCAGCTTCCGGTAGTTGAAGCGCAGCAGCCCTTGGTTAGTCCCTACGTACAGGCCTTTCCGGTTGTCCGTGATCACCTGTCCGTAGGACCAGTAGGAATTCGGCAAGAGGTTCGTGACCAGGTCGGTCATCCGTACGAACGACGTGCCGTTGTACATGAACAGGGCGTCGTAGCCGCTGAACCACATACGCCCGACGCTGTCCTTGGCGATGCTGTGGATGCCTCCGTAATAGGAGGTCTCGGGCATGGTGTGGAAGCGGTAGTCCGGGATATTCAGGGCATGGAGCGCCGGAGAAATCAGCGTTGCGGCGAAAACCAGCGCCGCAAACGGAATTTTCGTATATGCCTTATGTCGGGTCATCGTTTCTTCTTTAGCACAAAGATAAAAGAAAAAGCGAAAAATGGATGCTTCGAAGCCCGGTTTTTCGGTTCTCCGCCGCCGGACCGGGCGCGCGGCGGGGAAAGCCGGGCTGCACCGCCCGGAGACGAAAAAGACGGCAGGGAAAACTCCCTGCCGTCTTTTTTATTGAATGAAGCGCTCCGGACCGGGGCGTGATTCCGGTGGGCGTTTACCGCCCCTGAAGCCCGCTTTTTAAGCGGGCGGGCGCGGAACTGGATCGTAAGCCAGAATGGCCCGGCATCGCCCCCTGAAACCCACTTCTCAAGCGGGTTACCAGATGATTACGCGATCCTGTTCGGGCAGGAACATCGGTCCGTCGGCGATCGAGAAGGCGTCGTAAAAATCCTGCAGGTTGCGCAGCGTGGCGTTCACGCGCCATTTGCCCAGCGAATGCACGTCGAGCTTGGTGAGACGTGCGATCTCCTCGTCGCGGATGTTCTGCGCCCACAGCGTGGCGTAGCCCAGGTAGAAACGCTGCTCGGGAGTGAATCCGTCGATCGGGGCGGGAGCCTCCCTGCCTGCGAGCGAATTGCGGTAGGCCGTGCGGGCCACGCGCAGGCCGCCCTGGTCGGCGATGTTCTCGCCGAGCGACAATGCGCCGTTGGCGAAGATCGCAGGCTGTCCCTCCTTGGCGGGCAGAACCTCGATCGCGTCGAACTGCTTGACCAGAATGTCCGTCTTGGCCTTGAACGCGGCGGCGTCCTCGTCGGTCCACCAGTTGTTCATGTTGCCGTCCTTGTCGAAATTGCGGCCCTGGTCGTCGAACCCGTGGGTCATCTCGTGGCCGATCACCACGCCGATGGCGCCGTAGTTCACCGCGTCGTCGGCGTCGGGGTTGTAGAACGGCGGCTGGAGAATGGCGGCCGGGAAGCAGATTTCGTTGGTCGTGGGATTGTAGTAGGCGTTCACCGTCTGGGGCGACATGTGCCACTCGTCCTTGTCCACGGGCTTGCCCAGTTTCGAAATGTTGTCGGACGTATACCAGGCGTTGGCCTCGACGATGTTCTCCCAGTAGCTCTTCGCAGGGTCGATCTTCAGCGTCGTGTAGTCCTTCCACTTGTCGGGATAGCCGATCTTCACGGTGAAGGCCGCGAGTTTCTCCTGCGCCTTGGCTTTTGTGGCGTCGGACATCCAGTCGAGGGCGGCGATGTGCTGACCGAGGGCCGTTTGCAGGTTCTTCACCATGTCGAGCATCCGGACCTTGTCCTTCTCGGGGAAGTACTTGGCCACGTACATCTCGCCGACGGCTTCCGAAAGGGTTCCGTTGGGCACCGACATGGCGCGCTTCCAGCGGGGTTTCTGCTCCTGCTTGCCCGACATCACGCGGCCGAAGAAGTCGAACGACGCGTTGATGAAGTCGTCGCTCAAGTAGCTGGCGGCTGCGCCGATGTACTGTGCGGCGAGGTAGTAGCGGATCTCCTCCAGCGGGGCGGTTTTCATCAGTTCGTTGGCGTTGGCCAGGGCCGAGGGGGTCGTCACGATGATCTGCTCGAAATCGCCGATGCCCATTGTCTTATAGTACTCGGCCCAGTCGATGGCATCGTAGGCCTTCTCGAAATCGGCCTTCTTCGTGGGGTTGTACATGGCGGGGATGTTGCGCAGTTCGACGCTCGACCAGTTTTTCTCGGCCAGCTTCGTTTCGATCGACAGCACGCCGGCGACGGCCTTGTCGATGTCGGCCTCGGGAACGCCCGACAGCCGGAAGATTTTGCCCAGATACTCCTTGTAGGCGGTGCGGATCGACTCGTTCTCGGGATCGAGGTAGTAGTCGCGGTCGCCCATGATCAGGTCGGGCTGCGAGGCGTAGAGCGCGTTGATGTCGCTGTTCATCAGGTCGGACTGCACGCCCACGCCGAAGAACGGATTGGCGATCGAGGAGTGGAGCCTGGCCACTGCGGCGGTCAGCTGCGAGCGGTCGCCGATGGCGAGAATTCCGTCGACGGCGGCCTTGATCGGAGCGGCGCCCTCGGCGTTCAGGCGCACCGAGTCGAGCCCCATCTTGTAGAGGTCCGAAATCTTCTGCTCGACGCTTCCCGGCTCGGCTTTCTGCTGCGTCATGCCGGAGAACAGCTCGTTGATGCGCTTCTCGTTGTTGTCGCGCAGGATGTCGAACGAACCGTAGCGCGCATATTCGGGCTTCAGGGGGTTGTTCTTCTGCCAGCCGCCCGTGGCGTACTCGTAGAAATCGGCGTTGGGGGCTACCGACAGATCGAAGTTCGCCATGTCGAGGGCCGGGGTCTTGGGGGTATTCTGACAGGCTGTCATGCAAGCCATTGTTGTTGCGAAAAGAATGATTTTTTTCATGTCGTTCGGGGTTTGATAAAACGGGGACTTCCGTGAAAACCGGAAATCCCCGCCGTTGTAATTGTTACGGTATGCCCGGTTAGTCGCGGATGGCCGCAACGCCCGGCAGGTCGCCGAATTCGATGTATTCGAGCAGCGCGCCGCCGCCCGTCGAGATGTACGACACCTGGTCGGCCAGGCCGAACTTGTTGATGCAGGCTACCGAGTCGCCGCCGCCGATGAGCGAGTAGGCGCCGTTCTTCGTAGCCTCGGCGATGGCCTGGGCCACCTCCTTGGAGCCGGTTGCGAACTTGTCGATCTCGAACACGCCCACGGGGCCGTTCCAGAGGATGGTCTTGCAGCCCAGGATGTGCTCGCGGAAGACCTTTTTGCCCTCCGAGCCGATGTCCAGACCCTCCCATCCGTCGGGAATGTCGTTGGCCGGCGCCTCCTTGGTGTTGGCGTCTGCCGAGAATGCGTCGGCGATCAGCGCGTCGGGCGACATGACCAGCTGCACGCCCTTCTTCTTGGCCAGCTCGAGGATCTCGAGCGCTACGGGGAACATGTCGGGTTCGCAGATCGAGCCGCCGACCTTACCGCCCTGCGCAGCCGCGAAGGTGTAGGTCATGCCGCCGCCGATGATGATCGAATCGACCTTCTCGATCAGCGCCTTGATCACGCCGATCTTCGACGAAACCTTCGATCCGCCCACGATGGCGCAGAACGGATGGGCCGGGGCCTCCATCAGCGAGGAGATGGCCTTCACCTCTTTCTCCATCAGGTAGCCGAACATCTTGTCGTTGGGGAACTGTTTGGCGATCAGGTAGGTCGAAGCGTGCTTGCGGTGGGCCGTGCCGAACGCGTCGTTGATATAGCAGTCGGCCAGCGAAGCGAGTTTCTTGACGAACTCCTTCTGCGGACCCTCTTTCAAGGCCTTCTTGGCGGCGTCCTTCTCCTCCTTCGAGGCGTCTTCGGCCAGGCCGCGGGGCTTGCCCTCCTCCTCGGCGTAGAAACGCAGGTTTTCCAGCAGCATAACCTGTCCGGGCTTGAGGTTTTTGGCCATTTCGGCGGCCTTCTCACCGATGCAGTCGCCGGCGAACTCGACCTTCGTGCCGAGGTTTTTCTCGACGGCGGGAACGATCTGCTCGAGCGAGTATTTGGGATCGGGATTCTTCTTGGGACGTCCCATGTGCGACATCAGGATCACCGAGCCGCCCTCGGCGAGCACCTTCTTGATGGTGGGGATGGCGGCGCGGATGCGCGTGTCGTCCGTCACTTCGCCCTTCTCGTTGAGGGGTACGTTGAAATCCACGCGGATGATCGCGCGCTTGCCTTTGAAATCGTAGTTGTCGATCGAGATCATAGCTCTTTGATTTTTAAGTATTTTGTTGAAATGATTTTCGGTAAGTCCTAATTCGGGACAAATTTATGAAAATATTTTAAGAATCTGTTATTTTGATAACAGAAAAACAGGTGCCAATTTTTAATTCTTAATTTTTCATTTTTAATTGACGCCCGGCGTCAGTACTTGTACCGTATCCACTTGAACAGCTCCTTGAGCGACGGTTTCTTGCCGTACATGAAGATGCCCACGCGGTAGATCTTCGCCGCGAACCACACCATGCCCACGAACGAGGCGTAGAGCACCACGAGCGAGAGAGCGACCTCCCACAGCGGAATGTCGTAGGGGATGCGTGCCATCATAACGATCGGCGAGGTGAACGGAATGATCGAGAACCAGAAGGCCAGTTGCGAGTTGGGGTCCTTGATGACGACGAACATCATCAACAGCGCGAGGATGATCGGCAGCGTGATGGGCATTTGCAGCTGCGAGGCGTCCTGCACGTTGTCCACGGCCGAACCCACGGCGGCGAACATCGCCGAGTAGAGCAGGTAGCCGCCGAAGACGAACAGCAGCAGACTGACGAAGATCTTGACGATATAGCCCAGGTCGGTCATGGCGGCCACGGCTTGCAGCATCTCGGGGTTCATGCCGGACATCGAAGCCGCGTCGGGCATGCCCTGCTGCATGGCCTGGGCGCTCGCCATCACGTCTTCGGGCATCAGATGGGGCATCACCAAAGCTCCGACGCCGGCGATCAGCACGCCCCAGAGCAGCACCTGTACGATAGCCACCGAAGCCACGCCGAGGATTTTGCCCATCATCAGGTCGAAGGGGCGCACCGACGAGACCATCACCTCCAGCACGCGGTTGTTCTTCTCCTCGATCACCGACTGCATGACCATCGAGCCGTAGATCAGCAGGAACATGTAGAGGATGAATCCCAGGACGTAACCCACGCCCGTGGCCACGGCCGACGACTGCGCCTGCGTGTCCTCCTCCTGCGACTTGTCGTTGCGGAAGGTCTGCATGTTGACCGAGGTCTTCACCTCGTCGAGGATCTGCGAGAGGTTTTCGATGTTGTAGGCCTTGAGTTTCTCGGCTTCGAGGATGCGCTCGATCTGCCCCGTGATGTTGCTTTCGAGGGAGAGCGACGACGACGAGTTGGCGTAGAGCCGGACGTTGTTCGGGTTTTTCAGGATGTCGCCGCCGATGTAGAGCACGCCGAATTTGTCGGTCAACTGCTTGCGGGCCTCCTCGGTCGGGAGTTCCGTGGTCTCGAAACGGATCTCCTCGTCGTTTTCGAGTTTCGGGGCCACCTGCCCGCTGTCGTCGATGACGGCGATGACCTTCTCGTCGCCCCGCGAGAACTGCATGATGAGCGCCGGGGCGGCCATCAGCCCGATCATCAGCACGGGCATCAGCAAGGTGGTGATGATGAAGGATTTTTTACGTACGCGCTCGTTGAACTCGCGCTGGATGATGATGGATATGTTGGACATGACAGGATGTGATTAAGTCGTTTGTCGTTGGTTTTCGAAACTCCTCCCCTCTTCAAAGGGGGATTATCGTCTGGCCGGAACGGCTTTTCATAACGAGCCGTTCACGGCTCTGATGAAAATGTCGTTCATCGAGGGGATGATCTCGCGGAACGAACGCAGTTCGACGGCGTCGTTGACCGCGCTGATGACCCCGCGCACGTCGGCGTCGCTCTCGACGTGGAGCTTGAGCGTCCGGTAGACCGACTCCTCCTGCGTGCCGTCGAGGATTTCGCAGCGGCCCGCGACGGCCTGCCGCAGGGTCTGCTCCTCGCCGCGGTAGGCCACTTCGAAGATGTTGGAGCCGTGGCGGCGGCGGATTTCGTCGACCTCGCCCGAGAGGATGTTGCGCGATTTGTTGATCAGCGTGATGTGGTCGCAGATCTCCTCCACCGAAGACATGTTGTGCGTCGAGAAGATGATCGTCGCGCCCTTGTCGCGCAGCGCCAGGATTTCGTCTTTCAGCAGATTGGCGTTGATCGGGTCGAAGCCCGAGAACGGCTCGTCGAAGATCAGCAGCTCGGGTTCGTGCAGGATCGTGACGATGAACTGCACCTTCTGGGCCATGCCTTTCGAAAGTTCCTCCACCTTCTTGTCCCACCACTCCTGGATGCCGAAACGGATGAACCACTGTTTGAGCCGCGCGACGGCTTCGCGGCGCGAAAGGCCCTTGAGGCGGGCGAAGAAGACGGCCTGTTCGCCGACCTTCATCTTCTTGTAGAGACCCCGTTCCTCGGGCAGATAGCCGATGCGGTAGATGTCGTCGGGAGCGATCTCCCGGTCGCCGAACAGCACGCGGCCCGCGTCGGGCGCCGTGATGCGGTTGATGATGCGGATCAGGGTCGTCTTGCCGGCTCCGTTGGGTCCGAGCAGTCCGTAGACCGAACCTTTGGGGATGGCGAGCGATACGTCGTCGAGCGCCGTGTGCGAAGCGTAGCGTTTGGTGACGTGTTCTACTGTGAGTAAATCCATAGTCGCTGATGTTTTGTTTTTGGATCGTTACGGCGACAAATATAGGAACAAATTTTGAATATCAAAAAATATTTATCGTTTTTCGATAAAGTTTTTCGAATGTCTCTTTGCAGGACATTCGTATGGCGGGCGGGACCCCATGCAGGGGTTATGATCCGGTTCGCAGGACGACGGGGCGGACAGGGCTTTCGGATCGGCCGGAGAGGCGTCGGGCGGGTTTCGGAGATGACGAATTTCATCCCGGAGAGCTGCCGGGAGGCGGAAATTTCCGGTGTCGGAGTGCGGGCGGTTTCGGTTTCGGTTTTGGCCGGGGGGGTGTTCTTCGGGTTTCGTCGGTTTGGTTTGTTCGGGCGGGCGGTTTTGCCCGTTAATCGGGGACCTTGCCTGTATATAGTACGAAAAAAGACCCCGGCATACGTAACGGACGTTGCGATTTTTTATCCGGGAGTGTTGCATTTGCGCGAAAATTCGTTACATTTGTACGGGCCTTCGGACGATTTCGGTTTTCGTTCGCGGAGATAGGGCCGGGTGGGTGTTCCGCATGGTTTTGCGGAGCGCTGTTTTATGTACCTTATTTAACCCAATTTAAATTTCTAAAAATGAAAAAACTGCTGATCCTTTTCGCCTGCCTTCCCCTGCTCGGGGCCTGCACGCAAACCGAACCGGTTTCCGGAAACCGCGCTGCGGCGATCGTCGCCGAAATCCACAACCCCCGCTCCAAAAACGTCGTCGTGGCTTCGCACCGGGGCGACTGGCGCAACTACCCCGAGAACTCGATCGCCGCCATCGAATCGGTGATCGGCATGGGCGTGGACATCATGGAGCTGGACCTGAAACTCACGAAGGACAGTGTGCTGGTGCTTTGCCACGACCGGACGATCGACCGCACGACTTCGGGCAAGGGCCGCGTCTGCGACATCACCTACGACTCGATCCGGCGGTGCGTGCTGAAGACGGGTCACGGCGTGAAGACGACGCACCGTATGCCGACGCTCCGCGAGGCGCTGGAGGTGTGCAAGGACCGGATCGTGGTCAATGTCGACCAGGGTTACGAGTACTACGACCTGGTGCTGGCCGTCACGGAGGAGCTGGGCGTCACGGATCAGATTCTGATCAAGGGCAAGCGCAGCACGGATGCCGTGGCCGCGAAGTTCGCCGAGCATCCGCGCAACATGATGTACATGCCGATCATCGACATCCTCAAGCCGCAGGGCAGGGCGCTTTTCGCCGAGTATCAGGAAAAGGGCATCGCGCCGCTTGCCTACGAGGTCTGCTGGAACAAATACACCCCCGAGGTGAAGGAGTGCATGGACAAGGTCGTGGCGGGCGGCTCGAAACTGTGGGTCAACTCGCTCTGGGCCTCGCTCTGCGGCGGGCTGGACGACGATGCGGCCTTCGGCGGCGACCCGGCGGAAGTCTACGGGAAGCTGGTCGACATGGGGGCCACGATGATCCAGACGGACCGTCCCGAACTGCTGATATCCTACCTCCGCTCGCGCGGGCTGCATAATTAAGGAGCTGCAATGAACCGCATTTCCCGCTTCTACCGCATCAGCGCCCCCGCTCCCGCCCGGGAGATGGACGAGGCCGCCCGCGACAAATACTACCGCCGCCTGCGCATGCAGGCCTTCATCGCCGCCACGCTCGGTTACAGCCTCTACTACGTCTGCCGGACGAGCCTCAACGTGATGAAGAAACCGATTCTCGACAGCGGCTCGCTGGACGCCTCGCAGCTGGGCGTTATCGGCTCGGCGCTGCTGTTCGCCTATGCCATCGGCAAATTCGTCAACGGATTCATCGCCGACTACTGCAACATCAAACGCTTCATGGCCACCGGCCTGATCGTCTCTGCGGCGGCCAACATGCTGATGGGCGTGCTGGGGCTGATGCACTCGGTCATCCCCACGGCCGTGATCTTCATCGCGTTCGCCGTGATGTGGGGCCTGAACGGCTGGTCGCAGTCGATGGGCGCCGCCCCGGCGATCATCTCGCTCTCGCGCTGGTATCCGCTGAAAGAGCGGGGGACCTACTACGGTTTCTTCTCGGCGAGCCACAACCTCGGGGAGTTCTTCTCGTTCCTGTTCGTGGGTTCGATCGTGACCTTCGCAGGCTGGCAGGCGGGCTTCTTCGGCTCGGCGATAGCCGGGGCCATCGGCGTGGTCGTGATCCTGCTGATGCTGCACGACACCCCGGAATCGAAGGGTCTGCCTCCGGTGGAGGCGCTGGCGCACGAGAAACCGGCGGCCTCGGCCGACAAGTCGGTGAAGGAGATTCAGAAGCAGGTGCTGCGCACCCCCGCGGTATGGATTCTTGCCGCTGCGAGCGCCTTCATGTATATCTCGCGCTACGCGATCAACGGCTGGGGCGTGCTGTTCCTGCAGGAGGCGAAGGGTTTTTCGGACGTCGAGGCGATCTCGGTGGTCTCGATCAACGCGCTGCTGGGCATTCTCGGCACGGTGCTCTCGGGGTGGTTCTCGGACAAGCTCTTCAAGGGCGACCGGAAGGTTCCGGCGCTGATTTTCGGCGTGCTGAACGCCGCGGCGCTGGCGCTGTTCTTCTACGGAGGCAACGCCATGTGGGTCAACGTGCTGTCGATGGTGCTGTTCGGCATCGCCATCGGCGTGCTGATCTGCTTCCTGGGGGGCCTGATGGCCGTCGACATCGTGCCGCGGAAGGCTACGGGCGCCGCACTGGGCGTCGTGGGGATGACTTCCTATATCGCTGCGGGCATTCAGGACGTGGCGAGCGGCTGGCTGATCGACTCCAACATCACCGTTGCCGCCGACGGGGTGAAACACTACGATTTCGGCCCTGTGGCGATCTTCTGGCTTGCGGCGGCGGTCATCTCGTTCCTGCTGCCGCTGTTGAACCGCGGCAAGGTCAAGGAGTTTTAGAAAACCCGGAACAGATTCGAAAAAAACGTTGCAGGGCCTTTGCCTGCAACGTTTTTTCGTTTGTGCGGAGCGGGCCGCTTTATCGGTCGACGCCCTGTTTTCCCTGCTCCGCAGGCCGGACGGTGATGATGCTGTCGACGACGAACTTCGTGAAGCCCCGCCAGGGCAGCGCCCCGAAATACTCCTTATAGTGCAGTTCGAGCGTCTTTCCCCCTTGCAGCATCAGCTCGCGCGCCAGCGCTTCGTTCTCGACCGAGAACTCGAACTCGTAGGACTGGATCGACCCGGCGGCTTTCGAGCGGATGCCGGTCTGGATCAGTTTGCCTTCGTAGGTCTTGAAAAGCACGCCCTTGTAGACGACGTAGTTCAGTTCTCCGCTCTTGACGCCCTCGCCGAAGACGAAGAAGAACCGGAAGTAGGCAGCCGCCGCCAGCACGGCGGCAATCGTTATCGTAATCAGTACCCAATGCTTTCTCATGGTTTTCGTGCGCCGGTTTTGTCCGTGCCCTCGCCGCAAAGATAAGCATTAAATCGTGCCGCCGTGCATTTTCCGCACGCGGGTTTCCGGGCTTTTTCGTATATTTGGGCCTGTGAAGGAGTCGAAATTCGTCAAAACGAAGATCGTGGCGGGCTATCTCCTGCTGATTGCGGTCTGTATTCTCTCGGTGGGCTACGTCTACCGGGTGGCGGTCCGTTTCTCGGCGCCCGACCGCAGTTACGCCCTGCTGCATACCAAGCGCAGCGCCGTCAACCGGACCCTCTACCACCTCTACCAGGCCGAAAGCTACGGACAGCTGATGATCGCCGGATACGCCTCTTACGAGGCGCGTTACAGGCGGGAACTGCGTACCGTGCGGGCCTCGATCGACTCGCTCCGGGCGCTGACCGTCGGCGGGGATTCGTTGCAGACGATGCGTCTGGACAGCATCACGCGGCTGATCGCCGACAAGGAGCGCCGCACGGTGAGCCTGCGCCGTTCGATCCGCGCCGGGGCCACGGCGGGCCTGCTGGACAAGAACATCCGCAGTCTGATCGGTCCCCGGGAGGCCGTCGTGGCCGATACGATCCCGTTCCGCAGCATCGTGCGGCAGGACACGACGGCCGTGCCGCGTGCCAAACGCCGCTTTTTCCAGCGGCTGGGCGATCTGTTCAGTCCCCCGGAGGCCGATTCGAGCCTCGTGATCTCGCGCCGCGAGACCATCGCCCCGGTCATCCCCGTCGACGCGGTGAAGGACACCATCGTGCTGGTGCTGCAAGCCTTGCAGGACAGCGTCACGAGCAACCGGCAGGGCATCTACGACCATGCGTGGCAGGAGGGGCTGCGGTTGAGTTACAGCAACGAACTGGTCAATACGAAGATATACCGCCTGATCATGGACTTCGAGGCCGAGGACACGGCCTACCTGATGCAGCGTATCGAGCGCAACGAGGCTTTCCGCAGACGGTCGTCGCGCATCCTGGGCGGCGTGGCCATCGGGGCCGTGGTGCTGATGCTCCTGTTCGTCGGGATGCTTTGGCGCGACATCAATCGCAGCAACCGTTACCGCCGCGAGCTGGAGCGCGCCAACCGCGACAAGGAGTCGCTGCTGGAGGCGCGCGAGAAGCTGATGCTGGCCATCACGCACGACATCAAGGCCCCGCTGGGATCGGTGATGGGCTATATCGACCTGCTTGCGCGGCTGACGGGCGACAAGCGGCAGGAACTCTACCTGCGCAACATGAAAGGGTCGTCGGAACACCTGCTGGCGCTGGTCAACAGTCTGCTGGATTTCTACCGGCTGGATATTAACAAGATCGAGGTTTGCTGCGTGGCGTTCAGTCCCGCGCAGCTGTTCGAAAACATCCGTGCGGGATTTGCCGCCGCGGCCGCCGCAAAGGGGTTGGAACTGCGTCTGGAGGCCGAACCGGCCGCCGCGGGAGAGGTGTCGGGCGATGCGCTCCACATCCGTCAGATCGCCGACAACTTGATTTCCAACGCCTTGAAATTCACCGACGAGGGGTCGGTGACGCTCCGCGTGGACGTGGTGCGGGGGCGGCTGGTCTTCTCGGTGCGCGACACGGGCCGCGGCATCGGCCGCGAGGAGAGGGAACGCATCTTCGCCGAGTTCGTGCGTTTGAGTTCGGCGCAGGGAGTCGACGGATTCGGGTTGGGGCTGTCGATCGTCGACCGTCTCGTGAAGTTGTTGGACGGTACGATTTCGCTCGAAAGCCGTCTCGGAGAGGGGAGCAAATTCATCGTGTCGGTCCCCGTCGGCGAAGCGGCGGCCGAGAGTGCGGCTGCCGGAGCCGAAGAGTCTGCGCCCCAGGCGGGACTACGCGTGCTGCTGGTCGACGACGATCCCCTGCAACTCGAAATGACCGCCGCGATGTGCCGCCGTGCCGGGATCGGATGCGAGAGCTGCCAATATCCCGAGTATGTCGCCAAACTCGTCGGCGAGAGCCGTTTCGATTTGGTGCTGACCGATTTGCAGATGCCGTTGGCCGACGGGTTCGGCGTGCTGGAGGCGGTGCGCGGGGTCGATCCCGGGCTGAAAGTGGTCGCCGTGTCGGCGCGCGGGGACCTGGGCGCTGCGGATTTCGCGGCCCGGGGGTTTGCGGGGTGCCTTCGCAAGCCGTTCACTTACAGCGAACTGGTGGCGGCGATACGGGCGGCCTGCGGCAGCGGGGAGATCGTCCCGCAGGGCGGGGACCCGGAGATCCCGTCGGCGGACGGGGCCGATTTTACGGCTCTGACGGCCTATGCCGGGGACGATCCCGAGGCGGCGCGAAGCATCCTGCGCTCGTTTGCCGAACAGACGGCGGGAAATTGCGCGGAGCTTGAAAGGGCGCTCGGCGAGGGGGATGCCGCGACGGTGAAGACGCTGGCGCACAAGATGCTGCCGATCTTCACGATGCTCGGGGCGGCGGAGGTCGCCGAGACGCTGCGCCGGGGCGAGACGTGCGAAGGGCCGTTGCCGGAGGCCCTTTGCGGCGAACTGCGTGCGGCGGCGGGAAAAATCCGCGCGATTGTCGCGGAAGCTGAAAAAACGCTATCTTTGTGAAGCCTATGGAAGAGCGGATTCTGATTGTCGACGACGATATTACTTTTGCCCTGATGCTGCGCACGTGGCTCTCGAAACGCGGTTTCGGAGTCGGGACCGCCTCGTCGGTGGCGGCGGCGCGCACGGCTCTTGAGGCGGGAGGCTTCTCGCTCGTGCTGAGCGACATGCGCCTGCCGGACGAGGACGGAATCGCCCTGCTGCAATGGATGGCGGGAGCGGGTGTCGCGGCGCCGGTGATCGTGATGACGAGTTACGCTGAAATCCAGAACGCCGTGCGGTGCATGAAGCTCGGCGCACGCGACTATGTGGCCAAACCGGTGAATCCCGACGAACTGCTGAAAAAGATCCGTGAAGCGTTGGATGTTCCGGCGGTGCCGGCCGCGAAATCCGCTTCGAAGCCCGCGCCGCGTGCGGCCGGGAGCTTTTCGGAGCAGCCGCTCAACTACATTGAGGGCCGCAGCGACGCCGCCCGGCAGTTGTACGAACACATCCGGCTGGTGGCCCCGACCAATATGTCGGTGCTGGTCAACGGTGCGAGCGGCACGGGCAAGGAGCATGTGGCGCAGTTGATCCACCGGGAAAGCAAGCGGGCCGGAAAGCCCTTCGTGGCGGTCGACTGCGGGGCCATTCCCCGCGATCTGGCGGCTTCGGAGTTTTTCGGTCATGTCAAGGGGGCCTTCACGGGGGCTTTGGCCGACAAGACGGGCGCTTTCGAGGCGGCCGACGGAGGCACGCTGTTTCTCGACGAAGTAGGGAACCTGGGTTACGAAACGCAGGTGCAGCTGCTGCGCGCCCTGCAGGAGCGGCGTATCCGTCCCGTCGGCAGCAACCGCGAGATTCCCGTCGACATCCGTCTCGTGGCCGCGACCAACGAGGACCTCGAAGCGGCCATCGCGCGCGGGACGTTCCGCGCCGACCTGTACCACCGCATCAACTCCTTCACGCTGCGCATGCCCTGCCTGCGGCAGATGCGCGGGGATATTCCGCTCTTCGCCGACTTCTTTCTCGACCAGGCCAACCGGGAGCTGGACAAGCGGATCGTCGGGTTCGACGCCGCGGCCGCCGCGGCCCTTGCCGCCTATGACTGGCCGGGGAACCTGCGGCAGCTGAAAAACGCGGTGATGTCGGCGACGCTGCTCGCCGCGGGCGAGTACATCACCTGCCGCGACCTGCCGGCCGAAGTCACCGGAGGTCCGGCGGAATCTGCGGAGGCGCCTCTTTCGCTGCGCGATCCCGCTTCCGAGGAGGAGCAGATCCGCCGCGCCCTCGCAACGGCGGGCGGCAACAAGTCGCAGGCCGCCAAACTGCTCGGCATCGACCGCAAGACGCTCTACAACAAACTCCATCTTTACGGTATCGAATAGGAGGCTTCCCGCCTGTCCCGTTCCGGTTTCCGGACGGCCGTTCCACACTCCGGCTGTGGAATTTTTCCACACTTTCTGTCCCGTCTCCACATTTTTCCACACCTTCTCCGATTTTTAGCGCAATGGCGTTTGCGTTGGAAATCTGCTTGTTGCGTGTTTTGCGCCGTTGTGGCACTTCGCTTGAACTTTCAGAAGTCAGAACGCGAGTAAGACGACCCGCTAACGAAAGAATGAAGTTCAACCATTTAAATTTTAAAGCTATGAAAAAGACGATTGTGATGATGGCGGCGCTGATGCTGACAGCCGGAGGAATGGTTTATGCCCAGCAGCCCGAAAAGCAGGACACGCCCCAGAAGGAGAATCCCACCGCTCCCGAGCAGAAGCAGGAGCCTACCGCTCCGGAAGAGAAACCCGACCCCGTGAAGCCGGAACAGACTCCCGCAGAGCCGGAATCGGAACCCGCCGAGCAAAAATCGGAGCCGGTGAAGACGGAGAAGAATGCAAGCCTGGAGAATCAGTCGGGAGAGGTCGTCCGGTAATCTTCCGCCCGAAATCATTTAGTTAAACAATTGTTTGCCTGGTCCCCTGCTTCGGCGGGGGATTTTTTTGCGCGAAAAAAACGCCACCCGAGCCGGGTGGCGTTTTTCGGCGCCGGGGGCATTTACTGAATCCATTCCACGTTCGCGGCGTCGCGGAAAAGGATGTTCAACGGCCGGACGAGTCCGTCGGCATCGGCGGCAAAGAGGAAGCCCACCTTGTCGAGCGGTACGGAGATAAAGGTCGTCGAGGGGTAGCCGCCGATCATGTCGATTTTGTCGAGCAGCGCCCAGACGAAGATTTCGAACGGCATCTGGCCCGGCAGCAGCGTCAGCCCCTCGAACCGGTCGGGGTAACCGGCCGACGAGCTGTCGGCGGGATGGGGCTTGAAGAAGATGTCGTAATCGCTGCCGTACTGCTGTATGATCCGTTCCACATAGGCCGCCTGCTGCTGTTCGCTCGCGGCGGAACTGTGGCTCGTGCCGATGATGATGAGGTTTTTCTTCGGCGACAGGTCGAACAGCCCCGCGAAGCGGGCGTAGTCGAATTTGGCCATGCGGTAGAACTGTTGTTTCGAAGCCTCGGGAAGGGCTGTCAGCAGTTCGTAGGGCTGGACGCTCTCCATCTTCATTGCAGCCAGCCGGTCGGCGATGAACGGGCAGGAGGACTCCATCAGGCTGCTGTTTTGCAGCATCAGCCGGTAATCGGGGCGCGTCGAGAGGTAGTAGGGCCAGGTGTAGGAGGCGAACTCCTCCGGCGCGCGGGTCTCGGGATAACGGCCGCCGTGGTTCCAGTCGAGGGCTTCGACTTCGGCGGCGTAGTCGTTCCAGTTCTGCTCGGCCGTGGCGGCATCGCCGAAGTAGTTGTGGAAATTGTTGTAGGTCGCCGTGCCGTCGGAGAGCATCGTCACCTTCACGCGTGCCGAGTCGATGCCCTGCGCCACGAACCAGTCGTAGCCCAGGCGGCACCGCAGGTCGTCGACCCATAGCCCGAAGACCGCTGTGGGGTCCTCGGCGTTGATCTCCAGGATGCGGCGTTTCATCGCTTCGCTCATGGCCCGTAATTCCTCGTTGGTGGCATGGCCCGTGGGGTCGGCGACGGGGTACACGAAGGCCCGGTCGGGAAATTCGGCGGCGTCGAAGGTGCTTGCGCGTTCGTAGGAGACGTAGCTCGGTTTGTCGTGCGAAAGCAGGTGCAGGCCCGAATAGAGGGTCGGCATGGTTCCGACCGAAATGTAGAAATAGTAGTCCGGGGCGTCGAATCCCGTGCCGCCCGCACTTTGCGAGACGGTGAAAGCCAAGGTCTTTCCGTCGCAGGAGAAAAGAAGCGACGCACTGCGGGCAGGACCCGGATTCTCGGCAAAGGTCACGTCGATCTCGGAGTACCCTGCCGGTCCTTCTTCTGCGGAGAGGGTCAGCCAGTCGGGTTTTTCGTCCTGACCGTAGTTTTCCGGCGCCAGCGTCACGCTCCAGGGCGCCGGAGCATTGACGGTGATCTTGCCGCTGCGGGCGAGGTGGTCGAGCGACAGAAAATCGGTTCCGCCGTTGATGCTGACCGACGGAGTTCCGTCGTCCGCACAGGACCAGGTTCCGGCCGCGAGGCCCAGGATCAGAAGAAGACGAAATAATCGTTTCATGCGAGGTGTTTTTTAGTTGAGTCGTTCGTATCGTTAAATGCGGAAATGTGCGGTTTACTGCACGGCATGCAAAATTCAGGCCGCCCGATTGTCCGGACGGCCGTGAGGGAAACAGGGCGTTTTCAGGCGTTCCGCTTTTTCTTGATGCGTTCGAAATGTTCGCGCAGGCGTTCGCTGAACTCCTCGCGGCGGTGTTTCAGATTGGCCCGCCACCCCAGCCAGCGGGTGTAGCGCAGGCGTTTTTCGGGATAGATGTCGCGGATCGTCACCAGGATGCCCGTCTCCTCCACACCGCCGAAATCGGGGTTCGACACCGTGTCGAAAACCCGCATCGTGGGCGAAAGGTTCATGTAGGCGTTGATCAGCGGCGGGATGTTCTCGTTGAACTTGCGGATCTGCTGGATCAGGATGCGGTAGTTCTCCATGTAGGTCGCGCCGCAGAACAGTTCCTCGTAATAAGGGTCGTCCAGGTCGAGCCGTATGGGATGGATGCCCTCCACCAGCTGGTCGCGGTCGGGGAAATAGCGGCGCAGGAACCAGATCAGCGCGTTGCGGGCCACGGCCTTGTAGGTCGTGTACATGGTGACTTTGCCGAAAAGGTATTTGGCCTTGGGGTTCAATACGATCAGCGCGCCCAGTCCGTCCCAGAGGTTGTCCAGCGCATAGATGCTCTTGGCGTTGCCGCGGGCCTGGTAGGCGGGCTGCACGAACGAACGCCCCAGTTCGATGGTCCGGGGCAGGAACTTCCGGCGGAAACGCTCGCTGAAACGGAAATAGTGTTCGGTCGAGAGATGGCGGGGGTTGGGCGTGGTGCAGACGATGAAGCGGTAACCGCCGACGATCTCCTGCGCCGAGGGGTCCCAGACGATCAGCTGGTAGTAGCCGTCGCCCGCGAGGTCTTCCTCGTCGATGTCTACCTCCTGCCCCGTGCCGCCGCCGGCGCCGCGGAAGGCCACTTCGCGCAGGCGGCCCACCTCGCGCATGAGCGAGGGGCATTCGGCGGCCGAAAAGATGTAGATTTCATTGCCTGCCCGGTGGGTGTTGCGCATCTTGCGGGCGGGCGTCAGTTCTGCGAGCAGCAGTTCCCGGGCGACCGGTTCGATGATGGGTACTGTATTCTCTTTCTGTTGCATGACAGGGCAAAAATACCAAAATTAGCGGTTTTGATTCGGGCCGGCGAGCGTTTTTTCCAAAAAATACGCTTTTTTACGTACTTCCAGCGCCTGTTCGTGCAGCGACCCGAAACGCTGGAGTTCGGCCACGGGAATCGGGTCGCCGACGACGATGCGGAAATGGCGGCCCTTCTGCGAAAACATTTCGTCGGGCAGCCACAGCATCTCGATGTTAAACTTGACGCCCAGCGCCTTGCGGATCCGGTAGATGCGGTAGAAGAACTTCGACAGACGCCCTTCGACGAAGACCGGAACGATCTGCCGCTGCGAGGCGTAGGCCTTTTTCAGGAAGCTGATTTTCCACTCGGGGTCGGTCACCTCGCCGCCGTTGGGGCGCGAGCAGAGACCCGCGGGAAAGGTCAGGACCGGCAGATCGCCGAAGAACTCTTCGTCGAACTTCCGGGCGTAGGAGGCGCTCTGCGCGCCGTGCTTGTTCACCGGGATCCACAGCGGGCGCAGCGGTTCGAGGTACATCAGCAGGTCGTTGACCACCACCCGCGCGTCGCCGAAACGGTCGATCAGCTTGTCGGCGAGCATCATGCCGTCCATGCCCCCGAACGGATGGTTCGAGGCGAAGAGGTAACGGCCTCCGGGGGCGAGCTTGTCGAGTCCTTCGATCGAATAGGTGACCTGCCATTCGCGGAAACAGGCGCGGATGAACTCCTGCGGAGGCAGCGACCAGTAGTGTTCGAGGATATGGTTGATTTCCGACTCGTGGATCGTGCGGCGCAGCCAGTTCACGACCGGACGGGGAATCCAGCGAGCCAGCCGCGGGGCTTTCTGCCTGAGTACGGCGCCGATGTCGATTTTGGGCATGGAATGTTCGGAAAATTATATCCACAAATATAGGCATTCTTTTTTGAAAAATCCCTAACTTTACACCCAAATAGACCTTTGCAAATAACTATTATGTCGCAATACCATACTCCCGTACTGCTGGAAGAGTCTGTGGGACTGCTCGCTGTCGAACCTGCGGGCACTTACGCCGACCTCACTTTCGGCGGAGGCGGCCATTCGCGCCGCATCCTCTCCGACCTGGGGCCGGAAGGCCGTCTGTACGGCTTCGACCAGGACCGCGACACGCTGGAGAACCGTCCCGACGATGCGCGTTTTCACTACGTGGAGAGCAATTTCCGCTTCCTGCGGGGGGCGCTGCGGCTGCGCGGCGTGACGGAGGTCGACGGCATTCTGGCCGACCTGGGGGTTTCGTCGCACCATTTCGACGCCGTGGAGCGCGGATTCTCGTTCCGCGGAGAGGCTCCGCTCGACATGCGCATGAACCAGAGGGGGCGGCTCACGGCGGCCGACGTGGTGAACGACTACACCGCGGAGGACCTGACCCGCATTCTGGGCGACTGGGGCGAGGTAGAAACACCGTGGAAGGTTGCCAACTGTCTGGTCAAGGCCCGTGCGGCGGCGCCCGTGACGACCACGGCGCAGCTGGTCGGAGCCGTGAAGCCCTGCACGCCCAAAAAGGACGAGGCGAAATTCTTGACCAAACTTTTCCAGGCCCTGCGCATCGAGGTCAACGGCGAGATGGAGGCGTTGAAAATGGCGCTGGAGCAGAGCCTGCGGGTGCTGAAGCCCGGCGGCCGGCTGGTCGTTATCTCCTACCATTCGCTCGAAGACAGGCTGGTGAAGAATTTCATGCGCAGCGGCAACTTCTCGGGGCAGGTCGAAAAGGACTTTTTCGGTCGTTCGCAGGCCCCGTTCGACCTCGTGACGCGCAAGGCCGTGACCCCTTCGGCCGAAGAACTCGACCGCAATCCCCGTTCCCGTTCGGCGAAACTCCGGGCGGCCGTAAAACGCTGATACGATGTACCGAGACCACGAATTCGACCCGGTGACCCCCGAGGAGCAGGCCCGCCGCGAGCAGGAGGAGGAGTTCGCGCGCCGTGTGCGCCGCGAGGTGCGGCGCATGGAGCGGGGCGAAGCCGAAGAGGACATCCGCGCCGACGAGGAGCGCGAGGCCGAAGAGCGGGCCGAAGCCGAAGAACGCGAACGCCGCGAGCGACGCCGCAGGTCCAGCACCTTCTGGCAGCTGTTCTCGGGTACGATCCTCGTGCGCGAGGGCGTCTCGAAATACTATCCCTATATGCTGACCATCGCCGGGATGTTCTTTTTGAGCATCATGGTGATGTTTTGGTCGCTGCACCTCGACATGCGTTACACGCGTCTCGAGCGCGACGTGCAGAAACTCCGCGAACGCTCGATCCGCCTTCAGGAGCAGCGTTACCAGCGCACGACCCATTCGGCCATCGTCGAACAGCTCCGGGCGCGGGGCATCGAGCTTTACGACCCGCAGGCGCCGGGCGAGATCATCGAAAACTAAACGGCGATGAAGCAGGAACGTTCGAAGGTCAAAAGCGATATTCTGCTGCGGGTGAGGCTTCTGTACGTGCTCTTCATCCTCGCCGGGGCCATCGTGCTCGCACGGCTCGTCTGGGTGCAGCTGTTCAGTGCGGAGGTGGCCTACAATGCCGACCGCCTCGCCAGCCGCATCTTCACCGAGGAGGTCATCCCGGCGCAGCGTGGGAGCATCCTTTCGCGCGACGGCGAACCCCTCGCCACCTCGATCTTCCGCTATCAGGCCGCCTTCGACTTCGCGTCGCCGGGGCTGGATTCGCTCAAGACCTTCCGCGAACAGGCCGACTCGCTCGCGAAACTGCTGGCCGCCTTCTTCCGGGACAAGCCCGCCTCGGCCTATGCCAAACGTTTCCGCGAGGAGCACGCCCGCCGTTACCGGCTGGTCAATCCGCGCGACACCTCCTACCTGCGTTCCGAGGGGTGGATTTCGCGCATGATGGACCGCATGCGGGGCGAGGAATATGTCAAACGCCGCATCTACGACACGATCCGCGACCATACGCCCGTGAATATCTTTCCCCGCGAGGTGGATTTCGCCGAGTGGGAGACCCTGCGGCGTTATCCGCTGCTGAACTGGAACATGGGCATGGTCTACCGGCTGATCGAGCGCGACGAACGCATCTATCCCCAGGGCGAACTGGCGCGCCGTACGATCGGACTGACGGGCGACAAGGGCAATTACGGCATCGAGGAGGCCTACCGCGAGGAGCTGGCGGGCCGCGACGGCAAAGCCCTGCGCCAGCGTATCGCGCGCGGCTTTTACGGCCGGGTGGCGGGCGGGGACCACGAGGACCCGGTGGACGGCTTCGACATCGTCACGACGCTCGACCTCGACCTGCAGGATGTGGCCGACAAGGCGTTGAGGCGACAGCTGGAAGCCCAGAATGCTTTGTGGGGCACGACGATCGTGATGGAGGTCCATACGGGCGAAATCCTGGCGATGGTCAACCTCGGCCGCAATGCCGACGGGAGTTTCGCCGAGCGGGAGAACTACGCCCTGGGCCGCAGCATGGAGCCGGGTTCGACGTTCAAGCTGGCGACGATGCTCACGCTGCTCGACGACGCCCGGATGCCCGTCTCGACGGTTTACGACACCCACAACGGCGATCCGGTGACGGTAGGCCCGGCCAGGAACATCCGCGATTCGCACCGCGGCGACCGTGAAATCGACTTCCGGCGCGCCGTGGCTTCGTCGTCGAACGTCTACTTCGCCAAGGCGATCTGGGACCGTTACGGAAGTACGGGCAGAAAGCAGGAATACAGCGATTTTCTCCATAAGGAGCTGCATCTGGGCCAGACCGTGGGGCTGGAGCGGCTCGGCGAGCGGAAGCCCTCCGTCACCACGGACTGGAAGGTTCCCGACCCGGGCGTGATGCTGGTGAAGATGTCCTACGGTTATCGTGTGCGGCTGGCCCCGATCCAGATGATCACCTTCTACAACGCCATTGCCAACGGCGGGAAGATGATTTCGCCCGTGCTGGTGCGTGAACTGCGCCGCGGCGATCGGGTCGAGGAGCGTTTCGAAAGCCGTACCATCGCCTCGTCGATCGCCTCGCGGGCGGCGTTGCGCGAGGTGCAGCAGTGTTTGCAGGCGGTCTGCACCGAGGGTACGGCCAGCGCTTTTTTCCGCGACACGACGCGCCTGCGGGTGGCGGCCAAGACCGGTACGGCGCAGATCACCGACGCCCGCAGCCGCGAGGGCCGTTACTACCTGGGTTCGATGGTGGCCTACTTCCCGGCCGACGCGCCCCGCTACACGGTGCTCACGACCATCGAAACCCGCGCCCAGGCCGGGAAAGCCTACTACGGGGGACCGCTGGCGGGTCCCGTCGTGAAGCGCATGGTCGACTACATCTTCAACCGCGGCCGCGACTGGTACGGTCGTGTCGACGACGGAGGTCCGCGCCGCTATCCCGACCGGATGAAGGGCGGCGACATCGCGCAGGTCCGCCGCGTGGCCGACCGCCTGTCGCCCCGCGCCTCGTTCGAAAGCCGCACGGGCTGGGGGCGCGTCGCGGTGGACAGCCTCTCGAACGTCGTCATCACGAGCCTGCCCGGCGACCGGGGCGTGATGCCCGACGTGCGCGGCATGGGGTTGAAAGACGCGCTGTTCGTGCTCGAAAGCCGCGGACTGAAGGTCCGCTTCTCGGGACGGGGAGCCGTAACGCAGCAAAGTATCACCGCCGGAGCGCGCATAGCACCGGGCACGGCGGTCGTCATAACGTTGAAATAAGATGAAAAAATTAACCGATATTCTGAAAAATACCCCCGTCCGGGAGGTGTGCGGCGATACTGCCGCCGCCATTGGCGGGCTGGTCTACGATTCGCGCGCCGTGAAACCGGGCGACTGCTTCTTCGCCGTTCCGGGCACGCAGAGCGACGGACACGACTATATTCCCATGGCGGTTGAAAAAGGCGCGGCGGCAATCGTCTGCGAACGGATGCCGGCGGATGCGGCGGAGGGCGTCGCTTATGTTCTCGTCGGGGACTCGGCGGGGGCCATGGCCGATATGGCCGCGGCGTTCTACGACTACCCGAGCCGCGAGCTGAAACTCGTGGGCATCACCGGGACCAACGGCAAGACCACGACCGCGACGCTGCTCTACGACCTGGTGCGGGCCATGGGCTACAAGGCCGGGCTGATCTCGACGGTGGTCTACAAGATCGACGGCCGCGAGGTCGAAGCCACCCACACCACGCCCGATTCGATCCGCCTGAACGCTATGATGCGTGAAATGGCCGACGCCGGGTGCGCATACTGTTTCATGGAGTGTTCGTCGCACGCCATCGTGCAGGAACGCACGCGGGGCCTCGATTTCGCGGGCGGCATCTTTTCGAACATCACGCACGACCACCTCGACTACCACAAGACCTTCGCCGAGTACATCCGGGCCAAGAAGCTCTTTTTCGACGGGCTGCCCAAGGGGGCTTTCGCTCTGACGAACGCCGACGACCGGAACGGACGCGTGATGGTGCAGAACACCGCGGCGGCGGTGAGCGCCTATTCGCTGCGCGCGATGGCCGATTTCCGCTGCAAGATCGTCGAGATGCACCTCGACGGCATGCTTCTGCGCATCGACGGGCAGGAGTTGTGGGTGGGGCTGCTGGGGCGGTTCAACGCCTACAACCTGCTGGCGGTCTACGGCGCGGCGGCGCTGCTGGGACTCGACCGGGGCGAGGTGCTGCGCGTGTTGAGCATGCTGCACGCCGTGAGCGGCCGCTTCGAGAAGATCCGCGCGGCGAACGGCACGACGGCCATCGTCGACTATGCCCATACGCCCGATGCGCTGGAGAACGTGATTCAGACCATCGAGGAGATCCGCACTCCCGGCCAGCAGCTGATCGTGGTGTGCGGCTGCGGCGGCGACCGCGACCGGACCAAGCGTCCCGAGATGGCGGCCATTGCCGTGAAGTATGCCACGACGGCGGTTTTCACCTCCGACAATCCGCGCCACGAGTCGCCCGAGGCGATTCTCGACGACATGGTCGCGGGGCTGGAGCCCGGTGCGCGCTACCTGCGCATCGCCGACCGCGCCGAGGCGATCCGCACGGCCGTGATGCTCTCGCGTCCGGGCGACATCATCCTCGTGGCGGGCAAGGGGCACGAAACCTATCAGATTGTCGGCGACGTGAAACATCCTTTCGACGACCGGGAAGAGATAAAGAAGCACTTTGCGCTTCTCAATTAAAAATGAAAAATTAAGAATTGTTTTTCATTTGTTCGCTTGTCGTAATGCCATCGTATGGTAATTTTTAATTTTTCATTCTTAATTTTTAATTGAAACCATGCTTTACCATCTATTCAGGTACCTGGACGAGGCCTACGACCTCCCCGGCTCGGGAATGTTCCAGTACATCTCCTTCCGCGCCGCGGCAGCCATCATCCTCTCGCTGCTGATCGTCATTATCTTCGGACGTTCGATCATCGACTTCCTGCGCCGCAAGCAGATCGGCGAGGAGATCCGCGACCTCGGGCTTCAGGGCCAGTTGCAGAAGAAAGGCACGCCCACGATGGGCGGCGTGATCATTCTCGTCGCCATCCTGGTCCCGATGCTGCTCTTCGGCAAGCTGGACAACGTCTACATCCAGCTGCTGCTCGTGTCGACGGTCTGGCTCGGCCTGATCGGCGGTCTGGACGACTACATCAAGGTTTTCCGCCACAGGAAGGAGGGGTTGAAGGGCCGTTTCAAGATCGTGGGGCAGGTGGGCCTCGGCGTCATCGTCGGAACGACCATGTGGCTCTCGCCCGACATCGTCGTGCGCGAGAAGGTCACACAGCCCGTGCAGACGGTCTATCTGAACGAGGACGGCACGGTGCTCGAAACGGTTCAGCGCCACGTGGTCGTCAGCTCCGAGAGCCTCAAGACCACGCAGACGACCATCCCCTTCGTCAAAAACAACGAGTTCGACTACGGATGGCTGACGGGCGGAAACTCCGTTGCTACATGGATTCTCTACGTGCTGGTCGCGATTTTCGTGGTGACGGCCGTGTCGAACGGCGCCAACCTCACCGACGGCCTGGACGGTCTGGCGACGGGAGTTTCGGTCCCGATCGTCGCCGTGCTGGGGGTGCTGGCCTATCTTTCGGGCCACATCGTCTATGCCGACTACCTCAATATCATGTACATCCCGGGCAGCGGCGAGATGGTGGTCTTCGCCGCGGCGCTGGTGGGGGCGCTGGTGGGTTTCCTGTGGTACAACTCCTTCCCGGCCCAGATCTTCATGGGCGACACGGGTTCGCTGGCCATCGGCGGCGTGATCGCCGTTTTCGCGCTCTGCATCCGCAAGGAGCTGCTGCTGCCGCTGCTGTGCGGCGTCTTCCTCGTGGAGAGCTTCTCGGTGATGATGCAGGTCGGCTGGTTCAAGTACACCAAACGCCGCTACGGCGAAGGGCGTCGCATCCTGCTGATGTCTCCGGTCCACCACCACTACCAGAAAAAGGGCATCTTCGAGACCAAGATCGTTCTCCGTTTCTGGATCATCTCGCTGCTGTTGGCGGCCATTACGCTGGTAACGCTGAAAATAAGATAATATGAAACAGATCGTCGTTCTGGGCGGGGGAATCAGCGGCTACGGTTCCGCGATCCTCGCCAAAAAGAAGGGGTTCGGGGTCTTCCTCTCCGATGCGGGGCGCATTGCCGACCGTTACAAGGCCAAGCTGGACGAATGGGAGGTCCCCTACGAGGAGGGCGGCCACACCGAGGAGCGCATCCTCGCGGCCACGGAGGTCGTCAAGTCGCCCGGCATTCCCGATACGGCCCCGATGGTGCGCAAGATCCGCGAGGCGGGCATTCCGGTGATCTCCGAAATGGAGTTCGCGGGCCGCTATATGGGCAAGGCCAAATGTATCTGCATCACCGGATCGAACGGGAAGACCACCACCACGTCGCTTATCTACAAGATCATGCGCGACGCGGGGATGAACGTCGCCCTCGGCGGCAACATCGGCGAGAGTTTCGCCTGGTCGGTCGCTACGGGCGACTACGATTGGTATGTACTGGAATTGAGTTCTTTCCAGTTGGACGGAATGTATCGGTTCCGGGCGCATGTCGGGGTGCTGATGAACATTACGCCCGATCACCTCGACCGCTACGACCGTTGTTTTCAGAACTATGCCGACTCGAAAATGAGAATCGTGCAGAATATGACCTCGCGCGACTGGTTCGTCTACTCGGGCGATGACGAGGTGATCTGGAACGAGATTCCGAAGTACGATTTGAGGATGCGCCAGCTGCCCTTCGCCGCTAAAAACGCCGTGGCGAGCGGTGCGGGCGACGCGTTTCTCTGCGACGGGAAATTCACCGCAACGGCCGGCAAGGCGTCGGTGGAGATCGACACCGCAAAGTTGCAGATCAAGGGGCTTCACAACGCCTACAACGCCATGGCCGCGGCCCTCGCGACCCTTGCGGCGGGCGTCGCCCCGGCGAAGATCCGCAAATCGCTCTACGCCTTCGCGCCCGTCGAACACCGGCTCGAACCCGTGGCGGAAAAGGACGGCGTGCTGTGGATCAACGACTCGAAGGCCACCAACGTCGATTCGGTTTACTATGCGCTGGAGAGCATGACGCGCCCCGTGGTGTGGATCGCCGGCGGGACCGACAAGGGCAACGATTACGAGCCGCTGAAGGCCTTCGCCCGGGCGAAGGTGCACACGCTGGTGTGCATGGGTCTCGATAACGCCAAACTGGTCCGGGAGTTCACGGGCGTGGTCCCGGAGGTGGTCTCGACCGATTCGCTCGAAGCGGCCATGACGGCCTCGAAGGCCGCGGCGCGTCCCGGCGATGCGGTGCTGCTGTCGCCTGCCTGCGCGAGTTTCGATCTTTTCCGGAATTACGAGAACCGCGGCGAACTGTTCAAGAACTGGGTCGAAGAAAAAGCATAGCCGATGGTGCGGGACGAGAGCAGATACGACGACCGGGCGACGGCGGAGGCGGCGCGCGACGCTGCGCCGCGCGGCGGCAGGCGGACTTCGGGGAGCGGTGACGCGGCCTCCGGCGAGGAGTGCGCCTGCGGGACGGAGACGGCCGGGAAATCGGGGTTCCGCCTCTTTACGGGCGACCGCGTGCTGTGGATCATCGTCGCCGCGCTGGCGGTGATCTCGGTGTTGGTGGTCTACTCCTCGACGGCCAAGATGGCCTACGACGCCCATACGGCCCGTACGACGGCGCATTTCCTGCGTCAGCAGTTGTTGCTGCTGGTCGGCAGCCTGCTGATCATGGTCGCCGTGCAGAAGATCAACTGCCGCATTTACAATCTTCTGGCCCGGCCGGCCTATTTTCTTTCGGTGGCGCTGACCGTCGCCGTCTATTTCATCGGAGCGACGACCAACGGCGCAGCCCGCTGGATTCCGCTCGGCCCCTTCCAGTTCCAGCCCTCCGAGGCGCTGAAGGTCGCCACGGTGCTGTTCCTCGCCCGGCAGCTCGCCGGACGGCAGTCGAAGATCGACAAGATACGCATCGTGCCGACGTGGAAGTTCTGGACGTGGCGTTCGTCGCCCGTGCAGCGAAAAATCTGGCGCGAGGGTACGCGCCCCATTCTGCTGCCGGTCGTCGTTTCGGCAATGGTGATCTTTCCGGCGCACACTTCGTCGGCCGTGCTGGTGTGCCTGGCGTCGTGGGTGATGATGCTCATCGGACGCGTCCGTTTCGGGGAGCTGATGAAACTCGTGGGATGGGGCGTTGCGGCCATCGTCGTTATTATGACGCTGAACCTCGGGCGCAGCGAGACCGCCGAAGGGCGCGTTTCGACGTGGATTCACCTCTGGACCAAGTCGCAGACCGAGAAACCCATCGAACACCTCTCCGACACGGAGCGTTCGATGATCGCCATTTACAACGGCGGCATCCTGGGCGAAGGCGCCGGGCAGAGCGCCATGCGCGTGGAGATGATCCACCCCGAGAGCGACTATGCCTATGCCTTTTTCGTCGAGGAGTACGGCTTCATCCTGGCCGTGCTGCTGCTGATGCTCTACCTGTGGGTCTTCTTCCGGGGAATCGAGATATTCCGGCGGTGCGGAACCGCCTTTCCGGGATTGCTGGTGCTGGGGCTTGCGTTGCTGATCACGTGTCAGGCGCTGCTGCATATCATGGTGACGGTGAATCTGATCCCCGAGACGGGGCAGACCCTGCCGCTGATTTCGCGCGGCGGCTCGTCGATGCTCTTCACGATGATCGCCTTCGGGATGATCCTGAGCGTCAGCCGCCAGAACGACGAACAGTCGCACGACCGGCCGAAAAGCGAAACGTTGTACGAAAAATAGGAGAAAACCGATGAAACAACCGCTCTCCCTGCTTTTTGCCGCGGTGGCCGCAACGGCTTGCGCTCCCGCCGTTCCCGCCGGCGAATTCCGGATTGTCGGAAAAATCGGAAACGTGCCCGACGGCGCGGTAGTGCGTCTGTATGAACCGCAGGGGCAAATGTTGCGGGGAATAGGCGTGGATACGCTGGCAGGCGGTCGGTTTTCCTTCCGGGATACAGTCGCTTTCCCGAAAGTTGTTCAGATCAGTGTGACGGTTGGGGATTACCGGGGCGGTACGCTCGATGTTTGGGTTGCCCCCGGCAAACGTATCGAGGTCCGTGGTGAGGATAAGCAGGCTTGGCTTTGGGAGGCCGCTTCGGACATTGCGGAGCAGGCGGACGAAGACATGTACCGTGCTCTGGTCGAACCTCAAATCTGTGAGTTGAATTGGTTTCAGGACATGCTGAATACACAGCAGGATTTTGCCCGTTATATGGAGCTGTTCGGGCAAGTGTCGGAGAAAACCGTCCGTCGTATGCAGACGGCTCCCGTGACGCGGGTCTGGTTGAACAAACTGGCCGAATGCGCCCGTCTTTTGCAGTTCGGAATAGGTACAGCTCACAAGGCCGAAATGCTTGCGCTTTACGACCGGATGACGGAAGAACAGCGGCAGTCTCCGATGGGCCGGCGGATTGACGCTTATCTCAATCCGGCTCCGGCGGTCGGAGTCGGAGACCGGCTGGTGGACGGGGATCTGTACGATGCGGATGGGAATCTGCATCGCCTGGCGGAATTCATCGGGAAATATATTTTGCTCGATTTCTGGAGTGCGGGCTGCGGTCCGTGCGTACAGGCGATTCCCGAACTGCAAGAGATCGCACGAAAGTATGCCGGCAGGGTTGCGGTTGTGAGCATCAGCCAAGACCCGAAGCCGGTGTGGAAGGAGTTTATTGCCGAAAAGCAGTTGGTCGGAAACCAATGGAACGAACTTGTAGACGGAGATACCAGGCTTGGGATGCGTTATGGGGTAAAGGAAATTCCGCATTTCGTGCTGATCGCTCCCGACGGCCGGATTCAGGATGTATGGCAGGGTTACGGCAAGGGGAGCCTGCTGGAAAAAATGGAGCAAAACATCAAGTGATATGGACGATATTCGTTTGGACAAGTATCTTTGGGCGGTGCGGGTGTTCAAGACCCGCAGCGATGCCGCAGATGCCGTGCGCACGAACAAGGTGACGGTAAACGGCGCTTATGCCAAGCCTTCGCGCGAGGTGAAAATCGGCGATGTGATCGCCGTGCGCAAAATGCAGGTGACCTATTCCTACAAGGTGCTCGATCTGGTGTCGAGCCGTCAGCCGGCGAAAAACGTGCCTCTTTACTGTCTCAACGTTACTCCGCAGGAGGAGCTGGACAAACTCAACGTTCCGCGCGAGACGATCTTCATCGTCCGCGACCGCGGTACGGGCCGTCCGACCAAGAAGGAGCGGCGCGAACTGGACGGGCTGATGGAGGAGATCTATTACGACGAGGAGGAATAAAAGGAGAATCCCGGCAGGAGCGCAATCCCGTCTTTTTCCTGAAGAATTTGAAGAGAAAAAGAAGGCATCCTGCCGGGTTCTTTTTTCAGCGGAATCCGGCAGGTCCGCGCAAAACGAAAGGGCGGCGCCGAATCCCGGCATCTGAGGCTTTTGGCGGGCCCTGCACAACCAGAAAACAGCACACACCCTTCCGGGGGTGCTGTATCTGTTGTGCATAAAATTCGCCAAAATTTCAGATGCTTCGATACAACGTACTATGTCAAGAACGCAATAAAGTCGGAACTCTCCTTACAAAGGTACTAAAAAGCCGGAACGTATCCAAAACCGAACCGTCTTGCGGTTCGGCAAAACCTCCGGACCTTTAAAAGGGTCGTACAACCTCAAAGGTAACGAAAAAAAGCGGAAATGCAAAAAAGCGGCCCGAAAGCCGCTTTTCCTATTTCTTGTTGAAATTGGTCATGGTCAATTGGGTTCCCACGGTCGCGAACGACCGGATGGCGTCGACAAAGACCTTCAGCCGTTCGGGAAGGGCCTTCCGTTCCTCGTCGGTCCATTCGCCCAGTACGTATTCCACCTGGTGCCCCTTCGGGAAATCGCCGCCCACGCCGAAGCGCATGCGGGCATACTCCTCCGTTCCGAGCAGTTCGGAGATGTTTTTCAGTCCGTTGTGCCCTCCGGCGCTCCCCTTCGGGCGCAGGCGCAGCGTGCCGAAAGGCAGCGCGATGTCGTCCGAAACGACGAGCAGATTCTCCGGCGGAATCTTCCCGGCGTCCATCCAGTAGCGGACGGCCTTGCCCGAGAGATTCATGTAAGTCGAGGGTTTCAGCAACACCAGTGTCCGGCCCTTGTACTTCGCTTCGGCCACGTCGCCGTAACGTTGGGTGGTAAAAACAGTGTTGGACGCCTCTGCAAGGGCGTCCAACACGTTGAAACCGATGTTGTGACGGGTTTCGGCGTATTCGGCGCCGATATTCCCCAGCCCAACAATGAGGTATTTCATATTCCCGGCTTATTTCGCAGCCTCGGCAGCTCCGCGCGACGCACGGGTTACGCGAACGGCGCAGACGGCGGTCGTAGCGGGGGTGATGAACTTCAGGTTCTCGAACTCGAGGTCGCCGACGAAGATGGTCTTGCCTACGCCCAGTTCCGTAACGTCCACGACGATTTCGTCGGGAAGGTTCTCGACCAGTGCGCTGACGACCAGTTTGCGGGCCGACAGGGCCAGCTTACCGCCGACCTTCACGCCCTCGGCGTTGCCGGTCAGGCGTACCGGAATGGCGATTGATACGGGTTTGCCCTCGGCGATGCGGTAGAAATCCAGGTGGAGGATCTCCTCGCGTACGGGGTGGAACTGTGCCTCACGCAGCACGGCCTGCTCTTTCTTGCCCTCGATGTCGAACTCTACGATGTAGGAGTTCGGGGTGTAGATCAGGGGTTTGATCTCGCGGGGGTCTACCGAGAAGGTCTCGGTTTCGCCGTTGCCGCACAGTACGCAGGGGACCATGCCCTCGCGGCGAATCGCCTTGGCGGCCTTCTTGCCGAAATCAGCGCGTTTTACGGCCTTGACTGAAATGGTTTTCATAATGAAAATTTGTTTTTTAATGTGTGTTGCCTTCGGCGGTTCTCAATGCGGACTCTGCGGACCGCATCCCATTTCCGCCTGCTTTGGGAGCGCAAAGATAAGGTAAATAATTAAGAATTAAAAATTAGGGATTAAAAATTGTTTCACAACCCGCAATTGTCCAAAACGTTTGGACGTCTGCGGTGAGTTGTAAAAGCGAGCCTCGACTTTATCAGAGTCGGGACTCGCCCAATTTTTAATTTTTCATTTTTCATTTTTAATTTTTAATTCCCCGAATGTGCTTCTCCCAGGCCCAGGCGGCGGCGAGCGTCTGGTCGAGCGTGCGCTCGGCAGTCCAGCCCAGTTCGGTGTTCGCCAGCGTGGGATCGGCCCAGATGGCGATGATGTCGCCCGCACGGCGCGGTGCGATCTTGTAGTTGAGCTTCAGGTGGTTGACCTCCTCGAACTTGTGCACCAGTTCCAGCACCGAGACGCCGCGGCCCGTGCCGACGTTGAAAATCTCGTAGGCCTGCTTGTTCTTGTCGCCGGCCATGCGGTTGATCGCCGCCACGTGGGCTTTGGCGAGGTCCACGACGTCGATGTAGTCGCGGATGCACGACCCGTCGGGCGTCGGGTAGTCGTCGCCGAAGACCGAGAGGCACTCGCGCAGTCCGGCGGCGGTCTGCGTGATGAAGGGCACGAGGTTCTGCGGCACGCCGCGCGGCAGTTCGCCGATCAGCGCCGAAGGATGTGCGCCGATGGGGTTGAAATAGCGCAGCGCGATGCCTTTCATGCCGGGGTAGGCGGCGAGCGAGTCGCGCAGGATGTCCTCGCACATCTGCTTGGTGTTGCCGTAGGGCGAAGTGGCCGGCTTGCGGGGCGTCTGCTCCGTCACGGGCTGCTTCTCCGGCTCGCCGTAAACGGTGCACGACGACGAGAAGACGATGTTCCGGCGGCCGAATTCACGCATCAGGCCGATGACGTTCATAAACGAGGTGAGGTTGTTGCCGTAGTATTCGAGCGGCTTCTGCACCGACTCGCCCACGGCTTTCGACGCTGCGAAGTGGATCACCGAGTCGAATTCGTACTGTTCGAAGACCTTGCGGAAAGCCGCCCGGTCGCAGCAGTTGACCTCGACGAAGGGGATGTCCACGCCGGTGATCTTGCGCACGCCTTCGACGGCGTTGAGGTCGCTGTTCGAAAGGTTGTCGACGATCACCACGTCGTAGCCGGCGTTGATGAGTTCCACGGAGGTGTGCGAGCCGATGTAGCCTGCACCGCCGCTGACCAATACACACGATTTTTTCATAGGTAGCTGGTTGTTATTTGAGCAACAAAGGTATTAAAAAATTATGCGGCGGCAAAAAAACGCCGCCGAAAAAACCGCCCGGAAGCCTTGGTGGCGTGGCGAATAACAAATTGTAACCCGGCGTGAGAAAAAAGCGTTCGGGGAGTGTCTGTTTTCGGAAATTTATCGTACATTTGTAACAGATCGACACTTTGCACTCGGAATTTCATCAAAAAATTAACGGATATGTACGGGAAAATCAAGGAGCACCTGCAACATGAACTCGCCGAAATCGAGGCGGCAGGGCTTTACAAACGGGAACGGATCATCGCTTCGCCCCAGCGGGCCGAGATCGAGGTTGCAGGTCGGAAGGTGCTCAACTTCTGTGCCAACAATTACCTCGGACTGTCGGACAATCCGCGGCTGATCGAGGCGGCGAAGAAAGCAATGGATGCCCGCGGCTACGGCATGTCGTCGGTGCGCTTCATCTGCGGCTGCCAGGACATCCACAAGGAGCTGGAGAAGGTTATCGCCGACTATTTCGGTACGGAGGACACGATTCTCTACGCCGCCTGCTTCGACGCCAACGGCGGCGTGTTCGAACCGCTCTTTTCGGAGGAGGACGCCATCATCTCCGATTCGCTGAACCATGCTTCGATCATCGACGGCGTGCGTCTGTGCAAGGCCGTGCGTTACCGCTACGCCAATGCCGACATGGGCGAACTGGAGGAGTGCCTGAAGAAGGCGCAGGCCCAGCGGTTCCGCATCATCGTCACCGACGGCGTATTCTCGATGGACGGCAACGCCGCACCGCTCGATCGGATCTGCGCTCTGGCGGAAAAGTACGACGCGCTGGTGATGGTCGACGAGTGCCATTCGGCGGGCGTGCTGGGCGAAACGGGCCGCGGCATCACCGAACTCTACGACCTGCGCGGGCAGGTGGACATCCTCACGGGTACGCTCGGCAAGGCATTCGGAGGCGCCGTAGGCGGATTCACCACCGGCCGCAGGGAGATCATCGACATGCTGCGCCAGCGTTCGCGTCCCTACCTTTTCTCGAACTCGCTGCCCCCTGCCGTGGTCGGCGCCGGGATCGAGACCTTTAAGATGCTCGCGGAGAGCCACGAACTGCACGACCGGCTGGTGGCCAACGTCGAACATTTTCGTGCCGGAATGATGGCGGCGGGTTTCGACATCAAACCCACCCAGTCGGCCATCTGCGCCGTGATGCTCTACGACGCCAAACTGTCGCAGGAATTCGCCGCGAAATTGCAGGACGAGGGCGTTTTCGTCACGGGATTCTACTACCCGGTGGTTCCCAAGGGTCAGGCGCGCATTCGCGTGCAGGTCTCCGCAGGCCACACCATCGAACAGCTCGACCGCTGTATCGCCGCCTTCACGAAGGTCGGCAAAGAACTGAATGTCATCAAATAACTTACTGCCATGGCTAAAACCGCATTGGACGCGATCGACCGCAAGATCCTCAAATACCTCATCAAGAATGCGCGCATGCCTTTTCTGGAGATCGCCCGCGAATGCGGCATCTCCGGCGCCGCCATTCACCAGCGCATCCGCAAGCTCGACGAGTCGGGCGTGATTCTCGGGAGCCGCCTGATCGTCGACCCCAAGATGATGGGCTTCGACGTCTGCGCCCACATCAGCATCACGCTCAAGGACCCGCAGCTGCTGAAACAGACCGTCGAGGAACTGCGGAAAATTCCCGAGATCGTCGAGGCGCATTTCATCACCGGCAAGGGCAACATCCTCGTCAAACTCTACTGCGTGGACAACGAACACCTCATGCGTACGATTTTCGACGGCATTCTGCGCATTCAGGGCATCGCCACCACCGAGACGAACATTTCGTTGCAGGAGGTGTTCCAGCGCGAGGTGAATATCGACTTTATCGACGAATAGGTTGCAGATTGCCGGAGGTATCTCCGTACTGACGACACACAAGGGGGCTGTATACAATACAGCCCCCTTGTGTGTTTCGGTGCAATCCGCGTCCTGCCGGAACTTGAACTGTCAGAGCCATTTTTTGTACTTGAAGTACCAGATTGTCAGGGCCGAGCAGAAGATCATCAGCCCGATGGCGAAGATGTAGCCCAAGGGGATGTTCCAGCCGTTGCCGAGCGTCAGCGTCCAGTCCAGTTCGGGCATGAACTTGAAGTTCATGCCGTAGATCGAAGCGATGAGCGTCGCGGGCATGAAGATCACCGCCGCCACGGAGAAGATCTTGACGATCTCGTTCTGTTCGATGTTGATCAGACCCAGCGCCGCGTCCTGGATGTAGTCCAGTCGCTGGAAACTGAAATCGGCGTGGTTGATCAGCGAGTTGACGTCCTTGATCATCAGCTGCAGGCGCGGATAGATGTCGTTGGGGAAACGTTCGGAACGCAGGATGCCCGACAGCACGCGCTGGCGGTCGAAGATATTCTCGCGCAGCGACATGGTCGATTCCTGCAACGCGCTGATGCGGTGCAGCACCTCCTTGTCGATCGAATTCTCGGAGTTGATGTCCTTCGAGAGCGCCGCGACCTGCTTGGCGATCAGCTCCACGAGGTCGGCGTCGAAGTCGATGCGCACCTCCAGCAGCGAAATGAAGAGGTGGTAACCCGTCGAATAGCTGCGGTAGTTCATCTGGAGCCGTTTTTCCGTCTCGCGGAAGGTCCGGAACTCGGCGCTGCGCACCGAGACCAGCACACCCTCGTTCGAGATGATGAACGACACCGGTTCGACGATGAACGAGTCGCCCGTGGGGACGAAGAAGTTGGAGTTGGAGATGATGGAGTTCTCGTTCTCGGAGTATTTCGACGTCGACTCGATCTCCTCGACCTGCTGTTTGGTCTGGAGGCTGATCTCCATGAAGTTCTCGACGGCCTTCTGCTCCTTGATCGTGGGCAGCAACATGTCGATCCACAGGATGTCGTCGTAGCCCAGTTCATCGAAGAGCTTGGTGTCGGCATTGCGGATGATCTTGTTGTATTGCTTGAGGTAAATTGTAATCATAAGACGCTCTCTTAAAGTTCGTGAATCCGTTTACGTGCAGAGAGGCGGATCTCCGGTCCGCTAAGCTCTTCAGCCGGGATTGGCTCTCGGAACCGCCTTGAGGCCCGAGTTCCAGAACTTTTTCAGCGCTTTGTCTTTCTGATTGTCGAAGATGTAGTCGAAATGTGCGAGTTCCGCGTAGGCGCGCCCGGGATCGGCCGCGAAAGCCGATTCGAGAATCGCCTCGTAGCCGTGTTCGAGTCCGTAGGTCAGGGCATGCTGCAAGGTCTCGACGGCGTCGGGGTCCGTGTCGGCGTGCGCCGCCCAGACGGCGAAGGCGCAGGGAAGTTTTCCGAACGGTTTCCACGCCCCGACCAGCGCGTCGTCGCTGGCGAGCAGGGCCTCCTTCGATGCGGGAACGCCTCCGACGCAGTATTCGGTGACGATGCGCGCGTCTGTCAGCGACGGCATGGCGGCGGCCGGAATCAGGGCGATGTCGGCTTTGTGCTCGGAAAAGGCTTGGATTGTTTCGGCGGGGTCGGACAACAGCAATCCGGCGCGGAGGTTATCTTCGTGCTGGATACCATAGATGAATGGCGTCGTGCTGAAGCACGACACGACGGCTATACGTGGAACTATGACCATCATCCATAAGGTGTAAAACTGTTGGTTTGCGAAACAAAGGTACGACAAAATCCCGAAGTTTTTCTATAAAATCTGGAAAAAGTGCATCGGGGTCTTGACAAGGGGGTGTCCGGTGTCGTATATTTGCCGTACGATTCACAGCCGGCCGGCAGGGACGGCAAAGTTATCAACATCGGGAAACGCTTCTGTTTCCGCATTTTGTGAATTGTTATCTCCATTTATCGACAAGTTTTAAACCCGTTGTCAACAATCCGGTCGCCTCTGTGCCTGTGATGCCGGAAGTGTCAAAAGCATCCGCATGCCGCATTGCGCCGTGTCCTGCGGCGAATGAATACAGTCATCTCTCTTAAAAATCCATTATGCTATTTACTCGAATTCCGCAACAGTACGCCCCGCTCGGCGGGGAACTCCGCTACGCCGTCAGTCAGGAGACGGCCGGAAACATCGACATCCGCATCGTCGATGCGGCGGCCGGGTCCGCAGCCGGAATCGGCGCGGCGGTCTCGCCCGGCGGCGCAGACAGAGCCGGCACGCGCGGACCGGTCGGCGACGGCAGTGCGCTGCTGGGTGCAAAACGTTTTGCGGCCGTCGCCGAGGCCGCGTTCGATGCGGCGCCCTACCTCCGGCGACGGCTGCATTTCACGCCCGCAACGGGGCGGACCGGATTTTACCCCGCCGAAGGACGGACCGTCACGGCCGTCGTCGAGGTTGCCGGGACGGATGGGGAAGCGGCCGCGGCGATCGCTCCGGCGCGCACGTTTCTGCCCGGCGACGCCCCCGGAACGCCCGGCCTGCGGACCTCGATGCCGCTCGTGCGTCTGATCCCGGAGGATGCATGCGACGAACTGACGCTGCTGACCGACGGACCCTGCATCGTGACGGTGACGGCCGAGGCCGGGGACACCGCGACGGCCGAAAGTTACCGCGCGAGCGAGGCGGGGCTGCACCTGTTTCGTCTCGACATGCGCGATTTCCCGGGCGCGGAGCGTGTGACGGTCGATGCCGGGACGTGCGGCACGGTCGTCTATTCCGTGACTCCGGCCGTTCAGGGACAGGTGCGGCTGGCTTGGCGGAGCAGCGCCGGATCGGTCGAGCACTACACCTTTCCCATCGTGCGGACGACAACCGTGCGCACCGAAAGGCGCGAGGCGGAGGGTCCGCAGGGACGTGTGGTCGCGGCGGCGGAAACAGACCGCGAAATAGTGCTCGTATCGGCCTACGAGACCCGGAGCATGCTGGAGCCGCTGGCCGAACTGACAGCGACGGCAGCGGCATGGATCGTCACTGAAAAGTGCTATATACCGGTAGACATCGCCACCGAAGAGGCCGTCGTACAGCGGCGCGGCACGTTGAGCTGTCTGGAGATCGCCATTCGCCCCAAACGTAAAAAACACGCAGCATGGAACTGAAAATCGACGGACAGATTTGCGACCTGAAGGCGGGGAGCATTGCCGTTCCCGGCTACGATGCCGCACGGCTCGCCGATCCGGAGGCTTGCCGCGAAGGGCGGTCGCTGAAAATCCCGATTCCCGCGACGCCGCGCAACGATGCGCTCGTGGGGTTTGCCTGCGATCCGCACGCCGCCGGCGGGTTCAACGACGCGCTCCACACGGCGGAGCTGTCGGCCGAAGGTTCGGCGCTGATCGGCGGAACGGTGCGCCTGCTGGCCGCGTCGGGAGAGGGGTACACGCTCGAAATCCGCGACGGAGGGGCCGGATGGGCCGAAAATGCCGCCCGCCGCATGTTTTCCCGATTGGGGGTGGCGTGGGACAATGTCCTGACCCCGACGGCGATCGTCGAGAGCTGGACGGACGACTCCCCGGTGAAGTTCTTCCCCATCCACCGCGACGAATACCGTCGGCAGAACAGCTCCTCGGACCTGCTTCCGGCGGAACGCCTGCTCTCGGTGGAGGACTACCATCCGTTCCTGCACGTCGCCACGCTCGTCGGGCAGATTTTTCGGGAGGCGGATTACGAGGTGAAGAGCCGCTTTTTCGAATCGGCGTTTTTCCGGTCGCTCTACATGAGCGGGGCCTACTCCTCGCGCGACACCACGGCGGCGGCCGGCCGCATGGGCTTCTCGGCGCGGCGGCTGGCTCCGGCGACGGCTGCGGCGAACGAACTGGGGCGGGTTTCGGCCAACCCCAAGGCCGTCGCCAACACCGTGGGCAACATCGTCGACACGGCCACGCCCCAGAGCGTCGACGCCGACGGAGAGGCGATCGACGGGCTTTTCAACAACGGCAACTGTTTCTCGACGGACAACGGCAAGATCGTCTTCACGCCGCCGACGGAGATCAGCGTCGGGTTCGAATACCGCCTGAAATACACCACCGCCCACCGCATCGTCTCGCGGACGCGGCTCAAGGGCTTCGATACGGTGTATCTCGGTCCCGGGGCCGAGTTCCGGTTCGAGCTGGCCAACCGGTACAGGGACCTCCGCGAGGCCGTTGCGCCGAATTTCACCTACCGCGCGCTGGTTTTCGATCACCTCGCCGGGGCGCAGTACCGCCTGACCTACACCCGCAACGGCGTGCCCGGCACGGTGTGGACCGACTTTGCGGCCCGTTCGGCGCAGGTCACCACCCCGGCCTCGGGGACCGTCGTCGATCCCGTGCTGCTGGTCCGCAGCGGTTCGCAGTGGGTCGCCTACCGCGGCGACTGGGCGCTCTACAACGGCTACGTCGGCGAGACGGGGCAGACGATGGTCGAGGTGCGGCTCCGCACGGCCGCCGAGAGCGTTTCGCCCGCATCGCCCAAGTATTTCAATCTGATCTATTTCGCGGGGGCGGAGCCCGGGATGGCGCTGACCCTGCACAAGGAGTGCTCGCTGCGGCCGCGCTTCCTCTCGGCTCCGGGATTCGGGTCGCGGATCGCATTCGCCGATGTGGCGCAGCACCGCATCCGGCAGTCGGAACTGCTCGATGCCCTTGCGCATCTGTTCAACCTGCGGTTCTACACCGAGGAGGCGACGCGGAGGGTCTGGATCGAGCCGGAAGGGGAGTTTTTCGGTGCGGGACCGGAGACGGACTGGAGCGGCAGGACGGACTTTTCGCAGCCTGTCGAGCGGCGGCCGGTCGCCCCGGAGATTCACGAGGTGCGGACGTGGCGGTACCGGGACGGCGACGGCGCGGTGGCGCGCTTCGACGCCGGGGAGGAGGCTCCGCTCGGGGCGTGGAGTTTTGCGGCGGATTCCTACGCCGCGATGCAGGGCGAAAAGGTGCTGCGCAATCCGCTGTTCAGTCCCTCGCTGAATGCCGCGGGGCATTACCTCAATGCGCCGTCGGCGCTGATTCCCGAGGTCGGCGACCGCGACGACGCGGAGGAGGACGGGACCAACTTCACGCTCCGCATCGTCCGCTACGCCGGGATGCATCCGCTGCCCGGCGACGAGCGGTGGGGGTATCCTTCGGGGCGTTCGGAGTATCCGCTCGCGGCGTTCCATTTCGCGGGGGACGACGCTGCGGAGGGGTTCACGCTCTGTTTCGAGGACCGCGACGGACAACAGGGGCTGCACCGCTTCTACGACGGGCAGGTGCGCCGGGAGGCCTCCCGTGAGCGGATCATCCTCTCGCTGCGGCTCGCGCCTCACGAATTCGAAGCCCTTCTGACGCCCGGAACGGGAGCGCCGGACATCCGTTCGGTCTTCCGCATCGATACCGGAGCGGGCGTGGTGCGGGCCGCGCTGCACGCCGTTGGCGACTACGACCCGGCGAAAGCCTCGGTGCGCTGCACGTTCAACCGCCTCATGGAAGACTGATGACGCGGCACGACGAACTGTTGGCCGAAGCGGTGCTTCGGGAGGTCCGGGGGCTTACGACCCGGCAGGCGGTATTGCGGTTGTTCGAACTGGGGCTGGTCAGCCGCCGGGGGTGTGAACAGCGCGCGATCCGTGACGAAATCGGGCGGCTCGAAAAGGAGGGCATGTCCCGTTGCGAAGCCTTCGAGGTCACAGCCGGGAAATTCTGCTGCTCTTACGAGAAGGTGCGCAACGCATTTTACAACACTTACAAACATTAATCATGAAATCGGAAATTCAAATCAACAACACGGCCGGGGTCTGCCAGATCGACATCGAAGGGACCATCGGCGTACCCGAGGAGTGGCAGTTCGAAGAGCCTGACGCCCGGGTGGCGACCTACGAGCGTTTCCGCGACACCCTGCGGCGCATTGCGGAGATCGAGGCCCCGGAGGTGGTGGTCAACATCCGCTCGACGGGCGGCGACGTGAACGACGCGCTGCTGATCCACGACGCGCTCCGGCAGCTCCCGGCGCGGGTCACGACCCGCTGTTACGGCTATACGGCCTCGGCTGCGACGATCATCGCCCAGGCGGCGTCGGAGGGGTGCCGTCTCCTGTCGGCCAATGCCCTCTATCTGATCCACACGGCCATCTGTTCGACCGAGGGAAATGCCGCGGAGATCGCCGGGAAGATCGACCTGCTGCACCAGACCGATGCGCGTATCGCCGCGGTCTATGCATCCCGTTCGGGGCGTCCGGCCGCGGAGTTCGAGGCCCTGATGGCCGAGAACAACGGCAACGGCCGCTGGCTCGCACCCGAGGAGGCCGTTGCGGCGGGACTGGCCGACAAAGTGGTCGAAGCTGCGGAGCAGCCGGCGTCCTCGCTGGCGCGGAATATCGCCCGGGGCTGGGAGCGTTTGCTGGCCAATATCGGTCTGCGGCCCGGCCCGGCGCTTCCCGCCGACCGCAACGTTCTCCATTTCGACGGGGAGGTGCAGGCTCTGCGCAGCCGTTCGGCTGTTGCGGCCGACGAAGCCCGCCGGCAGGCCGCGCCGACCTCCACGCAGCCGCGCGAGGACCCTTCCTGCGGCGACACGGTCCGCTCGGCCAACGAACGCGCCTATGCCGAAGACGCCAGGCGCATGCGCAATTAAAAATTAAGAATTGAAAATTGCCAAGCGGGGGGGCTTCGGGCTGCCGATTCACCGGAGGCGAATCGAAAATCTGCCGGTCAGGAACAAAAGGAGGTTTCGGCCTAAAATGGAAGTCCGGCGATACCCGCCCTGCGGAGGCAAAACAAACAACCAAATTCATCAACCATTTAAAACCAAAAACAACCATGACTTACCTCGAAAATTCGAAACAGTACACCGGTTCCGACCTCGAAAACATCTTCTTCCGCCCGATGCTCACCGGGGAGTCGGCGCAGGACCTCGGCGTGCGCGTACTCTACAACATGCCCCAGCCTACGCACGTCCAGCTCTGGGACGGCCAGCGCAACATCCTCCAGAAATTCACCTCCGCAGGCTGGGCCGGGGGCAAAGCGGCGACCAAGTACGAGAAGACGGTCAATCTTAACCGGGTGAAGGCCGAACTGGGATTCTCGGCCGCCAACTACTTCTCGATGGTCTACGAGAAGGTCTCGTCGCTGGTCAACACCCACATGGACGACCTCTCGGGCACGGAGCTCGAACAGGCCGAAACGGCGCTTTTCAAACAGGCCCTCGCCGAGAATATCCGCGTCACGATGTGGATCGGCGACACCTCCGCGGCGTCGGGTTACAACACCTTCGACGGACTGCTGAAGCGCATCAACGGTCTGGTCGACGACGACGGCGTCTATAACTTTTCCTACCAGGCGGCCGCGCTCGAAGACCCGGCCTATGTGGTCGAGCTGTTCGACAAGCTGTGGGCCGGGGCCGATCCCCGCATCCCGGGCCTCAAGGCCGACGACCGGCTGGCCTACTTCGTCTCGTCGGACATCTACCGTCTCTACATATAGTAATCAATTTTGTCGCAGATTAACAAAAAAACGTTAAATTTGCGCTAAAGATTGATTGACAGCGTTATGGAAAAATCGAAAAGAGTAGTCGGTTACGCCCGTGTTTCGACGGAGGCACAAGACATTACCCGTCAAATTGAACTTATTACGGCCTATTGTAGCGACCGAAATTATCATCTAATCAAAATCATTCAAGAGAAAATTTCGGGAGCCAGAAAGGACAGGAAAAGTCTAAATGAACTTTTAGATGTGGACGATGCGGTCGCCGATATGATTATCGTGTCGGAACTCTCCCGTTTATCGCGTGAAGATGATATTTTATCCGTTCTTTCAACGATAAACGAACTTTTGAAACAAGGTGTCGATATTCTGTTTTTGGATAAGCAAGACCGCATTTATAAGGCTGGAACTATTTTATCCCTTTACGACATCATTACGCTGTCAGTAGAAGCCAAAGCAAGTGCCGACGAACGCTACAAGATTGCAGGTCGGATGCAGACGGGTTTACGCTCCAAACTGGCCGAGTTTAGCAATATGTTTGCAGGCGGTACGGTTCCTTTCGGCTACAAAGTCATTCACAATCCCGATTACAAACTGAACCAAACGCCTAAAAACCTGCTTGTCGTCGATGCCAAAGAAGCCGAAGCGGTAAAATACCTTTTTCAGCAGCTAATCGACGGCAATACGATACGGCAGACTGTAAGGGTTTACAATAAATTATACCCTTACAAACTCTCTTATTCGGGCATCTGCCGCATTATCCGCAATCCCAAATACAAAGGGGAGATATACCGACGGGGAAAATTGTACGGCCAAATTCCCGAACTGCAAATCATCACGCCCGAAGATTTCGACAAGGCTAACAAACAAATGCGTGAAAACAGCCTGTTTCAAAGCAATGCCCCGAAATACTATAATCCGCTGAAAGGTTTGCTGTTTTGCCCGTGTGGATGCGGTCTTTACATGAAACCCAACCACAACAGCTATCTAATCTATCGTTGTTCAAGTGCTTATAACGACAAACAGAAATGCGAAAATTACGGCGTCAAATGCGCTTATATCCTATCGTCCGTTTGGACTTGTGTAAAGGAAACCTTGCACACCGAGGAATACAAGCGCTTCAATACCCAGCGGGCAAATGAATTGCAGGGGATAAACAAGCAGATTCGGGAAACAATCACCCGAAAAGTCAATAGCGTCGATGAACTGAAAACGCAATCGGCATCGTTGATTGCCAAAATCAAGAAACTGAATAATGATGACCTTATCAATGAATTGGAAACCGATTATAACGTGCTTTGCAAACAAATCAAGCAAACCGAGCAGGAAATTTCCGAACTGAACGGACAGATAGCCGAAAACGATGCCGAAATAAAACGGAATGTGGAGCAGAAAGATTTTAGCAAAATGGAGCAGTCGGCCTTATACAAGGAAAAATTGCAAAAGGCCGTCTATCATTCCCAGTCTGCCATGCGTGGCATTTTGGAAATAGTCTTTAAGAACGGCATGACACGTTACGTGCTGATTAAAAAGCACCGAAACGGCGGAACCTACCTTTTGCCCGATACGTTCAAAGGCGACATGGAGCGTAAACAAATTATCGTTCCGTCCTTACGAACCGACAAGGATAATCCCTATTCAGCCCAGCCGATGAATTTGCGCTACACGTTCGACGAATTTTTCAAGGCCATGCCCGTCGAAGAATACGAGATCCCGATAACGGAATGAAAGAAAAAGCATTGCTGGAAAATTCTCCTGCAATGCTTTTTCCCTATTTTTCAAATTAGCCCATTCGCCTCATATTGTTAAGCACCTGCGGAGTTAGCCATATGCTGTTTCGCTTCCCGATTCCTTCCATAAATTCCACAAAATCGGGTGATAGCTTTACATTATGAAGATTAAAATTAGTAGCACCTCCCATATCAAGAAGATTCTTATTTACAAGACTTTCTACGATTGGCGTTATCGTCTGTGCCCCTCTTGCGTCTGTCCACCATTTGATAAACAGACCTGTACCGTCCATTTGCGTTTGACTGTAATAACATAAAAGGAGAAATAATTCTTCATCCGATGTAATGCCGAATCGAGCCATCACATTCAAAAAATCATTCACAAAAATAAGGATGGGTTCTGTTTTCAAGTGCAAGGAATCTTCCATTTCACGAAAAGTTTTAAGGATTTGACAAAATAACATAGCTAACTATGCCATAAACAAATATACTAATTTTCGTCAAATAAGAATCGCTGAAAAGCCCTCATTTCGGCTCCCGATAAAGAATACCCCGATTCATTTGTTTGCTGAAAATAACCTTTGTACCTTTACAGAAGCCAGCAAGAGGGATAAAGGCGATGCCTAAATCTGTCCCCTGCTTCGTGCTTAAAAGTGGCACTTATACCACTACCTACCCAATCAACACCTAATTATAGGCTCTCGGCTCTGGGGAGCCTCAAACCCGATTTTCAGACTATGCTGTACTATGTAACGCAAAACAAATGATTCGACAACCGAAAGGCCGCCAAAGCCGCGTTAGGCTCTGCCTGCTTTCGGAAATTATTAAAAACAAAAGAGATACTATTCACTAATTACGTCGCTAACGATGAATTACACAACGATTCCAAAATCAATTTGCCAGCTTCAGACGGGCAACAGCAAACCGACTGACATTTACGTTTGAGCAACGATTAAATGCAAATCGGACTACAAGACACAAACAAGCCATATAACGGAAGATAGGCTGTCCCAAATAACAGGAGTAAATATCCGTACCGTCAAACGGTCTGTCCAACGATTAAAGGAGTGCGGAGCAATACAGGTTACAACCCGCATAATCGACGGATGCAAACGCCGTAATTCCTATTATATAGCCAATCTCCAAACAGATTTCTTTTTCGTGGATAACCGATTCTTTACAAAGAACCACCCGCCGAAAATCGCGGGCTTTCTGCTCTTATTAAAGGCTATATGCCTCAATAATACAAATACTATCCTTTGAAATATCGGACAGATTGCCGATGCTGTCGGAATGAACCGCAACACGGTTTCCGCTCTTATTAAAGAGAGTAGCGGATTAGGGCTGATTAAGGCCCTACCGAACGGTTACGAAATAACGGATGATTGCTTTATAAACCCACCGCAAAAAGACACGGCCCACGCCGTCTATAATGAAATATGCCGATTCTGCATAACAAAGGGAACGAATCCGCCGCAATGAAATGAACGGGCAATGAATCGGATTCTTACTAAATACAACATTCCGAATCTGTCGGCTGATAATTCGCTGTCGGTTACTTATGCCCTAAATGAACGGTGCAAGATGATTCCCGAATCCGTGTCGCTGGCTTATTTCGTTAAGGTGCTATGCACCCAAGACCCGATAAAGGCCAATAAGCTACATTTACAATCTTTTCTACTCACATAATATACTTTCGTTCAGACGCTCCGATTTTTATAGTCGGGGCGTTTTGATTTGATAGGCCGACCGTGAAGATACTATCCCTTTTTTTACCCCTCCCCATTTTCAGATGGGAAACCGAATTTTTATCTATCCCATTAATAGGATTCCACATAAAACAGCCCACCCCTATTTATCCTCTAAACCATATAACAGCATAGAATTATTGATATTACATGAAGTTGGATTACTACTGATAAGCGACAAACAGAAACTTAATCGTTATGTACGAAACACAAGAGAGAGCCAAACGGATTACGGACATTCATGTTTTATGGGGACAAAGCACGGTTATCGAGGAGTTAATCCAAGCAGGAAAAATCGACGAAGAATATATCTATCCCTTTAACGGGGACGAGGTGTTGGAATGGTGGCTTGTTACTCCATGGCTGGCCGAACGACTGAAAGAGCAGGGCGAAATCATCATCGAGGAATTAGGGTGTCGTTGGTGGGGACGGCTGACGAGCGGGCAGGCGATTTACATGGACGGCGTAATACAAGAAATTTGCGGGAACGATTAACCCAATCTACAACTAACAAAGTTTCGATTCCATACTCCCTGCTATTGGATAGAAACTTTGTTTTCAAGAACTTTGCACAATTAAATACGGCAACAGCACCCGAAAGGGCAAGATGTTTTGCAATTTCCGCCGAATATGCTACTTTTGCAGTAACATATTGAATACACGGAAAGTGTAAGTTTATTCTCGTTAGACGAACTTAGGAAATTCATCAAGCAAGAGAATGAGCTGACAACTTGCCGCGTCTTATCCTTATATGGGATAGGCGTGGGGCTGTTGCTTGTTTTATTGCTAAGGTTTCCTAAGACCTGTCTAACTAAAATAAGTTTTCAGCACCACGCTTTCTGTTTAATTAAATCCAAAAATTAACCGTCGCGTTGGTGCTGGGGCGACAACCTAAACTTATTGCAACTATGAAAAAGTTGTTTCTTATTGTGGCCGCTATGTTTGCGGTAGTTTCTTTTTCGGCTTGTTCCGATGATGAGGATGATGTTCCCTATGACGGCAGTCCCAAAATTGAATTTAAAGACCCCAATTTTTTTAATGTACTTTTGAGTTTGACCTGTGACAGCAATGACGGTGATTATGTTGCATTTATAGACAATTCATTTATTGGAAATTATTACCAGAATAAAATTGACATCAATAAAGATGGGCAAATATCAGAACAAGAAGCATATGCCGTTAAATATTTAAGTTTCCAACGAAAAGATACCAATATCAAAGATATGGATGGCATTGGCAATTTTCGCAATTTAACAGGTGTAAGATGCAATAATACTCAATGTACCTCATTAGATTTAAGCCATACTTTCCCCGATTTTTACGAACTTGAGTGTCATAATAACAAAAATTTGAAGATAATAGATTTAAGTGGTTACTATTCTCCTAAAAGCAATAATATAAGGTTGCAAATTTCAGATAATCCGAATTTGGAATCTCTAATTTTGAATAAAAGTGATCAGGATTATTATTATAAGAACACTCTTGATGCCATAATTCAAGAATATGGCGATATTATAACTTACGTAGAATAGCCTTTAAACATCCAAATTATGGGAGATTTTAGAACCGTTATCTTCTACAAATCCGAAGATGCAATGGACGGGGTTGATTTTGACAATCCCCACCAATACGATACCGACGAAGGATATTTTATTGGATTGGCGCATGATGTAGTAAGTGGGGAACAGCGAACATTTGCCATAATAGAAAACCCTGAAACAAAAGATATTTTTCATATAGATTTTAAGTTGCTGAAATCCTTTAAGGATTGATTGCAAATTTTTTTAAGTGACAGACTTTGTGAAAAGGTTAATCTATAAGACCCTTTTGCAGAGTTTGTCACTTTCTTGTTTTGTTTATTTCGCTAATAATCTTATCTTTATAAAGATAAATAACAATTAAATTTTAGCTAAAATGAACAGATACAAACAACCGAAAACAGAATGAAAGACCGACGCATGAGAGGATAAACAGATAATCCAAAAGACGGTTAAATGGAGCCAAACAGAGGGAATAGTCCTGCTTGTAGGAAAACCCAAAGACGAAATATTTCCCGAAACATTTATTTACCTGTTTGCCCCTAATATGGCAGACATAACAAAGCCCGTCGAAATTGTCCTAACAAAGAATCGACAATACATATTCGGATGAAAGTGCGAACTTAACGAAACAGACGGAATAATCGGCACAATGACGGCTAACGCGGCACAAATCGAGGGAACGGGCGAAAAGGTGAATTTGTTCGACTACCACGTGAAAGCCGATACAATCCTATTCCAATACACCACGCCCGACGGACGGGACGAGGTGGTGAAATTCCCGTTAGCTGGATTTTGCGAAAACTATCTGATGCAGTTTGTAAAATAATTCGGTGGAGTTGAATTGCATCGTATCTATAAAGGTTAAGGAGAAAGGGCCGAAAAAATGCGGCGTTTCCCCTTATACATAAAATTTCAGATTAAAAACAAGGCAAATTTTTTCGTTCATTAGTTAGTTTGCGACAATTTTGATTATTTTCTGTACGAGAAGTACCTCGATGCAAAGGGCGCCGACGCGGCCTACGCCGATGCGATGAACGGCCGCCGGACGCTGGCCTACCACGGAATTCCGGTCGTGGACGTAAGGCTGGGCAGCTACCTCGGCGCCACCTCCTTCCGCCAGTCGTTCGTCATGCTCACCGACCGCCGCAACCTCGTGCTGGCCGTCAACACGGCCGACATGCCCGGCAACGAGGTGCGCATGTGGTACAACCCCGACGAGATGGAGAACCGCCAGCGTGCGGTCTTCATGGCCGGAACCCAGATCCTCGACGAGGCGCTGATCTCCTTTGCATACAAGCAGTAAAAACCCGGGAACGCGCATCCGCAGGGGCTTTCCCCGCGGATGCCGCGTCCCTGAAATCCGAAAAACGCCATGAGCAAAACGAAAAAAATCAAGACGGCCGTGGGGGTTGCCGACCGCACGGACCCCTATTATGCGCTGGGTTCGTCGCGGGTCGAGAGCGACAAATTCTGGCGCTGGGGCGACGACAACCTCTTCCCGGCGGCGCTGGCGCTGATGGCCCGGCGTTCGACGACCCACCGGCGCATCATCAACGACAAGGCCGACTACATCTCCGGCAAGGGATTCACGTGCGACGAGGCGCAGCAGCCGCAGCTGGCGGCCTTCGTCCGGTGCGTCAACGGCCGGGGCGAGAGCCTTCGCCAGGTGCTGGGCAAACTGGCCTTCGACAAGTCGCTGTTCGGCAACGCGTTCCTCGAAGCGGTCACCGACCCCGGGCACACCTTTCTGTCGCTCTACCACCAGGACGCCTCGCGCTGCCGCGTGACCCGCGACTCGAAGCACATCCTGCTGCACCACGACTGGGCGGCGTTCAAGCCCGCCGAGGCGCGCTCGCTGCCGCTCTACCCCGACTTCGAAGCGCAGGAGGACGGCACGCTGCGCTCGATCGTCCATTACAAGGATTACGAACCGATGTTCGAACACTACGGCGTGCCGCCCTACATCGCGGGGTTCAGCGTCTCGGCGATCGCCTGGAAGACCGACCGCTGGAACATCTCGCGCCTCGACAATTCGTTCCAGCTGTCGGGCGTGATGATGCTCGACTCGTCGGTGGACAACGAGGCCGAGGCCGAACGCATCGTGCGGCTCGCCGAACAGAAGTTCGCCGGGAACCCCGGGCAGGTGATGTTCGTCATCCGCGACGGCGGCGAGGATGACAATTCGCGCTTCATCCCCATTGCCGCGCAGAACGAGGGCGACTGGCAGGCGCTGCACGAACAGGCCGTCGGCGACATCGTCGTGGCCCATTCGTGGTTCCGGACGCTGAGCGGACTGGACTACGCTGCGGGATTCAGCGCCGAACGCATTCTGCACGAATACGAGGTGGCGCTCAACACGGTGATCCTCGCCGAGCAGGACGAACTGACGGAGCCGATCCGCGCCGTCATCGCCTCGGTGCTGGGGCTGGACACGACGTCGCTGCAAATCGTCAACCGTCCGCCGACCCGCTCGAAACCCATCTACATGAAGGTCTGGGAGGCCCGCAAGGCCGACGGACTCGACTACGACCCGGAGGATGAACGCCAGCAGGCGTTTTTATCCGAAATTACGAAGTATAATATTAGAAGTATCGAATAAAATGCATAGCTTCCGCGGGGCATTCTGCCGCTTTTGCCGCGAAAAGCGACATGCGGATGGTTTTGGCGCTTTTAACTTCGCTACGCTCGTTTTCCTCCTTCTGGCACGGCATAGCCCGCAAGCGGTCTCTGCTCGTGCTGCGTGCGTCGGTTGCCATCAAAAGTACAGAGAAAGCCGCGACGATGTCGCGGGTGTTTTGTACCTTTTTTCCGCAAAAAGGTACCCAAAAACTCCCCGGCAGATGCCTTCGCCTACTTCGTCCCGTCTAACGTTCGAAACGGGCGCCTATTCGCGGGTTTGCAAGCAAACCGGCCCCGTTTCTTGCCACTTTTAGCCGGGCCTTCGTTTCACGGCTCCGGCATCGGGCCGGGATCTTTCGCCGCCAAAGGCGGCGCAGGCGTGAGACGCCTGTTTTATGGGTGCTTGCACAGAACGGGATCGCAGTATCCTGCCGTCGCCCCTAAAAGCGGTTTCAAACCGCTTTACGCTTTTTGCCGAGCGGGATTCTCATCACGTGACATCGGCAAACTTTCAACTTTTCACTTTTAACCTTCCACCTTATGAATACGTTAGTCACACCCCTCCAGGTGCTGAAACTCGCCTTCGGCGAAGGGGAATACCTGCCGCCGGAGATCATTGCCGAAGCCGACATTGCCGGAGCCGAACAGCGCCACATCGTTCCCGTCGTGGGACGGGCGCTCTACGAAAAGCTCCTCGCTGGCTCCTATCCCGACTTCCGGACCGAATACCTCGCCTCCCCGGCAGCCCTCTTCACGCGCGCCGTCCTCCAGCCGCGGCTCGACGTCCGCACCGGGCAGTGCGGCACGACGGCTCCGAAATCCGCCTATGCCCAGCCGGCCGGAGACACGGCCCGCCGACACCTGCGGCGCGCCCTGCTGGCCCAGGCCCGCATGCTGCTGCACCGCGCTGCGGAGCACCTTCGCGCACACCGGGATGAATTCCCGGAATACGATCCCGAGAACGACATCTTCAACCGCTGTACGACCGATGGAGGCTTTGTTCAGATTCGTTAGCGGCGTGGCGGCGGGGATCGCCGCGCTGTTCGCACCGATCGGGCCGCTGGCGGCTACGACCGTCGTCTTCATCGGCGTGGATTTCCTCTCGGGAGTGGCGGCCGACCGCGCTGCGGCCCTCCGCGAAGGGCGCGCATGGTATTTCGAGAGCTGCAAGGCGTGGCGCACGGTGCTCAAGCTCGCCCTCGCGCTCACGGCGATCTCGATGGCGTGGCTGATCGACAGCTGCGTGCTGGATTTCATGCGGCTGAACCTCGCGCGGCTTCTTACGGGGTTCACCTGCGGCGTGGAGCTGTGGTCGTTTCTCGAAAACGCCGCGCAGCTCTCCGACGCTCCGCTGTTCCGCTGGCTGCGCCGCTACGTGCACCGCCGCATCCGGAAGGAGGCAGGCGATGAGTAGGGGTTTGTCGAATTGCAATCCGGGGAACATCCGGCAGTCGAAGGTGCGTTACAAGGGCGAAGTGCAGCCCTCCCGGGACCCGGCCTTCAAGCAGTTCGAGTCGCTGGCCTGGGGCTACCGGGCCGTCTTCGTGCTGTTGCATACTTACCGGGTCCGCCACGGCCTGCGGACCGTCCGCGGGATGATCTCCCGCTGGGCGCCGCCCGTGGAGAATCACACCGAAGCCTACATCCGCGCCGTGGCCGCCGACACGGGCATCGACCCCGACGAGCCGCTCGACACGCTCGACCCGGCGACGATGATCCCCCTGGCCGCCGCCATCTCGCGCGTGGAAAACGGCACGGCGGCGGACCGCGGCGAAATCGAGCGCGGCTGGGCGCTGTTTTCCGACTGATTTTGCTATCTTTACGGCTCAATAGACTGTCCGGATGAAGATTTCCCGCCTGCCCGACCGGCTCGACCGTATGCCGATGCTCAAGATTCTCGTGTTTTTCGCCGCGGGAATCGCGCTGGCGGACCGCTACGAACTGCCCCTGTGGTTTCTCGCAGGGGCTTTCGTCGTGACGGGCGTGCTGGCCCTGTCGCTGCGCTCGTCGGCCGCCACGGCCGCAATGATCCTCACGGCGGGGTTCGCCGCGGCGCAGTTCCGTGCGCCCCGGGCCACCGTGCCGCGGGGCGTGCACACGGTCTATGAGGTTACGGTCGAGGGGTTTCCGGCCGACCGGGGCCGTTATGCCGTCGCCGATGCGTCGGTGGCGGCATGGCGCGATCCGGCCGACGGACGCTGGCACGCTTCGGACGCCCGTATCCGGCTATACGCCGATTCGCTTGCGGGGTTGCATGCCGGGGAGCGCATCCGCTGCCGGGGCGCGGTGCGGCCGTTTCGCGGCGGTGCGGAAAGCTATCGCCGCCTGATGGCGCGGCGGGGCTACGCCGGAACCCTGTGGATTGCGGAGCGGACGCTTCTCGAACGGCTTCCGGGCCGGCATGCGGGCCTGCACCGCAGGGCGGTCGAAAGGCTCTCCCGGCTGCCGATGAGCGCCGGGGCTGCGGCCGTCGTCGAGGCCATGGCGGCGGGCGAGCGGCGCGGCGTCACGCCCGAACTCCGCACGGCGTACTCCCGGAGCGGGTTGTCGCACCTGCTGGCCGTATCGGGACTCCACACGGGGATCGTTTTCGCGCTGGTCAATCTCGCGCTGTGGTGGCTGCCGCTTTTCAGGCGGGGACACCTGCTGAAAAACCTGCTGGCGGCCGTTGCCGTGTGGCTTTTCGTCGCGGCGGCGGGGTTTCCGCCCAGCGCCGTCCGGGCCGCGGCGATGTGCACGGTCCTGCAGGCGGCGCTGGCCTCGGCGTCGGAATACGTTGGGCTGAACGCCCTGGCCGCGGCGGGATTCGGGATGCTGGTCTGGAATCCCAGCTGGCTGGGCGACATCAGTTTTCAGCTGTCGTTCGTCGCCGTGGCGGCCATCCTCGCCTGGGGCGTGCCGCTCTGCCGCCGCTGCCGGACCCGGTGGAAGGGCGTGAACGTCGTCGTCGACGCCTATCTGATCGGGTTCGTGGCGACTGTCGCCACTGCGCCGCTCGTTTCGCACACGTTCGGCGTCGTGCCGCTGGCCGGACTGGCGGTCAATCCGCTGGCCATCGCGTTGGCCGGGGTCGTGGTGTTCGGCGGCGCATTGTGGATGCTCGCACCCGTCGGATTCCTCGCCCCGGCGTTCGGGTTCGTCACGGGGAGCGCCGCCGAAGGGATCAGCGCGCTGGCCCGGCTGACCGCCTCGCTGCCCGGAGGTGCGGCCGATTACACCCTCGGCGGATGGCCGACGGCGGCGGTCTACGCCGTTTTTGCGCTTGCGACCCTTGCGGCGTGGAGCGGCGAACCGAAAAAAAACGTATCTTTGCGGACGTGATTACCCCCGAAGAATACTCCCTCCTGCTCACGGACGAAGTGCGGCGCGCCGTCGCCGCCGCACGGGGCCGCGACCCGCTGGAGGTGGCTCTGGACCGCACCGTCCCCCACGCCCGGCTCGTGGCCACGCAGGTCAAGTACCTCGCGCGGGCCGCGCAGAAACTCCCTTCGTACGCCGCGGCGCAGTGCATCCTGCCGCCGCTGGCCTTCGAGCAGGCGTCGAGCGAGGCGTGCGCCGCCCACAAACTCCTCGAAGGCGACACGGTGCTGGACCTCACTTGCGGGCTGGGTGCCGACGCCCTTTTTTTGAGCCGCCGCTTCCGCCGTGTGGTGACGCTCGAACGCAATGAAATGCTGGCCCGCGTGGCCGCGGAGAATTTTTCCAGAATGGGCGTCGCGAATGTCGACGTAGTGAATGCCTCCGCCGAGGAGTATCTCCGACGCGACGGCCTGCGTTTCGACTGGATTTACGCCGATCCCGACCGCCGCTCGGACAAGGGCCGCAAACTGGTGCGGCTGGAGGATTGTTCGCCCGACATCGTCGCCCTGAAGCCGCGTCTGAAGCAGGTTTCGGGGCGTCTGTGCGTCAAGAACTCCCCGCTGTTCGACGTCGGCGAGGCCCTCCGGCTCTTTCCCGACAGCCGCGTGGAGGTGCTCTCGCTCGGCGACGAATGCAAGGAGGTCGTGGTCTATGACGACGGCACGGGACCGCTCGTCACCGCCACGGCTCTCGGGCGCGGGAGTTTTTCGGCCGCTCCGGGCGAGACCGCACCCCCTCCGGGCCGTTTCGACCCGGAGCGTTACGGCTATCTGGTGATCCCCGACGTGTCGTTGCAGAAGGCCCGTCTCGCGCGGATTCACCTTGCGGGAAAAGCCGACATCTGGAGCGACAACAGCTACGGCTTCGCCGTGGAGGAGCCGGAAGGCGTGCTGGGACGGACCTTCGCCGTCGAAAGCATCGAACCCTACGATCCCAAACGGCTCAAGCGCGAACTGAAAGGCCGCGAGGCGGAGGTGCTCAAGCGTGATTTCCCGCTCGCCGCCGAGGAGTTGATGCGCCGCCTGGGGCTGCATGCCGGGGCCGGCCTGCGGCTGGCCTTCACGAAAATCGGGAACGATTTTTGGGTTATCCGTTTAAAATAGCTACATTTGCCTGATTGCCAGGCTGCGACTTATGAAATTCAGCGATTTTCTGACATACTTCACCGACACGATTTTCCGGCGCGACGTCACCGAATGGCGCAACCCCGTCGTGCGGTGGCTCGTGCAGCAATACCGCCTGCTGTTCTACACGGCCCGCGGCCTGCTCGAACACGGAACCATCGTCCGTTCGGCGGCGCTCACGTTCTACACGCTGATGTCGCTGGTGCCGATTCTCGCGGTGGTATTCGCCGTGGTGAAAGGATTCGGGCTGGCCGACGGACTGATCGAAAACCTCTACGGTCTCTTCCCCCGAAACCCCGACATTGTCGACTACATCGTCAACTTCGCCGAAAACGCCCTGGCACGTACGCAGGGCGGCGTGGTGGCCGCCGTGGCGCTGGTCATGCTTTTCTGGGCCGTGATCCGGGTCTTCGGGTCGATCGAAAGCGCCTTCAACAACATCTGGGAGGTCAAGGTCGAGCGCAGCATCACCCGCCAGTGGACCGACTACATCGCCGTGGTGATGATCGTGCCGATCCTCTGGATCGTGGCCAACGCCGTGGGCAACTATGCCGAGCAGCTGCTCGGATTCGACGACAGCTGGTATTTCAACCTGCTGTCGCACCTTGCCTCGATGATCGTCATCTGGGTGATGTTCACCTTCCTCTACATCGTCATACCCAACGCCAGAGTGCGTTTCGGCAGCGCCCTGATGGCCGGCATCGTCGCCGGGACGATTTTTCTGCTCTTCCAGTGGGGCTACGTCTACGTGCAGCGGTGGATGACCTCGTACAACGCCATCTACGGCAGTTTCGCGGCCCTGCCGCTGCTGCTGATCTGGATGCAGACCTCGTGGGAGATACTCCTTTTCGGCGGCGAGCTGTCGTTCGCCTATCAGAATATCGCGCGTTTCGGCGAGGAGCGCGAATCGCTCCTGATCAGCTACGACCAGCGGCGCAAGGTGCTGCTCGCGGTGATGCTCACCGTCGTGCGGAATTTCCGCGACCGGGGCGGGGCGCTGCCTGCGGACGAGATCCGCGAACGCCTCGACCTGCCCACGCGCATCGTCAACGACGTGCTGTTCCAGCTCGTGCAGGCCGGGCAGCTGATCGCCGTGCGCAGCGGCGACGGCGAGCGGGAAACGGCCTTCACTCCGGCGCACGACATCGCGTCGATGACCGTCTACGGCGTGCTGGAGGCGGTCGAACGGTCGGGGCAGACCACTTTCGACCTCGGGCAGACGCCCGAACTGGCGCGCATCGACCGCGAACTGGAGACGCTCAAAGAGTCGGCCCGCCGGTCGCAGGACAACGTGCGGCTGACCGACCTGCTGTAATTATGAATTCTGAATTGAAAAAAACCGTCATCATCGGCAGCGGGAACCTCGCGGAAGCGTTGGCCCGCGCCGTCGCCAAGAGCGAACTGGAACTCGTGCAGATTTTCGCCCGCAACGCCGAGCGGGCGCGCATCGTCGCGGAGCTGGCCGCGACCGGCTGGGAGACGCGCCCCGAAATGCTCCGCAAGGATGCCGACATCTACCTGATCGCCGTCAGCGATCGCGCCGTGGCGGAGGTGGCCGCAACGCTCCCGATTCCCGAAGAGGCTGCGGTGGCCCACACGGCCGGAAGCGTGCCGGTCACGGCCATCCCCGAACGATTCGCCCGGCGTGCCGTTTTCTATCCGATGCAGACCTTCACCAGAGGGCGCGAAGCGGACTTTTCCGTGATCCCCGTGTTTCTCGAAGCGCCGTCGCCCGAACTGCGTCCGGAGCTGGAGGCGTTCGCCCGGAAACTCTCCGGGACGGTCATCTGGGCCGACTCGGCACAGCGTTGCAAGGTGCATCTCGCGGCGGTTTTCGCCTGCAACTTCGCCAATCACATGTATGCCGTGGGCGAACGTATCGTCCGCGGTGCGGGGCTGGATTTCGACGTGCTGAAACCGCTGATCGCCGAAACCGCGGCCAAGGCCTGCGACGCCCGTTCGCCGCTCGACGTGCAGACGGGACCCGCCGTGCGCAACGATTTCGCCACGAAGGCCCGCCACGGCGACCTGCTGGCCTTCGACCTCCGACTGAAAAACATCTACTCAACGATAAGTCAAAGCATATGGGAAACTTCAAAGAAGATATAGCGCGCTGCGAAGCCTTCGTCTTCGACGTCGACGGCGTGATGACCGACGGTGGCATCATCCCCACGCCCGACGGCGACTTCATCCGCCGCTACAACGCCAAGGACGGCTATGCGCTGGCCTACGCGATCAAGATCGGCTACAAGGTCTGCATCATCACCGGCGGCCGGGGCCGGACGCTCGAAAACCGCCTTCGGATGCTCGGTATCGACCATTTCTACGTCGACTGCATGGACAAGATCACGGCCATCCGCGAATACATGGCGGGCCAGGGGCTCGATCCGGCCAACGTGATCTACATGGGCGACGACATCCCCGATCTGGATTGCATGCGCGAAGTGGGCCTTCCGGTCTGCCCGGCGGACGCGGCGGCGGAGGTGATCGAGGCGTCGCGTTACGTCTCGGAGTTCCGGGGCGGCGAAGGGGCCGTCCGCGACATCGTCGAGCAGGTGCTCCGCGCCCGCGGCGACTGGGCGCGCGACTCGCAGGGCGTCACGCCCTCGTCGCTCGCGGCGTCGCGGTAAGGCGTTCCGGAAGAGACGCGGTTCCCTTCCCGGCCGACGAAAAGGCGCGGCCGCCTTTCCCTTCTTTCTCTGAAAGAAGGGGAAACAATGCGGGGTTTCCGGCTAAAATTTGTATCTTTGCCGGGCTATAAGCCTCCGTCATGCTCGAAAAACTGGCCAAACAAACTGCCGTCTACGGCATCAGCACCATCGTCGTAAGGTTCCTGAGCTACCTGCTCACGCCTTACTACACCCGTGTGTTCGGGCAGGAGACCTACGGCGTCGTCACCGACATCTATGCCCTTATCCCGCTGGCGCTCACGCTGCTGACGATGGGCATGGAGTCGAGCTATTTCCGTTTTTCGGCCAAGGCCGAGGAGGCGGGCGGCGATGTGAAGGCGGCCAAGCGGCGGCTTTTCGCCACGACGTGGGGCGTCACGTCGCTCGCCGCGGCGGTGTTCTTCCTGGCGACGGCCTTTTTCCGCGACGGCATCGCCCGCATGATGGGCGAGGCGTATGTCGCGCATCCCGAATACGTCGTCTGGGTCGGCCTGATCATCCTTTTCGACGTCTGGGCCTGCATCCCCTTCTCGCGGCTGCGCGAACAGGGCCGGGCCATGACGTTCGTGGGGCTGAAAGCCATGAACGTCGTTCTGAACGTGGCGCTGGCCTTCGGGTTCGGCGCCGCCGGGCTGTTCGCCACCGACTTCGGCGTGGGATGGGTCTTCGTCGCCAACCTGATCGCCAGCGTCGTGACGTGGCTGGCGATCCTCGGGACCGCCGACCGCACCGTTCCGAAGATCAACTGGGCGCTGCTCGCCGCGATCTTCGCCTACTCGCTGCCGCTGCTGGTGGGCGGGCTTGCCGGTACGGCCAACGAGTTCATCGACCGGCAGCTGATCAAGTACCTCGTTCCCGAGGGCGCCATGGCCCAGCTGGGCATCTACGGGGCCATCACGAAGATCGCCGTGGTGATGATGCTCTTCTACCAGATGTACCGCCTGGCCGCCGAGCCGTTCTTCCTCTCGAACTTCAGGAAATCGGACTTCGTGGCGATGAACGCCGCGGCGCTGAAATACTACGTCATGGCCTCGATGCTGATTTTCCTCGGCATCGCGCTGTTTCGCGACGTGTTTGCGCTGATCGTGGGGCGCAGTTTCCGCGAGGGGATCTTCATCCTTCCGGTGGTGCTCGGAGCCAACGTGTTGACGGGCGTGTGGCTCAACCTCTCGTTCTGGTACAAGCGCGAGGAGCGCACGTCGCTGGCCATCGTCGTCACGGGTGCGGGACTGGTCGCCATCGTCGCTTTCGGGTTCTGGCTCATCCCGCTGTGGGGCTACTACGGGGCCGCGTGGGCGCGCCTGGCGAGCGAAACGGTGATGGTCGCCGTCAGCTGGTGGCTCAACCGCCGCTATTACCCGACGCCCTACGACTGGCGGCGCATCGGCGAATACGTCGCCGCGGCGCTCGCGGTTTTCGCCGTTTGCGAGGCTTTGACCGCCTCTGCGGACAATATGTTTGTAAGCTATGCGTTTAATATAGTGCTCTTTGCGTTGTATGCCGCCTACCTCGTCCGCCGCGAGCGGATCGACCTGGGGGCGATGCTGCGCGCATTCCTGCACAGGTAAAAAGTGAATCGGAGTATGCAGAAACGACTTTTCCCCAGAATCGCAGCCGCGGCTTCGGCCCTCCTGCTCCTCGCCGCCTGCGGCCAGTCCCGTCCGGAAGGCCCGGCCGAGGTGTTGCTGCATACCACGGCGGGCGACATTCGCATCGAACTCGACGGGCGGACGCCCCTTCACCGGGACAACTTCCTGAAACTGACCCGCGAAGGATTTTTCGATTCGGTGCTGTTCCACCGTGTGATCGCCGATTTTATGATCCAGGCGGGCGATCCCGCCTCGCGCCGCGCCCCGGCGGGCACGATGCTGGGCGAGTCCGATGCGGGCTACCTAATTCCCGCCGAGATCGTCTATCCGGCGCTGGCGCATACGCGCGGCGCGCTGGCCGCGGCCCGGACTTCCGACGAGGTGAACCCCGAACGGAAATCCTCCGGCAGCCAGTTCTACATCGTCTGGGGCAAGCCCTTCGACGGCGCGACGCTCGACCGGATTCAGCAGAGCGTGACCGCTGCGACGAACGGGGAGATCGTGATCCCCGATTCCCTGCGGACGATCTATGAAACCACCGGCGGCACGCCGTTCCTCGACGGACAGTACACCGTTTTCGGCCGTGTGACCGAGGGGCTTGAGATCGTGAAGGCCATTCAGGGCGTGGCGACCGATTCGGCCGGCCGGCCGCTGGAGGACGTGCGGATCATCCGGGCCGAAGCGGTTCGAAAATAGACTGAACATGAAGAAGACGACCGGAAAAATCGCCGTGATGGGCGCCAGTTTCGCGCTTTTCCTCTGCGGGGCCGGGGCGCTCCAGCTGGAGCGCGGCACGGCGCAGACCGTGATCCTCGCGGTGGTTTTCGCGGGTTTGCTGACGATTGCCGGGGTGCAGACCTTCCGGCGTATGAAAAATAAGGAGTAAAATGCGTTTTGCGGACATTACAGGACAGGAGGATTTGAAACGGCATCTGACGCAGTCGGTCGATGCCGGTCGCGTGAGCCATGCCCAGCTCTTCACGGGTACGGCGGGTTCCGGGGCGCTGGCCGTGGCCGTGGCCTATGTCCAGTATCTCTGCTGCCGCCACCGCTCGGGCGGCGACTCGTGCGGCGAATGCCCCGACTGCCGACAGATCGCGGCGCTGGCGCATCCCGACCTGCATTTGGTTTTCCCGGTCAACAAACAGGGCAAGAAGTCGGGAGAGGTGATGCGCAGCGACGAGTTCCTGCCGCAGTTCCGCGCGCTGTTCGCCGAGCGCGGGGGCTACTTCTCGCCGCAGGACTGGTACGACCGCCTCGACCTGGGCAAGACGCTCAAAGGCATGATCGCAGCCCGCGAGGCCGACGAGATCATCCGCAAACTGTCGTTCAAGAGTTTCGAGGCCGACTATAAGACCATGCTGATCTGGCTTCCGGAGGCGATGAACGAGGAGGCCGCGAACAAGATCCTCAAGATTCTGGAGGAGCCGTGGGATCGCACGCTTTTCATCCTGGTCTGCGAACATCCCGACCGCCTGCTGCCGACGATCGTTTCGCGTACGCAGGAGGTCTGCGTGCCGCGCATCGCGCCCGACGTGCTGGAGCGGGTGGCGCAGCAGCGGGGCGTGGCCGATCCGCTGCAAGCCCGCAACATGGCGCGCCTGGCAGGCGGCGATTTGCTGGAACTGGGCCATCTGGTGGCGGGCGAGAGCGATGCGATGCGCAAGGAGCATTTCGACCTTTTTTGTAGCCTCATGCGTTTGAGCTACAATGACCGGCACCTCGAACTGGTCGCCTGGGCCGAAGATGCCGCGCAGCTCACCCGCGAGCAGCAGCGGGCGTTTCTGCGCGATGCGGCGCGGCTTTTGCGCGAGAGCTTCATGCTCCATGCCGGTATCCGCGAGGTCAGCTACCTCTGGGGCGAGGAGCTGGCTTTCTGTTCGAAATTCGCCCCTTTCGTCGGCCCGCGGAATATCGAGCCGCTGATCGCCGAGATCGAGAGCGCCGCCGCGCAGATTGCGCAGAACGGCAATCCGACGATCGTATTCACCCATTTTGCCCTCTCGGTGAGCAAGATGATAAAACATTTGTGATTTATGGCACGTGTGGCACTTCTTTTAGGCGGTAATCAGGGCGATGTGAAACGGACCCTGCAAACGGCGCAGCAGCTTGTCAACTCCCGTGTGGGGGCCGTGCTGCGCTGCTCTCACCGTTATGAAAGCGAGCCGTGGGGATTCCCGGCCGCGGAGCGTTTTTCGAACCAGGCGCTGGAGGTCTCCACCGACCTCACGCCGCACGAGGTGCTCGACGCCTGCCAGCGGATCGAGCGGGAACTGGGCCGCAACCGCGCCGCCGAGGCGATCGAGAAGGCCTCTTCCGGAGCCGTCTACTGCTCGCGGCCGATCGACATCGACATCATTTTCTACGACGACGAGGTGATCGGCGACGAACGCCTCACGGTTCCCCATCCGCTGCTCGCCGAGCGGGAATTCGCGCTGGTGCCGCTTTGCGAGATCATGCGCCAGCGGCGGCATCCCGTGACGGGAGCTACCGTCGGCGAGATGCTCGACGCGCTCCGAAACAAATAGAACGGGTATGAAGGCAAAACGAATATTACCGCTTCTGGCCGCCGCCGCGCTGCTCGCGGGGTGTTTCAAGGACGTGTCGTACAAGACGAACTACGTCCTCAAACCCCTTGCGCAGGCGCAGACGGTCGATCCTGTCGAGCCGTTCGAGGGGCTGAAGGCTTATGCTTTCGACGCCGATACGGCCTTTTACACCGTGGCTTCCTACGAGGATGCGCTCAACGGCGTCATTGCGCGGAAGGACGACCTTTCGGACCGGATCGCCTCCCCGGTCGCCGCGGCTGAACCCTGCGTGCGGGAGGGGACCGTGGGCTGGGTGCAGATGCCGCTTTCGGCCGAGACGCAGATGGTCGTGGCTGTCGACCCGGTAAACAGGGTCTATGCCTATACGCAGCAGGAATTGGACGTGAACCTTCCCAACCTCTACGTGTCGCTGATTTTCAAACCCTGGAAGGGTTTTTCCTACAAGGAGGGCAACTGGAGTTTCTACAACGAGTTCTATGCGCCTCCCGTCTACCTCGACTGCCTGATCGACCCCTCGGTCCAGCTTGCCGAGGGCGGCGAGACCTCGGAGATCGCCAACGTGAAGGCGTATGCCTATGCCGCCGACACCACGGCGTTCTACATCGCCTCGTACGACGATGCCGTGTCGGGCAAGCTCACGGCGAAAACCGCCGGCGTCACCCCGCCCGCCACGCCGTTCTCGGCCTACGAGGACAAGGAGACCGGGCTTTACAAGATGGAGGTCAGCTCCTCGACCCTGATGGTGGTCGTGGTCGACCGCACCAACCGCCTCTACGCCTATTCGAAACAGGTGGTCGACCTCGAAGGCGAGACCGTGACCCTGCCGGTGGTCTTCCGTCCGTGGCGTGCGACGTGGATTTACGTCGAGGACGGCTGGCGCTTCGTCGATGCGTCGCGCGCGCCTGAAACGAAACCCCAAACACAATCCCGACGCCGATGAACACTCCGCGACATATGCTTAACGTGCTGCGCCTTGCGGTGGCGCTGCTCTTCGCTTCGGCCCTTATGAGCCGCTGTGCGAGCATGATGACCCCCACGGGAGGTCCCCGCGACTCGCTGCCCCCCGTCATCGTGAACATGACGCCCGACAACTTCGCGACCGGCCGGCCGACGGTCGGCCACGGGAAGATCTACATCGAGTTCGATGAGTTCGTGCAGCTCAAGGACCAGCAGAAGGAGTTCTTCACCTCGCCGGCGATGAAGAAAAAGCCGCTCATCACCCTGCGCGGCCGGGGCATCGTCGTGCAGCTGCGCGACACGCTGGCCCCGAATACGACCTATGCGCTCAATTTCGGCAGCGCCATCCGCGACAACAACGAGGGCAACCCGCTCTATTCGATGCGCTACGTCTTCTCGACGGGTCCCGAGATCGACTCGATGGTCCTTTCGGGCTATACGGCCGACAGTTACAAGGCCGACTCCGTGTCGAAGAGCTTCATCTGGTTCTTCCCGGCCGACTCGGTCGAGCAGGTCGCCGGATACGACTCCACGATCTTCAAGTACAAACCCGCGGCCATCGCCCGTGCCGAGAACAACGGCATCTTCATCGCCCAGAACCTCAAGCCGATCCCCTACCGCGTCTATGCCGTTCAGGATAAGAACGACAATCAGATGTACGAGCCGGGCAGCGACCAGGTGGGTTTCCTCGAAGGGACCTACAACCCTGCCGAGATGCCCGATTTCGGCATGTGGTACGACTCGATCCGCCGGTACGTGACCGCCGAGCCGCAGCTCTATTTCCGCATGTTCACCGACAAGGCGTTCCGCCGCCAGGTGCTTTCGCAGACCGAGCGGCCGTTGCAGCACAAGGCGATGCTCTACTTCGCCGCGGCGCGTCCGAAGATCACCCGGCTCCGTTTCGACAGCATTCCGGCCGACCGGGTGATCGTCGATCCGCAGACCGTGGGCCGAGATACGATCGCCCTGTGGTTCAACGTCCCCTCGTCGTCGCTTCCCGATACGATCAAGGGCGAGATCACCTATTTCAAACACGACACCGTCAACCAGTTGCAGGAGGTCACCGAGCCGCTGAAGCTCGCCTGGCGTCTGATCGAGACCAAGGAGCAGGAGCGCGAACGCGAGAAACTCGAACGCGAACGCCGCAAGGCCGAGGCCGCGGGCGAGGAGTGGGTGGAACCCAAGAAGGAGAACCCCTTCGCCTTCAAGATGCCCACTTCGGGCGAGATCAACCCCGAGAATCACCTGACGGTCGATTTCGACTATCCGCTCGTGAAGCTCGATTCGGCCGAACTGCTGCTGACGCGCGTGCTCGAGGATAACTCGATCGAGGATATTCCGGTGCGCATGGTGCGCGATACGGGGATGCTGCGCCGCTGGCAGGTCCGCGCCCCGTGGAAGCTGGGCGGACAGTATACGCTGACCATCCCCGAGGGCGCCATTACCGATGTTGCGGGCCTCTCCAACGACTCGATCATCAGGAAGTACACGGTTCTCGACCCCGAGAAATTCGCCACGGTGCTCATCCACGTCAGGGGCCGCGACGACGGCACGAAGTATATCGTCCAGCTGCTCGACGGCAGCAACGCGCTCAAGCAGGAGAAGCGGGACGTGACGACCGGCGACATCCGGTTCAATTACGTTCCCGCCGGCGAGATCAAGTTCCGCGTCATCGAGGACCGCAACGGCAACGGCAAGTGGGATTCGGGCAATGTGGTCGAACGTCTCCAGCCCGAGCGGGCCGAGATCTACGCCAACGACCAGGGCGAGGACACCTTCGCCACGAAGACCAACTGGGAGATCGAATTCTCGATGGACATGAACCGGATCTTCGCGCCGGTCACGATGCAGTCGCTCTCGCGCCTGCTGGACGAACGCGAGTCGCAGCGTCTGCGCCGCGAGGCGGAGAAACGGGCCAAGGAGGGTCCGAAGCGCGATCAGGACCGCAACCGGCAGCAGAACGACAATAACAGCAACTTCAACGCTGCGGGCGGGATGTTCAATAATTTCAGATAAGATGACGATGCAACGACATATCCGGACGGCGCTCTTCGCCCTTGCGGCCCTCGCCGCATGGCAGGGGGCTTCGGCGCAGCATACGCTCGGCTTCACGGTGGGCTACGGCATGGGCAACGGCCGCTTCCAGCCCCAGCAGGAGATGCGGGCGATCTGGGGACTTTACAGCGGGGGCCTTTCGTGGCGCTACTACGGCAAGCAACGCTTCGTGGGGGGCTTCGGCATTGATCTGGAGTTCCAGCAGCAGGGCTTTTCGTTTGCGACCAACGCTTCGCAGGTCGAGGAGAAGAAGGATTATCTCTACTATACGCGGCATGTCAATTCCGTCGTGCTGCCGATCGTCTGGCAGCCGCACTTCTACATGCTGCGCAACCACGTCCGCATCTACCTCGAAGCGGCCGCGACCTTCTCCTACAACATCTCGTCCACCTACGAGAACGAGCAGGCCCGGGCCAACGGCTCCGCCGGCTGGAAAGGCGACTATCCCTTCAAGCTCGCGCGCGACAACCGCTGGGGCTACGGACTGGCGGGCGGCGGCGGCATCGCTTTCCTGATCCGCCGTTTCGAGCTGAATTTCCGGGTGCGCTACTCGTTCGGTTATTCGGACATCGTCCGCAACCGCAACAAATACTACGACAACAACAGCGACGGCGCGGAAAATCCCTTCTGGGCCACTCCGCTGCGTTCGCCGCTCGACAACCTTATGATCTCCGTGGGGTTGAACTACCGCTTCAACAAACAGGGCTTCGAGGCCTGGAAACCAAGACCCAAGAAGGAGAAGAACCGCGAGGTCTTCAAATTCGGGCTGTAAAAAACACAAATTATGGAAACTACCCGTCAGCAGAAAATCGCCAAGCAGATCCAGAAGGACGTTGCCGAAATCTTCCAGAAGGAGGGCGCCCCGATCGTGCGCGGCTCGCTCGTAACGGTCACCGCCGTACGCATATCCCCCGATTTCAGCTACGCCAAAATCTACGTCAGCATCTTCCCCTTTGAGCAGAGCGGCGAGGTGATGAAGCGGCTCGAACACCAGAACTGGTTCATCCGCCGCGCCCTGGGCCAGCGGCTCCGCAACCAGCTGAAGAACGTCCCCGAAATTCAGTTCCTGCTCGACGATTCGCTCGAATACATCGAGCATATAGAGCAGGCGTTGAAAGAAGATTGATAATTATGCGCTTCTGCCGGTTGTTCCCGCTGCCTGCGGCGGCATTTGCAAGTCCGATCCGCCCCCGAACCTCTGCCGAGGCGGGGGCTTCGGGATTTACGCTCTAATCCGTCGCCCGCCATGCTGCCGCAGCTCTTCGCCCGTCGCTACCTCTTTTCGTCCCAGTCCCGGTCGGTGGTCAACCTGATCTCGGGATTGAGCGTCGCGGCCGTGGCGATGCCCGTTGCGGCCATGATCATCCTGCTGTCGGTCTTCAACGGCTTCGAATCGCTCGTCAAGTCGATGTATTCGGCTTTCGACGCCGATCTTACCGTCTCCCCGCGGCAGGGGCAGACCTTTGCGCAGCGGGATCTCGACACCGCGGCCCTCGCACGCATCCCGGGGGTCGGCGCGCTGTCGTTCACCCTGGAGCAGAGCGCCCTGCTCGAACACGGAGGGCGTCAGGCCACCGCCACGATCCGGGGCGTCGACGACGCCTACGGGGCTGTCTTTCAGCTTGGCGATGCCGTTTCCGCCGGGGAGTGGCGCGTGCGGCTGGGCGATCTGGAACGGCTGGTCGTCGGACAGTCGATGGCGTGGATGCTGGGCATCCGCTCGCTGGCCGATGCCGACGTCACGCTCTACGCCGTGCGGCGGGGATCGTTCTCCTCGCTGCTGCCGCTCGAAAACTACACGCGCCGCACGGAACCCGTGGGCGGCGTCTATACCCTCGACCTCGAAACCGAACGCACCTACGTGCTCGCCTCGCTGCGGCTGGCGCAGGAGCTGTTCGGCTATCCGGGCCGCGCCTCGGCGCTCGTCGTGCGCCTCGCTCCCGGGGCCGATGCCGCGGCGGTCCGCAAGGCCGTTGCGGAGGCTGCGGGCGACGGATTCCGCGTCCGCACGCGCGACGAACTGCGCGCTTCGTTCTACCGCATTATGACCTACGAGAAGTGGGGCATCTTCTTCATCGCCCTGCTGGTGCTCATCATCGCTTCGTTCTCGGTGGTGGGGGCATTGGCCATGCTGATCGTCGAAAAACGGGACGACATCTCCACGCTCCGCGCCCTGGGGGCCGACACGGGCCTCGTCCGCGCCGTGTTCCGCACCGAAGGGTTTCTGATATGCGGTCTGGGCGCTGTCGCCGGCATGACGCTGGGCGTTGCCGCGACTCTCGCGCAGCAATATTTCGGGCTGATCGAGATCCCGGCCGAGACCTTCCTCACGAAGAGCTATCCCGTCGAATTCCGACCGACCGATCTGGCGGTCGTCGCCGCGTCGTTCGCCGCCGTGGCCGCCCTCCTTTCGAACATCACCGTCCGCAGTATGATTAAAACCGACCGATTATGAAACGATTCCTCCGCATGGCGGCTTCCGCGGCCTTCGTGCTGCTGCTGTCCGCCTGCGCCCGCCACAAGATCATCCCCGACGACACGCTGGCGCAGATTTTCCACGATGCGTTCCTCACCAACGCCTACATCGGCAGCGAGGGCGTGAAGACCGACTCGCTGCGCATCTACGAGCCGATCTTCGCCCGCTACGGCTACACGACCGACGACGTGCACTACACCATCGGCAACTTCTCGAAGCGCAAGAGCGCCCGTCTGGGCGACGTGGTCGAGCGGGCCATCGAGATGCTCGAACGGGAGGGTAAGATCTATAACCAGGAGGTCGCCGTGCTCGACACGATCGACAACGTCGCCCGCCGCACCTTCACGCGCACGGTGCTCGCCGATTCGCTCATCCGCGTCGGGTCGCTGCGCGACACGGCCCGTTTGAGCTTTACGCTCGACGTCGAGCCGGGCGAATACAGCCTTTCGCTCAAATACCTCGTCGATTCGCTGGACCGCAACCAGCGGGGGCTGAAAGGCTCCGTGTGGCTCGAACGGCGCGACAGCTCGCGCACCAACGTCTACACCACGACCCTGCGGCGCAACCGCGAGGAGAGCTTCTCGCGCCGGTTTACGACCGACACGACGCACCGCCGCCTGCGCATCGACTTCCTGACCTTCAACGCCAGGCCCGAACGGCCTTCGGTGACGGTCACCGACCTCAAGGTGGAGTACATTCCCCCGACCCGCACGGCCGTCGAAAAACTCTACGAACAGCAACTCGACATCCGGATTTTCGCCGATGACTTCCTCCGCGCCGCGGCCATCCCGAAGGATAGCCTCTAACCTGCTGTGGACGCCGCAGGGCCTCGTCCGGCATCCGCTCCTGACACTCGGGGCGGACGGCCGCGTGCTCTCTGCGGAGTGTTGTCCCGATCCGGACCGCCTCGCCGCCACGGAGTTCTATGCGGGGCTGCTGGTCCCGGATTTCCCGGCCGACTACCGCGCCGCGTTCGACGGCATGCGCGTCGCCGCATTGCCGCTTTCCGAACTGCTGCCGCGAATCGTGACGCCCGGCGGGGCGCTGGTCGTCATCTCGGGACTCGACTACGACTCGCTGCGGCTCACGCCGCAGTCGCAGATCCGGAAGTTGTGAGGCTGCCGTATCCGGGCCGAACGTACGCCGTCCTCCTCCCTGAAGGAGAAACGGGGCGGGTTCGGATGGGCGAACAGGGCCGGAGGCCGTGGGAGCGGCGGCCGGCGGTCCGATTTTTCGATTTCCGGGGTTATATCGGTAAATGCTCCTCGACCGTGCGCCGCAGGTGTTCGCGGTCGAGGTGGGTGTAGATTTCGGTCGTGAGGATGCTTTCGTGCCCCAGCATCTCCTGCACCTGACGGATCGAGGCGCCGCCTTCCAGCAGGTGCGTCGCGAACGAGTGGCGGAAGGTGTGGGGGCTGATGCGCTTTTCGATCCCGGCCCGACGGGCGGCCTGCTTGAGGACCGTGAAGACCATCACCCGCGTAAGCTGTCCCCCGCGGTTGTTCAGGAAGACGATCTCCTCACCCGTCCGGACGCTCCGCCGCTCTTCGAGGTAGCGCTGGATGCGGTCGCGGGCCGTTGAACTGACCGGCACGATCCGCTGTTTGTCGCCTTTGCCGATCACGCGGATGTACCCTTCGCCGAAAAAGAGGTCCTGCATACGCAGCGACGTGAGTTCCGAGACCCGCAGTCCGCACGAATAGAGCACTTCGAGCATGGCGCAGTCGCGCAGCCCCTTCACGGTCGAGGTGTCCACGGCGGCGATGATGCGGTCGATCTCGGCGGTGGTCAGCACGTCGGGCAGCTGGCGGCCGAATTTGGGCGTCAGGACGAACTCCGCGGGCGACGATTCGATCTTGTCCGAGATCATCAGGAAGTTGAAGAAACTCTTGATGCCGCTCAACGCCCGGGCCTGCGAGGTCTTCTCGCGTCCCCGCTCGTAGAGCCACGCCATGTAGCGTTCGACCATCTGCGGTTCGACCTTGTGGGGCGCGACGTCCCACTGGCGCAGGATGAAGTGCGCGAACTGCATGTAGTCGCGCATGTACGATTCGACGGTGTTTTCCGAGAGCCGCTTCTCCAGTTTTATATAGCTACGGTAACGGCGGCCGGTTTCGTCCCACTTTTTTGTATTTTCTGCCATCTTTTGGTCCGCTGAATCCGGGATTATTGTAACTTTGTCCGAACGAAGGTACGAAAATTTTACATAATATGGATTATACGGTTCTCCATATCGCGGTCTCCGACGACGAACAGGCTGAAATCCTGACCGCCGAACTGGCCGATTTTCCGTTCGAGAGTTTCGAAACCGAAGGCGGTCTGCTGAAAGCCTATATTCCGGCCGTGCGGCTCTCCGGCTGCAAGACCGATGTCGACGCCCTGCTGGCGCGCCGCGGGGTCGAAGGGCGTTATGCCGTCATCCCGACCCAAAACTGGAACGCCTCCTGGGAGAGCGATTTCCCGCCGGTCGACGTCGAAGGCCGCCTGCGCATCCGCGCCCCGTTCCACGATCCGGCTCCTGCGGGGGAGATGGAAGCGGTCGTGCTGCCCCGGATGTCGTTCGGCACGGGTCATCACGCCACCACGTGGTTCATGTCGCGCGCGGTGCTCGGCCTCGGAGTTGCGGGCCGCACGGGACTCGACATGGGCAGCGGCACGGGCGTGCTGGCGATCGTCGCCGCCAAATGCGGCGCGGCGCACGTCGACGCTGTGGACATCGACGACTGGGCGGACGAAAACTGCCGTGAAAATGTCGCCGCGAACGGTGTCGCGGACCGGGTCGAACCGATGCTGGGCGACGTAGGGCGGATTGCCGGGCGGCGCTACGACTTCATTCTGGCCAATATCAACCGCAACGTTCTCGTGGCCGACATGCCGGCCTATGCCGCGGCGCTGGTCCCGGGCGGCGACCTGGTGATGAGCGGATTCCTCGAAGCGGACACTGCGGCCGTCACCCAAGCCGCTGCGGAACAGGGCATGGAGACCGTCGCGGCCGAAACCCGCGAGGGCTGGATGATGATACGTGTTAAAAAGAAGAAGTAATCCCGGTCGCATGCGATAAGTCCCCGCCGAGGCGGGGATTTAGGGGTGGGTCAGACTTGTAAACGCGGCGTTCCGCCGCGGGAACAGCGGTCCGATCCGGAAAGCGTTCAGGAAAAGAGATTAATTCTGTGATTTGAAAACCTACAAGGGCCGCGGCATCGTGCTGCATACGCTCAAATACGGCGACACGTCGATGGTCGCCTACCTGCTGACCGATGTCGGAGGCCGCCGCAGCTACATGGTGCAGGGGGTCCGCAGCCGCAGCGGCCGGGGTTCGAAGCTGGCGCTGTTCCAGCCGATGTTCCCCGTCGAGTTCGAGGGGCTGGAATCCCCGCGGCAGCAGATGGACCGCTTCAAGGAGGTGCGCGCGGGGTTCGTGCTGCAAAGCCTTCCGTTCGATGTCCGGAAATCGACCATGGCGCTGTTTATGGCCGAGGTTTTGTACCGCCTCGTCCGGGAGAGCGAGCCGAACCGGCCGCTTTTCGATTTCGTGTGGGGTTCGGCCGAGGCGTTGGACGCCATGGACGAAGGGGTGCCGAATTTCCACCTCTGGTTCCTGGCCAACCTGAGCCGTCTGCTGGGTTTCCGCCCCGGCAACGACTATACGCCGGGGGCGTGGTTCGACATCCGCGAGGGGCTGTACAGCGTCGTGCGGCCTGCGCACCCGGGAGTGATGACGCAGGAGTGCGCCTCGTTGCTCGACCGGATGCTCTCCTGCGACGTGCGGCGTCTGGGCGACGTGGGGCTGAACCGCGACCGGCGGTCGGAGTTTCTCAATGCCATGCTGGCCTATTTCGGCTACCACCTCGACGCCATCAGCGCCGTGCAGTCGGTGCGCATACTAAAAGAGGTGTTTTAACGTTAAATTCTAAAGATAAAAGGGAAGAAGATTATGAGAAAGATGTTGCTTGCGGCCGCAGCGCTCGCCGTAGCGCTCGCCGCCTCGGCCCAGGAGCCGAAATTCGATTTCAGGCGCGACTCGACCCGTACTTCGGGCTTCACGCTTCCCGATTCGCTGGCGCACATGTCGCCGTGGAAACCCGACTACAAGACGATGGCCCCGGTCAGGACCAAACCCACGGTGTCGATGACTTCGGTGGTGGTGATCCAGAAGGAGAACCTCCCCTCGCGCATCACCGTCATCGACAACAATACGCTGCGTCTGGGTCAGCATTTCAACCTCTCGAACGGTCAGGCCTGGAACTGGAGTCCTTTCCCCGACGCATTCCTCGACGCACGTACGCTTTCGTTCCCCATGCCGCGGTAACGCTCTGCCGGGACTCCCCCTCTCTCTGAAAAGCAGGCTCCCCATTGCGGGGAGCCTGCTTTTCAGGTATCAAAACTTGTGTGCGGCACGGACCGGCCATTTCCCTGTTTTTTCCCACCCGGCCTCGACAAACTGCTGCCAGGTTTTGGTTCGGACATGGTTTCGGTCGGAACGGTACGCATACACATTCACAAGCCGGGTCTGAAGAGGCATTCCGAAATCAACGATCTGCGCAACATTGTCTTTTCGCTCGGTCGAAGACCACCAAAACCGGGAGTCTGTCCAAACGGACAGTTTGTCGCCGCCGTAGGATTCTGATAATTCGCTGATTCTCCGTGAAAAACGGTAGCTCTCCTTGTTGCCGAATTTTTCGAATCCCTCCGCTTCGCCGCACAACTGCCACAGCCCGCGCAGTTCATCCACCGCCGGCAGGTACCAGCCCGGCCCCAGCGATTCGCACCATTCGAAAGCGGGAAAATCTTCCCATGTCAGTTTGCCTTCGGCCAGCCGTTCGATCAGCCGGCGGCGGTTGTTCCAGCCGTCCTCGCGGTCGGAAAGCCCCAGCAGCAGATCGGTTGCCCACGAGGAGTCGGCCGACCATCTCAAGCTTTTAGGAGCCTGTTCGAGCGAGAGGATCAGCCCGTGGCGGCCGTTGTCGGTCGTGGAGATAACGATTCCCCGTATGCCGTCCTCGTCGAACAGATCGCCCGGGCGGTAGCTTTTCGTCACCCGGGGCCACGGGTAATCCGCTGCGGTGACCGGACCCGTCGCCCCGGAGTCGTCACCGACGAAAAGCTCCTTTTCTCCGTTTTGGTACGTCACCGAGAACACCTCGGCGCGCGGCAGGGAAAGCACCTTGTCCGAGCCGCCCCACAGCGTATAGAGTATATGGCTGTCGGTGATCTCCCGAACCTCGGCCTTCACTTCGTCGGCATTGCGCAGCAGAATCACATCCTGCGCTTCGGCTCCGCCCCACCAGAGGAGGGCTGCGAGCATAAACAGCAAGCGTCTCATGGCCTAAAACCGATAAGCGAAATCCAGCGACAGCGACCAGGGGCTTTTGCCCATTTCCTGATGGGGCGAAGCGAAAGCCATGGCCCATTGCAGTCCGATGTCGGCATGCCCGAAGGTGTATCCGTAGGTCAGATTGACGGCCGGAACGATTGATTTGCGCAGCTCCTTATCTACATCGTACCAGGTGTCGAGCGCGACATCCGTATCCGTTCCTTCTATGAGCCCCGCCAGATTCGGCGACGCCCCCATCCGCAGTTTCATGCCGACGGGAAGCTGAAGACGCAGTCCGTAGCGCATGTAGAATCCGTTTTTGACCGGACGCATGCCGTAATAGACATCCACCGCAAAAGCGTCGTAGCGCATGTCATACGTAAACGACTCGTCCTGAACAGTCCCTTCGGTCGAACCTCCGTTCTGCATATACCCCACACCCACGCCGAGATGGCCGTGCCCCGTGCGGTTGAAATAGCGTTCGGCAAAAGCCGAAGCCGCAAATCCCAGCCGGGGGTTGCTGGTGAAACTGACCTGTTCGGACGACGAGCCGAACTGCGCTTTAAGGTCATCCTTGAATGACCAGAAGCTTACACCCGCGCCGGCGCGCAGACCGAACGTCCACAGTTTGTCGCGTTTGCGCCTTTCGGCCCTGGCGACGGCCTGCCGCATCGCCTGCTGCGACGGGGCGGCGATTCCCGTGTCCTGCGTTTTCCCGGCCGCAGCAGACCGGTCGAGCGGAGTGATTATATCCTTGGCTCCCGATTCGTAGCGGATAACGAAGACCTCGCCGCGGGCGATCGAGTAGACGGGTCCCGTGAGATTGGTGAATTTACGGTAGCGAATCGACTGTTCGCCGACCTCTTCCACCTTCGCGCGAATCTCCTCGCCGTTTTTTTTCACAATGACGTCTTGTGCCGAGACAGTCGTCGACAGCAGCATGAACGCTGCCTGAAACAGGATACGCTTCATAAAATTTAAGTTTTAAAGGTTGGTAAACTTTACAAAGGCACAAAAAAAACGTGGACAGTTTTCAATATCCACAAGAGAGGCCCTGGATAGCCCATGCAGTAGAATACAGATAAAATGCCCACGCCGTAAAACAGCGAGAGCACCAACTCCTATTCCTTACTGCATTAGAAATTTTCCAGATTTACGCAGTATATATACAAAATGCAAACAACACCCAATAAAGTGATAATAAATAAGCTATAAATCAGTGTTTTATAAGCCTATTTTTATTTTCAGTTGTTTTCAGTACTTTCAGTGAATTG